>PPCM01000184.1_pt1 | contig 85568 bp, 76 predicted proteins | sample 1555541 | NCBI WGS metagenome assembly PPCM01 (sample SAMN05284479, study PRJNA326546) | Marine sediment metagenome, whole genome shotgun sequencing project. | isolation source: marine sediment | place: Germany: Wadden Sea | collected 2012-09-05 | reverse complement strand
CTAATGTAATGAAAAGAGCCTCTATAAATGGTATAATATAAGTACGACCAAAGACCATACCAAGGAGGCCCAGAATGCTAAGGATAATACCAAAACAATCATCTTTTCATACACTATTATACAATAAGATACCTCAAAATCATATACTAAGAATTGTAGATGAGACTGTAGATTTCTCTTTCATCAATGAGTTACTTCAAGATACATACTGCAAGCGGTTTGGACGACCTGGTAAGGAACCTATACTCATGTGCAAGCTCCTGTTTCTTAAACACATGTACAATCTATCTGATAAAAGGCTTATTGAGGAAGCTAGTCTTAATTTGGCACACTTATACTTCCTGCATCTAAATCCGGAAGATGAACTTCCCAATGACAGTTTACTATCTAAGTTCAGACGTCATAGAATAGATGAGACTACCCTCGATGAAATCATTACAGAGATTGTTAGACAATGTGTTGAAAAGAATATTATAGATAGTGGAAGTGTCAGCATCGATTCAACCCACATAGTAGCCAATACCTTTAATAACACCGCCGAACGCCTAATGAAAAAGATTGCTCGAAAAGTCATCAAAACACATCAAAAAGATGATAAAGACTTTACCAGTGCATACGAAGAACCTGATTATGAAGCCATCAAGGACCATCACGAAGCAAAACGTGTGATGGTTGCATACGTGAATGATGTTATCAAAGAAGTTGAATCAGCAGCTGGTGATGAAATAAGTGATAAAACAACAGAAGCCATTGAGCAAGGTCAGGAAATCATGGCTGATCCTAAGTTCCTGGCTCATAAAGGTGCCAGATCATTAATAGATACAGATGCCCGCGTAGGACATAAAACAAAGTTCGACCGATTTTTTGGCTACAAGACAGAGTTTATAATGACAAGCAAGGAGCATATAATAACTGCTGTCTGTACAGAGAGTGGCTCTTATACAGATGGTAGCAATACTAAAGAGTTACTTGATAAAACATTGGAAGGAAACATAGTACTTAGTGAGTTCTATGCTGATAAGGCTTATTTTAGAAAACCGATACTAGAGGAAATAAAAGTTAATGGTGGAAAACCGTTTATTCCAATCCACCATGGGATGTATCGGATGGACGAAACTAAGTATAGCTACAACAAAGATTCTGATGAATGGAGTTGTCACAGGGGAAACACCAGCGAGAAGAGAAAACACTTTAAGACTACAGAAAAGGGCAAACAAAGAGAAGGCTATAAGTATTATTTTCCAAAAAGTCAGTGTGAACACTGCCCTGACCGAGAATCATGTGTGACAGGTAATGCAAAAAGAAAAATTTTAAATGTTGGATCATACACAGCCCAATTCTACGAATTGTCCCAAGAGCAAAAAGACCCTGAGTGGTTAGAGAAGTATAAAAACAGGTCCAGTATAGAATGTAAGAATTCAGAGTTAAAAAGATTTCATGGACTATACCGAGCACAAGGGTATAGCCTAGAAAGTGTGTCTATCCAATCAAAGTTAACAATAATAGCGGTAAACTTAAAGACAATAGCAAGGATCATGATCAAGAAAAATAGTGATTTAACAACAATTGTAATACATATTATCTTGATAACTCAAAAAAATAATGTTGAGCGTTATAACTATATGAAAATGAGAAAATTGGCATAAAATAGCCCTACTTTTTCAGTGGTCTCGGACGGTCCTTTTTGGTCCATTTACTATGATCATAATTCTTCAATAATCTCTTCCATTACCCTATTAAGATCAAAATCTGAGTTATCAATAATTTGTTTATCTACCTGCATCGATTCTAAAACACTGAGTTCAATAACTTTTCTAGTCTCAAAAAAATCTATTGCTGCTTCATAGCCTGATTGATTTCTATTCTTTGAATAAAGCATCTCATCCACATATTCAATGACCAAGTCAATCCAGTCTTTCCACTTCGATTTATCCTCTGACAGCCGTTCTTTTGCTACATGATTGATGGTTGTTCCTACATCAGCTTGGCTTAGATAAATAATCTTTGGATTCAAATCCTTCACTTTTGTAATCAACTCTAACAAATAATCTTTTATATCCTTCGCATTCATATCATGGGCACCTAGTAGCTCAACAATATGATTTTGAAAAAAGACACATTCAAAAACATAAGTTACATCTTCATCTGCTTGATCCGACAACTTACCCCAACGTTCTATATGTAAATCTTTAAAACTCTCAAAACTAACCTTATTTTGATAAACCTCTTTACTCGCTAGGTAGGTCATGAGTGGATTCTGATCTGGATAGAAGCCTAATTTTGTATATGCTACAATCACCCTATCTTCTTCAATCCTCGTCCATTTTTTTAACAAGTCCTTGAGCTCAGGGTAATCATCCTGCAATTTCAGATATTCTTCTATTGTAAGTACGGAACACCAAGCGATGTCGATGGGATGTAAGTCACCTTCTTGGAACATAATAACCTTTTTACCTGTAGATTCTAGATGAGATTGGATTTTCAAAGCCACAGTTGATTTCCCTGATCCCGGGATACCCTCAACTAGTATTAATTTATTGCTCATTTAGTGCTCCTTTCCATCTTTTGGCTTGAAGTGGCACTTTAAGGTCCGTCCCCAAAGTACCATTTATCTGTTTCTTAGTTGTTTGATGACTTTCTCGGTTCTCTTCTGGCCTGCTTTACTGAGCTCTTGTAAATGTGTCTCTAAGATTATAATATATTGGTCTATGTCTTCAGCTCTTACGGCCTCCATCATTCGTTCTGAACGTTTGGCAAAATCTATAGGCCGGCAGTCATCTTGTAGTTTGAATAACTGATCCTTTATCTGGTCGTACACGTCTTCTGATTCTGTTGCCATATGAATTAGTGCCATAACACCTGACACGTGGGTTATTAAGGTGCCTGTTTCTATTTTCTCAGTAATCAAAGCATGATCCTTATAAACCATATCAGGTTCAACCTTGGCAATACTTGCAATGGCTATCATAGCACCCCATACCATACGGTTATTTTTACTATTTAGTAAAGTAATAAAGTCTTGATAATAATCAACAATTAGATGTGGTTTATGGTAGCTTAGTTCATATAGAACCTTTAGACAATCACTAGCTATTGACTTATTCTTATCAAACAAATAACTGGCTATTTCTCGAATACCTTCTAGGTCTTCTTTGTCTGAAAGTAACCTTCCAAGTTCTTGATTTGGTACTTCATCTCTTCTACCAAGATGATAGCCAATTTGATTTATGTATGACATCGTTGTCTCCTCCCCTTCTAGTTACTTCCATGTAACATTCGCTTCATTTCTTGGCACAGTTCTGTGGAACTTAATATCTGGTACACCGATTGCTAGGCAAGTCACTATCTTTTCTCTCTTCTTAATACCAAGATACGCCTTAACCCTACGATGGCTATTCGCAATGGCTGTGAAAAAACCTACATACAAACTACCGTGACCTAATGCCTTAACCATTAATTCCATACTTCTAGACGCTAAGGATGCATCCAAGACACTATCTGATACAGCCAGAATAACAACAGGGGCTTCTTTAAAAAGAAAATTCTTCTTAATAGGGATAGATGAGATATCATAAGGTAACTTAACGACTTTTCCAACAACCGTTAGTACTTTTTGCAAAAAGAGCATCCTCTTAAGGATCGGTAACTCAATAGCATCTATATCATCTTTCACAACAATATAACGAACATGCTGTCGGTTACCTGCAGTTGCCGTATATCTTCCTGCTTCAATAATTTTTATTATATCTTCATCAGATACCTGTTCATCCTTAAAATGCCGGACAGTTCTGAGCGAACGGATCATCGTCATCAATTCTTCAGGCATAACTTCTTTATGTCCCTTTAGGTCTATGATTTCTGACTTATCATGTTTTGACATGGACACTGCATTTACAGGACACACAGCAACACAATGACCACATTTAATACAATCATCAGAAGTGACGACTGCCTTACCATCGATCACATTTATAACATGAGAGGTACAATCTCGTTCACATAGACGACAGCCTGTACACGCTTCTGGATTAATAATAACTTTATTCATTGATTACACCTTTACCAACATAGAATTTTTTATAAGCCAATACTGCCATGACAATGTAAGCCAATGTTTTTGGAATCATCAACATACCAAGGAGAGGCACTTCTCTCACCCAAAGAATCACTGGTAGGTAAAAAGCATATGAGACATAGATTAACAGGGCTAAAATTGTATAAAAACGATCTTTCACTTTGGCATTAGACATCAAAATATGGCTAGCAACGCCTAGTCCAACCACCATCAAAGGGATGTTTCGGTAAAGGGACCACTGCTCAGGTGGCACTACATTAGACCACTCATTCTGAGGAAACATCATAAGTAGCAATCTAATTAAGCCAAAGACTTGAAAGCCAATATAAGCGCCAAAGACTTTTTCATCAAAACGAACTTTCCATATCGCCACTATGAACATGTAAAATATAGTCACTGTAAAGGCAGTAGATAAAGCACCGAGGCCCACCAATGGGATATTTAGGCCGAAGACATCCAATCTACTCTCTAGACCACCTAACCCATAAGCAATAACCCTAAATCCTACATGACCAGTGTCTCCTATGGCCAACATTAAAAAGGCCCATCTAAAATAGTTACCAATCTGTTGATTTTCTTCACTTAGCAGCCCCTTTTTCTTGGTCATCATTATTACAAGCCACCAAATACCTATTAAGTACAATATATTAAAGCCAATCTCCGCAATCATTCTCATTGATTCTGACATTATATCACTCCTTTTTCCGACTTTAGTCTACACATATCATAGCACAAAACAAGGGCGCACAATAGTGTGCACCCCCATGAATATTATCCATTTTATAGGTTATAAACCATAACAATTTCTCCATCATCCACTTCACCAGTGGCTACAAATCCAACCTTCGTATAAATGTGTTCTCCTGCCTCGTTTCCAGGTACATAAGACAAATATACCTTCTTAGCAGGGCCATGTGGAAAAGTTTTAATATAGTCAATAGCTTTTTGTAGAGCTTCTTGACCGTATCCTTTACCTTGAAACTTTTCATCAATCATAAAACGCCAGACTTCATAAATATCTTCGTCTAGGTCATCATCCTGGTCTTCTCTAACAAAAGCCAACTGAATAAAGCCAACCAGCTCATCATCATTATAAATAGCAAAAGGCATGGGCATACACTCATCATTGGTAAGTGTTGTATAAGCCTGTGCTATACTCATCATGTTTGGTGCTACAAACTTTTCCCCAGCTTCTCCTGGCTTTAGTTCAACACACTTAAAAAAATTATCATCATTGATTGTTTTAAACTCGATCATTTTAGTCTCCTTGTATTGTCATTCTACTGGCATAGACCAGTGGAGGGTATGAAACCGCCAACGCTCTTCTTGAATCAATGTTCCAGTAATGACCATCTTAAATGGGTGTCCTACACCTAAATTCCTCTCTCTGACACGTCTAATACCAACATGCGCGGCTTCAAACATTCGGTCGTGGGCACTCATGGATTTATCTTCTAGAAAAGTCTTCATTTGGTCAGCAAAAAAGTCCCATGTTTCCTCGCTCATTTCAGTTTGCTCTAAAGTAGCACATAGGGAAAACCAGGCAACCTGATTTCTCTCTGTGACTCGAAGTGTATCGAAATCAAAATGTACATTCCCCCAATAGGTCTAATCACTAAGAATAATTTCTTCTATCTCAGATTTGCCTGTAAACCACTCATAAGCACCAGGTACTGTTGCACCAATGCCAATCATTTGCACATCTTCATCATCAGAAAATAGGTCCATAAAATTATTAATGTTCTCAGAATCTCTTATGTGGTAACCTTCTGCTAATTGGTTGAATGTTTCTCTTATCTCTTTATTCATAAAAGCACCTCCTCAAAAATATTTTATCATATATGAATAGTAGTGCCTAACGCCCACACAAATATAGTTATAGTCTACTTAGAAAAGAGATTAATAAATTAACTAATATTTTCTTTAAAAACCTTTGACATACCCCGAAAGTGTGTTATAATTTTAACTAAGTAAAGGTGATATTTGTTGTTTTTCTTTGGTAAACCACGTATATCATCATATTTTTCAATAATATATGTTATTTAATTCACAATATAGGAGGCATTATGTGTGTAACGTGTAAACCAATTAGAAGCTATGAGAATATTGACACTTATGAAAAACTTGAATCTATTAAGGAAAAAGCCTCATCTCTCATAAATAGAGGCACCTTCAAATTAGTTTCTGAATTTGGTGATCCAAGTGATGATTATCACGAAACACAATTCCTCTGTAAAGACTGTGGAAAAGTACATGTGCTTTGGTTACATACCTTCTTCTGTCGTACTGGCGGAGAATGGCGACGCATATAAATAGAATTGAAATAAGGGTTTGGTCTTATGATTGACCAAACCCTTTTAATTTGCCTATTAATTTATCAACGATTTGATGATCTACTAGAATCTGCTCATCTGAAATCTCAGCCAGCTCTGTGTGGTCACCCACTTGAACTCCATAACTTGCATGATTGAACAGCGGAATGTCATTGCTATCATTACCAAAACACACGTAGTCTCCATCTTGAATACCAAGCCATTTCAGCCCTGAAAACTTATTAATTCCAGGAGATGTGATATCCATCTGAGTTAATTTTTCATAGCCACTTATAGACAAGTCTAGGTCATCCAGTGCTTGTCTAATAGCTTGCCCATCCTTTATGGACATAAGTAAAACTTTGATTGGTGTTTTAATAGCAGTCAACGGTAGATTCTCTGCCAAGTCGTAACCATCAATTCGCTCAAACAGTTCTTCTCTGCCATCCGCTACATGACCATAATCCCATTCATCATCTACTAAGATGGAACATTTGTGTTGTCCCCAAATCTCAAGAATTTTCTTATAGTTATCCTCAGATATACTTTCTTTATGAACAATTTGTTTTCCTACAGAAACAATAGAGCCATTGCCGCCAACTAAGGGTATATGTTTTAATCTTTCATCCAGTACAGGCATCATGTCTCTAATTGGTCTCGCTGAAGCAAGGATAACCTTATGTCCTAGGTCCATCAAATCACAGAGTGCCTCTACAATTCTAACATCAATATGATGGCCATCAAAGCAAATTGTACCATCTATATCTAATACAATATTCATTGTAATCCCACACTTTCACTTTAATCTAAAACAAAATCACGGATATACGCCACTGCAATTCTCTGTTGTTCTTCTCTAGATATTTTGGCTTCCCCATCACCTTCTTGAACCCCATAGTCGCCAAACTGTGCGTGATTACCATCCACTATTTCATGAACTTCCTCCGCCATATACATGTTAGTTAAGTCCAACATAACATCATAAGTTCCATATAGTACAAGGGTGTTAATATCTATCTCATTTAGCGGATATGCACCTAATAAAATAAGACCTTCATACTGCTCATAATTTTTATCCATATAAGAACTTGCCATAGCACCACCAAGGGAGTGGCCCATTAAATACCACTCATCAATGTCACTATATTTCTCAACCACTTTATCTGCACCATTAATGTTAAAGACAGCTAAGTTCATAGGCATCTCCACCAGTACACATGTAATACCTTCATCCGCTAATTGTAAAAGTAATGGCATGTAGGCAATTGCCTCCACCTTACCACCTGGATAGAAAATTATACCTTGTTGATCTTCAGCCTCTTTTTCAGGTCGAATAATAGTAAGCCCACCATCCACTTCGATCTGATGCTGGCTCTCTTCAATTAGGCCTTCCACATAGTCACTGGCCCTATAATAATCTAGGGTGTAAATATAAAAAGCTATACACAAGATTAGGATAAGTCCAAGAAAACCTATACCTACTTTACTTAACAAATTCATTTTCGCTCTACTCATAACTTCTCCTTTTAACTTATGAAACATTCTCTATCTATAATCTTTGATCACTCTATTGATTAAGGTCATGACATCATTTCTAAGTCCAACATCCAAACACTTCTTATTCAATTTCATAGGACCATTCACATCTATTAGTTGACCACTAATTGTTTCATAAGACTCAGACAAAGCAACTTCTATACATATATCAGCAGCCACATCTGGTGTCATATACCTTTTCATATTAATTGGCCCAACAATTTTCATCAACAGGGATTCACCTTGCCATATATTTGTTGCCACATGACCCGGGTGTACCGCATTAACAATGATCCCTTCACCTTTCAGGCTCTCTGATAAATGTTTTGTATATAAGACTTGGCCCAACTTTGATTTGGCATAAGCAGGAAAGCCTTTCTTAGGTTTGTGATAAAAAGTTTCGTCAACCTTAATTCTACCATACAAAGCCGCTTCAGATGAAATGTTCACAATTCTCGGCCTAGAAGCATTTTTTATGAGCGGTAGCAATAATTCAGTTAACAGAACTTGTCCAATCAAATTAGTACCAACTGTTAGTTCAAAGCCATCAGCCGTTTTCTTTTTGGTATCAGAAAATAAACCTGCATTGTTAATTAGGACATCAATTGATGAAAAATCGCTGGCCAACAACTCAGCAAATCTCTTAATCGATGACATATTAGCCAAATCCACTTCATAGAGACTCACACTTCCTTGGCTTTCATATGATATCAATTCTTCTTTAACTTTTGTGCCTTTATCCATATTACGACATGCCATAATAAGGTCATGGCCTTCTAACCTAAGTTTTCTAACCATTGCCAAGCCAATGCCACTCGTCGCTCCTGTTATGAGTATCTTTCTTTTTCTACTTACTTCAGTCATATATGTAATTACCTTTTCTTTCCTAGTACTTTAAGAATACGCCATAGCACCAACTTGATGCAAATATTATTTCATATTTCTTCAACTTGTAGTATAGTTATTGGAAAAGCTTAAAGAGGTTAACAATGACACAAGCATCTTATAAATATGAAACACATTGTCACACGAGCGAAGCAAGCGCCTGCAGTCACAGTAGTGGGGCTGAAATGGTCCAAGCCTATAAATCTACTGGCTACAGTGGCCTTATCATAACTGACCACTTTTTTAATGGTAATACTGGCATTGACCAAAATCTTCTATGGCAGGATAGGGTTTCTGCCTTTTATAAAGGGTACGAAAATGCAAAGGAAGCTGCTAAAGACATGGATTTTGAGGTCTTCTTTGGTTGGGAATATGGTTATAAAGGAACAGAATTTTTAACTTACGGACTTGATATAGACTTTCTTCTTGATCATCCAGATATGCTGGACTGGTCAATCCTTGAATATTTTGATAGGGTCCATGAAGCAGGTGGGTTTATCAGCCATGCACATCCCTTTAGAGAACGTTTTTATATTAAGAAAATCCGTTTATACCCTGAATATGTCGATGCCATTGAAGTTGTAAATTCTGGTAACAGCAAGGAAATCTTTAATGAGAAAGCCCTTGAATACGCCAAAAAACACCACCTTATTCAGACCAAAGGTTCAGATAGCCATGACGCTAATAAACTGTCTGGAGAAGGGATGTTTTTTGATCACCGACTAGAATCGATTCATGATTTCATAGAATCACTTAAGTCATCTATAGATTAAGTTCTTTATAAGTCATACCACTATAGGTCTGTGCTGAGAACATGGTGCCCGCTGGTCCATCTGCTTCGATAAGTACGGGCACAATCATGCCAGGTATAACCGATTCAACTTCTGACCAGGCATCTGGTCCACCTAAATCTGTTTTAATCCAACCAGGGTCAACACAGTTCATTAAAACATTTTTCTCTTTCATTTCTTTAGCTAAGTCTCTTGTATAACGATCAACCGCCGCTTTACTCACAGAGTAAGGCGCTAATGCAGGTTGGTCTGCTATGCCAGATGACACATTAACTATACGACCAAATCCTTGTTCAACAAGTTTTGGCATGAAATATTCATTGATCTTAACAAGGGAATAGAAATTCACTTGCATTACTTTATCCCATTCATCTCGGTCACTGTTGTAAATATCTTGTTGTTGGCTACCTATAGCTGCACAACAATAAACGATATCCACTTGCTTATCTAGTTGATCAAGTTGCTCCAACATCTTATCTACAGCCTTAGTATTACTTAGCTCAGCCTCAATGCAATCCACTTCAACATTTGTCTTCTTTATAACTTCTAAGGTAGTGCTCAAATTGTTGAGTTTTCTTGCATGTAAAATGAGGTTACAGCCTTGTTCAGCAAAAGCATATGCAATTTGTTGACCTATGCCTCTTGATGCACCAGTTAGAAATACACGTTTGCCTTTCAGTTCAATCATTTACTACCTCCTAATTAATATCCTTTTCATCATACATCATGTTCTGTAATCGTTCATCAAACAACATTCTTCTAATCAACATATAGGCCTCACCAGATTCAATGAGATCTGGATAATCCTCAGTAAAGTCATTAAAATATCCAATTCTTCTATTACCCATAGCTTCTTGATAGGACTCAAAATCCTTTGATTTATAAAAGTCATCAGGATAGGTCTTACGAATGTTGTAATAAGATTCATAAGCACCCACTGTTAACTCAACTTGTTCAAAGAAATAAATCATCTCTTCAGAGCGTCTTTCTTTTGGCAACTGAGATAGTAACTGCATATAGTCTACATAAAATTCCCTAAAATCAATGAGTATTGCAAAGGAAAGTTCGTAGACATGGTGTACATCAATATAACGAAGCTCCCACGGTCTGGCTGGATATACATGAAGTCCCGTATAGTCTTGCATTGGTGCTATATAGGTGGATGTCATCATAAATGCGTACAAATAACGCATTCTATTCTTATCTTTTAGAATAGATAATTCTTCTGATAAGCTACTTCCCTCTCTGTACTGAGCCAAATGTTTATCCAACAACATTTCATTTTCTACATACTTTAACATGGCTTTGTTCATACCAACCATAAATCTATAAACATCCCTATATAGGGTATTTTTGTTTGGCATAATTGACTCTATCACTTCAAGCTTTAGCAGATTGTTAATCTGACTCCTAATATCTTTTAGGGCATACTCAACATTAGACTGATAAAACTGAATATCTTCGTCATTAGTTTTATGTCCGATTTGATTCAACTCATATAAAGTATTGTCTAACACGCCTACCAAAGTTTTCATATAGGTCACTTGATCTTGATGGCCATAAATATCGTTAAAGGATTCCATCGCAAAATAACCAGTCAGATTTCTATAGACCTGCTCATCCAAAGTCGACTCCAGCTCAAACATAATACGATCATACGCTACTACATATTCAGAATTCTCTATGGTCTTAGTATAACAACCACTCAAGCTACTTAGCAGGATCACTACCCCCAATATGAGGCTGATTAATCTCTTCATCCTTAATCTCCTCTTATTAGTTAATATGTTTTAGTAGTACATTTGGCTGTAATTTACTAGCCTTACGACCAGGTAGTAAACCAAAGATTGTTACAAGTAAGAAAGCCATTAGTGCTGCTGCAACCAATCCCACAATATTATAAGCCATTGGATTGGACCCTAGATAGAAGCTTATTCTATATTGGTCTTCCAATATATTCTGAGTCATCTGAATCATAGGAATAGACAAACCTATACCCGCAATCGTACCAAGGGCTGCAACCATCCCGGCTTCAAGGGTGAATATATATAGAATATCCCGGTTTCTTGCACCTATTGATTTTAGAATACCTATTTCCTTCACTCTTAGCAAAATACTAATATAAAGAATAACACATACCAGTAATGACGGTATTAATATAATTGCAACAGCCACAATTGAAGCAATCCATATACTATAACTTATGTACTTTTGCGTTGTTTCAGATGATGCCACTGTCATATCATCATAGGCTGAGCTATAAATGACACCATATGACTGAAGTTCCTCAAGTGATGTTTCATCAAATGTTTCATTGGTCATGATATGGTGTTTGATACCAAAATTATTACTTGGCATCATATAGGTGTATTGACGAAAATCAAACAAATTATAGCTATCTTGTAACATAGTCTTTTCTCTAAGAGGCTTAAGCAAATCCATTACAAAAAGGGGTCCAAGGACAACTGGCTCAGTTTCACCTGCAAGTGGATTAGGAGGCCTTGTTGATATAAGTGTCATATCAGCGGAATCAAAGGACTCAAAAATTGACACTCCTAATTCATATGGGACAAAAATATACCCCCCATAATAATTTTCTATCAGTGTTGTTTTTGCTTCTTTATCCATCACATTAAGGACAGGTAAAGATAGCTTATGCCTTTCCTCTTGATTGGTAATTCTAGATAAACCAAAACCATTAATACCCCATAATTTAAGATCTATCTCCTCACCAATAATACTTAACAAATCATCATTGTACTTACCTTTTAGTCTTTTTACAGCTTCTACTGATAAAATGAGGCCTTGATCATCATCCTCTGGGTAGTAATTATCTGCTACAGCATACTGATAATCCTTATATGCTTTAGGAGGCAAGGTCACAATAATAAAATCATTATTATCAATATCGATGTTAAACATCATTGGTTTCATCACCATTTCTACACCTTGTATTTGGCTGATTTCCTCTAATGTCTCATCACTAAATGGCACCATAACACTTTCAACAAAGGCTGTAACTTCGTCAAAATCATACTGGCGATCTGATATAGATTTCACCATTCTTTTTATATCTATGTCAAGTTGTCCATCCGATAAATGGGTTAAATAATAACTTTCATTTCTGTTTAATACACCATCAATAATTGGTCTAAAGTCCTCTTGATAGCCGACCATGTTAAAGACAAAATTCACAAGCGCAAAAATCAGCACCATACTTGGGATCAAACTAACCAAAGAAAATATGGTACTTTTCTTTCTTATTTTTAAGTTGTTGTAGGCTATTTTTATGGCTGTTTTTAGCTCTAAAGAACTTCTCTTAAATGTAGCCTCAGCTTCATTATGCTCATGGTAGTCTCCAAGAATCTCTTCATTAATGACCTGACCATCTGCTAACTCTACTATCCGTGTGGAGTAATCTCTTGCAAGGTACTTATTGTGGGTGACCATGATGACAAGATGGCCTTTTCTGGCCAAGGATTGAAGAATATCCATAATCTGTACAGAGGTATCAGGATCAAGAGCACCTGTTGGTTCGTCAGCAAGAATAATATCCGGATGATTAGCCAATGCCCTAGCAATAGCAACACGTTGCTTTTCACCACCACTCAACTGGCTTGGTAGTTGGTCAGAGCGCATCTCTAGCCCCATCATCTCTAAAAGCTCATCTGCTCTATCAGACTTCTCCTGTACTGTGTAACCGCTTAATGACAAAGCAATTTCAATATTCTCTTTAGCGGTTAAATGATTGATTAAGTTGAAATCTTGAAACACAAAACCGATATTGTTCAAGCGATAATCAGCCCAGTCTTGACTGTTATAAGCACTAGTATCCACATCGTTAATCAAAAGCTTTCCACTAGTTGGTCTGTCTAAACCGCCAATTTGACTGACAAGAGTTGTTTTCCCCGAACCACTCAAGCCAAGTATGGATACAAATTCACCTTTATCAAACTCAAGACTAATATCATCTACAGCATCCACTATTTTTTTCTTTGTTGTGTACCTTCTTGATACATTTTCTAATTTAAGCATGGTAATCCACCTTTTCTATTAAGCACATTAAAATAATTTTATCATATGCCATATAAAAGTCAATGTAACATAGTTCCAAATATGTTCAAAACCAACACCGGATGGTATTGGTTTTCATATCATTTAAAGGTATTGTTTCTCTGACGATAAATACTTGGTGACTTTCCTGTGTGTTTCTTAAAAAATCTTGAAAATCTAAACTCATCTGAGAAGTGTAGTTTATAGGCGATATCTTTTATTGTCAGGTCTGATACAAGTAATTGCTCCTGTGCATGTTGAATAATTTTATCATCTATATAACTCTTAAGGGTCATACCTGTACTGCTCTTAAAGGCTTTCGACAATGTAGACGGATTCATCTCCAACTTCTCTGCAATATGTTTGATTCTAAGATCAGCAAAAGGTTGCTCTTTAACCAATTCAAACACCTGTTTATTAACACCCATAAGGTTCATGTGATCAATTAGGTCTTCTGAAAACGGCTCTACAAACTTACCAATATACTGATAAAATAGACCTTTGCAAAACAATAAGTCACTTAAGGATGAATTTCTAGCATGGTTGATTAAGGACTCTATCACCGACACATCCATGAGTTTATCTACACAGTATTTATAACCATCAAACAAATCATTCCCAGCTATCAGCTCAATCCTAAAATGTATATAGAACATCACCAGCTCATCATCACAAACATAATTAAAAGTCTGACCAAGTGGAACGATATATACACGACCATCTGCCAAAGGGACACTATTTAAGGCATTGTAAATACGACCCTTACCACTAACAACAAAGTACATCCTGTTGAAGGGTGATTCAAGGTCATAGAATTGCCACTCCTGGCCTGTATTAAGGTAGCCATGTTCAAGAATGGTTAAGTTCATGCGGTTTATTATGTCGTTAAAAGATTCAAACTCTCGATTGTCCATCCTAAATCATCATGTCCCTTTCAATTATAGCTATGGTTGCCATGCTTACACCTTATTATAATGGTCTTATATAAGTTAATCAATTCATGTCTATAAAGTTTTCTACTATTGGAGGGAAAAGAATGAATCATTTAGAAAGATTTTATGCAACCTTAAACAGAGAACCTGTTGACCGTCCTGCCTCATGGTTAGGTATTCCTGATGAATTAGCACTGGACGCCTTATTTAAACACTTTGATGTAACATCCGTGGACGAGTTAAAATTGAAAATAGATGATGACATCTACACGGTTGAATTACCTTACCATTCAGAGACAAGTGATGCCATCTATGCGGCTTTTGATTTTGCTAAAGACCATCACGAGTCCTCACTTAAAGGCGCTGCTGAAGACCGCTCTTTAACCGAAGCAGGCTATTTTGAGAACATTAGTGACCCTGCTGAAGTAGAGAAATTCAATTGGCCTGACCCAAGTAAATATATTGATCCAGCTGAGTGCCTTGCGGTGGTTGAAAATGCACCTGAAGGTTATCCAGTTATGGGAGTCCTATGGTCTGCCCACTTCCAAGACACTTGTGCCGCTTTTGGTATGGAAGCTGCCATGATGAAAATGATCCTTGAACCTGAGATGTACCAAGCAGTCATAGATCGAATTTTACAGTTCTACTTAGAAGCCAACGAAATATTCTACGAAGCAACAAAAGGGAAACTACATGCTGTCCTAATAGGTAACGACCTAGGAAGCCAATGTTCTCTCATGTTATCACCTGATATGATTCGTCAGTATATCCTACCAGGTACAAGAAAACTCGTAGCACAAGCAAAGAGTTATGGCCTAAAAGTAGTTCATCATTCATGTGGCGCTATTGCTGATATCATCCCTGATCTCATTGAATGTGGTGTTGACATCGTTCATCCAATTCAGGCCCTTGCAACAGGCATGGAACCTGACAAGCTGAAAAATGATCATGGTTCAAAAGTATCCTTCTGTGGTGGTGTTGATGCCCAAATCCTACTTGTTAACGGCAAGCCTGAAGAGGTCGCTGCCAAAGTACAAGAGCTTAAAGACATCTTCCCAACTGGTCTGATTATTTCACCAAGTCATGAAGCGATTCTACCAGATATACCACCTGCAAATATCGAAAGTTTATTTGCAGCAGTTAAATAGTAATAATAAGGCGAATTTCATCAGATGAAATTCGCCTTTTCTATGCTTTATGTTATAATTAGGGGACCAAAAATATCACCAACACGAAGGAATCCAACAACTATGATAAACAGCCAACCTAATAATAAGACCAAGTTAGAAGCTAAGAAAATAGCCGTTCTGGAATGTGCTTTAAAGCAGTTTTTAGAATCTAATATTTTAGATGTCACTATGGCAGACATCGCTAAAGCTTCAGGTATAGGACGTGCCACCCTTTACCGCTATTTTGAGAATATGGAAGAAATCATCTTCCTTTTAGCCACTCAAATGATGTCAGAAATCTATCAAGTGGCTTTTTCAGATGTCTCTTTTGATACATCAAAAAACATCGCCACAGGTTACAAAAACATGATTAGCCGTTTTGACGACTTGGTTCACGCTTATGAGTACATGGCGATGTTTGACGCTTTATATACTAAATCTTATCCTTCAAAGCAACATATGACTTTGTATGCTGAGCAATTTAAGAGCCTCATTCAGGAAGGACTTGTTCATCTAAATGAGAAAGAGACACTTCGTCACATTATGGTCATCAACCTTGTGATGGACTTCCTTGAAGACTTGGCTAGTCATCGCGACTTAATACCACATACTCAAGGTGTTGCCATACAAGATCTCCTTGACGAGTTTCTTACAAGGATTGATTCTTTACTAGATCTTTAATATCTAATCAAAACTGATCAGTTGATCTGGGTGCTTCTTAGCTACAATATCAAATGCTTGTGCAGCCACCTGGATTGTGAAATCAATATCCTCATCACTGAGTGAACAGTTTATAAAGTGGTTGTGGTGATTGGTAAAGAAAACACCTCTCTTAACACATTCTGCAACCCACTCTTGATGTAACATTAGACTATCATCATTGGCAATTCTCATATACCACATGGATGGTTCTCCACTAATCACTAGGTCAAAGCCATATTCTTTTGCTTTTTCTTTAAGTCCCTGAGTTAATTGACGTCCTTTTTCTAACATCAGCTTATCCCCTTCAATGGCCTTAAGTTTATTAATTGTGGCAACACCAGCTGCAAATGGCATGGCGGATAACCAATAACTTCCAGTATACATGACTGCAGAAGCCGCATCTTTAAGGGCTTCAACCCCTGTGATAGCAGAGAAGTTATAACCATTGCCAAGGGCTTTACAGAAGCACATCAAGTCTGCTTTAAAGCCATAATAATAGTCTGAGCCTTTTATATCTAATCTAAAACCACATCTCACATCATCTATTGCAAGCACAATGCCATTGTCTGTACAAAGTTGTCTAACCTTGTCCCAGTAACCTGGGTCAGGCAATATATTATCTGCAAAGACCGGATGCCAATAGGGTGTAGACATAAAACAGGCAATCTCATCTTTGTTGTCTTCAACCACTTTCTTAAGTTGGTCAAAGTTGTTCCACTCCACATAAATGTTGTTAGCGATATCTTCCTCAACAATACCTGGTGCTCCTAATTTCTGAGTCCATGGCGCAACACCGTGGTAATTCCCCTTAACTAGAATGGTCTTCTTCCGGCCTGTAGCCGCTTTGGCGATCATTAAGGCAAAGCTCGTTACGTCACCACCATTCTTAGCAAAGAAAGCCCAATCAGCCATCTCTACAGTATCCACTAAGACCTCAGCCATATCAATCATTTTTGTAAAAGGCATGGTTGTGCAATTACCTTCTTCAAGTTGCTCTTTTGCAGCAGCATCCACATCTTTATCATTGTAACCCAGGATATTTGGTCCATAGGCACACATGTAATCAACAAATCGATTGTCGTCAAGATCCCAGAAGTAACTACCTTCTGATTTTGCTGCAAACACTGGAAAGGCATTCATAGGTATAGCACAGCCTTGTACTGGACCTAGATGACCGTGAACACCTGTTGGTATTACCTTTAAGGCACGCTCAAAAGCTGCCTTGGACTTGCTATAATTATTCGTCTTCATTCTATCCCCCTAACTTAAATAGGCACTTACACTGAATAGCAGTTTATCCAAATTATCTAACATAGGTATAAAGCCAGATAAGGAAAGTTTCTCTTGAGCAATCATGGTATAAGAATCTACCTGACCACTTAATAAGGCAAAAGCTGCCTCCATATCACCAAAAGCCATTTTTGCTCGTGGGGATTTCGCCAGACCTTTTCTTGTCTCCAAGCTACCAGCCGAAGCTTTAATGGCAACACAAGGTCCATTGCCAATTTCCATAGATATGATACCATCTGGAATGCTTTTAGCCACCTGTTTACCAATTGGATCTACATTGCCAATGGCTGTAAGAGCAAAAGCTGCTGTATAAAATAATAGTTCTGTGTGAATACGCTTAAAATTCTCATCCTCTAACTGGATTGGATCAGGTCTAAGGAAAAATTCTAAACGTTCTGTCAACTTCATAAAGGCACCTGTTAGGAAGCCAATTTTGTGAACGCCTTTAAGCGGAATTGGCATAGCCTCACCATCCACCATCTTATTAAAATGATTGATTGATGTGAAATACAGGGTTATTGTACTTCTAACCTTATTACGTACCATTTTACATTTATTATCTTTGAAGACCAAAGTTGCACTTGGTCCACCTTTTACAATGAATCGAATAGCTAAGTTCTGTCCTTCTATCAGCTTTGTTGATTCATGATCTAATCGACATAAGTCCTCAATGTTTCTGAGCACACTGTGAAGGTTGATATAGGCCATAGTTTCAGCGTTTTTCATAAGTTCCCCCTTTACTTAACCAGCATATCTTGAATGGTTGACATGAAATCATTGAGCTTAGATGAATACTCTGGGGCCCCTATAACACTGACATAACCCTTTTCAACACCTTCTACAAAGGCAACTTTACCACCCAGAACATTTAGAGCACCATCTACAGAATGAAAATTAAAGTGGACAAAAGGGCTTCGACGCTTGTAAACACCTCTACCTGCTTTTGACTTACCACCCTTTATTCGGATATAAGCAGCAATGTCTTCCTCATCAATCGAAAACTGATAGATACGATCTGGTTGTTTTAACGTCCAGGCCTGCATCGCTTCAACACCAGCCTTATTATATTGGCTCACTGCTGTTGTAATCATATAAAGGGTCATCTTAACTTTAAGTGCCTTTTTGACTGGATCTTTAGGATCTGCATCGGGCATCATCAGTTTAAGGCTTAGAAGTAAAGGAAGGATCTTTGTTAAAAGTCCAATCTTATGTAGGCCTTTTATCCAAGGCAGGCTATTGCCTCCTCGAAACATGTCGTTCATTTTCTCAACACTTGAGAAAGATAAGGTCATATCTGGCTCTTCAATAATCTCTTCAACTGCCTTAAATTCTCCTTTGTCAAAATACAGACAAGCACCAACATAACCTTCTCCGTCTTTTGCCTTAATTTGAACTTTTGCTACTACATCTTTAAATTTCTTAGCCATAGAGGGGTCGTCTTGAATAACAACCTTCATCACTGGAAAAGCTGCCCTAAAGAACAATCTAGCTGTTAGGTGTTCATAATCTAGTAGTGCCATGATCTACACCTCATCTTCCCAGTCTTCATCTTCCTCAAACTCTCGTCCAAGCAACTCTCTTGCTGTATCAAGAATGCCATTAGCATCTAATTTGTAGTAGGCATATAAATCTTCAGGGTAACCAACTTCACTAAAGACATCTGGAATACCTAACTTATGGAAGGCACACCCTTTCCCACTTCTGGCTATAACATCTGCTACAGCATCACCAAGTCCACCGATTGTATTGTGTTCCTCTGCCACAAGAATACGTCTTGTATCCATAACAGCCTTAAGGATCATCTCTTCATCAAGGGGCTTAATTGTATGCATATCAATAACCCTTACGCTGATACCATCAGCTTCTTGTAACGTTTTTGCCGCTTGAACGGCTTGCAAAACTGTTATACCACATCCAATAATGGTCAAGTCAGTCCCTTGTGTTAACTCAATCCCTTTGCCAATCTCAAATTCATAGTCTTCTGATTCATATAGTGGCGGTTCAAAACCACGTCCAATTCTAATATATACAGGTCCATCAATATCCATACACGCCCTAACTGCTTTGGCAGTTTCAATACCATCTGCTGGTACGACCACTGTTAGATTAGGAATTGCCTTAAGGATGGCTAAGTCTTCAGTACAATGATGGGTACTACCAGCTTGACCAAAGGAAATTCCACTATGGGTCGCAATTACTTTGACATTGAGGTTCTGGTAACATATATCTGTTCTTAGTTGTTCACCAGCTCTCAAGCTAGCAAATATTGAAAAGGTAGAGACAAAAGGTATTAGGCCACATTTAGCCATACCAGCTGCTATACCCATAAGATTCTGTTCTGCAATACCAACATTATAGAATCGATCAGGATAAGCCTCAGCAAACCACGCAATAGCTGTAGACTTAGCTAAGTCCGCTGTGACACCTACGATTTTATCATTATCATGGCTCATTTCAGCCAATACACGTCCATATATTTCTTTTGATGACATGGTTGCTGCATCATAGCAGCTCCAGGTTGTACCAGTCGTAGCCATTAGTCTACCTCCTTATTGATGGATGCTTTTGCCTTTGCAACAAGATCTGAATCCATTGATCCATAGTGCCACTGTGGTTGACCTTCCATAAAATCAACCCCCTTACCTTTGACTGTTTTTGCAATAATAACAGAAGGTTGATCAACCATACTTTTAGCTAGGTCAATTGCCTTTGATAAAGCTTCAATATCATGACCATCAATCACTTGTGTATGAAAACCAAAGGCTTCCCACTTCTTATCAAGGGGTTCAAGGGCCATAACGTTCTCTGTCAGACCATCAATCATACATCCATTACGGTCAACTATGGCTACTAGATTACCTAGTTTATAGTGGGCTGCACTCATAGCCGCTTCCCACACACTACCTTCATCACATTCACCATCACCCATTAGACAATACGTTGTGTAGTCTTTCTTTAATTGCTTTGCTGCTAGAGACATACCTACAGCCATTGGTAGGCCGTGACCTAATGAACCGGCTGATGCATCACAGCCATTAATCTTTAATGAATCTGGATGCATACCATAAGCGGACTTAAAGTGGTTAAATGTCTTAAGAGAATCCTCTTCCAAAAATCCCTTCATAACTAAAGCCGGAATATAACCTACAGCAGCGTGACCTTTACTTAATATGAACCGATCTCTGTCTTCCCATTCAGGTTCTTCAACCCTTATATTCAATTTGTCAAAATAAAGTAAAGCCATAATATCTGCCATACTCATTGCCCCACCTACATGTGCCCCACCTGCGTATACAGTTGTGTCAACAATCTTCAGGCGTAACTCTCTTGCCTTATTTTTGATGTACTGGACATCTGTTGCATTAACCGCCATATAAATATCTCCTTTACAAATCTACTATTTTGAGGTAATTTAGAATGAGACACAGTGTCTCATTAATTTATGATACCCCTTAAATATAAGCTCTGTCAACATAAATCCTTTATATGGAGGTTCAAGTATGATTGATCAACTTCTTAAACAACAAAAAAACTACTTTAGAACACAAGAAACCAAATCCCTGTCATTCAGAAAGCATCAGCTTAAAAAACTCTATTCAATTATTAAGTCAAATCAAGGAAGAATTGTCGCGGCACTTGATGCCGATCTTGGTAAATCTGAATTTGAATCCTATGTTACAGAGGTTGGCTTTGTACTAGATTCTTTAAAGTTCACCATCAGAAAGCTAGCTAGGTGGACCAAAAATAGAAGGGTTATCATGCCTATTCATCAGCCTTTTTCAAAAGGATATGTTAAAGCAGAACCTTACGGAAGTATATTAATAATTGGGCCCTTTAATTACCCCTTCCAGCTCTTAATCGAACCTTTGATTGGCGCCATGGCAGCCGGCAATACGGTGGTACTAAAACCTTCAGAATACGCTACAAATACAGAAAAACTTATAACCGACTTAATAGGCAAGAATTATGACCCTAATTACATCAACGTTGTTACTGGGGGTGTTGATGTCACAACAGCATTAATTCATGCTGATTTTGATTACATCTTTTTCACCGGTAGCGTGCCTGTTGGCAAAATCATTATGAAAGCAGCATCCAATCGTCTTATTCCTATTACACTTGAACTAGGTGGTAAGAGCCCTGCCATAGTTCATAAAGATGCAAATTTAAAGGTTGCAGCAAGGCGGCTTGTATGGGGTAAATTCATCAATAATGGTCAAACCTGTGTTGCTCCAGATTATGTTTACGTGCATCAAGATATAGCCGGTGCTTTCAAAGAAGAATTGATTCATGTAATTCAATCCTTTTATGGTAGTCATCCAAAATCTCATCCGGATTATGGCAAGATTATTAATAAAAAACATTTTGAGCGACTTGTTGACTTAATAGACCTTGATCAAGTTATATGGGGCGGTAACCATGATGAGCAAACCTTACATATCGACCCTACCCTAATGACACTAGCTGGATGGGATCACCCTATTATGGCTGATGAAATTTTTGGACCAATCTTACCCATCTTAACTTACACGTCATTAGATGAAGTTATAGATATTATTATAGACAAACCAAAAGCTCTTGCCTTTTATATTTTTAGCGAAAGTAAGTTTATTCAAAACAAACTCATAACTGAGATTCCTTTTGGTGGCGGCTGTATCAATGATACAATCACCCACTTAACAAGTCCTCACCTACCTTTTGGCGGTGTAGGGACCTCCGGTATGGGACATTATCATGGACGTTATAGCTTTGATACATTTTCAAATCTCAAAAGCATCCAAAGCAAATCCACCAAAGTTGATCTTTCCCTACCTTACCCGCCATATAAGAATAAATTGGGTCTGGTTAAGAAGATTATGGGTTAGAATACAAAAAAAGAAGCACCACACAGTGGCGCTTCAAAAATTTTCGTTATGCGTATGCTTCAGGTTTTAATACCCCTACATAAGGTAAATTCCTAAACTTCTCAGCAAAATCAATCCCATAACCAACAACAAACTCGTCAGGAATATCAAATCCCTTATAATGAACTTCAATTGGTGCCGTACGTCTTTCTGGCTTATCAAGCAAGGTACATATTTCTATTGAAAGTGCACCCCTTGACTTTAAGTTCTTAGTTAAGTAGCTAAGGGTTAAACCTGTATCAATGATATCTTCCACTACCACCACATGCATGCCTTTGATATCCTCATCTAGATCTTTAAGGATTCTAACTGCACCGGAGCTAACCGTTGAAGCACCGTAACTAGATATAGCCATAAAGTCCAAGGTCATTGGAATATCTATTTTTCTAATTAGGTCTGCTACAAATACATTAGCACCTTTTAGGACACCTATTACAAGTAATGGCTTCCCTTTATATTTTTCTGATATAGCACTTGCTATTTCAAGGACTTTTGCCGCAATTTCTTCTTCTGATATTAACACTTCTTTTACATCGTTATGCATTGTGCACCTCTCTTTCATCTCTTGACTGAACCAGTCTGATTATATCAAATAATGATAAAAAAAGATAGAATGCCTAGACTTAATCCTTTGTGTACAAGTATCTTTCCCTACATCCATCACACCCTTTTGAATAACAACCTGACTCCCGAGCTGTATGTTATAGTATATACGATGACTGGTGATTAACTTAATTTGGAAATCTTTTCCCATTGGTGGCCTCTCCATCAGAACGCTTTTTCAAAAAGGTATGATGGACTCCAGTCAGACTCACTATAACTAAAATTGTAAGTTTCAGGGGTGATTATTACCGCGTAAAGCGGCTTCTTTATGTAGATCTTTGCGATTCACATAAGAAGTATATTGGCTAACGCCACCATAACTAATAAGGAGCTATCTGAGGGACATTGCTGAAATTCTTACAAACACAATTATTCCGATCAGAATATCGGTGTATTTGAAAAGTATGTCTATCGAAGTGATTGATAATCATGTACATTCTTGCATATTTGTAGTAAAATAAGATGCAAGAATGTACAAGGAGGTTTTGTTATGAAACAGATGGATAGAGTAATAGAGTTGATGAAGAACAATAATGGTGTTATTACAAGTGCCCAAGTAGATGCTGAAGGCATATCAAGAAGTATACTCAATCATCTATTAAGTAATGATCTAATAGAAAGGTCTTCAAGGGGCGTCTATATACTTCCAGAGGTTTGGGACGATGAAATATTTAATCTACAGCAGAAGTATCGAAAAGGCATATATTCTATGGAAACAGCATTGTTCCTTAATGGCCTTACCGATAGAACACCAAATAAGTATCATATGACATTTCCATCTAGATATAATATTAGTAATATTGATGCGACAAAGGTTATAGCGAATAGAGTAAAGGAAGAACTATATGAAGTTGGTACATTAGCGACAACTTCACCTGGAGGAAATCAGATATACTGTTATAATTCTGAGCGAACATTGTGTGATATCCTAAAGCCGAGAAGTAAAACAGATATTCAAATAATCTCAGAAAGCTTTAAAAAGTATGTTAAGACTGAAGACAAAAATATTATTCAGCTTACAGCGTTCAGTAAGAAGTTTGGGGTTGAAAAAAAACTTAGAGCATATTTGGAGGTTCTGCTATGAAGAATCCAATGCAACTTAAAGCCATTATAAAGAATAAGGCAAAAGAAGCAAATATGTCAGCGCAACTTGTTATGCAAAACTATCTACTTGAAAGGTTACTTGAGAGAATAGCCCAATCGGATTATAGATCTAACTTAATCCTTAAAGGTGGATTTCTCATAGCATCCATGGTTGGGCTTGATTCAAGAGCAACCATGGACATGGATGTGACACTAAAAGGAATGGTGCTTAATGAGGAAATAGTTAGGCGTATGTTTAAAGATATATGTAGTATCAAGGTCGATGACCCGTTTTCTTTCACTATAAATGGTGTAAATGAAATACGAGAGGGAGATACATATACTGGGTATAGAATTTCATTGACAGGTAATTATCCACCTATGGCGGTCCCTTTAAAGGTGGACATAACAACAGGGGATAGGATTACACCCAAGGAAATGAGTTTTACTTATAAGTTAATGTTTGAGGATACAAACATCAGTATTTTGGCTTATAACCTTGAGACGATACTTGCAGAAAAACTCGAAACAATTATATCAAGAGGTAATCAGAATACGCGTCCAAGGGATTTTTATGATGTCTATATACTTGAGATGTTAAAGAAAGAACAGATAGATTTTGGCGTTCTTTCAGAAGCACTTAAAGGCACTGCAGAGAAAAGGAAGTCTACAAATCAAATTGCAGAGTATCATAAGACTATTCAAACGATAAGAGACAGTCGTGCAATGAATGAGTATTGGCTTAAATACCAGAAAGATTTTGCTTTTGCAGAAGGAATAGAATTTAATAATGTCCTTGCTGCTATAAGTGAAATGTTAGATACGATTAATGAGCAGTGAAGATAAAGTAGCCATACAAATTTAAATTTGCTGATCGTCGTTATAAAGCCCTTTTACTCAACAATATCTTCATACACTCTTCCAACAAACAAAACATTTAACGTACACTTTACCATAGCGTTCCCACACTCATTAGCAATAAAAAAGTCAGCTGTGATCTTACAATCACATCTGACTTAATCTACAGTTTGAAAATGCACAGGGTACATTCTATTTCAATTATTTGTAAACCTCTTACCAATTCAAGAAGTAATTCACATTAACACCATTCATATCAAAACCTTCTTCAGTTTCTTTATAATTATTAATAATAATCATAACCGTATTGTTGTTAATGGTTCCATCCACTGAAGTCATCTCATCACCTGGCATTAAGAAGTAACCATCTGTTCCTTCTAAGACCGATATAAAGTATGCAACAATATCTTCATAGTCTGATTGAGAATAGTACAAAATCTGAGTCATGGAGTCAATACCTTTTTCATCCACGTCCATTTCTGTCACATCGTATAGGAGTATATCTCGAATAGCTTCGTCATCTTCTGTTATCTCATTATGGTAGCCATCATCAGGAATATCAAACATACCTTCTGCATCAAAAGATGATACATCTATATAAGTCACTTCCCAATTGGTTTCTTCCGTTATACCTTCTTCTACAGTAACCTCTCTATACTTAATAGGTACGAGTAGGTCCAGTGAATACCACCTCTCAGTCGTCACACCATATTTCATAGAGGACATCACATATAGGACTTGCTCTCCATTATGGTCTTCATAGTGGGCCGTAAAAAGTTCTGTTTCATTGTCAATCTCTAATTGCTCTATAAATTCAGGGCTTAGTAATTGAATTGGTAAATAGTTGCCTTCTAGCAACTCACCATAGTGTGTCCCCATCAACAATTCAGTGTAGGTCGCATCAACGTCGGTGTTATAAACAGATGTTCCAATCATTTGATCATACCAACTAGTTTCGATTCTAACATTACGATCCTGGAAGAAAACCTTAAAGAAGAGTGGAATGGTTTCCCCTTGATTTGTAGCAGTCCCTTCAATCTCTAAATAGAATTCAGATAGTGGGTTTAAGCCTGAAATATCACCTACTATAACAGACGTATCACTATCATCTACAGGTGACCCTTCATCCGACTCTTCGTCTACATCCTGTCCTTCAACTAAATAGCCAGTAGTGATTGTATCTACATATGTGTAAACTTCTACAACACCACTTTCACTATAAACTTCAATAACAACAGGGCAAGTATTGATTGTACCCTGTATAAGAGCACCTTCACCAGCCGCTTCTATTTTCATATAGTCTTCAGTATTAAGTATCAGTTCATCATAATACTCTATTAGTTCTTCCATATCCGCATCAGATGTATAGACAGAAACAATTGAATACTCATCTACATAGTTTTCGCTATATTCTTTTACCTTATAGGATAAGAGTTGGGAGAAATCACCTTCAACCACCCTTATTTCACCACTTGTGTTAGAGTTTATGCCAAGTAATTCTTCTGCGGTGTTTTCATCTACTTCTGTCAAGTCAAGATCCCCAATTTCTTCAAGGGCCGATCCCATAGCAGCTAAAGTCTCTTTTTGTTCAGGTGTTAAGTTAGCTACCGCACCTGATTCATACTCATATAACTCTTGTAAAGAAATACCCATGGTATCCGCTGCTAGTTTGAAGGTTTCATAAGGTGTTTTACCATCAGCTTCCAAGATTTCAGCATAGGCTTCAGGGCTTGTCCCATACTTTTCTGCTGTCAAGGCCATAAGAGCATCTACAATTTCATCTTCACTTTTAGAACTTTTACTTTCATTGCTTGCTTTTGATGGTGTGATTGCCTCAGATACTTTATCACTTGCTGCACCACAAGCTGCCATCATTAATACCATGATTCCAACTAGAATTAAACTAACTACTTTACTATATTTCATCCTATTCTCCTATTTAATAATCTTAAACTTGCCAATCATTGGAAGTTCTTTTTCTTTCTCACTAAAGGCATTATAGATACCCATTATGCAAAATACAAAAGCCAATAATGAACCAAGTGGCAAAATAATAAACCATCCAAGTACAGGGATAATCGTCCCCAAAATACTAACTGCGATAAAAAGTAGTAATAAGTTTAAACCTTGATTGGCGTGAAAACGGTAGGATGTGTTTTCACCATCCACCAATAATGGTACAAAAAATATAATATAGGCTACAACGTTAATCCATTTGTTTGTCTCTTTCATTTTCTCTCTCCTCCTAGTGTATGTTGTTTACTCCTAATATGATAAGAGAAGCTGCTTAAGCTAGCAATATAGCGCAAGTCATTTGCTAATGACCTGTCGTCATAACTTGGCCAATAAAAAATGACCTACGTCACTTCCTAGCGACATAAGCCATTTTATTCCATATATCTAATTGTTTAAGCGTATCTTACTCATGAATCCTTCATTATGAGAACTGTAGAATTCCACTTGTCCACCAAGACTATTTATTCTTTCCTCTATGCCCTTTAAACCATTACCTTTTGATATGTTCTCCACACCTATACCATTGTCCATTACTTTAAGATCAATCTGCTCACCTTCAATTGAAACTGTAACAAATACATGGTTGCACTGACTATGTTTAATTGAATTTGTTAATAGCTCCATACAAACTTTCTTAATCACACCATAGGCTGGAGGTGATACGGGATTAAAGACACCTTTCACTTTAAGGGTTGTATTGATGTCTGTATTCTTCACACTAACCAACATTCTAGCTAACTCAGTCCTTAAACTTTCACCAGAATACATGACTTCAACGCGTCGCTGATTCTCCATAAGGTTCATACTTGTAATGCCATCTTCAATGGCCTTATAGGCATCAACGGTCACCAATCTACTCATTTTTTGATCTTTTGCAAAATACAGTTTAGCCACTTCTAGGAGCTTAATTGTCACAACTAAGGAATGACCAATAATATCATGAAGCTCCCTAGCAACATAACCTCTTGCACCAGCTTTTGATGATTCCTTAAGGACTTGAATGGTATCCTTAAGCTGGTCATTTGCTTCTTCCAGTTGTCTATACCTTTCAGACAAATCGGCTTGAGTTTTCCGATATGGTGTTACATCTCTTAAGGTTACAATGTATTGAGTCTCCATCAAAGTACTTACTTCATTCACCTTTACATCAATGCTGTAGCCCTCTACTTCCACCTCATCATTTTTCTTGTTGTTAACATCAAGATCTTTGATGACTTTATCAACGATCTCTCGACTCTCTTTACCAAAAGTTTCATATACTTTCTCATTCATGTACAAAATATCGTAACTGGAATCTAAAACACAAATAGCTGTATCTAACTTGTGAACAATTTCATGTTTAAGGATTGGTGATAAACTCAGGAAGTCAGCATTAAAGGTGGCATAAACAAAGACCAAAACGGACCAGGTAAAAACAATAGGGGTTATATCAAAAACCACAGGTAAGCCAATAGCGTTTACAAATTTATGAATGACTTTAGTGATAAATAAAAAATTCAGAACCAAAGGTGTTAGAATGGCTGAGGAAATCAAATACCGATACCATAGTTTATGGTTCTTAAATTTAATTCTAAATTGCTTATAACAGTAGGTGAACCCTATCCCAATGTATGTATAAACTAGTACTGTATGTACATAAAAAAGTGGTCCGAAACTGTCACCCCAGAAGTCATACCTTGAGTAGAACAGGTGATGGTAGGGGTTAGTGAGGACTACAAGGAACTGAAGAATTGGGAACAAATAAACCCAGAATCTGACTTTGTTTGATAGAGATTTTCCTTTAAAATAAGCATAACCAAATTCTAGAAATGCAGCCTCTAATACACAGGCACAGAAATAGTAAGCCACAATAAACCACCACCTAGAAACAACGGTTGGTGATACTGTTTTAAAGACTTTAAACACCATCCAGCCTATCATACTAAGCTGTAAAACTAAGAAAGATTTTAAGGCATGGGTCTTATGGGCTTTCAGATAAAAAATCATGAAAAATAGAATAGCAAGAACAATAGCTACTATATGAACAATTGAAATTACTTGAATCTCTAACTTAAGTGTGTCTTTCATTAATCTAATCCATTCTCCACTGCGTAGACTGCTAGTTGTAGACGATCAGCAACACCAAGTTTTTCATATATTCTTGATACCTTATTTTTTACAGTACCTTCTGAATAGTTAAAGTGTTCTGCAACATCTTTGTTACTTTTGCCGTTAACAATTAGTGTCACCATTTCAATTTCTTCTTCTGATAGTAACTCTTTATAATCCGTCTTAGTGTCAGATATACGGCTAAAGTTCTGCATCATAATCTCTCTAACACTTTTGTGAATGACTGTAAGGCCATGCTGAACACATTTAATTGTTGTGATCAATTCGTCACAGCCTATATCTTTTATGATATAACCGTCAGCCTCTGCAAGAATTGCCTCAACCACATTGTTGGTGTTTTCAAAGGTTGTTAACATAATCACTTTGGTTAAGGGATATTTTTGCTTAATGACTTTTAAGGCTTCAATACCATTCATCTCTGGCATCTCTATATCCATCAGTACAACATCTGGTCTGTGTAGACGACAGGTCTCAACTGCTTCCCGCCCGTTACCTGCTGTCCCTACAACCTGAAACGCTTCATCAATACTGATTAATTGACCAATTGAACGTCTTAACAATGTTTGGTCATCTACAATAACAATTTTTATCATAACTCTCCCCCGTAATATGTTCTGTATGTTGTCACAACTTTTCTAACTTCTTGTAAGTCATTTCTTGCATCCTTAATAATATCTGTAATTGCCTCTATGAAACCTTGCTCTATATCTGCTAATTCAAGTATATCCCGTCTTAGTCTTTTCATTGAAGCTTGTTGATTTCTAGCTACTTCAGTTAATAGATAATTAATTTCCTTGTCTTTCTCAACCTCATAAACAATCTCTTTATATGCAGACAATTCATCATTGGTAATCTGCGTCTCTAATTCCTTCATCTCAAGTTCATTTAAAAGCTCAATCATATAGGTCATGTCTGAAAAAGTTATGATGTAACCAGCTATTTGATTATGTTTGAGTATTTCCTTTTTGGTAAAACTTAAGTAGGTTTTTCTATCATGACCAAGGACTATCATCTCCCGATCAACTAAGTCCAAGGTCTCAACTGGACTGACAAATAAATCATGAATACGAGTTACGTTCAATTTAGGACTTAAGACAAATAATTGGCTGTTATTAACGCTGTCATTCCTATAAATAATTTGCCCATGTTCATCGGTTATAAAGACATAATCTAACATAAGGGTTCGAACGTCACTAAATACAGAAGTACTGACATGGTAGGGTGTCATCACATTAGATATAAGACTTATACATACTGCAAACATTAGAATCAACATGTATTCAAAAAAAAGTGTTTTAACATTTGTCATAAATACCATGTAGGCATAAAAACTAATTGGTATCAACCAAAGAACTAAAAGACTGATCCCAATAAACCACTTACTTACCTTAGTATAGGCAATACTTTGACCGGACATGGTCATCAAAATCATAAGGATGACTCCCAGTAACCCTATTAATATACCTAAACTATAGGCTAATCCATAGTGTGTTGTGGCGTAGCTATAACTTGTTACCATCAGTTCTGGCCATAGCAATCCAATAATGGAGAAAATCATAGTAAGGCCAACAAGGATGCCGAGGACCCCTTTTACATATTTATCCCTCACCCCAACAATGGAATGAAGCCAATAGTACTGGAGTAGGAAACTAAGCATTACAAATAAAACACTTGCTATCACTCGACTTACATAGGCTGAATGTTCATACACCAATATACTTTCAAGAAAATACATTAGACCAAGCAGGAGTAGGGTCACATCAATTAAGAGTGCCGTTCGTTTACTTCTTGGTTTTGCTCCTTTATACAGATTCTGCACCAAACGAATGGTCATCATTACCACAAAAATGGTTAAGTAAATGACACTAAAAAACTGTTCCGGTGAGTAATATCTTCCATCTCCCATAGTTTTCCCCTCTTAGACTTATTGTTACTAGGAATCAAATCGACTTCTATAACCACATCGTTGACAAAGACCCTCAACAATCTTCCTGTTCTCAAATCCTGCTACCATAGCATTCGCCCTGTCTGAAGTCACTATTTCCTCAAAACTTTGATCATGTATGTTACCCAGAGTCATGATTCCTTCTCCGTCAAGGCAACAAGGAACAACATCACCATTGACTAATATACCAACCTGTTGTCTAAGGCCATAACAGGTACCAACCTCACTAATCGGTGATAAAGTCATATCCGGCCACTGAAACTCAACACTCTTACTTAGATATACCTGTGGCATCAGTTTAGTCCCTTTACCTCTTGGTATGGCATCAATCACATCTTGACTTACCTCTAGTTGGTCTTTAATCATCCTAAGGGCAAGGTTGTTCACTTGCCCATCTGTCATCTTGCCTATATCATCATAATTCCATAAACGTAGCTCAAATATGATATCTGTTCCATTCTGGCCTTTTTTTATAAGGTCTAAAACTTGGTCCATATACCCTCGGTAAGCTTGCTCATCCTGTAGATTTTCTTGACTTTGAAGAGATATACTTACTTGTCTCAGACTCTTGCTGACAAGTAGTTCTTGCAAATGATTTTGAATCAAGGTGCCATTAGTGGTTAAGTTCACCTTCAGGTCATATTGGTCACACATTTCAAGAATCTCAATAAAAGAAGGGTGAAGCATTGGCTCGCCCTTGATGTGTAAGTAAATATATTGGCCATGACCCTTCAGCTTCTTCAATACTTGTCTAAAGTCTTCTAGACTCATAAAACTTAAAGGCCTAGAGGAAGGTGGACAGAAGCTGCACTTAAGGTTACAGCAGTTTGTGATTTCTATATAAATGCGTTTGAATTGTTTCATTTTTTCTCCATAAAAGATAGATTCCCACGTCGGCAAACTAGGCCACCTCAGAATGACGGGACTTACTAATCTTCCTTTCGTGATTTCGTGTATTTCGTGGCTATGTCTTTATGTATTTATAAAATGAATATAGTGAAATACAACATGAATTAAGACCTGAAAAAAGCTCGAAAATATATATACTTTCAATGTACTTTTCACTATCCTTTTCATTCACTTTTCATTATGTTCTTTTGTTTTAATTTAAAGGGCGACTAACTCAACTTTAATACGGTCAGGGTCCTCAAAGTAGACTGCGTAGTAGTCTTTGCCACCTGCGTAAGGATGTCGATCTTCGTACAAAACTTTTATCCCCATCTTCTTTAACTTGTCTGTTATGTTATCCACAAATTCTCTAGATGTCACATGAAAGGCTAGGTGGTTAAGTCCTGGACCACATCTGTGGTATGGTATATCCAGATACTGATCTTCCGTCTGAACAAAACACAAATAACTCTCACCCAATATATAGGAGATACCCATAGGCCATTCTTGAAAGACCTTGTAGGCCAATTCTTCTGTTAATAACCATCCCCAGAATTCTTTTGATTTTTCTAAATCCTTTACATATATTTCTATGTGATGTATTAGGCCATTCATATTAACTCCTTATGATACTTGATTTGATTTCATCGATTATAAGAGCAGTTTCAAAAAATCCTCTTCAGACATAGGCTTATAATAGTAATAGCCTTGTATTGAATAACAGGCTTGTTTAAGTAAAAATTCAACTTGCTCTTCATGTTCAACACCTTCAGCCACAAGCTCTAATTCTAAATTTTGTGCCAATGCTATAATAGTCAATATGATGCCTTCATCCTTGGCATTTTGCTGGATCCCATCAATAAATATTTTATCAATCTTCAATTTGCTAATGGGCAATTGTTTAATATAGTTGAGGGATGAATAGTTGACACCAAAATCATCGATTGCAATGGATATACCTTTATCTCGCACTGCATTTAAAACTTCGATAGCCATTTCTTTATTGTTGATAAAAGCATTTTCAGTAACTTCGAACTCTATATGACTAAGGAGGTCTCCATACTTCTCAGATACCATTAGGAAATCGGTCATAATACCTTCGTGAATGAGTTGATGTGCCGATATATTCACAGATATTTTGAATTTATCTTCCTTAACTAATTGTAATTGTTTTAACACTTTCACAACTTCATCAATGACAAATTCTGTTACCTGATCAATAAGACCTGTTTTCTCAGCTATGTGTATAAACTTTAAAGGAGAAATCATACCTTTACTAGGATGGTTCCATCTTATAAGGGCTTCTGAACCTATAATACTTCGACTTCTTGCATCAACGATTGGTTGGTAATAGACCTCTAGCTCTTTATTATGTATGGCATCATGTAAGTCATTGCTTAACTCAAGCTCTTCTGATAAACCTTCAACCATAGTTTGATTGTAGAATTTATACCTTGTAGCATGACTTTTCTTAGACTCATACATGGCTATATCAGCAGCCTGAATTAATGCTTCATAATCTAAACCATGGTCAGGATATATGGCAATACCAATGCTGCAATTTATATTTAGTAGATTATTGTTAACTTCAAAAGGTTCAGTAAATAGACCCGCTAGTTCTTTTACTTGTTCTTCAAACGGTCTATGTTCGGTAAGAAGTATGAGGAACTCATCACCGCCATTTCTTGTCACCGCCATTTCCCCTTCTGCAAAGTCGCCTAAGCGGTTTCCTATTTCAATTAGTAACTCATCACCAATATTATGGCCTAAGGTGTCATTTATAGTTTTGAACTCATCAAGATCTATAAAGACGGTAGCAAGCCTCTGTTCTGTCTGTTTATAATCGTCTATTTTGTCAATTAAAGCCTTTTTAAACAATCTTAAGTTTGGTAATTTAGTTAAGTAATCATGATAAGCCAAATAACGAATATGCTCTTCAGCTTTTTTACGCATAGCTATTTCTTTCACAAGATCTGCATTACTCTCTTGAAGTGAATAAGTTCTTTCTTGCACTAAGGCTTCAAGATCATCATTTAACTTTTTAAGCTCTTTTTGAGTCACTTTTAGGTTATGAATATCTTGGAACATAATAACTTTACCATAAGCATCATTTAAGCGATCAACAATAGGTAATGTGCTAACTAGAACATCAATATCCTGCCCATTGTTTCTTCTAAAAGTCATTGCTTTAGATGATAGATTGTTAGCAATCTCTTCACCACATATCTCACTAATGTTATGTTCTTCATGGGACTCATAGCCTAATATACTTGATGCACCTTGGTTAAGTAATTCAATATGCCCCTCATCACCAACTAGAATCAGGCCATCACTCATTAACTTAAGCATCTCACCGGTGAGTTTCTTGGGGTCAAAGTCCATAAGGTTATAATGCTCAATGGCATACCAGATACTTGTGATTGGTATGAGGGCAATAAATATGGTGATTCCATAGATGATTTGGAAACCCAGCAATGGCAATATAATCTCCAGGATTGATCCAATGAGTAATGTGCTTAAGAAGGCAAGAAATAGAAGCATAGATTGCTTCTTCTCAATTCTCTTTTCTGCTCTAAGGTACCATCTGAAAAGAATAAAAATAGAGCTAATCATAAAGACCACATAATAGATATAGAAAAAGTTATTCCACATAAAAGATTCTACAAAATAGTCACTGATAATCCAGCCTTTGTCCGTTAAAACAAGGGATTCAGGTGGGTAAGGACTAAAAAAGTATAAATAGATATTGTAAGCAGCTGGGATGTAAACGGATAAATAGAAAAGAATCATTAGACCTTTTCTCTTAATTGTCTTGTCCATACCTGAATAAATAACAACTAAGTGAAAGATGACACTATAAAGTGTGCCCCAACATAAGGACATAAACCGTCTTGTGTTGGATGCTATGATCGGATCTGTAATCAAAAACATAGCACTATTAATAAATGCCCATATTGCGAAAAGTATGGACACCACAAAAAAGAGCCTGTTGCGGATATCTTTGATGTTTTTAGATAATGTATAAATCGACATATACAAGTAGAAAATAGCCAATAATACAAAGTATACCGAGTAAATCATAAGCACTCCATTTAACTTTTGTAATATAAGTAAATTATACAGTATAAATCTCTTTAATAACATATCATTTTAATAAAGCCCATTATCACTAGGACAACGGGCATATTTCAAATGTTATTTAAATGTCGCTAAAGCCTTATAGTCTATGCCAGTTAGTTCCTCACATACGGCAATAACCTCAGACTGATTACTTGGCTGTTGACCATTTTTTCTAGCTGAAATTTCGTCCATTAAGATCTTGTGTTTATCCTCTGTCATCTTATATCGACTTGATGCAATAAAGGCAATAATCATAAATATTACAGGTCCAACAAAGAATAACAACTTAATACCTGTAATTGTACTAGCCTCTTGGGTGACATTAGCCACATAGCCAATCTGTTCCAAGACTACACCAATAATAAATACGCTCACAGCTTGTGCCATCTTCCTTATAAGGGTGGACATACCTGCATAAACCCCTTCTCGCCTCTTACCAGTAATGATCTCATCAATGTCTGATATCTCAGGTAGGATTGACCAAGGTACAAATGTTGATGCTGAACTTCCAACTCCCGACATAGCTGCTACGATATAGATTAAGAAACCAGGACTTTCCTCTGTCATAAATAAAGTGATGGCCAAACCAATTAACCATACTGAAAGACCAATCCTTAGAGGCACTGTTTTTCCGTATTTTTTAGATATTTTGCCATGAATTGACATACCAACCAGCTGAACAACTAAAAGCACACCAAGAACTGCTGAGAATTCAGATCCACGATTCAACACATAAGTCAGATAATAAATAAATAGTGTTGTTAGAAAATCAACTGCCGTCTGTCCTGCCACAAAGAAACTTGAGTGAATTCTAAAACTTCTGTTCTTAAAGGCTTTAAGAAATTCATCCATCACATTCTTAAAAGATAACTTCTCCTGTCTTTCAATGACTGGCAATTCCCATGTATTCCTAAAGACCAAAATCCATGGCAATGAGTAAAGCAAACCAAATACAAAGGCCATAACCATGTAACCACTTGTTGTAGTGCCTACACTCTTAACAATAATCATAGGTAGAACACCTGATAGAATGGCTGAAAATGCTGAAAATGTCAAACGAATTGTGTTGTAAGTAGTCCTTAATTTGTAGTCACTAATCATATTAGGTAACAAGGCATTATATGGAACCATTACCATTGTGAAAACAGTGTTGAACAATATATAGGCAATCACATAGTAGGCAAAAAGCACCCACTGATTATCACTTGCAACTGTATACCACAACATAGAAAAGGTGATAAAGATTGGAAGGATACCAGCCAAAAAGTAGATTCTTCTACGACCAAATTTTGATTTTGTCCGATCACTTATAAAACCCATAAGTGGATCAGAAATCGCGTCCCATACCTTACCAATTAAGAAAACCACACCTGCAAGTGCAGGGCTTAAGCCAGCAACATCTGTCAGAAAGTTAAGAAAAAGTAACCCAATAAGTAGGAATGCACCCCCAGCGTACATGTCCCCAATACCATACCCAATTTTACTAGCGATTGTTGAACGTTTCATAACCCTTCTCCTTTTGGTTCAAAATTTTCGTACACTAACAAGAATCGTTCATGCAGGAAAGTACACATTCGGATTAAGCAAATTATTTGCATTATGCACATTCCCCAACATAATGATAGCACGACTATCATTTTAGTGCAACTTTCTGTCATTAGCAGGATGGAAAGAGAAAAGCATGGGAACACGGATAAGTACATGATAAGATACGATAACAGATTTGATAGGAAGGTAACAGCACTAACCTTTTGCCTTTTGCCGTTTATCCCACCAAAAAGGACTGACAAATTGTCAGTCCTTATATCACGCGAGCCATCAGCGAGCCTATGAGGCAAGCGACGCAGTCTAGTATTTTAAGTTTTGTTGATGAAATGTATTATAGGTATAAGTTTCTGGGTTCTATTTGTAAGTTTGTGTCCTCTAAGCCAGCGGATCATGGACGAGGAGCCGTCCGCCTTTGATACATGGACGTATCAATAAGGACCGTGAGGATACTTCTTGCAGATAGGTTCCGACTTATGCCGGATATATTCTATATCAACAATCTCAAACGGAAAATCTAAATCAAGGAGCGCTTATTTATAAACCACATACCCACTAGTCTGACCAGGAATACTCATCGTCATCACCATAGATGACACTACATTCACATAATCACCTTCAGCTACATCAGCTTGGAAGAATGTAAATACATTGTTTGTGTGAATAATTGTTTGTAGTTCAATTGAGTCAGACTCTAAGTCTGAAGTAAGTGTTAATGTCTTAGCACCTGTTTCATCCATCATAATTGATTTAACATATCCACTGTGGATCACTGCTTCAAAATCGTTAAACTCAACCTTTTGGCTATCTACTGTAATACTTTTTCCAATGATATCTGCGAAGAATTCTACTGGAACCAATGTACGGCTGTTCACAATAACTGGTGCAGCACTTAATTCATGAGGTGCCATTCTATTTCTAAAGTAAGCATTTTTACCAATGTAGATTGCTGTCCACTGTGCACCTTTAAGAATCTCAACGCCTCTTGTTTCAGGATTCCAAGTAACTTGGTAACCCATCGCTTCAAGGGTTGCTCTTAGTGGAATCATAACTTTGCCATCAATCATTTGAACTTCAACATCTGCCACAATATCATCTCCCATGTACGTTGCAGTTGTGTCAAGAGAGTAAAGTGTTGGTACTGCTGTGTCCATTGCATAAACCATCTGATCTTCTTCAACAATTAATGCGTCATCTGTTTTGTAAGCTAATACTGTGAACGTCTCAGCCACATCTGTTTGATCAAAAGCTCTTACGTTATTAAAGAGGATTGTTGATACACCTTTACCGATTGACTTAAATGTCATTCTCTTTTCGCTTGGTGCTCCAGGCATTGCTTCTTCTGGTGCTACAGTTTCTTCACTTACAAATTCAACTAAAGCTTCGTCATTAATGACATAAGACCATGCATAACCTGTTGAAGCATTTTCATTTACGATAATTGTAAATGTGTCACCATCTTGTTCTACTTGAAAGATTGGTGCTGAAATATTAATGAGTGTTGGTACCCCTACTGATGTTGTTTCAATTGTTGCGCTTACTGTTGTTGTTGCCATCAACATAACGATGATGACCATGCTTAGAATCCTTTTCATTCTGTTCTCCTTATGTGGCTGTCTGCCTATATATTTTGTTTGATACATATTGTCTCAACTAGTTGTTCATATACTTTGACGGGGTGTTTATAAAAAGGTTCCACTTTTTCTGAAAAATTTTTTTATTGTTTCAATTTAACACTCTGACTCTCATCGTGTATGTGTTACAGACATAGCAGGATACAAGGATAAAAGAGGATAAAAGCAGATATAAGGGACTAGAAACATTAACAGGATACAAGGGATATCACAGGATTATACAGGATGAACTTGTGGATTGTTATAATCGGTCCTCTGTTTCGTGCTTTCGTGTTTTCGTGGCTATCTTTTACTGATTCTAAAGACAAAGGATCACATCGAAAGAAGCATGAATAAAGAGTGGCTAAAGGCACGAAGGGTTGATAATTAAGAATCTTCATGTATTTTTTAAACTTCTAACTTCATGCACTTTTCAGTATAATCATTTAGTCATTTAGAGGCAAACTAGAATTTCTTCAAGCTTGCCTCTTTAGCTTTTTGCATTAGTTCTTCTTTTGTACTTCCTTAATATCCGTACTTATCCTCATTTATCCCTGTATCCTGCCATGTTTTAGTCTTCCATATCCATCAACTTCTGATAATTCACCCCAGCAAAGAACAGGGCTGCAAGGCCATATGACCAATCTGCTGACTTCTGCATCTTATACTGCAACTTGTAACCTAGTTCTGGAATCAACTGAAGGGCAATGGTTGGTCCACTAATATGGTCCATACTTAACATGTTTTCCTTATACTCCAGGTCATCCACTACTGCCTTAAGGGCTTTTAAGGCCGGCTCTTTATAAGAGGCATCAAGGTAACCGCAGCGTACACTATGTAGCCAACCAGACGCAATCAGCGCAGTTGCAGAACTTTCCTTCGGTGTCGTTCCCGGTCGATTAAGAAGAGACTCAAAGTAACCATCTTGTCTTTGACACTTAATCACTTCAGAACTAACTTCTTTTAGGATCTGGAGACACGTATCTTTTTCAGGTCCATCCTCGAGATTATCAATAAGCATCGGTATTGCCCCAATGACCCATCCATTACCCCTTCCCCAATAGAGTTTACTTGGATACTGACGCTGAGATTTGGTCCAGTAGCTATGAACAAACAACTTATCCTCAGGGTCTTGTAAGTATTTCTTAAAGAACGCAGGTTGACTTTTGGCAAAGTCCATTAACCATGACTCATTCTGCTCTTTGGCATATAAACTTGTAAAAACTCCGTACATCATAATTGAATCTACCCATATACTTTTAGGGTATAATTTACCTTCAAGAGAATGACCTAAATGGTTAGGCATATTATGAATGACTTTCACAGAATTCTTAATATAGTTAAGGCCACGATTGGTCGTTTCACGGTATTTCAGGTCTGGATACTTCTTTTGAAGATAATATGTGGCTAAGGTTGGTGCTAGTGTATCCGACTGGTCTATCCGACAGCCTTTTGCAATATGATGATCCACATACCTCTTAATATACGGTGTATAACGTTCCTCACATAGAAGGTCATTCAATAGGCCCATAGAGTGTAGGAGCAGGGCTTCACCCCACATCCAAGGTTGTTTTTCAGGCACTAACCGTACAGTTGTCGCATCTGCAAGTTCTATAATTTTAGTCAATAATTTATCCATTCTATCTCCTAATTCTTCACTTCTCTTATACCATTTTTGAAATCTAAGGTTAGGGATTGTCCTTCAAACTCAAAGGTAATCACATCCGCTTTTCTTTCTGTTAGACTATATTCCGAGTCAAAACGATCATACTCTAGATCCATAACGTCACCATTCACTTTAAAATCACCTTGATAGGTTAATTCTAAGTTCTGGTAAGTGAGTGTTTGATTTTCATAAGTCACTTGTCTGGATTGGATTTCCTTCATAAAGTCTTCAAATGACCCATACTCTGATTCAGTGCCTACTTCTGTAATCCAATAGGTTTCTAAGCCATCTTGAATTAGGTCATAGTCCATTGTATACCCTTTATCTTGGTCGTATTTCAGATTGGCAAAAGGTTTATAAACTAAGTCATTTTTACCTATTAAAGCCACATAAACATGGTCTAATTTCCCAAAAGCATAATTGCCATCAATAAGAACTTCATCCATATACTGTTTAGGGAAAAATGCATGTGTGTAAGGTTCAATTGCTCTTGCCATGCCAGCCAAATCACCTAGTGCATTGACTTTCTCTGGAAGTAAAAGCAAGTTAATATTCACGTTTTTCTCTTGCACCGTGTGCGGAATATAACCATTACCAGTCCAATAATTAGGCGACCCACTAAGTGCGCCATCTGGTGTTAAGGAAGCAGCCGGATGTTGAACAAAAATATTAAAATCATTGTTCATGTTTAATGAAAACAAACTGTGCTGGTCTCCGTATGTACCTGGATGATAGGCTTGGGCAGTTGACATAGCATAATCTGGCGTTCTATACATATAAGTATTAGCCCTTTGAATGGCAGTACCATCATACATTGGATCAAGTAGTCTTGATACTGTTGGCGCTAAGTTAAATGTCTTAATAACACCTAAATTAATCAACTTAAAATCGTTAAGAAATTCATTAGGGAACATGTCATTCTTATCAACATACTTGATAGTGTTTCCAATAACTTCGGGGTTGGTAAAAGCCTCACTTGCAAGCTGCATCATAATCTGATGATCTTCTATACCAAGAAGTCCTTCATCCTTATACTCACTCAGATTGACGCCATTAGATGCTTTATAAATCTTAGTTTCATCTTGATCATATCCAATATTTACGAGTACTTCTGGTACTTCATAGTTCTTAATATATTTGAAGTTGGCTTCCATGCCACCAATTTTCTCAACACCTAAGTATGTATTATACTCAGGCCAGATAAGTGAAATTGATTCTTTCATTGAGCCGCTTCGTCCACTCATTTTGGCTGACTCATACATTCTACCTGAATTGGCTGTAAAGGTTCCTTTGTAGTTCTGGGTCGCTAAATCATAAACCATTAAATCAAGAATCATGGTAGCCTTAAGTCGAATCTCTTCATCTGGAGCAAAATCAATTAAGACTGATAATGGGGCAATATCCTCAACATAGTAAGTCGAAGAATACCACTCTGTAAAACCATAATTAAACCTTTGCTCAAGCCATGTAAGCACACGTGCTTTTCCAAGTTCACTATGTTCAGCCCCTGTTATCCCCATATTTGTAAAAGTCTCGTCAGCATAATAATGACCTAACAAGTATTCAGCTGTTGAAAAGAGCAGTTGATGGTTTTCTGACCAATAACACATGGAGTCATGTCCGGGCTGATCCATCCAATATTTAAAACCTGTCAAAGTAGCTTTCAGGTCTGCTTCTGCTTGTTCTGTTAATGATTGATCATGATCGTATAAGACCCTAATAAGGGTTACAACCCTAAAGTCTGAACAGCCATATCGCCCTTCAATGTAATCCAGAGTCCCAGCCAAATTTTTATAATCAGGTATGTCACCTTCTTCAAGTTGAATCATAATGTCATCACCTTTAAGCACTAAGTCTCTAGAGTGGTCTGTTCTTGCATCAGTTCTAACAATCTTATCATTCTGTTTTAAATCATAAGCTACCCATATACCTAAAATAACAATAATGGTAAGTAAAGCAGCCAAGGTTCTTAACACATTTTTTTTCATACGATCTCCTTATACCTTATATGAGTTTGGCTTTTAATGCTTCTACTTCTTCATCTGATATCTCTTCATCAATTTCCTTGTTCTTAATCTTATAGTATCTTAATAGAGCCTGATGCACTTCCGCTGTTAATGGGTACTTGGTTGCAATGAAAATGGCTAAGAATAAGAGTAGGCCTGGTAATAAGAAGACCACAAATTTCAAGCCAAGTATGAAGGAGTCTGGTTGATCAAAAGACTTAATAGACTTCATTGTTGCATCATCACTGAAATCGTAAGCCTCTGATACCTTTAACTCTTTTTCAATAACAACCATCAACTCATCTGTATCAAGGTCTGTCATCATAAGGGTATCACCATCAAAATAGTAGTCTAATGTTTCTTCAGTCAAGAAGGTGACAACTTGACTATCCATATCAACCGTTAGGTCATTCACATCGTCTTTTCCTAAATCAAGGACAATCTCTGACGCGCTGTTGATTTCAATAAAAGCATCTTCAGGTACGATGACATCACCTGGCAAAATGTATCCAGAGAACTGTAACATAAATCCAACAACCCAAATACCAATGGCTGATGAGAACTTTCTTAGGAATGTCATAAAGCCGGCAAAAGCACCACTTCGTCGTTCGCCAAAAGCTAACTCAGATATATCTGTTACATCTGGATACATAACCCAAGGCATAACGATACAGGCAATCAAACCTAAACCAACAACGCCTGCTATAACAAATATAACAGCTATTGGCCAACTACTATCATAGAAGCCTAAGGCAAAAGAACCTACAATAAAGATTGCTGCACCAATGATAAAAGTCTTCGGCTTCCCAATCTTCTCTGCTAACATAATCACAAAGGCTAAAGCCACAATTTGAGTAATTAACATTGTCCCTAGAACTAACTCTAATAAATCTTCACGGCCTATCATGTAGGTCATATAATATGTAAACACTGCACTCACAACATCCATAACAAAGAACGCTGTCAGATACATCCCAATAAGTGATCTGTAAGTTTTGATTTTGAAGGGTGATAGAGTTTTCTTCAGACTAAACCTAGTTCTTTCTTCTGGTACTGACATACGTTCTTCACACCACAAGAAGATCCCAAGGAATGGTAAGGCAAAAAAGACACTGAATATTAGACCCATAACCAAGTATCCAGTCTTCTCAGGAAACATACCTACAATGACCATTGGTAGGACTGCGCCTAATAGAGATGCCAGTTGTGAGAAAAACAATCTTGCACCATTCACACGTCCTCGTTCCTTAACATCTTGACTGATTTCACTTGAAAAGGCTGTATAGGGCACCATAACAATAGTAGATACCGTTGAATAAAACATGTAAGAAAAGGCAACAAAGGCAAACTTTGCACCTTGACTTGTAAAGTTAGGGGCATACCATAACAATGTAAAAGCGATTAGGATCAAGAAGAATCCCGCCAACAAATAGGGTTTCCGCCTACCATACCTACCTCTTGTGTTATCACTTATTGATCCCATAATCGGATCACTAACTGCGTCCCACATTTTCGACAACAATACGACGGTTCCTGCAAGAATCGGATTTATTCTCACAACATCTGTCAAAAACCTAAGATAAAAGAAGCCAATTACTAGCTGTGCACCCCCACCAAAAAGGTCTCCAGCCGCAAAAGTTGCCATTTCTAATTTAGACATTTTTTTGCTATTATTCATTTTTTCCTCCAAGACAATTAAGTCAGTTTACTATTCACCTTAGATTCATTATACGCCGGAAACTCACAATTGTAAATGAGTTTCCAAAATATTTTTTTATGCACATAAAAAGAACCTGATAAAATCAGATTCTTTCACGTTCTCTTTATTGAGGGTGCTTGTGGTTTCATTGTTCATTGGATACCGATCTCTTATGACAACCAGGCTCTTAACCTTTCGTCTTGTATCACTATAAATGGCTTATACTGAATTCACTGTGTACCTCACAATGAACTGTTTCAATTGTCAGATGTGATTTGCCTACCTTCCTACAATCTGAAACATACTAAGAGCAATGAAACCACTAACGGTAGCTGGACGATCATGGCTTAGGTCACTACTTTTCACATAGCACCAAGTTTTAGACTCACGGCTTTGCGCCCCATCCTTTCAGATGGTTTGCTCTTACAAGTCCCTCTATAGTTATTGTACATCTATTTCATAAGATATACTATGCTCATATATGCCTTATCGATACAGATACTATGGACTAGACCTAGAGCATATAGACTACTTATTATCTACCTTAATAAAGGGTTGTATCAACATGCCGGGAAATAACTGCATGGATCTATCTGGCATTGGCACAGTACCTATCTTGATATCAGCTTGTTCATACTTACCATGGGCTGTAAAAGTGCCAAACAACTTATCCCACCAAGGTACAGAAAAACCATAATTTGAGTTGGTTTCCTTCAATATTTTTGAGTGATGGATGGTATGTAATGCCGGTGTAATTAGCACTTTATTAATTATTACTTCTACTTCTTTACCTATTCTAATATTACTATGATTGAACATGGCTAATAGATTTAAGGCAATTTCAAAAATGATGATTGCAAGTGGGTGTATGCCTAGAAGAAGAATAGCCCCTACTTTAATAAAATTAGATATCACAATCTCAAGGGGGTGAAATCTAAGCCCTGATGTCACATCTAACATAGGGTCAATGTGGTGCATAGAGTGTAATCGCCAGAGCCAGTCTACTTTATGGAAAATCCGATGTTGAAAATATATAATCACATCCATCATTAGGACGCCAATAATAATCTTAAGTGTCAATGGACCTTGAAACATATTAAGAAGACCATAGGATTGGTCTAATACAATCACAGACATTTGATAAGGGATCATAGGTAAAAACCCAATCACGATGTTGTTAAAGAAGACAATGCCTAAGTTAGATGCCATAAACTGCCAGCGTCTATTATGAAAAGGTCTTGAAGGTCTGATCCACTGGCCAATCAAACAGAGGCTTAACATAGCTATAAAACTACCACTTCGTATTAATGTCACTGTATCCATCTTTATCTCCTCTCCCTTTATTTGCCTGCCCAGCTATTTGCTATGGTTGATTCTGCTTCGACAGGTACATCCTTCAAATATCTTGCCCCTGCCTTCTCCATAGTTTGGCTAAGTAGCAAGGCTACATCTTTTGCTTCAACTTCAGGGCACTCAAGAATAATTTCATCATGAATGACAGCAATGATTTTCACATCTCTATCATATAAGTTATTATACAACATACCTAGGGCATTTTTCAGAATATCCGCTGCCGTCCCCTGTATTGGTGTATTGTATCGAGTTGACATACCTGATTGATCACCATAATTATGTTTACGTCCCGATAGGGTTCTAGAGGATCTTGGTAAATCTTGTTTTATAATTTTATGCCAACGGTCCACTCCTTTATAGGCTTGAAAAAATCTTTTCTTGAATAGTTCTGCTTCATCCAAAGTCATATGAGTACCGTAAGTGTCAGCTGCATAGGCCTGTAATCCTTTTGCTCCCATACCAAACACCAAGCCAAAATTAACTGCTTTAGCCGCTTGTCTTTCTTCTTTTGTGATACGATCCATTTTCTTATCTAGAACCAATGATGCAGTAAGGCGATGTAAATCTTCTTTTTGTTTATATGCTTGCACCATCCTGAGGTCACCAGTAAACTCGGCTATCACTCGAAGTTCTATTTGAGAATAATCGGCTATAACAAGTTTTCTTCCTTTAGTGGATGTAAAGCAAGATCGAAAGGCCAGTTCTCTTGGTATCTGTTGTATATTGGGGTTACCACAACTCATCCTTCCACTGTGAGCACCATTTTGGCTGTAGTGTGGATGTAAGCGGTGAGTGATTGGATTCATTAGTTCAGGTAATGGATGCAAAAATGTATTTAGCGCTTTAGTTGCTGTTCTATATATTAGAAGTTGATGTACGATAGGATGGTCAAAGTAGGGTGCTAGAGCATGTCTAGATGTATTATCTAGGTGAATATCATGTTTCTTAAGAAGCTCTAATACTTGTTTGTTACTATTAAGATTAAAGGCATTGGTCTCTTGTTCTTCAAAAAGTCCTAACTGGACAGTGGGATAACCAATGTATGGATATAATGCTTGAAGGGCTTGATCACGTTGGGACTCAACCTTAAGGGTCAGTTGCTTCCAACGATCTAAATCCAGATGAATGCCATGGTACTCCATTGAAGCTACTGCATATACACTGGCAAATTCAAGACGAGCCACTTCGACCAAATTGTTCTTTTTTAGCAATTCAATCATGACATTTCTAAGTCTTACTAGAACCTCTGCATCTTTAGCTGCATAGGTCAATTGACTGTCCGTTAATGACCCAGAAAAATCGCTGGTTTGCTCTTCTTTAGGAAGTTCTAAATCAAGATAATGTAAACATAACTCTGTCAAACTAGCTTTTCTTATACCACCAGAAGTCCTTAGCAACTGTCCTGCCAACATTGTGTCAAACAATTTCCCTTTGACCTCGATACCAGATGCCCTTAGAAAGTTAATGTCAAATTTAGCATTCTGAAAAACCTTAACAGAAGGTTGATCCATTAAGTTCTGTATGAATTGATTGGCTTTAGTTGAAAGTGTTTGATAATCTATAACCAATGTGGGTCTAGCTTCAACAGCTATCTGGATTAGACGTATTTTTGATGTATGAGGGTCTAAGCCCGTTGTTTCTGTATCTAATGCAATGACTTGTGCAGAAAGACGTTGTTTAATTTCAATCTCCAGCTTATCTAGAGATGTCACATAAATCCAATTACTCATGGTCCACCTTATTACTTCCTTTATGTGTCTTATTAACCTGTATAGTTAACGCCACCATCACTGTAGAGTAGTTGCCCATTGATCCAACCACCTTTTTCAGAACACAGAAAGCTGACTAGATTAGCACAATCTTCAGGTTTTCCAAGCCGCTTCAAATAGGTACTTCTAAGTATATAGGCCCTAATGTCATCGTCCATCCAACCTGTATCTACTGCTCCAGGATTAATGACATTACATGTTATACCTTTATCACGAAATTCATTGGCCGCGGCTATGACAATTCGGTCAAGTGCACCTTTACTAGCCCCATTTGGCATATTATAAGCCACATGATCACTAGTTAAGGCAACAATACGACCATCACCAAATGGCGCGTCATACTGAGCTTCAAAATATTTCATCATTAACCAAGAGCCTTTTGCATTCACGTCAAAGTGTCGATCAAACAAGTCAACTGTTGCACTTGTAATACTTAGATCTACCGAGTAACAGTGCGAAAGAACTAATGCCGTCACTGAACCAAGAGATTTCTCAATATGGTTATACAAATCAATCACAGAGTCTTCATCTGACAGATCTGCTTCCATAGCAAACACTTTAGCGCCATAGCTCTCATATTCACTAATTAGATTTACAATGTCTTCAGGATGACTCTTCCAAGGCATCTCATCGTCGTAAGGTAACCAGTAGGTGAAAGCTATGTCCCATCCTTCTTTGGCCAAAGATCGACCGATGGCTGCTCCAATATTTATTTTTCTACTTATACCAGTAATAAGGGCATTTTTTCTTTTCATAATGACTCCTTAGTTATCAAAAAGTAATAGCTATGCCATATCTTTTTTAAGCTGTTCTAGAACCTCTTCAGCGTTATTCTTGTTAATGGTTATGCCATAACACTTCTTAACACTTGCATATTTAGCCCTATATTTCTTAAGTACACCATCAATAGGACTTGCATGATTGGTTATTACTAAGAGAATATTTTCGTGTGTCGTAGAATCTAGTAATGTTTTAACTGCAGGTGCTGGTCCTGACAACCATAATGGTGACATAATAACAAGTTGATCCGCTTTTAGAGCTTCATCGTCAAGTTTTATTGTCATCTTCTTGTTAATCAAGCTAAGCCAAAGACCTTTTAATAACCCCATAGGACCTTGCCAGTTTTCATCGTCTTTAAGTTGATATGCCGTTGCCCCAGTTTCTTTGCCAAGCTTTAGTGCTTTAGTCTTTGTGTCCCCAGTCCTTGTAAAGTAAATTATCGATTGATTCATTTGGTCCTCCATGTTTTCTTTTTACTTTACTTCATAGTTGCAAAAATGGCAAACAACATTAAACAATTAATCGTCATTTATCATGCAGTTATCCGTGTTCCTATACTTTAAAAGCACTAGATTCTCACGTCAGCACAAGATGCCTCCTCAGAATGACCGAGTTAAGATCATCTTGCATAATCCTGTGATATCCTTTGTATCCTGTTTATGTATTTCAGCCGCTAAAAACGCTAAAGACGCAAAAAGAGAACAACTAGAATTTGTCACCTAGCTATTCTCTTTATTTAATCTGTATCATTAAAGCAATCTGTGGTAGTCTTTATAACTTCCCATCAGATCTCTTATCATCATTTATCATGCAGTTATCCGTGTTCCTATACTTTAAAGACACTAGATTCTCACGTCAGCACAAGACGCCTACTCAGAATGACCAAGTTGAAACCATCCTGTATAATCCTGTGATATCCTTTGTATCCTGTTAATGTCTTACAATCACTTTTTGCGCTACTGATTAGATGTAAAAACTATCTCGAAAGAAATCCAAGTACTCCCTAAGCTTCTTCTCAACATCTCCTGGGCTTAAATCTCCATAAATTAAATCCTCATAAATAATCCCCTCAATAGTTGATTGCATTACATGTAAGGCTTTTTCCACATCTACTTTTTTTCTAAAAAGACTATAGTCTATCTCATTGCTCAAGACTTCCGATGTAAGATCTGGACTACACTTGATGATTCTTTGAATTTCTTCCAAGACGGCTTTACTTTTTTCACGTTTAAAGCTCTTGATAAACTCAAAGACTAAAGGATGAGTGACTAAAACCTCAATATTCACTTTCAAATATCGTCTCATTCGTTCAATGATGTCTGGTAACTGAAAATCAACATCCTCATTTAATGCGGCCTCAAGATCTTCCATACAATGTTCATACAAGAAAAAGTATAACTGTCTTTTATTGCCAAAATAGTAGAACAATGAGCCTTTAGATATTCCAGCCTTCTTAACCAAATCATTCATTGAAGCTTTATCATAGCCACCTTTTACAAATTCCTCAAGGGCTGCATTAAGGATCTTATTCTGCTTTTCTTCATTTAGTCCGTAAAATCTCTCAAACATAAGCAGACCTAAAACTCAAATGTGAATTGAGTGATTTCTTCAGACAACTGCCACAATTTTATTGCGTCTTCTTTGTTATGAGATGCTGGTGTTGATTCAACAATTATTGGGTCTCCCACCATTTCATTCCTCTTATCGGGTCCGTAATATGTACCTGCTTCAACAGTAGGGTCAACACTTGCTCTTACACCTGGTAGTGAACCCTGGTAGGCACTCTGTGTAAATAGCTTAAATAGTGGCATTATGAATTTGAACCACCACTTATGTTCCATATGGCGCACTAGGTTTGTCGCTGAAACACCTGGATGTGCAGCCACCACTTTAATATCTAAGTTATGTGCTTTTACTTTTCTATCTAGTTCATATGTAAACAACAAGTTGGCAAGCTTTGATTGGCTATAAACTTTGGATGGGTTATAATCCTTGCCACCCTCATACATGAGATTCTCAAAATTCATTTCTCCACTTTTGTGGGCGATACTACTAATGTTAACAATTCTTGATCCAGGTGTACTTTTAATCACATCAAACAACCTAGCTGTTAAGGCAAAGTGGCCAAAATGATTAACGCCTATCTGCTGCTCTAGACCATCTTTTGTCACACCGTATGGTGTCATCATAATGCCTGCATTATTAAGGAGAATGTCTAATTTCTGATACTTGTCTTTATAGGCAATCGAGAAAGCTTCAACTGATTCCAACGAGGAAAGGTCTAGGGCCATGACGTCAATGTCGCCTTTTTTCACCTCTTTTAGTATAGCCTCTTTTGCCTGATTGCCTCTTTCAATAGAGCGACTTGCCAAGATGACTTTAGCCCCTTTGGAAGCGAAAATCTTCACCGACTCGTATCCAAGTCCACTGTTGCCACCTGTTACAACAATTGTCTTACCATCTAATTGATCTATGTTATTTACTGTCCATTTTTCATTCATGTGTTTATCTCCTTCTTGCATTCGTTATTGACCGAAACGGTCAAGTAATATAAATTTTAACACATTTGACCGATTCGGTCAATACAAGAAAGTTATATAAGGCTTAGTACGCTGAAGTCATGGAAAGCATTAACGCTAAAACGCTAAAAAAGAGAACAACTAAATATATCATGTAGTTATCCGTGTTCCTATGCTTTAAAGACATTAGATTCTCACGTCGGCAAAAGACGCCTCCTCAGAATGACCAAGTTGATGTCATCCTGTATAATCCTGTGATATCCATTGTATCCTGTTATGTATTTCAGCCGCTGAAAACGCTAAAGAGGCAAGCTAGAAAATATTCTAGTTCACCTCTAATTTAATCTGTGTCATCTGTGCAATCTGTGGTATTCTTTTGTCTTCTAAAAACTAGATTCTTATGTCGTAAAAAAACTCCTAAGACCAAGTAATCCTACTGAAAAGAACACGAAGTTAACCCCTTGAAATAACACTTGAAGAATATATTTATAAATCCTTCATGCATTTATCAGTTCATTATTCCTGCTTCTTTCAATATGATCCTTTAGTCATTAGATCTGTAATAATTTTTCACACCATCTAAGTTGTATACTTCTCTACCGAAGTCACCACTTCGTCAAGCTGATCCATATACCCTTTTGCCTGGTTGGTCAAATCTGAGTTGGCATTAACTAGATCCGCAACCAATTCTGTATTGGTTGCCGCTTCTTGTACAACTGAGGCAATTCTAGTAATGTTATCAACCACACTCATATTACTCTTAACCATTTCATTATTCATGCTAGCAGATTCTTTAACACTGTCATCAACCTTATTCACAGCATCATATACTGTATCAAAAATCTCTTTAGACTCATGGATGAGCGATACTTGTGTTGTTCCTGCTTCCTTAGTATCTTCTGCTGCTTTTAATGAAAGCTCTGCACTATCTTCTAGACTTCCAATAATATCACTTATATTGCCAAGAGCACCGCTCGTCTGGAAAGACAACTCTCTTATTGCATCTGCAACAACGGCAAATCCTTTACCTGCTTCACCTGCTCTAGCACTCTCAATCGACGCATTAAGTGCAAGTAAGTTTGTCTGTTCTGAGATGCTTTGAATAATACCAACAATATTTTTCATTTCAACTGTATTGGATTTTAACTCAAGCATTTTCTCATGAACGTTTAAGTTATTCTCATTCACTGTATTGGCAAAAGTATCTAACTTATCAATAGTTTCACGCCCTGTTGCTATAGCCTCAACGGATACCGACGCATATCCAACAACCTCTTCAGACAAGGATTGAGTCTTTAGTAGTCGCTCGTGCATCAATTCAGAATTACCCGACTGATCATTTAATGTCTCCGCAATACCTTTCATGCCCTCCGTCAACTGATTAATTGTTAGTGATGCTGTATCAGATGTGGCATTTAACTCACTATAAATATCAGTGACTGAATGTGACGTGGACCCCATAACATCAAGAACTTCCATGATTTCAGATAACATATTTTCATTCTTTGTCTTCTCTTCTTCAATATCCTGTAGTTGGCTTTTATGTATTAGGTCAGAAAATTTAGTTGTACTTACCGTAACATAACCAAACACTAATAGAGATAAGATGAAAACAGAGTATTCTGTCATTATAAATGCATCTGTCATTTCATAATAGTACAAGTTAAGTGCCACTTTGAATACACCAAAGGCAATCATAATGATAGACGCATTTCTCATAAGTTTAGAATCAAAATACAACATATAGATCATCAAAAGTGGGAATATGAGAACATATTGAATGACTTTTGGCGAGAACGTTAACATGAGCATCCAAGATACTAAAAAGCTATATAGGGCTATATGTTTAAATGAGTAGATAAATTTGGGTAATCTGTAAAATATCGATGCAACAATAACTGGCATAAAGACACATAAACTCAGCACTATCACATAGGTAAGTGTTCTTGACCCTCGTATATATTCTAGTAGATAACCTAGTACGGCCAAGCTGACCAATATATAACTAGCAGAAACAACCTTTTTATTATTTTTAACAGTAATGTCTTGTGGGTTCATAGGACTCTCCTTTTCATATATTATTAATATAATATCACGAAAAAAAGACAAATGGGTCAATTGAACCAATTGAACACAAAAAGAACACAAGGTGGTAGTCTTTATAACTTCCCATCCGATCCCTTATCGTCATTTATCATGTAGTTATCCGTGTTCCTATGCTTTAAAGACACTAGATTCTCACGTCAGCACAAGACGCCTCCTCAGAATGACCTACCTGAAGTCATCCTGTTCAATCCTGTGATATCCTTTGAATCTTGTTATTGTATTTCAGCCGCTGAAAACGCAAAACACACAAAAAGAGAACAACTATAATTTGATATCAAGCTATTCTCTTTATTTAATCTGTGTCATCAGCGCAATCTGTGGTAGTCTTTATAACTTCCCATCCGTCCTTATCATCACTTATCCTTGTATCCTGCCATGTTTCTATGCGAACTTGCTCCTTCTATAAGCATATGCAAACAAAACTAGAATCACTAACAAATTACCAGCAATAACCAACACGCTCTCAGACTTCAACGTCATATCTCCTACACTATGAAGTAAGTAATTGACCTGCTGTGAATAGGTAAACTTGGAAACTTTTGCAATTGACTCATTAAACATAGCAATCATTGGTAAGAATGAGAACACAATCATCACTGGGACAACTATCGATGTCGCCACCATCTGGTTTTTGCTTCCCACACCAATGACACCACCAAGAAGTGTAGACAGGAGCACTCCAACCATCATAACAAGAATAAACACTATTAAATGTAGGCCTGAGAACCCAGCTGTAACGCCCATGACAAGAGCACCCACTGAACAGGCAATCAAAACATAAAGAGCAACACCTATCAAGTATTCATAAGACCTGACATTAGACATGATCAGCATTCTAAGTGTATGTTTTTCCTTCTCTTCAGCAATCACTGATGCCATTCCAGTTAACGGTGCCATACCTATGTACATTGTTGCAAACAACATAACAAAATAGTTGTCCTCTAATCCCTCTATACTTGTTGTCGTCTCCATAATTACAGCTAAGACTGGGAACATAACAAATTGAATCAATACAGCCTTATTCTTAAATGTATCTTTTAACTGCTTCCAAAATATGGCTTTAATTTTACGTACATGCATTATTCAAACCCCCTACCAGTTAACTCAATAAAGACTGTCTCTAGATTTGGTTCAGATGAGTGTATGGCTTTAACCATATTTTTCTCAAAGTACTCAGCCACTTTCTGAGCTGAAGCCGGTCCATTTACAATAGACGCCACCTGACCATTGGTTAGTGTCACTTCTACCATTTTCTGATGGTTATATCTTTGACATACTTCCTTAGGTAAACCATACTCAACAATTTCTCCAAGATGTAAGAGCCCAACATGATCACACAACTTAGTAGCTTCAACCATATTGTGGGTTGTTAAAAATATTGTAACCCCACTCTCTTGTATTTCAACAAGTAACTTATGAATTTCTTGAACTGTAGAAGGGTCAAGGCCGCTGGTCGGCTCATCTAAAAACAAAAGTTTAGGTTTATGGACAATGGCTCTAGCTAGTGCCAAACGTTGTCGCATCCCTTTTGACAGATTAATCCCTAAAGTGCTTTTTGCCTCTAACAAACCAACCCTTCTCAAAACTTCATCAATTCTTGATTTATCTATGCCATATAGTTTGGTAAACAACAAAAGGTTGTCATAACAACTAAGACGGTCATATATACCAACATTATCAAGGACCATACCAAAAGCTTCGTAATCTACTAACTTTAAGGTTCGAGTATCTTTTTCAAAAACCTCACATAAACCCTTATCCTGCTTCAATTGGCCAGTCAAGATCTTGAGTAAAGTGGTTTTACCTGCCCCTGTTGGTCCTAATAAACCAAAGATCTCACCTTCATCTATTTGTAGACTAATGTCATCTAATACTTTTTTATCATCAAAGGCATGTGAAACACCTTGAATATCAATGCTATACATTTCCTTTTTCCTCCTCGATTTTAGCTTTCATTCTCTTGAGTCCTTCTTGCATTTGCTTGTTTTCAAGGGCTTCCTTCCACTTTAGGACAACCACACTCACAATATAAGATAAGAAAAAGCTGCCAACAAACAAGATCCATGCAAGCCATTCACCGGCTGGAAACCACTCAAAAAGGGATATACATATACTCATGACAATCAACATACTAATTAACATACTTGTTGTTCTAAGAATTGTTGTTGCCTCCTTAATGATGCTTTCAGAGAAAAATAAATACTCTAACCCAACAATCATAAAAGAGGTACCTAGAAATTGAAGCAATACAGTAATTGACAAGGTGTTATGGCCAGACATAAACATATTTGACGTGCCATCCGCTGTATCACCAAGAATAATCTTTATCAAAATTAACAATAAAACGGTTATGCCATATAACATAAATACACTGCCTAAATAATCAAAAATCGTTCTTCTCTTATCCATTAATTTACACCAAGCCTTTCTTTAAATGCCTCAGCATATTGTCTGGAAACAATTAGCTGTTCTCCACTATCAAGTGTCACCCTAATTTTTCTATTCAACTCAGTTTTTAATGACTTAACACGGGCTATATTCACCAGAGTTGATTTACTAACTCGCAAAAAACCAACATTATGTAGACGCTCCTCTAATTCATACAACTTAAGGTTGGTCTCATACACACCATCTAATGTATAAAGAAACAACTTTTTATCCACTGTTTCAGCATACAGAACTTCCTCGGTATCTAAAATATGAGTTTCACCATTTTTACTTCCGGTGATTTGCTGATCCATAATTCTAAGCAGTGAGATAAGCCGCTCGATATTTGGTGTTAGATTTTGACAATTAATCACCAATTCCGTTTCATCAATTGATTGATCTGTATTAATACGTATTTTCATCCTCACGTCCTCCATAAACACATCTTATCAGTTTGAATTCTAGCCATCAACACCCTGAGCCTTACTTGCCATAAACTTCAACTAAGTTGCCCAAATGAGTATACAAAAATAAGACACAAGTTCTGCGCCTTATTTTTTACACTCTATTCTGCTTGGTCAAAGTAGTAATTCACACCAGCTTCATACCCTTGGGTAAAGCCAACAATGTTTTGCTTAAAAGCACCTTTACCATCAAAGGAATACTTGAAAAATCCAAAGCTCTGGCTTAAAGTTGGCTTTCCTCCAACACCCATACTAAATTTACCTTGTTTGATACCAAAACTATCTTTCATACCCAGAGCAAACTTTTTAGCTTCTTCAAGAATCTTTTTATAGTCTGTCTCTTGCAAGGATACTGCTGATACCGCCCAGATTGATGAAGAAATTCCTACAAAACCACCAATCATAAACTGGCCAGAATTTTTCACTGTATCTATGATGACATTACTTACCATGGCGCCTCGTTCGAAGGTATCCATAACTCCTATAGTTTCGAAGGTATGAGGATCAATTTCAAACCATGCCCAACGTTCAACACCATCAATTATTGCTGGCTTGTTAGGCATTAATATCATCTGATCCAGTTCTAACATATACTCAATAATGTGTGGTGGTAAACCTGCATCTAGTAATTGGTCTGTGTCCTCACTGTCTAGGTTGGGCTTCATTATAACCATATCCGTACCGTCTGGTGTCTGGTTCATAATCTCAAAAGCTCCATATCCACCTTCTCCCAAGATTTCCATTTCTAGATTGGTCATATACAAGCCACTTAAGATATTAAAAGCATGTAAGGCTTCATCTTCACCATTATGAACGTCATTAAAGCAATTCACAAGATCTATACTGGCCTCAAATTTCTGAGTTTGATCTTCCTCTACAGGTGCTTTCATCGATACTACAACCATACGTTTATTATCTGTTCGTCCAATGACTAAGTCTAAAGTCTCTGCTAATTCCTTCTCGTACAATGACTGTCCTTCGATAAACTGAGTCATTAGATTTCTTCCATACCAACGTAAGGCAGATAGATCACTAGGCTCATCTGTTGAATTGTGGTAGGTATCTCTCATTTCACTCAGGGATGATCTTGCTTCTTCTGAAAGGTCAGGTGTATTTAGGCCAATTGTTAGAAAGACATTTTCTATGCTTCGCCCACCATATAAAGGTGTTCTATGTTTGTAAACTTCACCACCTACATCTGCTTTTACATGGACTGCTCTTACATTATAATCATTTAGGTTTATAGTTGTGCCAACCCAATCAATCCCATTCACTCTTAACATATAAGTTTTCAAGACATGATTATCTTCAACAAAGCCAATATCTATAGCACCAAGACTCATCTCACTTTCAGAAATGTAACGATAAACTACTTCCTCAAGATAGAGTATTGGACCTCCATCAGTATCACCAGCCAAAGCACCACTCATTTGATCCATCTGTGCATTACGGTCAGGATTAAGGGGTTCTACTTCAAAGGATATAGATAAAATACCATCTCGTGGCTGGTTTTCATAACCTTGCACTCGACTGTAATAGCAATAACCAACAAGATCATCTAAGTCTTCAACAAATGGCAAGACCCAAACATGTTCTTCATCACCATCATAAAAAGTGACTCCAGGAAGTTCTGTCCTTGTGACTTCAACCCCTGACATTTCAGCTAATAAATTCTGAGCTTGTTCGTTAATCTCAATCTTTGTTTCTTTGGCCTTTAATCCTAGTCCTTTAAGAAGGGTTAGAGCAACATTGGCATAATCGTGTTCTGTTCCAAAGCCTTGGGCCAAAGTGGCTTCCATACTATAACTGTACATAAAAAGTTCGCTATATGGATCTGAAGGGATATAACGTAAATCTTTCAAAATATCTTTGACATCTGCTATAGTCCTTACCTTCTGGCTTAAAGTTTCTCCATAAGAAGATAGTCTTGGTACAGGTACATGATCTCCTGTTGTTTGAGCTACGACCGCTTTAGTATCGGCTATAGCTTCTAGGCTCTTATTACTACCCTCATATCGTTCTACTTTCTCATAAACTGCTTCTACAAGGGCCATTTCAAAGTTTTCATCATGTACCATTTCAGTCTTAGCAACAGCCAGCCCTGTATCAATATCACCAGACTCAGATACTATTTCAAGATCATCAAGTAAAGATGACTTTAATTGCCAAGCCACAGCATCATCGTAGGTACTTGGCTGATATATCAAAAATCCACGTCTAGTAGTGCCATCATAGACGATGCTGTTATCATTCATACCACAAATCATTTCATCCGATAACCATGATAAATTAGCTGAATAAGGCTCTTCTAAGCCTTCTTGGTCTCCTTCCCAGTAGAATAATTCTGGAATACCCTGAGTTGAAAATCCATCTTTTTCATCCTCAATTGTAAGGTCCACCACAAGCATACCTTCACCAAGGAAACCAGAGTTATGGCCAGTTCTATAGACATCATGAATTCGAAGTTCAAAACCTTCACCTTGGCCTTGATAGAGCACTTGGTTTGACATAGATAAAGTATCACCCTTTGTCACATTTAATCTAACATCATCTCCAGCCAACTCAAAGTCTAAATTAGATTCATAGGTCTTTATAGTTTCAGGCAGTTCATAAATCCAAACAAGTTTATTGTTAGAACCAGGTGCCAATTGACGTTTCTGGTAATGACCAAATGGCACAAGGGACGTTGCATTATGTAAATCAAACCAGAATTCTCCATCATTTGTTGGTATAGACAAATGAATACGCTCTGTTGGTTCCAACTCTAATAGAGCATTAACCTCGGATGTTAATAGCCCTTCCACAGCCCTGTAAAAGCTAGCAGAGTTCTCTTCTTCAACAAACTCTAAATCATCCTTAACATCGATGATTTGAACAGAAAATGTATCAGCTAAAGAGGTTCCAGCCTCTTCAGGCATCTGAGTAATCATCTCTTCTGTTACAGGCATTTCTCCAATAATCGGTACACCAACACCACCTTGTACAGTATCGTAAAGGTGTAAGGATAGTTGTTGAATGGCGTCATCTGGTACAACAAAGACCAACATACCTTTTTCTTCTTTTTTAGGTTCAAGGTATATCTCTGGGTTGCCGGGGATAACGATAGGCTCATTGCTTAACCAAGTTGCATCTGAAGCTGGATAAGTCGCTTCCCTATTCACTGTTAGGAAGAGATGGCTACGGTAATCTGGAATTAAGTAGTCAGGAATCATAGTCACCAACTCACCTTTGCCACCACCAGCCACAAAAGCTGATGGATGGTTAGAACCATCTGGATAAATCATCACTTCTTGTTCTTTCATTATATTGGTAATACCTGTTTCAATCCCTACAAAACGGTAACCAGAAGGTGAATCCACTCCATAAAGTTTGCTCATATAGACAACTTCTTCAACTTTAATAAGAGCTGCATCACCCCTTTGCTCTTTACCTACTTTCACTCTACCAGTGATGATGGTTTCTTTGTCACTCTCTGCAAAGCCTATAAGCTTTTGTGCAATCTCAGGGTCATATTGTGAAATCTTCTCACCATAGCTTTCCTTAATCAGCGCAATCGAAGCTTCCTCATTACTAATTTTCTTAGGAGATAACTGTACAATTGTAGAGTCACCATACTCTTCTCTAGCTCCAAGAGAGTTCTCTTTCTCAATTTCAATACTGATTTGGCTCTGATCATTAGGAGGTAGACTTTTTACCTTCTCAAGTACTTTATCAAAAGCCTCCCTAAGGGTATCCACATCTGAAGTCACAACATAATCACTATTTGAAAGTTCTGCAGCTGAAGCAAAAGCACCACTCACTTCATCAAGTCCAAGCCCTACCCAGAGAACTTCAATACCTTCCTTGTTCAAGTTATCTACGGCTTCGATAAACATAGGATCAGCAGGCTCCATTGCCTCATCCGTAATAAATATCATCACTTTTTTAGTTGATGGCACATGTTTAAGACTTAACCAACCACCTACAACAGCTTGTGGAATCTCTGTACTACCACCAGATTCTATTGCGGATATCCCTTGAAGTAATTTCCTCTTATCATCCGTAAGACTTTGGATGACATAAGGCTTGCCTGTAAATCCTGAAATCTCAACTAATGTTTCCTCAGGTAGATCCACTATAAACGGAGATAATAAGTTCTTGACATTATTCATACGTTGGCCAGCACCTTCATCTACTTCTTCCATAGATCCACTTGTATCCACCATAAAAGAAATAACAGGCACATCCCCAAAACCGCTCTGAGATGGTCGTTTATAAGTAGCTATATAGGTTGAGCCTATTCTTTCATGGATAGAATCAAACACTTGTCCTAAAGCAGTTGAATCTTGTGCGTCAAAATACAAACCTTGAGATATTTTGGCAAAGTCATTAATTGTCTTACCATCATGCCCCTCACCATATCCAATAGCATATACCGGCACACCATGACCTTCAAGTAGGTCTTCAACTTCCTCTTTAGTTGTAACTTCCTGACCTGCAAGGTCATTCTCTCCATCAGTAAAAAGTACAATAGTGCCACGGTCATTTGAATCTACATAGTTTGCAGCCTCTTTTAGTGCGTCATATAAGGCTGTATTTCCACCGACTGTGATTTTACCTATATTTGCTATAGCATCACTTTGACTTGTACTAGAAAATACTTTTACATCTGAATCAAAATCCACAACAATAACTTCACTCTCTTCAGGTAAACCTTCAACAAAGTCTTTGGCGGCATTTTTCACTTGAGTCAATTGCCCCTTCATAGACCCTGATGAATCTAATAGCAAAACAATCTTAGGTGGCTCGTCTACATGTTTTATGGATGTTACTTCAACCATTTGGCTACTTTCATATATTTTTGTGTTATCAGTGGTTGGTGGAATAGCCTTGGTCTTATCATCTAACATAGTAAAATAAAAACTCACTTCATTAGATGCTTCTGACTCTTTGATTTTACCAATTTCCACACCTCTAGCGTTATACCCACTACTTTGCTGACTCATACTTGCAGCCATGGTATATGGCACCTTAATTTCGGTCATTTCTCCAGTGTTGACTGGCACACCAACTGTTGCATATTCACCAATAACGGATGCATCGGCCAAGGACATATGGACATCCCAGTAACCTGATGGCACAAAAATCATAAAATCTCCATCTGGGGTTTGGTCGACAATACCTTCTTCACCATAAAATTCTGGATGATCTATATAAGTTGTTGAACGGTTTGTTGCCGTCACATATACATCTGAAACATAGGCGGCACTCACTTTAATAGCACCCATTTCTTCAGACATTGTTGGCCCTTGTAACTCAATACTTTCTTCTAGAAGTAAGACAATTTCTGATGGTGCTTGATCTTCTTCCCAGTAAATCTCATATTGGCTATAGGAAGGTGTTAATGGAAGGTTTCCTAACAAATATTTTGACCCAACCTCTTCATCCAGATAGATGCCAACATGTGATTCGTTATAGTAATCCCCATACCTTGTTGTTGTTGTGATTTTCACATCTGTATAACCACCATCTGTATCTATAAATAGCCGTTGGTAGTAATCACCACTTTGATAACTCGATATGTAGAGTGGATTTGGGGCTTCGTCTGTTTTAATGGTTAAAGTTTCATTTGCTTTTAACTCTGTTTCTTTTATTAGCTCAATTTCAATTGTTTCATATCTAACTTCAACCTTCCCCCACCAGCGGTTGTCTTGATCATCAATAACCATAAATACTGTCTGGTCTTGTTCAATACCCTTTACTTGACCACCAATGGCTTCTATATAATTCTTAATATCAGATAGAAACTGACGGTTGTCCATTTCAGATAGGTTTTCGTCAAAATCTATACTCATGTTATGGTAATCCCCATAAACATAACGTTCTACCAGATTTTTGTCCCTTGACATGTAAGATAAATCAATATAGGTATTCTCTTCAAAATACACATCAGAATAGGCCTCTTCTGGTCCCATAGGATTGAAGAAAGGTTCATTTGATGACCAACCATTGTCATGATTAATGTCAAACTTCCATATAGGTTCCTTCTTCAGTATAGATAGGTCAAAGCCTGTGTCCTCTTCTTCAACTGTAGAAATAGGATCTGCTACTTTAGCTTCATCCACTTCTTCCAGCTTATCTTCTTCAGTTAATGGTGCTTGTACTGGTTCTACAGACGCCTCTTCCTTCGATTTACAACTGGTGATCACTAGCACACAGACTAAGAGCATGACCAATATTTTTTTCATAGTTTTTCCCATTAAACTACCTCCAAGATTTTCCTATACACATCAATTTCTCTCCTGTTTAATTATATCATAATGACTCTGCACACAAAAAGGGGCTGTTATTTCAGCAAATGAACTTTGCAGATATAACAGCCCCTTAGTATTTATTACGATTTTAAGTTGTTGATGAATCTCTTAGAAACGTCTTATCAAATATATATATACATATCAATACAATAAGCAGGCTGCCTAAACCAATATAACGTCCAATATCAGACTGCCAATATGGGAATAAAGCTGCTGATGTATTAAGGACAGCATGAAGAAGAATCATTAATATCATGTTGCCTTTTGTCCGATTATAGATCCAAGTGTAAACAAATGCGATCGTTGTATTTTGGAGCACAAACTGCCATATGGGCATATTGCTCTGTACTGTGTTCGCCATGAAAAATAGTGGTAGGTGCCATATACTCCATAATAGACCTAATATCAACGTCCCCATAAAAGCACCGTATTTATTTTGTAGTTTCTCAAAGGCATAACCCCTCCACCCAAACTCCTCACCAAGAGCGCCACCAATGAAAAGTATTTGTAAAAAAATCAAGGGTGCCATTATATAACTAATTGGGTTAACGACCACATAGTTTGCGTCTATTTTCTGGACGATTATTAGTGCTAAAAATGACTGTAATGGAAATAACATCATAATCACCAGCCATTTTACACTAAAACCTATTTTCACCCTTGAAACAATATAGTGTTTAAATTGGTCACCTTTCTCTTTCTTAATCATAATCAAACCAATTACCGTAGGTGTAAAACTAGCAAACATACCTATCAATAAAAAAATTGATGGTACATCCATCCATTGTGAGTTTATGACAGTGGGTAACCATAATAACCAAGTTATTACAAATGTTAAGATGAAAAATTTTCTTGTTTTACTCATTAAATCCACCTCTTTCCGGCATAATAGCCTGAAGAAAACTATGGTAGGCTTCTTTCAGTTCCTGCCCAAATCCTAAGCCAACTACAAAAGGTATACCATAAAATCCACTAACAACGTTCATAACAAATGTCTTTTCTTCTTCTGCTGATATAGGCAAATCCTTTGTCGCATCACTAAGAATCAAAAACAATGGTTTACTACGATACCCTGCCAAATAGGCTTGTTTGTTGTAGGTATAGAGCTCATAGTCTGAGACTTCCGTTGGTACATAACACCTTACTTTAACAAAGAAGGCCATAAGTGCATTCATGATTTCCTGCCCTGCAGGATGTTCACTCACACGATCAAAAAGTAAAGTGATTGCCCTTTTGCCTTTTAAGTTTTCTTCACCAATTTCATAAGCCATTTCAAATTGCCAGAGTTGTATAAAGTACTCAACAACCTCTTCCTTGGACTTAAAATAATTAAAGAATGTAACTTTTGAAACACCAATATCCCCACATACGTCTTCAATCCTTAAGGTGTGAAGTGGATGATGGGACATTGCCTTTAAAAATCCATCTAAGATTTTCATCTTCTGTATTACCTTATTGTGCTCTCTTTTACCTACCTGGATTTCAAGCATATTCTTCTCCCCTCTCTCTAATACTTTTGTATAATTTGTAAATAATTAGAATTAGAATGCTGCTCATTACAAGGGTTGTACTCATTGCCTTCATGACACTCATCACACTAGTAGCCCTTATTGAGATTGCAGTTCTTTGACTTAAGATCCAGTAAATCCCAAGGTTCTCTAGATAATCAAACAACATGACACTGAACATTATCCATCTTAACTTATATATTTTCATTGATAGGGTTAATGCTCCCCACAGATAATAGCAAAACAGTGCAAGGAGTATAGGATAGAAAAAATCTAATGGCAATTGAATGAATTGATAGGTTCTTAGTCCTTCATCTGATAGTTGCTCCAGGATCATCTCACCTTCTTCAACTGTATAACCCATAGGTCTTAAGTCAAAGACCTCATAGCCATTTGCTTCATCTTGTATCTTGGGTAATGTATAAGTCATCATGATTGTATAAACAATCATTGCTGCAATTAAAAATAGTAGACTCTTCTTTATCATAAAACTTTCTCCTTATTGATATTGATTATTATTTATTTATAAAGTTTAACTCAAGTTAATTAATTTGTCAATGTCTTTACTTGGGTTAACCTTTATTTTAATCAAATTTTAATTTGTATATACCTATTAGGTATATTATAATAGAGTTATCTTCATTCAGTTTCCAAATAGTATTACGCAATAGGAGGATTATTATGGACTATGTTATTTTAGGTTTTTTACTTATTAAAGAACTATCTCAATATGATTTGTTAAAAGCACTATCAAAAGAAGTATCACCCTTCTACCAGCCAAGTCTTGGTAGCATTCAAAGTGGCTTAAAAAAGCTACTTGCCAAAGACTACATCAGTAAAATAGTTGACCAATCAACTGCCAGAAAAAAATATATTTACACAATTACACCCAGTGGGAAGGCTGTCTTCAAGGAATGGATGTTAAGGAACTTCAACTCAGATAAATTCGATACAGAGTTTCATACAAAGTTGTTCTTTCTTGGGCACTTAGATAAGCCTGCAAGGAAAAAGGTTTTGATGAGTGGACAGGATTTTGTAGAGAACATCCTAAAAACTTACAGAACAGCACATGAGGACTTTAATGAGCAATTACCACCAAGCACACAAACAGATACTATAAGATACCAAATTAAAACACTAGAACTTGGAATCTGTAACTATGAGTCCCTAAAAACTTGGCTAGACCAGGAAATTGCAAACATGGAGGTATGATATGAAAGTAGATATTATTAAGGAACGTCAAATCGAAACTAAGCTTGGTACAATTACATACTTTTCCAATGATTTGATAAAAGATAAAGAATCCATCATCCTATTACACCCAGCCTATTCTGATCATCATATGTTTAATTGTCAGCTAAGTAGGTTTAGTGAGAAATACAACCTCATCCTCATTGACCTACCAGGTCATGGCTCAAAATATGGTTTAGCACAAGGTGCTACAATAGGCGTGGTCCCTACTTTACTTAGTGTTTTGCTACAAAGTCTATCAATTGCTAAAGTACATGTACTTGGTGTGTCACTAGGTTCACTAATAGGTCAGGCTTTTGCAGACCAATATCCAGATATGGTTCTATCCGTTACAGTGGTTGGCGGTTATTCAATTCATCTAGACATAAGTGATGTTATGAAAGAACAGAAAAAAGAGATGGCCAAATGGGTATTAATGATCCTCTTTAGCATGAAGCGTTTTAGAAAATATGTGGTGAATGTTTCTGTGAAAAGTGCCTATGGTAGAGAGATTATGACTAAAGGCATTGCCAATTTCAGACGCAGAGGTTTAAGCAAAATGGGGGGTATGAGCCAACTCTTCAGACGAAGCGATGAAGACAAAAGTTATCCCCTTCTTGCCATTGTTGGTGAATATGATCTAGACCTAGCAAAGACCTCCGCAGTTAAACTGGGAAGCCTTAAAAATGGTAGGTATCATATGATTATGGATGCTGGTCATTGTGCCAATATTGACCAGCCTGAAAACTTTAATCGTCTGTATATGGATTTCATAAAGGCACATAGTCGGCTATAACATGAGCTCCCTTTTATACATCTGCATATTGTTGGTTTCAGTAAAAGCTTTAGTTACTAACATTATGACAATCATCCCAACCCAAACGGCCCCGTAAAACACAAGGTTCTCATATGTACCTTCATAGACACCACCTGGTTTTTGTACAACAAATAAGAAGGCATCGTGGATGAAATGTACTATAATTGCTGTATATAAGTGACCTGTTCTGAAGACGATGTAAGTTAAAGCTATTGCTATTATACTTACCGTCAAGACATCAATTATACCCCATAAGCTTAAGTCGCCAACATGGGAAATTGCAAATAGGAAGACTTGAAATGCCATAGCCTTCTTATAACTTTTATAGGTCCTGATAAGGGCTATCATTATGAACCCTCTAAAAATAACTTCTTCAAATATACCAGGTACTAAACTAAAGTATATTTGTTTAGGATCTATGCCTTGTAGTTCAAAAGCTGTCCCACTAACAATATAGGTCCCTAACCACATAAACGTTAGTGATAACAATCCTAAACCTATGCCAAGCAATACGTCCTTCAAAGATACTTTGACCCTTAATAAACCAATAGTGACTAAGTTCATAAAACCTGCTTTTCTTGTTGGAATACCTATCACTAGAGGAATTAAATAGAAACATGCTAATGCTAAAATAAGAAATTTCACACTTGTTGCCAAGTAATCTTTACCATCTACCTCTACTACTAAACCAATAAACATAGGCGATATTAGTGCAATCACATAAATCAACATTGGAATTGCCATTTGAATGCCATAATAAAGGTCTTTTTCCCCAGAACTAATTCTTTTTCCCATCTTATTCTCCTCATCCGGTCTTAAAACAATTTGTTTATATTACTTCTTCTATTCTACCACAAACTTATAGGTCTTTAACAAATAATACAGAAGTTGCCTTTGAATTACCCCCATGCATATACTATAATATACTTAGGCTATAATGACATAATTATTGGGAGAATGAAATGAACAGTCATGCTATTGAACATCTTAGGAACATTGGCATCATGGCTCATATCGATGCTGGTAAAACCACAACAACTGAACGCATCTTATATTACACAGGACTCACACACAAAATTGGAGAAGTCCACGATGGCAATACAATCATGGATTGGATGGACCAGGAGCAAGAAAGAGGTATTACAATTACCTCAGCAGCCACATCCTGCTATTGGCATGACCATCGTATCAATATTATTGATACCCCTGGCCACGTTGATTTCACTGTTGAAGTTGAACGTTGTCTTAGGATTCTTGATGGTGCAATTTTCTTGTTAGATGCCAAGGAAGGTGTGGAAGCTCAAACCAAAGTTGTTTGGCATCAAGCAGATCACTACAAAGTGCCACGCTTAATTTTCGTCAATAAAATGGATGTCATTGGTGCAGATTTCTCCCGTTCTGTCACAACAATCAAAGAGGAGTTAGGCGGCAACCCACTACCCATTCAAATACCTATGGGCAGTGAAAAGGAATTTGAAGGTGTCATCTCACTTGTAACAATGAAGGCCTACTATAACACAGGCAAATTAGGCGAAGAAATACAAATGGATGATATCCCTCAAATATTTATAGATGAGGCAACTGATAGAAGAAAACACTTGATCGAAGTTCTAGCAGATGAGAATGATGACTTAATGATGTTGTACCTAGAAGGTGAAGACATTCCTGAAGACCTTCTAAATGAAACCATTAGAACTGCAACTTTAGCTGGTAACATAACACCAGTTCTTTGCGGATCAGCCTTCACTAATAAAGGTGTACAATTATTACTAGATGCTGTCATTGCCTATTTGCCTTCACCAGTAGATAGCCCACCAATCACAGGACAGGGTCATAACGGTGAGGAAATACACCGTAAAGCAGATAAGACGGAACCTTTTTCAGGCCTAATTTTCAAAGTTATGACGGATCCATATGTTGGTAGACTGGCTTTCTTAAGGGTTTATTCTGGCACCATCAAAACAGGTAGCTCTGTTCTTAATGTTTCCAAGAATAAGAAGGTTCGTGCCAGTAAAATACTTCAGATGCATGCTAACAATAGGACTGAAATTGATATAGCTGTAGCCGGAGATATAGTGGCCATTATTGGTTTGAAATTCATGGGAACTGGCCAAACTTTGGCTGATATAAACCACCCTATACATCTAGAATCTATTGAGTTTCCAGAGCCAGTCATCTCTCGCGCCTTAGAAGCTAAGAAACCTAGTGAATATGATAAAATGAGAGCTTCACTGGCCCACTTAGCTGAAGAAGACCCAACATTAGTCACTTACATCAACGAAGAGACCGGTCAAACCATCATCTCAGGGATGGGTGAACTCCATCTTGAAATTGTCCTTGATCGATTGGAAAAAGAATTTGGGGTGGCAGTGAATTCTGGTAAACCTCATGTAACTTACAAGGAATCTATTACTAAAGCTGTGACCGTTGAATACAAATTGACCCACTTAGGTGCAACACAAGCCACTTACGCCTATGTCAAACTTAATGTGACGCCAAAAGAAAGAGGCACTGGTCACACAATTAGGACCACTTTTGACAGTAAAAAGTTTCCTAAAGAGTTTATTCATTGTGCAGAAGAGGGTGTTAAGCAATCCCTTCTATCTGGTATTATCAGTGGTTATGAAGTCATTGATCTAGATATAGATATTTGTGATTTAGATTATGATGAAGAGCAATCAACTGATATTGCTTTTATTACAGCTGCTGCCTATGCTGTAACAGAGGCCCTTAAGCAAGGTGATTCCAAACTATTGGAGCCTATTTTCACGGTTAATGTTCATGCTCCTGAGAACTATATTGGAGATGTTATGGAAGACCTTAAGAAACGAAAAGGTCATATAACAGCCATGGAACTTCTGCCTAAGAGCCACAAAGTGATTGCCACAGTCCCACTATCAAATCTATTTGGTTATGCAACGGATATTCGTTCGATTACAAGAGGGAACGGTCACTATACAATCTTATTCAGCCACTACGACGTAGTCGCAGATAAATAGATATGTCAAGAGGCTTTGGAATACACCAAAGCCTCTTATTATTATTTTCCTTCAGTATATATTTTCTCAATAATAGATACAACATCAGCATCAAATTGGCTTCCTTTGAAGCGTTTAAGTTCATCTAAAGCCTCAGCTTCGGTCATCACTTTTCCATACGTTCTTTTGCTAGTCATAGTGTCAAAGGCATCACAAACCCCAATGATTCTTGCAAAAGGATGTATATCATCTCCGGCCAAACCCTTAGGATAACCTTTTCCATCCACTCTTTCATGATGTTCCAAAATATACTTACTTATATCTGAAAATTCATTCACTGAAGATAATATTCTATACCCTATCTCAGAGTGCCTTTTAACAATATCATACTCTTCTTCATTAAATTTTGTTGGCTTATTTAAGATCTTTTCTGGTATGCCAATCTTGCCTATGTCATGCATCAAACCGGCTAAAGCTATTCTATTAATCCTATCGAGGTTGTATCCCATTAATTCAGCAACTTTCGAACAAAGGGCACTAACACGCTGTGAATGATGCATTTCTCTTTCATTCTTTTCAAACAATGAATTAATAACTAATTCTAATGTTCTACTGTGCATACTTGTGCTCTCAAAGAGTTTGTGTTTATACATCTCCTCTTCTGCCTCATATAATACTTTAGTTAACTCCTGTTGCATATTCACCTTGCTAGCAATACCCATCGATATGGATAAAGTAGTACCCATTACTTCTATGACGTTTGATGCATTTTTTATTACATCCACAATACTTGTTGCCTCTGCAGTGGTTGTATTTGGCATAATCATAACAAACTCATCTCCGCCAATTCTGGCTAGAATATCTTGTTCCCGACAGTTTGCCTTTAACAAATCTGCTGCCTTAATGAGCAACTCATCTCCATACTGATGGCCAAAACTATCATTAATCAATTTCAATCCATTAACATCTCCCATAATTATTGAAATCGGTAAATCCTTTGACTGATTATAAAAGATGAGTGTTTCTTCAAAATATCGCCTATTATAAAGACTCGTTAGCTGATCATGTTTGCTCAAAAACTGTATGTGCTGGTGTTCTAAGTGTTTATTCGTTATATCGCGCATGACAAATAAATAGCCTAATTCACCTACATGTTCAAGACTTAGAGGTGTTAAACTATATTCAACATAAGAAGGTTCACCGTAACGACTCATCTCCATAATCGTATCATGCACTTCAACTGAGATACCATCATCATAAATATTTCTGTAGTCTATTGAAAGAGGCATATTATCCGTCACACCAATGATCTTAAGACACTCATAGATATGTTTTCCGATTAAAACAGTTTCATCAACTTCTGACAGACTGAGTACAACATCATTGGTATAAGTTAAGAAGCCTTTCATATCCGTCATAATAATATATTCGTCAATGGTCTTTGCCATTGCATCAACAAAGACTCTTTCTTTAAGCAAAGCCTGTTCTGATTGGTATCTAGTTAATAAAAGGCCAACTTGATTGGTAAATAGCTCAACCATTTCAATATGCTCAATGGCCTGGTCTTTCTCTAAGAAAACTGTAAACTCACCTAAAATCCGATTATATCTTTTAATTGTAAATACATAGACTTCCCCTAGCTTAAATAGCTGTACGACCATATCAACAACAAACCTAGGTAAGGAATTTCCAACTATAGCATGTAGACTTTCAAATCTTGTGACACTTCGTCCTTCAATCTTAGACATATAAACCGGATCAGAATCCCACTTCTTCCCAACTATGGTAAAGCCTAATATGGAAGCAACTTTTTTTGCCAAAGAAGAATTACCAGAAAAAGCCAGAGTTTCGAAATTTTGCCCACTCAAACTAAAGAGATTGAACACTGCATATTTTGCTGAGCAAATGTCAACAAACATATTAACAATCGTCTGATAGTTGGGTGGTTGGTCATCTAATTTGAGAAATTCCTCGGTTACACTAATCATTTGCTCAAGTAGATATGTCAAATTTTCCTTGTTATCAACAGCTTCACCATAATTTACACGATCCATAAAATCACCTTTGCCACTAGAATGTCTATTGTGTATTAATAGTATAACATGCTATTGCGTGGCTGGAAAATTTCACTATTACCGAATCAAATACAAGCCCCATAGCAATTGTTAAATATGACTAATAACAGCGTAATATTTTTACCCTATTTGTTATATTTTCGGTAAAATGATGGCTGTAATGCATTTATTCTCATATATTATGGAAATATTTCATAAATCAGTTGACTTACAGCATGTGCCATGCTAAAATCGCGGTAGAAATAGGTAGGCATTCTGTAATGGGGGGGTCTGCTATCTCTGGGCAAATAACAGACAGCATAGACGAGCAAATTCACCTGCCGTAGGCTTATTGAGAGCACTATACGACACTTGATAAGACCGGTTTACAAGGATATACCTTTATGCCAGTCTTTTTTATTTGCAGTAACTAACCACACACACTACATCAAAAGGAGATATTGCTTTGGATCAAGTAATTAATCAATTAGCAAGTATCAATCTATTAACTCAGATCGGGCTTACTCTATTCCTTCTTATCACAATGGTCTTAATTTCAAGAGCTGTTGTGGCTGGAACAAAATATTCATCCATTCTAATCATCGTTGTATTCGGATTGGCAATGGGACTCATCTTAGAACAAAGTGGCGCAGCAGAACCTGGCTTAGCTAGTTTCCCACTCATCGGTCTTATGAGTAAAGTAACAGTAACAGTACTTATTGCATCATTCTTTGTTGGTGGTCAAGAACTTAAGAAACTCTTCTCTAAACAAGACTACACGATGCCAGACATCGTTGAAGAGTCAGACGAGGAAGTTGTTCTTGGAACTAAAAGAACTCAATTTGTATATATCTTACGTTCTTTCTTCATCCTACTTGGTATTGAAGGAATCAAACGTCTTGTACTTGGTGTTTCTGATGAAGACCCACTTGCAAACTCTTACCTCATCTTTGCTTACATTGGTGTTGTAGGAGCAGTTATACTTATCGATTACAAAGCTAAAATTACAAGCAAACAAGTTTACCTACGAAAAGGATTGGCTGAATTGGTCTTAATCTTAGCGATTCTAATTGCATCCACTTACATTGCTATATGGATTAAACCAGTTATTGGTCTTCCACAAATTTTCTTTGCAATGTTAATGTCTGCAGGACTTGGTGCTTTATTACCAAAATGGAAATTCGGACCTACATTTAGAGCCTTATTGTTTGCAGGTATCCCAGTTGTTCTAGCAGCTAACTTCTTAATTGGTGGTTCAAGAATTCTTGAAGCATTTGGCTTAGAAGGTATGAAAGCTGTTATGAGTTATGGTTTCTTCGGTCAAGTATTCTGGATGTTTGGTGGTATTGCTCTTCTTATCTTCTTTGGAAAAGCTAATAAAATCGGTAACATTGCTCCAGGTATGGCTGGTGCCTTATCTCACTCTGGTCTTACAGGTGCTTGTACAGCAGGTGACCTTGGTAAAACTGCAGCAACTAGAGCACCAATTATGATTAACGTTCCTTTCTTCGGACATGTATTTGTATTCTCAATTCTTGCAGCTTCTGCTTCAAGAGGTGAATTATACTACTTCTGGGTTGGCTTAATTATGGTAATAGGTATTGGTTTAACAGCCTTCTCCATGCGTACACTAAGCCGCGCTAATGGTGACGATACGCAAGAGGTTAAAGGTCTAATGCAATACGCATTCGGATGGCAATTAACAGCTGTATTTGGAAGTTTCTTAATGCTTTCAGTTGCAGGTATGTCACTTGGTAATGCTTCAATGGCAGTTTCATCTTCATTATCTCACTTCGGACTCTTCGCAGCTGTTCAAGGTGGTATGTTTGGTGAAAGCTCTGCAGATCTTATTGCCTTCATCTTTGCAATGCCTTTCCTAGTACATCCATTAGTATTTGGTATGTTTGGTAAAGCAGCAAGTAACGAAGGTAAAATGCCAATTAAGATTGTATACGCTTTATGTGCGATCGGTCTTGTAGGTGTTATCTTCTCATTAATGCTTATCTAGTCATTAAAATTAACGAAGGATGCGTTCAGTCGAACGCATCCTTTTTTTATCTTAAAAATATTCACTTCTCAATCATCTTCATAATGCTTTAACTGTTCTTGCAAAGTATCATACACATAATCCATTACACTTTTAGGTTTAAGCACCTTTGCATAAGCAGCTAGAGGCACCATACCTAATTTTGCCAATTCCTCAGTCTTAAAACTTGCTGTTCCTCTGATCCAATCCTTCTTCTTATCATTCCAAACCACATGTATATCTGGCAACACATCCATATAGGCAATAGGCATCTCAAAGGTCACCAAACACTCTGTAGTCCCCTTTAATGACTTTGCAAAGGCTTCTATGGACTTGGACCAGTAAAGTTTAACATCAAAATCTTTGGGCAAATCATAGACCTTGCCACTTTCCCTGATTTCAGCAATTTTATCACATCTGAAAGTACGCACTGACTTTGCCTTATGGCAATAGGCGATTAAATACCAGTCTGTGTTTTTAAGTACAAGGCCATAAGGGTCAACTGTACGAATTGATCCTTGGTCCACGTTCTTAATATAGCTTATCTCAATCTGTCTTAATTGCCACAAGACATCCATCAACTTCTTTATATCAAAAGGATCTTCAGCCTCTCCCCACCAAGTGTCATTGTCAATTAAAATACGCTGTGACATAGAATGACTATTGGCTTCGTCAGTTTTATCTAAGAGATGGAGCTGAACAAAACCTGATTCGATGGCCTGAGCTGATACTGCATCGTTAGGGATAGTAGCTATAGAGGTTAGAATGTTAGATAACAGGTCCTTTTTACCTAACACTTCTCTATTGAGACCCAGTTTATAACCTTCCACAAATGATATACCACCTTCTGGCCCAGTTGTAGCGTATAAAGGAAAACCTGCCTCAGACAAGGCCTCTATATCTCTATAAATAGTCCTAGTTGATACCTCTAAGGCTTTTGCCAGAAGGCTGGCTTTGATCTTGTTCTCTTTTTCTATCATTACTAAAATGGCTATTAGTCGATGAACCCTCATAGTGCCTCCAATAAGGAAATCTTATTTATATTTATGACATACTGATGTCAACAATTATATGATAAGATTAACATATCAATCACAAATCATCAACACAGGAGGGTATTATGTTAGATAAAAAACAAAATGAATTAGTTAGAAACTGGATGTATAGAAATGCGAGACCACTGGAGATAGCTAGATGGCAGTATCATTTTGAAGAGGGAGATATGACTAATGTCTTGAAAGCTTTAGAAGCTTACCAGAATCCCGACGGCGGATTTGGACATGGTCTTGAAGCAGATTGTTGGAACCCCAATTCATCCCCCCTACAAACCTGGTGGGCAACACAGTTCCTAAAAGAAATAGACTTCCATGATTCCAAGCACCCAATCATCCAAGGTATCCTCACCTACTTAAGCAGCTTTGATGGTTCTGCGGATGGTCGTTGGCAATTTAGCATACCAACAAATAATGATTACCCAAGAGCACCTTGGTGGACTTACAGTAATACCGATGAAACTCCTGGTTATAATCCTACTGCCGCCCTTGTTGCTTATATCCTAAGACACGCAGACCAAACAGCCCCAATAAGAGCTAAAGCCCTTGAAATGGCAAAAGAGGCACTAGCAGTCTATATGACCAGATCAGGTCTAACAGAAATGCATGAGTTGGCTTGTTTTATAGAATTGTATGAGGAACTTATGGAGATAAAGATGATGGATCTAGTAGATATGTCTGCCTTCTTAGAAAAACTTAAGTCAGAAGTATATGCCACCATCGAACAAGATTCTTCAAAATGGTCAAGTGACTATTGTTGTAAACCTTCACACCTATTCAACTCTCCAACCAGCCCATTCTATAAAGACAACAAAGCTATTATGGATGCAGAAATTGACTTCTTGCCAAAGGCATTAAGTTCTGAAGGTACATGGCCTGTTACATGGTCATGGGGAGATTATCCAGAGGAATTTGCTGTCAGTAAGAAATGGTGGCAGGGAAATATCGCTATTAGAAACTTACTTATGTTACGCAATTTCAACTAACCTATAAACGCCACTCAATTGATAACTCATATCAATTGAGTGGCGTTTATGATATAATTATCAGTAGAATAAGATTGAGTCAATAAGGAGTGATGACATGCTTTCAGATAGAGCTCAAGACCTTGTAAATGAACTAAATAAAAAACCAATCCTAATGGGACAAATAAAGAAGATGGCAAAAGGCATCAAAAAAGACCACACCCTCGCACTAGAGTTATGGTCAACAAAAGCCTATTATCCTAGGTTGTTAGCTATTCTTATACTTGATAATAAGGAACTGACCCAAACCTTCATTGAAGAGCTTGTTAAAGATCTTAGGGCTCAAGAGATCAAAGAACGGAATCAAGTCGTTGATTGGCTCCTATCAAATCAATTAAAGAAAAGTGTCGAAACTAAGGCACTTATTGAAACATGGATTCATCATCCAGAAGCTCTGCTTAGAAGGACCTTTTGGCTTTACCAAGTTATGTTGCGCTGGATGGGCAATGTGTCCCACACTAACACACCTGAATTGATCGATGTCATAAAATCTGACTTGGGAACAGAGGACCCTATTGTTCAATGGTCCATGAACATGTGTGCTGCTTGGATTGGCATTTACGACATCAGCTATAGGGATGATTTGCTTGCTTATGGTGAGCAACTCGGTTTATACAAGGAAGAGAAAAGAGTCCCTGGCTGTACCCCCAATTATTTACCAGACTTTATCAGAATTGAGTCTGAGAAAAAAGGGACAGTTAATATCTAGTTTATAGCAAAGGGTTACGACCTAATTTTATTATATAAAAACTAAATAGATTGAAACAGTTAGCACAACCATATACAAGCCTTTATTCCAATCAAATATTCTTTTCCCACCAAAAGAAGCAAGCGGGTAGAAGGGTACAACACTAACAACCATCAACATGGCTGCAACAGACGCCATAACATCAATAAACTCAATATCGGCTAACGGTGTTCGCATCAATAGAATAATGAGTAACAGTGACAACCATTGAAATAAAGCTGTTAAACCTAGAGACCTTTTAAACTCTGGTCCCCTTCTGTAAGTATTAGGGTACCAATTCCCTGATATCAAATAAATGCCTCCAATAAATGAGGTAACTAAAGGAATCAAGTATCCGCCTTCAGTTGTCCTAAAATGCCAGTCTTCTTTCGAAAATAAAGTCCCAAGATAACCTGCTGCCATTCGCATACCTAAAACACTTGCTACACCTAACAAAATGTATACACCATACTCAATACCTCTATCGAATGATGGTAACAAGAGTATCATGGTTAAGACAATATAAGTTATGATCTGAGCCCATGTATTTTCTTTTTTTGAAACATGGCTATCTCCATCTAAGTTAAGATAAAACTCCATTCCAGTGGCAAAATTCAAAGGGGTTTTAAAGGTTAGAGATAACATGCCACCAATACCAAAATATTTAATTAGATCATACAAACCAACCCGTTTCATGCCTTCATTGACAAACATCTTCCACGAGCCAACATTATCATCTCTTACGATCGCACTTATGCCATCACAACCTTCTTGACGCATCTTATTAAGGCAGACTTCAACCAACTGACTTCCTACACCTTTACCGTGACCTTTTTTATCTACAAATATATAATCCACATAGCCTATTTTTTTACCCACAATAGGCAAATACTTATAAAGGACGGCACCTATTATTTCCTCATCTTCAACTGCTACATAACAGGCCTTAGGCATAGGTACAAAAATACTTTCGAATGGTTCAAACGTCTTTCTTCCAAGCTTTCTAACAGCCTTGGCTTCCTCCGGTCTCATTTCTCTGATTTCCATGATCTCTTCCCCTTATCTTAATGTACATATGTTATTTAGATTTCTTTTCATCATACATAGCTTTATCAGCCATCTGAAGTAGCTCACTTGCCGTTGCAACATCATTATCTATGGTTGCAATTCCAATACTAAGTGATGGTTGCCAGTTCTCTATACCTTCAAGTGGCTCTATGTCAGATATCTTACTTAGTTTGCTCCTCACAGAATCAGCTTCTTCTTCATTGGTATGTGCACAAACCACAACAAACTCATCTCCACCTAGACGGCATGAAATATCATTTCTACGGGTATGTGTTTGTAAGTATTCTCCAATCCATTTTAGGACTCTATCTCCACTGTTATGACCATATTGGTCATTCACAAGCTTAAAATCATCAACATCTATAAACAGTAGGGAAAATGGGACCTTATAACGTTGCCACTCATATATATGTTTTTCAATCTCACTCATTACAAATCGACGGTTAGGTAAACCTGTTAAATCGTCATGAATGCTCATTTTCTCTAATTTATCATGAGCCGCTTGAAGTTCCCTAGTTCTTTCAATGACACGTTCTTCAAGCTCTACGTTCTTTTTCTCAATCTCCTTATTCTTATCAGAAACTAGGCGATACAAAACCCTTAAAGCTTTTAACAATGGTTCTGTAGACGTCTCAACAACTTGTAACTCTTTTTCGTAAGCTTCTTTTGGGGTCATGTTTTCATTCACTATATTCTCTATTTGCCTTACAAGACTTTTGTCGGTATTTAGGACATGGTAGGCCAACCATCGTATTAGGTATTCAGAAATATTGCTCAACTTGATTTCATTATCATAATTTTCAGAGCTATCAAAAAATGACTTCACTTTTTTTACAAATTCAATATGTAGATATTTGTGCTCGTCTATGAAACTTTGCTCAATTGAATGTTCCTCCATAAGCCCTTCCTCATTAGCAAAATGTACACTTACATAGTCAGTCAATTTTTGATTCAGTGCCTCTACTGCCTCCATGGACACATTTTCAAAATTCATGCTCGTCTGCAACAATTCGTTTATTATACTAACAAGCTTAAAATGTTCTTCATCAATTAATATATTACCTGTCTGAAAATCCTGATCCCATTTAAAAAATGTTTTCTCCATATTTATATGATGATCTCATTATTGAAATCACTGCCTCCTTCATAAGGAAATTTATATCCTTCGGTAAATCCTATTTTTATATTTGTAAAAATCAGTTCCTAGTAGATCCATTACTCTGTTTGGGTTGTCTTTTACTAAGTTCCGACAAGCCCTATGAGCAATAAAATCACTGTTCTCATTCTCTAAAGCCACAAGCTCTTCTACAACCCTATAAATGAGCTCTGGGTTCTTACGTGACAAATCACTTAAATTGTTACCAACAGATACTTTAGGAAACTCTTCTGCCTCATTAAAAAGACATCTAAGTACCTTCAAGGAATACACTGGTTCATCCTGTATCCATCTATTTTCAACAACAGGCCTTAATGCTTCTGAAGCAAACCTTCTTTCACTTGGATTGTCAGAAGTTGTTAGTTGAATGAGGAAGTCTTGGACAAGTTCTTTATGTACTTTGGTTATTTTCCTAATAAACATCTGGACAAATTCTTTTACTTCCCATAAGTCATGGTTAGCTGCTTCTCTTAAGATTGGTAAGACTTTGTCTGGATTCTTAAGACCTGCATGAGATATAAGCCCCAAGCCTACTGATACCGTTCTAAAATCTGTACTGTTTCTGTAGATTCTCATACCCACATCATAGGTAGATCCATGAAGTTCTTTATGAAGACTTTTACATAATAATGCAATCACCGATACAACCCCATAAGAAGCCTTCCTCTTAGGTGGAATAGATGCCATAAGACTTAAGATTGTATCTATAAGATTCTTTTCGCTACTCTCATCATATGTCATGAGCCCATTTGCAAGCAACTTATTGATTTCCTGCGCCAACACTACTTTATCTACCATTCTCTACCTCATGTTTATGATTACAAATTTTCCTATCGATGCTTATAGTAAATTATACTTCAACAGCAAGCTAGATACAACCTAACTAACTTCTTACAGAAATCTAATACAATACTCATTAACCCCTCATTCAGCTAGGTTAAAATCATTACATAGATAAGACATTAGGAGATTATTATGAACTGTATTCATCGCATTGCCAACGGACTACGCTTTATGGCGGGCCTAACAATTTTATACCTGCTTATTCGACGTACCATTTACTCATGGAATGATGAACCAGCCATCTTTTACTTTACAGTACTAAGTAATCTGCTTCTAGCCATACTATTTGTAAGTAGTCCTTTTATTAATAATGTACTACTATTTGACAAGCTTAGAGGACCTATTACCCTCTACTTGATGGTTACGTCTATCATATACCTTACGATCCTTGATCCGATTTTCACCAAAGGTTTGTACAGTGCATTGAACCTGAAAACTATTTCTTCTTCTATTCACCATATAACCATGGTAACTTCACTCTTCACTCATATTATCTTTCCAGCATTTATTCTATTAGACTTTTTGCTATTCTCACAACCAAGAAAGATAACTAAGTATGATGTTGGGCTAGCACTAACCTTCCCATTGGCTTATGTATGTTTTCACACAATTTATGGCCTCATGACTGGGACTTACCTATACCCCTTCCTCGATCCTAACATACTGGGTGGTTTTAGCCTTCTATTCCTAGTGGTAATTGGTCTGACAGGCGTATTTTCACTACTATACCATGGACTCCACTTGTTTAGAAATAAGTTACAGAACTTCATCTATGATGATTCGATTAAAAGTGTTATGAAAAACTTATATCGAAACCATTCTATTACTTCGGTAGATCAGTCTAGTCTTAATTGACAAGAAAGATACCTCAAGTTTAACTGTTAAGTTCAGAGCAATTTACTATAAAACTAAAAAAACTGGGTGCTATTTAGCACCCAGTCCATTTTTTAGAAATTTTACAAAGTCTTCAAGGTTCTGAAGGTTCTGGTTTAAGTCATTATGGTCAAAAAAATCATTGTAATCTTGAAAATGTTTTTCTATGACTTTGAATTGAAAATCCAAACTAAAACTTCGATCTAATTCACCAGCTTGATAGGCTTCTTCAACCATTCTTCTTAAGGTATCTGATGCATCTCCACCAATAACCTCAATCATTTTATCATATATATCCGTTCCTTTTTCTTTAAGAAACATATATGCCAACTTATTGTATTGAGGTTTATTCTCAGCGAATAAAATACCTGTTTTTGCCTGATAAAGGAATTTGTCAAAAATATCTAGAGACTCAAACTGGACTGCATTTTGACTGGTATATTCTCCAATGAACGCCCATTTAGCCTCCACACTTTTTGTTAGCAGGTGTTGGTATAAGTCTTCTTTATTTTTGAAATGATAATAAAAACTTCCTTTACTCACTCCAGCACTTTTAATGATTCTATTTAGGGACGCATTCTCATAACTGTATTCACAGAATTCCTTCAGACTCTCATCCATCAATAGCTCTAGGCTTTTGAACTTAGCATCTTTCATAACTCATCTCTCCATTTAGTCCATATATCCTTTAGTCAACTCCATTATAGCATGAATATTGCTTTGATCTTTTGAATACTTATTAGACTCAACTGTCTGATTTTTCTCATCAAAATATTGACCTGTTACACCCACCAAATTGGGGTCAGTTGCTAAATATGTGTAAGTCTTGGCCATTTGCTCAGGTGTAATGGATTGTTTACTCTTTTGCTTGTAGACCCATTTCATAAAATCTGAGATATCGCCATGACGGCTTATATCTACTTGAACAGCAGTCACCCTCACACAATTCACCGTAACATTTGTAGCTTCAAGTTCTTTAGCTAAATGATAAGTGAACATAACCTGTGCTCTTTTTGACTGATAGTAGGCATTGGTCATACTAAACTTTCTATTTCTAAATTCCGGGTCTTCTAAATCAATTTTCAAGAAAGGTTTGGCTAACAGGCCTTTAGATGACACCGTCAAAATCCGACCTTGCTCACTAGCCTTAAGTTTATCTAACAACATATAAGTTAAGGCTACTGGGTTCACATGATTGGTCATCCATACCGTTTCATAGCCTTCATCTGTGTACTTAGCCTCTTTTTGAGCTATATCAAAAATTGCTGCATTATGAATGAGTACATCTACCTTCTCAAATCTTTCATTGATATCTAGGGCAAAGTTCTTGGTTGAAGAAATAAGACTAAGATCTAATAGTGCCAGCTCAACATCCTGACTATTGGCAGCTCTCTTAATATCCTCAAGTGCCAAAGTCCCTCTTTCTTTATTACGACAGGCTATAACAACATAATAACCTTCCTTCGCCATCTGAACCGCCGATTGTTTGCCAATGCCTGAATTGGCTCCAGTGATGATACATATTTTTTTATCCATATTATCATTCCTTTCATGAGTAGACCACCTGGTCTATAACTGCATAGTACCATGTGGTCTATTTTTTGTCAACCAGGTCATTTAAAATATATGCAAAACTATTTTGTTTATATTCTATGTTTTCTATAGATTTATTCACTTTTTATTGTATAATATATATGAAACTATTAATGGGGTAAATGGAGGAGGAACAAATGAATCTGAAGAACATTATGAAAGTTTTACTAGGCATTACCATTTTACTAATTGTTTTATCATTATTCTTGGTTGACGGGACCAGTTTTGGGGTATGGTCTCTATTACCACCGCTAGTTGCAATCTTATTAGCCTTTATTTCAAAACAAGTCATTCTATCACTATTCTTGGGTATATTCACAGGGGCTATGATGCTTGTGGAAGGTAATGTTTTTGACAAAATTTTCCACGGCTTTATCAACTCATTCGGTGAGATTGTGGGATCTGTTGCTGATGGTTGGAACGCAGGTATATTAATATTCACACTTATGATTGGTGGTATGATCGGTGTTATTGCTAGAACTGGTGGCACACGTGCTATAGCAAATGCTCTCGCAAAAAAAGCGAAAACTGCTCGTTCAGCGCAAATCGCTACGATGATTATGGGTGTTGCTGTCTTTTTTGATGACTATGCCAATACCTTAGTTGTTGGTCCTACAATGAGACCATTAACGGATAAGATGAAAGTTTCTAGAGAGAAGCTCTCATACATTGTTGACTCTACTGCTGCTCCAGTTGCAGGTATGGCACTTATCTCTACATGGGTAGGGTATGAGCTTGGTCTTATCAATGATGCTTTTGAAGCTCTTGGTATGAACGTCAATGCTTATGAAGTCTTTATAAAATCAATACCATTTAGATTCTACGATATTTTCGCACTAGTGATGGTATTTTTAGTTGCTTACCTCATGAGAGATTTCGGTCCTATGTATCATGCTGAAAAGCGCGCTCGTCTTGAAGGTAAAGTGCTTGCAGATGGTGCTCAACCAATGGCTAACACTGAAATGGACGCTGAAGAAGCATCTGGCAATGTCTGGAACGCATTGGCACCAATCTTAACACTTGTTATTGTGTCTTTCTTAGGCCTATGGTACTCAGGTGGTGGTACCGAAGAAGCCTTTGATTTAGTTGGTATCAGAAACGCCTTTGGTAATGCTGACGCATCTGTCGCCCTTATTTGGGGTGCTGCTCTTGGTTCAATCGTAGCAATCGTTATGGCTATTGCAGGTAAATTATTAAGCCTTAATGAAGCTTTTGACGCTTGGGTAAATGGTTTCAAATCATTAGTGATCACAGCTATCATCTTAACTCTAGCATGGTCTCTTGGTTCTGTAACAGGTCAAGTCGACGCAGCTGGTTACTTAGTTGGTGCTTTATCAGGCAGTATTGCTGCTGGCTTTGTGCCATTCATTGTTTTCCTATTTGCTATGCTTATTGCTTTTGCAACAGGGACTTCATGGGGTACTATGGCAATCTTAATGCCACTTGCTATTCCATTAGCACATGAGCTTGGTGTAGGTGATATGCATCTAATTTATGCGACACTTGGTTCAGTATTAACTGGTTCTATCTTTGGTGATCACTGTTCACCTATATCAGATACAACAATTATGTCATCAATGGCGTCAGCAGCTGACCACATTGATCATGTTAAAACACAAATGCCTTATGCTTTAACTACAGCAGCCATAGCTGCAGCTGTTGGTTATATTCCAGCAGGCTTTGGTTTGACACCTTGGGTTTCCTTACCAATTGGTATCATTGCAATATTCTTAGTACTTAAGTTTGTAGGTAAGAGTGTTAAGGAAGAAGATTTAAAGGCTTAATTCTACTTAATACAAAGACCACATCCAAGCGGATGTGGTCTCTTTTTTTCCAACTATAACTTTTAAAACCCGTTCATGGAGACTAATTCATCATAGCCCATTCTCTTGTGAGTTTTATGAAATACATCATCATCAGTTGGATAACCTAAAGGAGATAGTGCAACAACGTCCCACCCTTCAGGAATATTCAGCAGCTCCTTAAGTTCAGCATTATCAAATAAACCAATCCAACAAGTACCTAAGCCTTCAGCTCTAGCTGCCATGATGAAGTGAGTAAAAGTTATGGAAGCATCCACAATCATACCCATTTCTTTCATGTAGCCACCACGATTATACACATCTGACATATCTTTTCCACAGACGATAACAGTCAGAGGTGCTTCAGAGATGAATTTCTGATTATGGCATATTCGCTGAATTTTTTGTTGAAAAGTTGCGTCTGTCACCACAATATACTTCCAGTTCTGACGGTTACTTCCACTTGGTGCCATTCCAGCGGCCAACATAACTCTTTCAATCACATCTTGAGCTATCAAATCTTCTTTATAGTGTCTGACACTTCTTCTAGTTTCCAATACTTCATAAAACTCCATACCGTACTCCTTCCCAAAATCAAACTATTAAACAAGTAGATACAAACCTACAATACAAAATACCAAACCACCAACTTGCTTAAGCCCAAAGGCATCCTTAAAAAACATTGTACCAACAACAACCAATACAAGTGCTAAAAATATATTTGTAACTAATGCACCCTTACTAATATCCCAACCCAATCTATACATCATTACATTCCCAATCTCTAAGCCTATAACTGATATCCCTAGTATGATTGGTGTCCAGTCAATTAACTTTCGTTGCTCAGTAAACGCTTCGGAGAAAGTCATATCACCTTTTGAGAAATAGAAGGCAATTATGGCTAGTAAGAAGCCTATAATATATGAAACCATGACAAAAAAGAACGGATTTGTATCATTAGGTACTTTTTTTGATGCAAGGTGGTAAGTGACATTCGAAAAAACAACAACTAATATTGGTATATAGTAATACATTTGACACCTCCTAAGTATCTTTCATTAATCTAACTTATAATTGTACATCCAGCATTTTCAAGACATTTTATACCTAACTCAAGCTTCGCTTCTTTCACCATGATATAGTCAGTATCATAGGTTGATATAGCAAATACACTGATCTTATTATCAGCTAGAACTGAGGTTATAGAGGCCAAGATACCTATCAAGCCAAAGTCTAAAGGTCCATTGATTTTAAGAGTCTTCCATCCGCTTTCTTGCTCGATCCCATCAGGAACATTTGCTGATTCACAGACAAGAGATAGCTCATCTTCCGTTCTTGTTATACTTGAGAAATTACCCTCCAAAGCCCAAGTAGGTATACTTTTATAACACTCAAGCCTACAGACACTATACTCTTCCTTCAACACACTCATTTCCAATTCAATCTTCATTATATCAATCCCTTCCCTAAAATAAATATGTAATGTATTAAACAAAAAAGTGTCTAAACACCATTCCTTCAATGACCTAACGGAATATGCTCAAACACCTTTACTCGTCTTACCCGGTGGCAAAACGTTGGTAACTCTTTAATTATTAACATGTTATCAAATGAATTTTTCATTGTCAAGTATGAAGATTAAGATGGTAGCGTTAATTTACTGTCGGAAATAGAAGGATAGAAGAATCCCTTTGTGATTTTACAAGATTTGCCTGAACTCATTTTATCATATACCTTTAACCGCAGATACCCCTAAGCTTTTTGGTAAGGCAATACATGCCATTAACCAGACCTGTACTCCCAGCTACCGTTTCGTGATTCCACACATCTGTATATGTCTTTTGTCTTCTTTTTACCTGCCTATCGACTTCTTTTCTGACTTCTTCCTGAATGATGCGTTGTTGCTTTTCTTTCTTGTATTTGAATAACTCACAAACTTTACCATCGTTGGCTACATAGGCTCTTAGCTTGGCCATTTTTGTTACACCAACTTCCGACCAACCTAACGGTCGACTGCTTAATCTCGATGACAGCACATGGCTCACATGTCCTTCTGCACTGCACCCCATCCTTGCATACTCATCATTATTGGGCCGTATAATGGCTTCCCAATGATTTTCTATGTACACCTTTGTTCGTCTTATCTGTTCCCGTTTATTATCACTGTCTGCCCATTCTTTGGCTATCTCAAAGACCTTCTTGACCGATTCCTTATCTTCATAACTTATCCCATCATATATGGCATCCCTTGCATCACTTACAGAATCCTCAAGATGACCTATCGCTCTCATAATTGCCTGGTTCAAATGAAACTTGTCTAAGACAAAGTGACATTTAGCTCCAAGTACATCCACACCCGCCTTAATCCAAGAAGCTCCATCACCCATTATATAGACTGCCTCTAAATACTCTTCATCATATACTGCATCGATGTATTCAAGTACCTCAAGCCAAATATCTTCTGCCTTTTTGTAGACGCCTGCAAAATAATGCTTCCCAATCAGCTTATTCCTTTTACTGCCTTCACTTTCCTTTTCAATACCCTCAAATATGCAAGCTAGCCGTGGTTCTATCGTATTGCTTTTATAACCATTCTTACCGACTTTTAGGTCACCTTTCTTCTTGTTGAACTGTAAGGATACATGGTCTTCATCTGCATTTATGTATAGTACTTTTACTTCTTTCTTTTTCTTTACATCTGGAATAATTGCTGGAATCTCTAAAGCGTGAATGTCTTTCATAACAGCCTGCTTACTTATAACATCATCTGTGTTTACGGCATGCTCACCACTAATTCTATAGCTGCTATCTGATGCATGTTTGATTGCCTCTATGACAACATCTTCACTTTTCCTCATGTTCTTAGTAATTCCACAAGCCTGATCTGCCAGATAAATGTACTCACCAGTTTCTTTTGACTTGAAGTAGGTTCGTTTATAGTTGATCTCACCACAGGTGCTCATGAAGGCATTGGCATCATTTGACCGCTCAATCACGTAGCGATCTGTCCGATATTTTGAGTTTCGATAGACCTCATCTATCTTTTCAATGGTTTCTGCAATAATCTCTCGTTGCAGCTCCTGGAGTGGCTTTCCTAGTTCCAGCACAAACTCTCCGATATTCATTTCCTCATTCTTCATGAAATCATCTACTATTTTTTCAATCTTTTTGACACCTAAATCCATAAATTGCTGTATACTATTATGCATAAGAAAAACACCTCTTCTGTAATATTATTTTGTTCTAGGCAAACTAATAATATCACTTCTGGGTGTTTTTCTTTTATCTTTCTGTATCCGACAGTA
>PPCM01000183.1_pt1 | contig 85859 bp, 82 predicted proteins | sample 1555541 | NCBI WGS metagenome assembly PPCM01 (sample SAMN05284479, study PRJNA326546) | Marine sediment metagenome, whole genome shotgun sequencing project. | isolation source: marine sediment | place: Germany: Wadden Sea | collected 2012-09-05 | reverse complement strand
TTGCTCTAATGTTTCTACCTTCTCTACCAATGATTCGACCCTTCATTTCATCATTCGGTAATGCAACTACTGAAACAGTTTTTTCAGTTGTAGCATCATTTGCATATTGCATAATTGAGTTTGCTAATAACGTTCTTGCTTTTTTATCAACAATTAATTTTGCTTCCGCTTCCTGCTCTTTAATATAAGCAGTAATTTCTAATCCAATTTCATGCTCCACACGATCCATGATTAAAGCTTTCGCTTCTTCAGTTGTCGTTTGTGAAATTTCTACAAGTTTTCTTTCTTCTTCAACTAATAACTCGTCCATTTTACTATTCTTTTTATCAAGTTCCAAGCGCTTGTCATCTAAATGACTCTCTTTTTTATCTAGAACAGACTCACGTCTATCTAAATTAGAAGAACGATTATCTAATCTTTCTTCTCTCTTGCCTAATCTATTTTCTGTCTCAGAAATAATCTTAGAGCGAGACTTAATATCCTTATCAGCTTCTTGTTTTAAAGCATGTATATCTTGCTTTGTTTCAATAACTGACTCTCTTCTTCGTCTCTCATTCTCTTTTTCAGCGTTCTCTAATATTTTCTGAGCTTCTATTTTCGCATTTTTGACGTTTCTAGCATCAATAATAGATTTTATAGCTATCCCAAGGATAGAACCAATAAATAAACCTAGCAAAATGGGCATTAATAAATCTAATGTTAATTCCATGTAATACCTCCATTTTACTAATATATATCCGAAATTAAGGTCTTAATTTTTTACTCACAATATATTATATCTAAATACCTCTTAAATAGCAATTAAGATAAATGAAAAAGCAGTTAAAAACTGCTTTACATTTGTTCTCTAATTAATCCTTCAATCTCAACCATCACTTCAGGGTGTTCTTTTAAATAATTCTTAACATTTTCCCTACCCTGACCGATTTTTTCTTCTTTATAAGCAAACCAAGAACCACTCTTATCAACAATGTCCATCGATACTGCTAAATCAAGTACTTCTCCTGGTTTAGAAATCCCTTCACCGTAAATGATATCAACTTCAACCATTTTAAATGGTGGAGCAACTTTATTCTTTACAACTTTCAGTCTAGCTTTGTTACCAACAATATCAGTTCCAAGTTTCAATGTTTCACCACGTCTAATTTCTAAACGAATTGAAGAGTAGAATTTTAACGCTCTTCCTCCTGGTGTTACTTCTGGATTACCAAACATAATCCCAACTTTTTCTCTAATTTGATTGATAAATACCGCTACTGTATTCGTTTTAGCAATCGCACCACTTAATTTTCTCATAGCCTGACTCATTAATCTTGCTTGAAGACCTACATGCGAAGCACCCATGTCTCCTTGGATTTCTGCTTCAGGAACCAGAGCAGCCACAGAGTCAATAACTAAGATATCTACCGCTCCTGATCTAATTAATGCTTCAGCGATTTCCAAAGCTTGTTCTCCTGTATCAGGTTGAGATAATAATAATTCCTTCGTATCTACACCAAGTGCTGCGGCATAGATTGGATCAAGCGCATGCTCTGCATCGATAAACGCAGCGTTTCCACCTGCCTTTTGTGCTTCAGCTATTGCATGAAGTGCAAAAGTAGTCTTCCCAGAACTCTCTGGACCGTAAACTTCAATAATTCTACCTCTTGGATACCCACCTATACCTAATGCATTATCAAGTAAGATTGATCCACTTGAAATCGAGTCTATCTCAACATGGGCTTTATCCCCAAGTTTCATTACAGATCCTTTTCCATATTGTTTTTCTATTTGTTTCATCGCTTCATTCAAAGCTTTTGTTCTTTTATCCGACACGTACATACCTCCTCAAATCTATCTTTAAAACAATGTATAATTTTTACTTTGATTTTAATATGATGCTCAAGTTCTTAACAAGGTAATCATACCCCGATATAACCGTTAGTGCTAATGCTAAAATGATTAAGTAATGTCCAATGATATAAAGTGGACTAATAAACAATAATATAATAGCAATCATTGTTGATGCTGTCTTATACTTCCCTAGATTACTAGCTGCAATAACTTTTCCTTCAGAAACTGCGACTAATCGTATTCCTGAAACAATAAACTCTCTAGACAGTATCACAATTACTAACCAAGTCCATACAAGTCCAGCATCTGCTAATAATAATAAAGCAGCCATAACAAGCAATTTATCAGCTAATGGGTCTATGAACTTTCCAAATGTAGTTACAAGATCAAGTTTCCTAGCTAAGTAACCATCTAAAAAGTCAGTAAACGATGCAATCATAAAAATGATTACAATTAATAAATACTTAAAACTAATCCCCATAAATGCAATAGTATCAAGTGCGTCAATATAATAAAGCACAACCATCACAGGGATTAAAATAATTCTTAATAATGTTAGTTTATTTGGTAAATTCATCTTATCACTCCTAGTTAAAATTATATCATAATCACTAAATATATTCACACAATTTATAAGCATAAAAAGATGTATAATATAAAACGATTGTAAAAGGAAAACATATTCTATATAATGTATTAGGAATATAGTGAATATTATTGCTTTTCAACACAATGTTTGCTAAAATAACAATGTTAAGGTTGGAGGTGTAAGAATGGCTAATATCAAACAGCAAAAGAAACGTATTAAAACTAACGAAAAATCAAGACTAGTAAATGCTGCATTTAAATCATCATTAAAGTCTGCTCTTAAAAACGTAGAGCTAGCAGTTGAATCTAAAGATTTAGAAGTTGCAGTAAGTGCATTAAATGTTGCTTCTACTAAATTAGATAAAGCAGTGTCAAAAGGACTTGTACATAAAAACTATGTAGCGAGACAAAAATCAAGACTTGCTAAATTAGTAAATACAGTTAAATAAAAAAAACATCCATGTGGGATGTTTTTTTTATATATTCAGTATAAACATTTCCAGTCCAACTTTTTTATCCATCAAACCTTTTTTTATTTTTAATTCTGTCTCTGCAAGAACTGATAATTGTTTTTCCATATATTCATCAGTAACTCTTGAGGCATTCTTCTTAATATAATAGACCCTACCGCTTGAAGCGTTAAAGAACTTCATCAAGTCTTGATCACTATACCCTTTACTTAATAGTTGTTTTGCATAATTAATTTCTCTAAACTTATTGATGATTAGACCAAGTAATCTAATTGCATCTTCTGTTCTAAGCAAGTCATAACAAATACTCATCGCTTGAGTAAGATTTCTATCTACAACTTGATTCACTAATTGAAATACATCGTTTTCAACATTTCTTGGTACAAGATCTTGAATGTCATCGATATAAACACTATCTCCTTCTTTGAAGTAGTTTTCTAATTTATTCAACTCATTCATAACACTTTGTGTGTTATTACCTGTTCTTTTAACTAATTCTTTTAATGCATCATCATGTATTCTGATATTTCTTCTATCAAGGAAGTCCTCAATAGATGTTTTCATTGTACCAACTTCTAAAGACTGAAAATTATGAACCTCAGCACTCTTGATCAGAAGTTTTACTAGTTTACTTCTTTTATCCAAAGGTTTATTTGGAATAATGATTAACTGTAAAAATGATGGAATATCTTCCAATAATCCTATAAAGTCATCAATAATAAACCCTTCACGTTCCTTAAAATCAGTATTTTTCACCATTACAACTTTTGAATCAGACATAAAAGGAATAGTAGCTGCATCAGTGATCGCATCAGAAAAAGGAGTTTCTTCTATATCGTACGTGACAGTATTAAATTCATCTACACCGACATTTTTAACGATTTCTTTCATTTTTCTGTCGACTAAGTAGTTATCTCCAGTAAGCAAGTATACTTTACCCATAAACTCATCTCCTAACATAGAAAATTATATCATACTAAACAATCATTAAACAATAAATCAACGGTAGCCAAGTATGTTTTTTCTGTATTGTACAGTACTCATAAATCCTCGCTCCTTATCAAAGTAAATTGTATGATGAATATCCGTTCTAAATAGTTTGGTGTCAGCCACAATATCCAAGACGTACTTAGATGGGATACCGTAATTATTCTTACCTAAACTAGCAATGGTAACAGATGGTCTTAGATCATCAAACATCGTTTCTGTAAGAGAGGTCTTTGAGCCGTGATGACCTAGAATTAGTACATCTACTTCACCAAAAGTTTCCTTTAATTCCGAATCTCCCATCATGTAAAAAAGTTTGTCAAACCTAAAGTACATTTGTAATGACTGGTTGTTAATGGAATTATGTCTAATAGCCGGCCCCATTATATTTATCATTCCAACTTTGTCGCCTTCATCTACTCTAATGATTCTTCCATCAAAATCCTTTTTAAAATCTGCATGCTTACTAACAACAACATTCCTAACATTGAAAGACTCTAACAAAGTCTCATAACCAGACGTATGGTCATAATGGTCATGGGTTAGTATTAAGTAATCAATACTGTTTATTCCTAAACTTCTCAGTACAGGAAAAACTTTGTCCCTAGTAACATTTTGAGAATCTTTCCCTCCTGTATCAATTAAGTATACAAACTCGTCCACAATCAACGTACTGTCACCTTGGCCTACATCTATAAAATAAATGCCTGTTCTTAAAGGTGTTAGTAACGTAATAAGTAGCAACAATACACTCACTTTAATCTTTGGAAGAGATAAGTAATAGAGCGCAATCAATAAAGGATGCATGTTTGGCATTGAAATAATCATATTAAACTCATTACTTACCACTATTAATTGCTCAAAAATTTTTATCAAAACATCGTACACTTCATCCAACCTAATAATCATTTGTACAATTGTCATAGGCAACACAATAAAGCTCATCAAAACAACGAAGTAAACATTAACGAAAATAGTGATCACATTTAACTGGTTATACATATTGATAATAATCGGCAAGGTAATTACTTGAGCTACAATACTTACTTCTAGTAATGATTTTGGTTTAGTTATAAGTAAGGCAAAAGTCACCAGAAATGATAACTGGAATCCAACATCATATATGACATTCTGGTTCAGTATATAAAGACCAATAAAAATCACAGATAAACAATCTAGACTTGTAAACTTAAATTGTCCCAACACCTTTATAAGTATGTACATACTTCCAGCTCTTGTGATTGAAGGAGCAAACCCCGCTATCAACATATAAACAAGGACAATAGTAGAAATAATAAGCTCTTTTCTCTTAAACGGCAGTACTTTTTCAAGTATGATACATAACAACCCCACATGTAGCCCTGAGATGGCAAATAAGTGGCTTATACCCATCTGACTAAACATTTCAAGTTCTTCTACCTCAAAGTCTCCCTTATCTCCTAAAACCAAAGCTTGTAAGTATTTTTTACTCAATCCATCAAAGGTATTGATATAAACCTTACAAAAGTCTCGTACCCCATAAAGAGTCCATTTATATCCAATTACGTAAGAACCTTGATCATAAAAATCATAGTATATGTTCTTCCCCTTCAAGTAACTCTGATAATCAAACCCAAAAGGATTACTTCTCCCGGCTGGTGGACTAAATTGTCCAACTAGATAAATAACATCCCCTACGCTATAATCACCCTTAATTCTAATATTCGTCTTAGAGGAACAAGTACTATATTCACCACTCTCAATAATCACACAAGTGCTAGGTGCTTTTATCTCTTTATTACTAATAAAAATGATTAGTAAAGCAATCATAATGTACTTTTTTTTCACCTTAACAAGCGAAAGTAGTAGAACTAAGAAATAATAATTAATAAATGCCAATCTTATAATAACGATAGAGAGTGCAATAAAGTGAACATTATTTTGTAGAGATAAGTTCTTTAATCGATGCAAATATACTTTCTCCTATCCCCGTAACATTCATAACGTCCTTGATTTCATTAAAGTGTCCCACATTTTCTCTATAGTCAATAATGGCCTGAGCCTTCTTCTCACCTAAACTTGGTAACATCATCAGCTCCGAGAGAGTTGCTTTATTAATATTGATGAAGTTATGAGATTTTTCTTCTATACTTTCAACAATAATAACGTCTTCGTCTTTTAATTTTTGGGACATATTGATGCTTAATACATCAGCATTAGCTGTTAAACCTCCGGCCAATTCAACTACGTGAACAAGTCTCGTCCCACTTTCTATTTCATACACTCCCTGTCTAACAACTTCCCCCTTGATTTCAACAAATATCTCGCCTTGATCACATTCTTCTGTAACGTATACTAGTGATGGTTCTTTTATATAGAGAAAGTAAACAAGAATTAAAACTATAATTAAATACTCTTTTTTCATATCAATCACCCATAATATGTTTACGGAGTTCCATCAATATACTAAAAAAAAAAGGCAATTTATGCCTTTTTACATATGTATAATACTCTATCATCTAAATATTCTTTTTCTACAATGAACTTACTCAGTAACTCATCTATCTCATCTTCAGAATAAACTCTTTGAACATGCTCTTCATCGAAACGAACATAAACACCTTCATCTTGAATAAAGAATGTTAAATAGTGATACATGAAATTGTCCACTACATTCGTTTTCCATACATAAGATACATCCTCATCTAGATCAACGTGTAAATAATCATTCATTCTTTTTAACTTACTTTCTGAATGAACATCAAAAATAAACATTCCGTCATTAATATTACTGTGTACATTGTCGAAGACATTTTTCAGATCATTTATATCTAATAAATAGTTAAGTGAATCAACAGTGCATATAACATTATCAAGGTCTTCCACGTAAAAGTCATCTTTTAAATCATGCATAAAAAGACTGACATCACTGTTTCTTCCTCTAGCGACTTCTAACATCTCCTCAGAAAAATCGGAACCAATCATTTCATATTCATCACTCAAAAGTGCAATCATCTTCCCTGTACCACAAGCTAGATCCAAAACCTTTCCAGGTTTTAGATATTTTTTTATACGAGTAGCTAAATCAGCATAATCAAAATCATTTAGCTGATCATAGTAATAAGCAAAATCTTTATACATATTTCTCGATATCCAAAGTAGGGATATCTAGCCATAATTTTTCTAACTGGAAGTACTCACGTTCTTCTGGTAAAAAGATATTTACAATAATCTCTCCCATATCAACAAGAATCCATTTACCTGATTCTTTACCTTCCACACGAATCTGAACTGAGTTTTTATGGCAATACTCTTTCAAATGATTCATAATTGCGACAGTTTGTCTGTCTGTATTTCCCGAACAAATTACTACATACTCATAAAATGGGCTAATCCCATTCATGTCATAACAAACGATGTCTCTAGCTCTTACGTCATCAATGACTTCTATTATTTCTTTAATCATTCATTCACTTCCCTTTAAATATTTCTTATATTTTTCCCACATCTCTACTGTATAGGGATGATGGGTGATCGGATTACTCAACATATAGTTTAACTTATATGCTACTGCTTCGTTTAAAGATTTATACGAAATCTCTCTCATAATTCTAGCATCTTCAAACAGTCTAGTTCTTTTTTCAGTAATATCAGCAACAAAGAGTACTTTTTGTAGTTCAGTCATATCAGGATGTCCTGTAGTATGCCACTTAATTCCCTTAAGGATTTCATCATCTGTAACTCCATACTGCGTAAGTGCCAAAAACTCACCAACGTATGCATGCCACAACTTATGATGTAGTTTTAAGTCATACCCACCTTGTACCATGTACGTCTTCATTGTACAGTCGCCAATCTTCTTAGCAACATCATGCAACAAAGCCATTACTCTTGCTTTTTCAACATCTAACTTATATATCTCTGCTAACTTAATAGATTCATCCATTACTCCTAGAATGTGTTCTAATCGTCCTGGATGTTCTTTCATTATATCTTTAATGTTTTGAAGATAATCCACTAAAAAATTGACTCCCTAACAAAGTACTTCATGTTAGCAGGTAAATGTAATACTAATGAAACATCATTATTTACAGTCATAAATCCTAATCCTGAGATCACAATATCTTGATCTGCTTTTAACTGAACTCTATGAGAACTCCATTCTCCGAGCTTTTGCTTTTCAGTTTCAACTGGAGGGACTAATAAAGTATTTTTATTATTCTCATAGTATCTATCTGCATTTTCTAATTTCGTTCTTCTGATCGGAACTTTGTTTGCATTATAAAATACAAATGATGATAACTCTCCTTCAGGATAATCTACTCTTGCAAAACCACCTATATAGAATGTTTGCCCACCCAGTACTTGGAATACTGAAGGCTTAATCCCTTTATAAGGAGTAACATCTCTAAGTGATTTATCTAAATAATGTACTACTTGGTGTTTATTAACAACACCTGGAGTATCAATGATGTATGCGTTATTCATTTCAATTTCAATTGTTGAAAGAGTTGTTCCAGGGAAAATAGATGTTGTGATAACATTTTCCTCTCCTGTAAAGAACTTAATCATTGAATTAATAAATGTAGATTTCCCTACATTCGTACACCCAACTACGTATACATTACGTCCATTTTGGTACTTGTTAACCATTTTAATAACATTTTCTATTCTGTGATCTTTTACACTTGAAATAACTTCCGCATCAATTACTTTTAATCCCAAGTCCTTTGAAGCTTTTCTCATCCAATGTATTACTTTATTTGGATTAACACTCTTCGGGAACAAATCAAGTTTGTTTCCTACTAAGATGATGTCATTCGTAGATGTAATTCTGTTAAGACCATTTATAAAACTACCATGAAAATCAAAAATATCCACAACGTATAACACAAGTGAATTTGGTTCAATATTATGCAGTATATCTAAATAATCTTGTGAAGCCATATTAGTCTCACTAGCTTTGTTGTAATGTTTTATTTGAAAACATCTTTGGCAATACTCAGCATCTTCTTTTGGTGAAAATCCAACAACTCCCTTTTGAGTAGTTTGAATTTCAGCACCGCAACCAATACATTTATAGGCCATATCTTCCACCTAATTTCTCATTATATTCTTTTTTGTACTTCTTTTTAATTCTTTTAACAACAATACGTTCTAATCTTCTATTAAACTTTGTATACCATTTTTCACTCTTCTTTTCTAACGCATCTACTAAGTAAGTATCAATTCCTAGTCTATTACCTACTAAAACGTCAGTCATTAGCTGGTCACCCAAGAACACCATATCTTCTTTTTCCCAGTTGATATAGCTAATCGCCTCATTCATTCCAAACTTTAGAGGCTTTCTAGCATAAGCTACACCTTTCAGTTCTAAAGCAGTTAAGAATTTATTAACTCTTGATGCAGGAGAGTTAGAAATGATGATTACCTCAAATCCAATTTGTTGGATTTTTCTGATAAACTCAGTCATCTCTTCATTAGGAGTGCTGTGCGCATAAGATATTAGTGTGTTATCCAAATCGGATAAAACAACTCTTTTTCCTTGCCTATATAACTCCTCGAAGTCAATTTCTTGTACCTTCTTGACTGATTTATACGGTATGTAATTTTTTATACTAAGTATCTCGAAAATCATAACAGCACCTCTTTGTCATTATACTAAAATAAATTTGTTATGTCTAAATAAAGCAACATTAAAAAAAGTATCTTTCGATACTATTTTTTGATGATTCGTTCCACTAACCTTGCCGCAATATCAGCCGCTAGTTTAGAGAACTCTTCATAGTTACCCATTTGACCGGTTGATCCTACCACGTCTGAAATAGAGCGTACAATCAAAAACGGTTTATTATATAGTGAAGCCGTTTGAGCAATGGAAGCACCTTCCATTTCAATTGCCAACACATCTTCTGCAACTTCTAAAACTTCTTCAATTTGGGATACCTTCGTAACAAACGAATCACCAGTGGCAATCGTCCCTACCTCGAAACTGAACCCTAATTCTTCTGAAGCTAGAGTTGCTTTTTTAATTAGTTCCGGATCTGCTAAAAAGAACTGTTTCTCTCCAGGGATTTGACCCATTTCGTATCCAAAGTTTCTAGCATCCGCATCAAAATATATAGCTTTTGAAGATATAACCAGGGATTTCTCCAAAACGTTATAACCACCTGCTACTCCAATATTAATAACATAGTCTATATCAAAATTCTCACATAGTATACTAGTTGTGATTGCTGAATTTACTTTTCCGATTCCAGCTCTCACAATTACAACTTCTTGATCATGTAATAAACCTATGTAAAAAGTTCTAGAACTACGTTCCATTACGCGTAGATTTGATAATAGACCACATAACTGTTCTACTTCTATCTCCATTGCGCCAATAATTCCAACCATTATTTTACCTCAATAATCTCTACAGTAAATTCTTTACCAGTTTCTGATTTAAAATCTACAACTTGTCCAACTTTTTTTCCGATTAAGGCTTTTCCAAGTGGTGACTGGTTTGAAATCTTTCCACTTAGTGGATCTGTTTGTAATGTACCAATAATACGGTACTTCTCACTTTCATCTTCTCCATCAAACTTAACTTCTACAGATGAACCTGTAGAGATAACTCCAGTTTTGTCTTTTTGAATAATAACGTAGTTTTTAAGAATCGCTTCAATTTGTGTAATACGAGCGTTGATTTTACCTTGTTGTTCTCTTGCAGCATCGTAATCTGCATTCTCAGATAAATCCCCTTGTGCTCTTGCATCTTGTAAAGCTTTAATATTTTCAATTCTCGCAACTTCGCGAAGATGTTTTAGTTCTTTTTCTAATTCGTTCTTACCTCTAGTGGTAAGTTCATGTGGTTGATTTTTAATCATATAAATCACTCCTTCATTAAATTATATAATATTTTATTCCATAATAATAGATTTAATTTTCGTTATCATTACATCCACGGCCACTGAGTGTTTATAGTGGTTAGGAATGATGATGTCAGCATGTCTTTTTGACGGGCTTACAAATCTATAATGCATTGGTTTAACTGTTTGAAGATATTGAGCTACAACTGATTCTAATGTTCTTCCTCTTTCGTGAACATCTCGCTCTAAACGACGTATAAATCGAAGGTCTGGGTCTGTTTCAACATAGACTTTAATGTCCATTAAATCTCTTAAACCCTCATCTTCAAAAATAAGGATTCCTTCAACAATAATTACTTTTGCAGGGACAACTGTTTCTTTTTCTTCTTTTCTTGTGTGAACTGTAAAGTCATAAATAGGTTTTTGAACTGATTTTCCAGCTAATAACGTCTTTAAATCAGACTTTAGTAATTCATTGTCTAAAGAGAACGGATGATCGTAATTTGTTTTAATTCTATCTTCCATACTCATATGAGACTGATCTTTGTAATAGTCATCATGTCTTAGGATCATAACGTCATCATATTTAAGACTTTCCATAATATAACTAACTATAGTGCTCTTACCACTACCTGATCCACCTGCTACTCCGATTACAATTGGCTTCATTTGATTACCTTCCTTATCATATCGTTTTTGGTTACTTCAAATGGTATTTTTATTTTCAATATTTCTCTTGGGTGACGTGCTACTTCAATCGGTTCCCCGTCTTCATTCAGAATTTCTTCAATAATGAACTCCTTATGAATATTTGGACCAAACACTTCCGCAACAGTTCCAAGTTCAAACTTATTTCTCTCTTCTATAATGGCATACCCTGAGTCGTAATCCAACACTAAGCCTATAAATGTCTGAGTTGGTTTTTCACTCCTCATATTATATAAGTGTTGTTCAATCGATGGATCACCTTCATAAAACCCTATAGACGCAAGTCTATTTTCTGCTTTTGCGATTTCATTCTTATAATAATCTATGTCAACTATACCATTATCAGTATAGTCATCAATTAACTTTCTATAAGTACCTACTACAGTCGCGATATAATGAATAGACTTCATTCTACCTTCAATTTTAAGCGAATCAATCCCTATATCCATCAGCCTTGTTATGTACTCAATAGCATTTAAGTCCTTGCTACTCATGCTAAACGGTGTGTCGGCATCAATCTCATTATCTGATATGAACTTATAGTTCCATCTACAAGAATGAGCACAACCTCCTCTGTTAGCATCTCTATCTGTCATATGATTAGACAGTGTACATCTTCCTGAATAAGAGACGCACATACCTCCGTGAATAAACACTTCAATATCTAGATTAGAGTTTTTATTTACCTCTTCAATTTCAAGAAGACTAAGTTCTCTAGCGGTAACAATTCTTTTAACATTTTGCTTTTCCCAAAAACGAATTGCGCTTGAATTAGTAGTTGACGCTTGTGTAGATAGATGTACTTCAATACCTACTTTATTCGCAACTGATATGATTGCTGGAGAGGCACATATCACTGCACTTACACCAACTCTAAGTAAATCAGATAAGTACTCTTCTAACCCACTCAAGTCTTTATTATGAGGTAGTATATTAGTTGTTACATATATTTTTGCTCCATAAGCCTTCGCAAACTCACAAGCTTCTTTTATATCAGCAATCTCGAAGTTTGAACTTCTTGCGCGCAGACTAAAATTTGTACCTCCGATATAGACTGCATCGGCCCCGTACATTATCGCTATCTTAAGTTTTTCTAAGTCTCCCGCAGGAGCCAATAATTCTGGTTTTCTCATATTATCACTTCTTATATAATGTTTCTTTATAATAATACCCACTGTTTACATCATCATACTTACTAGTATATTCATTGTAAACTGTGTCAGTATTATCACCATTATATAATCTTTCATATAACTCAATTACATAGTCGAACTGATCTAGTAAATATCCATCAATTCGAAGTGTGAACTGTTTAATTTTGTCAAATTCCTTAAAGCTGTTTACCGACTTTTCATGAAAAATATTCGTACCGTGATTATCTTCAATAATAGGATAATGTTCATCACGAATTTCTTCTTCCAACTCACCAACTTTTACTACATCTTTTTCTAAAAAGTCAAAGTAGTTAGTTAAAAGTTTTCTTTTAGAATAAAACATATTGAGTTTTCCGTGAGCGATTATCTCAACCTTATTTCCAAGGTGAGAGAATTCTAATATCTCTTCTAAAGTGATTTCCTTCGATAAACATACCCTCTTAATACCAAGTCCTAAATAAAACTCCGCATCCATAACGCTAGTAACTAATGTACCTGGGTTATAGATTAATTTATCGACTATATCTAGTTTCTCAGCAATCGTAAAAACTGCCATATCAGAATAATAGAAGCCTAAACATTCTTTAAAACGCTCCATAAATGACTCTAAATCCTCTAACTCGTTCTCATGAATGATTCTATCTACATTCAAGTAAACGTTTGATAAGTCCATTTGACTGATATCTAAATCACTATATTCTATGTTTCTAACGCCAAAACGAGTCCCTACTAAGAACTCGTGCTGTTTAGAAAAATCTGATTTTTTCGTTATTGTTATTACCATTTTTACCTTCTTTTTGAGACGCTTATACCGTCTCCTACTTCATAAAATTCAGTCTCATACTCATCGTTGAGTTTCAACCACTCTACAAAGTCATTTATCTTTCGAAGTAATTGTCTTAAATCTCTAGATTTTACTTCATGTCTTTTCTCTATTAAACCATGAAACTTCAAGTTGTCGCAAACGATAACCCCTGTTTCAGATAAGTTCTGTGAGAATTTCTCAAAAAACCTTCTATACTGTGCCTTTGCAGCATCAATAAAGATTAAATCATACTTCTTCTCAGTAGTGAACTCTAGTGCATCAGAAAAATGAATATTTATTTTATCTGATACTTTTGAATTTTTAATTGACTCAGTAGCTACAGAGAACATTTTTTCGTTTCTTTCTACAGTATCTACATATACCCCTTCACTACTAGAAGCAAACTGAATAGCTGAATAACCAATTGCTGAACCAATTTCTAATATGCTTTTCACATTATGTTTTTTAATAAGACCGAGAATGAAGTCTAATCCTTCATCCTCGATTATAGGAACATTATTTTCTTTAGCGTATTCTTTTAAATTCATTATTCTGCTTGAAAAGTATTTAATACTTCTTCAATCATTTCCCATTCAGCATCATCCGTTACGTCTTCTAATTCACCCATACCTTGATCCGTTTCAACGAAACTAGAAGCATATACACTTCCTTCATCATCTTCTACTGGAGTATATAATACGTATGACTTGTTGTAGTCCTCTGAATGGAATGTGAAGATAATTTCACAAAGCATCTCTGTTCCATCTTCTAATTCAATGCTAATTACATTTTCATCCATTATTTTTACCTCTATCTTTTTGAGTCTAAGTATCCTTGTAGTATAACTGTCGCAGCTAACTTGTCTACTTGACCTTTTCTTTTTTTTCGGCTTAAATCCGCAGAAATCATCATTCTAGTAACTTCTTTGGTGCTTAAACGCTCATCCCATAGTATAACCTCTAAATTATGTTTTTCAAGTTCTTCTTTAAAAGAAATCGATAATTCAGCCTTCTCACCTATGGTATTGTTCATATTCTTTGGAAAACCTAATACAATTTTAGTAGATTTGTACTCTTCTGTTAATTCTAATACTCTTTTTAAAGCTGAGTCATAGTCTCCATCACGGTAACGATGAATCTCAATCGGTGATGCTAGCATCTCAAATTTATCAGATACTGCAACCCCTAACGTTCTTGAACCTAAGTCCAATCCAATTATTTTCATAATAATTTTTTAACCGCTTCAATTGCTTCATCTAATTTAGATACGTCTTTACCACCAGCTTGAGCAAGATCCGGTCTTCCTCCACCATTTCCGCCACATATAACTGCAGCTTCTTTAACTAAATTACCACAATGTGCACCATTGTTTGATTTAGCCACGAATACTATCTTCCCATTTGATTCATTCGCAATAAACACAACACCTGTACCAAGCTTATCTAATAAACTATCAACAATTTGTTTAAGTACCTTAGAATCATATCCACTTACTCTAGCTACTAACTTATCACCATCAATGAATTGATCAAACACTGATAAATCGCTTAATGCTAAAGACTGTAATTCTTTTTGAATTTTTTTATCTAATTCTTTAACTAATTCTTTAACTTTATCTAATTCATTTCTTTTATTTACTACATCTTGGTATGAACCTAAGTAATCTAAGTTCACTTTATAATCAAAGTCAACTTTAACTCCTTTTTCAGAAGCTTCAGCTAATACTTTATCAGCTTTATTAAGTAAAGACTGAATTTCTTGATTATATACTTCTAGAACAGTACCAATATGATCTACACCCTCATTCGTAAGAGCTTCAACTCTGTAAATACCAGAACCTTTACTCTCAACTGAAGTTATAGCTAGTTTATCAATATCTCCAATATTACTAACGTGTGTCCCACCACATAAATCAATTGTGAAATCACTCATGTTAACAACTCTTACAAGATCTCCATACTTTTCACCAAACTCAGCGATAGCACCCATCTTCTTAGCAGTTTCAATCGTTTCCTCAGTTATCGTTACATCTAGTTTTTTAGCAATAACTTCATTTACTTCTTTTTCTATTTTTAAGATTTGCTCATCCGTTAAAGGATCATAATTATTAAAGTCAAATCTAAGATTATCTTCACTTACATTTGATCCACTTTGAGAAACGTGATCTCCCAGTTCAGAACGTAACACTTTGAACAATAAATGTGTAGCTGAATGATTAAACATAGTAAGGTTTCTTGAAGTATCATTCACTCTAGCAACTACCTCATCACCTACACTTAATCCAGTCCTATCCAATGTGTGGATAAACTGTCCGTTCGGCATTTTTTGTACATCATTTACAACGTACTCATCACTACCAAAAGTTATTACACCTTTATCTGCAACTTGTCCACCACTCTCTGCGTAGAAAGAAGTTTCTTTTAATACTACTTTATTATCAAATACACCTATCACAACTGAACTGTTTTCAACTGAGTCATATCCAACAAATACTGATTCTTCAACAAAGTTCAAATAGTCCTCATTTTGAGCACCCATTGACTCCATCTCTCCTCTAGCAGCACGTGCACGGTTTCTTTGTACTTCCATTTCTTCTTTAAATCCATCAACATCAACAATCATTCCGTGTTCCTCTGCATATTCAATTGTTAATTCAATTGGGAAACCATACGTATCATATAGTTTAAATGCTTCTGGTCCACTGATTTCTTTTGAATCAATGTTTTCAATCATTTTAAGACCTTTATCTAATGTTTCAAAGAACTTTTCTTCTTCTGTTTTAATAACTTTTTTAACAATTTTCACTTTATCTAAAAGGTACGTATAATGTTGCCCCATATTTTCAACAACAATATCAACTAACTCATACATAAATGGTTTTGTAAACCCTAGACTTCTAGCATGCTTAACAGCTCTTCTTAAAACTCTTCTTAAAACATACCCTCTACCCTCATTAGACAGAATAGCTCCATCAGCTACAGCGAATGTTACAGCTCTAACATGGTCTGAAATAACTTTAAACGCCATTTGACCTGTATACTTAACTCCACTTAACTCTTCTACTCTTTTAATCGTAGGTAAGAATAGGTCCGTCTCATAATTCGTTTCTACACCTTGGAACACACATGTAATTCTTTCAAGACCTGCTCCTGTATCGATGTTTTTCTGTGGTAGATCAGGATATTCTTCTCTAGATAACTCTGGTTTAGAGTTATATTGACTGAAAACAATGTTCCATATTTCAATATATCTATCATTTTCAACATCATCTCTAATTGCATCAGTACCAAAGTCACCGTAACTTTCTCCTCTATCAAAGAAAATCTCAGTACACGGTCCACATGGTCCTTCACCGATCTCCCAGTAATTATAACTAGTTTCAATAATGTGATCCTCCGCAATACCATGACTCATCCATAACTGTTTCGCTTCTTGGTCAGATGGATAAACTGTCATATAAAGTTTATCTTTCTCGATTCCAAACCACTTTTCATCCATTAATAATTCCATAGCCCATTCAATTGCTTCAGCTTTAAAATAATCACCAATTGAAAAGTTACCTAACATCTCAAACATAGTATGATGACGTGCTGTCATACCTACATTCTCAATATCATTCGTTCTAATACATTTTTGTGAGTTAACCATTCTAGGATTTTGTGGTTTCTCTGAACCATCAAAATACTTTTTCAAAGCGGCAACCCCTGCATTTATCCATAAAAGTGTAGGATCATTCTGTGGTACTAATGATGCACTTTCCTCAATCTTATGTTTCTTTTCACTAAAGAAATCTAGCCACATCTGTCTGATTTCATTACTCGTTAACTTTTTCATACTAATTCCCCCTTGATATATACTTGTTCATTAATTTCATTTTCACCTAAGTACTTCTTATAATCCATAATAACACTTCCAGGTCCACCATCACATGTGGCTACAAGTGTCACTTTTTTATTTTTAATATTGTTTTGTTCAAGGAATGTTCTCATAAAACAAGACACTCTCCCTGCCCAAACCGGCGTGGCGACAACAATCTCCTCGTATTTAGATAGGTCTATATCTAATCTTTCTATTGGTCTAGATTTCTTAAGAACACTTAAAAAACCAAACACTATCATTTGCCCAACAAGAGTCCTTGGTACTCTTCCCTTTGGAATGATTGGATACATATCAGCATCGATGTCTGAAACTATTTGTTTCGTTCTATTACTTAAACTAAAATAAATAACTGCTTTCATAATTTTCCTCCAATAAAAAAATCGCCCCTATTTCTAAGGGCGAATTACAATCCGTGGTACCACCTTAGTTCATAGATAAACTATGCACTCAAATAATCTTAACCCGATTAAGGAGATATTTTCATATCTAGCTCCGGAGTAGCTTTCAACAATAACCAACACTTCTTTTCACCAAACAGAAGCTCTCTATAGTAAATTACTGTATACTTTTCTCTTTCATCGCCTTCTTACCTAAACATTATAGCAAATTCCCACTAATTTTCAACTATTTACGCCACAAACGACCTTTTTCTCTTCTTATGGTATATCCAAACTTATCTAAATATTCTAAATATGGTACAACGTACCTTCTAGATGAATCTAAAATAGCTCTGGCGTCAGATAGTTCAAGTACTTCATGTGTTTCGAAAAACTTCTTCATCACTTGAATCAATCTATTCAGTTGATGTTTACTTAAATAGATGTCCTCATCTATCTTAATAATCTCTCCCTTTTTAACAAGAGAAAAAAATACATTTTCAAATTCTCTTGATTGGAAATACATATATATTTCATTATACTTAGGAGGTTTAAATGTACTACCTAAGTAGTCTATGATCCGTTTTTTCATTTTTAACTCTTCTTCAGTTAATGCAATCTCAAATGATTTTAACTTAACAATGTCCTTATATTCAACTTCTTCAAACAAATCAAGAATTCCATTTAAGACTCTAGACTTAACTTCAATTCCAAGTTTTGACTTTAGTTCTGATTTATTAATTCCATATACGTACTTATTCTCATTATGGAACGTATCCAAAATAGAAATAGTTTCCTCTTCTAACTGACAAAGATTAGCGTTATGAATATAATAATTCTCAACCTTTACAAAATCTTCTTCATTGACTTCAGAAATATCAAACTCTTTTTTTCTTAAGTCTTCTGAATGAACCAATATGTTATCTAGCAAGTACTGTTTCACTAAACTAGTAGTATCCCCTTCAGAATATAACTTAATTTGGTTTAAGTAGTTAGAATCTTTTCTATTTGCATAACTTCCTAACTCATTTAGTATTTCAATCCCAGCGACAGTTTGATTCGGATTTATTTTTCTAATAATCCCTCTATCACCTTTAGAAGCATATAACTCGGTTTCCAATAATAACTGACAATATACCTCTTCTCCTTTTTGAACTTCCTTTTGATTAAACAGTTTAACTCTAGCTTTCGTTTCTTCACTAAAATAGTAGAACTTAATCGTTTCAAGATGCTTAATCTTTTGAAGTGTATGTTCACTCATTTGAAGCTTACAATCAAGAATTAGTGTCGGTTGCATTTTTTTTGGAGTAGCAATTACTTTACCTCTCCTAAGTTCAGCTTTATTAATATTTAAAGCAACACGCATATGTCTTTCGGCTGTTTGAACCGGTTTGTTATGTACTTGAATACCTTTAACTTTGACAGTTTCGTTACCTGGGAATATCTCCAATTGATCTCCAACTGATACATTCCCTGAAAGACTAGTCCCCGTAATTACAGTCCCTACTCCTTTAACAGAAAACACCCTGTCAATTGGCATTCTGAAAAACTCATCCTCTTTTTCTTCGTTTCCATCAACCATTTTAGACTTAATCCTCTCGATTAAGTTAATTGGCTCATCATTTATACTGAAAGTTGAGAAGTCTTTCAAACCAAACTCTTCTTCAACCTGTAGTTTTACCTCTTCTACTCTATCCTTTGAAACAAGGTCAGTTTTTGAAATAACAGTTAAGATATTAGTAATTCCTAAAAACTTTATTATCTCAAAATGTTCTCTTGTTTGGGGCATGATTCCATCATCGGCAGCAACAACAAGCAATAGTAAATCAATCCCAAATACACCTGCAAGCATATTCTTTATTAACTTCTCATGACCAGGAACATCAATTACGCCTACTTCTCTTTCGCCTACTTGAAAGTATGTAAATCCAAGATTTACAGTAATTCCTCTTTTTTGTTCCTCTTTTAACGTGTCTGTATCAATCCCTGAGAGTGCTTTAACAATGGATGTTTTCCCATGATCGATATGTCCCGCTGTTCCGATAATATAATTAGTCATTTAAACAGTCCTTTATTACTTCTAAATCATCATTCAGAAGTGTTCTCATATCCAGAATCAGTCTATCTTTTTGAATTCTTGCGATGACTGGTATCTTATTACTTCTTAGTTTCTTTTCAATCTTAATAGCGTTTAACTCCGTGTGTGAGATACTAACTCCTATACTCTTAATTTTAGAAGTAGGTAAACTCCCTCCTCCAACAGTAGAATCACAGTCAACAACCTCAACTACGTAGTTATGTACGTGTTCTTTTAAAAACTCAGCTCTTTTACTTAACTCTACCAAGTCTAAATCAAGCATCGTTTTAAGTGGAGTTTTCATTCCACCTTTATATTCTCTTATTAAAGCCTCTAATGCAGCAATAGTCATTTTCCCAACTCTTAACGCTCTAGTCATTTGATGATTCCTAAGTATTTCAATAAACTCTTTTTTTCCAGCTATTACACCAACTTGAGGTCCACCTAGCAACTTGTCACCTGAAAATGTAACTACGTCTACTGACTTTAAAGCTTCTTGTACAGTTCTTTCTCTTAAACCGTATGATTGAAGAGATTCAATCACTCCTGACCCTAAGTCTTCTACTACTAATTTGCCTAAAGTACTTAACTCCTCAACTGACACTTCTTTTGTAAAACCTTCTATATGATAATTAGATGGATGTACTTTTAAAAGAAGTCCAGTATTATCGTTAATTGCCTTTTTATAATCTTTTAAGTGCGTTCTATTAGTAGTCCCCACTTCCCTCATAACGGCACCACTTGCCTCAATAATATCAGGGATTCTAAATGAACCTCCAATTTCCACTAATTCCCCTCTTGATACAACTACTTCCTTACCAAAAGCGAAGGCTTGCATCGTTAACATAACAGCCGCAGCATTATTATTAACAATCAACACATCTTCCGCACCAATTAGTTTACTGAAACTCTCATTTATGTGAGCATATCTCGACCCACGATCTCCCGATGATAAGTCAAACTCAAGATTAGAATATCCTGTTAACACAGTTTGAACATTCTCAGCTACTTTATTAGAGTATACTGCTCTTCCTAAGTTAGTATGTAACATTGTCCCAGTGGCATTAATCACTCTTCTTAGAGAAAACTGATGTTTGTTATCAAGTCTGTTAAGAATTCTATCAATAACAGTCTGGTATTCTAAATCAGTTATTAATTCATTTTTTATCTCTTTTCTTATTATATTCAGTTCAGTTTCAACTTCCTCTTTTACTTCAGATAAATAAAAAGACGTCCTAAGAAGGACGTCTTTATCATCTAATATCTTCGCAACTTGAGGAATTTGTTTAAACAAATTCTTCATTATTTCACCTTTACACTAACATCTATTTTTTCAGTCGTTCTACCAATAATCTTAGAAGCATTAAATCCATGACTATGTAAATCACTAAGCATCGATTCAGCTTTATCTAAGTCTACGAATATTAATAAACCACCACTAGTTTGTGGATCAAAAATAATGTTAAGGTCTTTCTTTTCTAAAGAATGGGCAATTCTACTTCCGAAATACAGTATATTTCTAGTCATACCACCACTAGCGTTTAATGCTAGTTCTCTAGTTCTTTCAAATAGTGGTACATCCTGCATCACTAACTCACATGAAATCTCACTAGCATCCATCACTTCAATTAAGTGACCTGCTAACCCAAATCCTGTAACATCAGTACATGCTTTTACATTGTATTTTTGAAAAATCTCTTTCGGTACATTATTTAAAGTAGTCATAGACTCAACTACTTCTTTCACATCTGGTAAGTCCTTTTTGAACTCACTATTATATATACCTGCTCCAATTTTTTTAGTAAGAATGATTGCCTGATTCTTTCTTGCTTGATTATTTTTTAATAAATTGTCTTCTTTTACTTTTCCAGTAACACTTAAACCATACTTGATTTCTTCATCTTCAACTGTATGACCACCAACAACTACTCCACCAGCAAGTTGAACTTTATCAATCGCACCTTTTAATATTTCAGCTACCACTTCAGGATCTAATCCTTTAGGAATCGCTAAGATATTTAAAGCATATAAGACTTCTCCACCCATCGCGAATACATCGCTTAAACTATTCGCAGCTGTGATTGCTCCAAAAGTGTAAGGATCGTGATGATTTGGTGAAAAGAAATCTAGGGTACTAATTAATAAGTCATCGCCATTTCTATAAACAGCAGCATCCTCATTGTGTTCAAAACCACAAATAAGATTTTCATTATGTTGACGAGGTAGTCTACTCATAATATCATTTAGAGCCCCCGGCCCTAATTTGCCGGCTCAACCGCCACAACTACTAAATTTTGTGATATCTAGATATTTCATTGTACTACCTCCTTTATATTTTTTATGGCGGAAGCATATGGGAATCGAACCCACCCATGAGATCTTACTCCCACAGCACGGTGTTGAAGACCGGCACGCACACCAGTTACGTAAATGCTTCCATACTAAAAAATTATACCTTAAAATTATCCATTATGGAAGAAAAAAAGAAAAACTGCTTTTACAGTTTTTCAAAATAATGTTTCACTATTAGTTTAAAGAATATGATTAATGGAATAGCTAATAATATCCCAAAGAATCCAAAGATAAACCCAAAGACTGTAATACCAAATATGATGACTAGTGGATTGATACTTATAGATTTCCCTTGAATCATAGGAGTTACAAAGTTAGATTCCACTACGATTAATATGATTACTTCTATTAAAATAATAATTGATAATGTAACAGATTGACTCAGCGCAAATAAAATAGCTATTGCCCCACCAATGATATTACCAATGAATGGAATCATATTAGTTATACCTATAATAAACCCAAACAACAATGCATTCTCAAGTCCACTTAAAGAAAACATTACAGTTGAGATTAACGTTAGAACTAACATAACGATTAACAAACCACCTACGTATCTACTTAAAAGTTTCTCGTATTCTTTACTAAATGCATACAATCTCTTATAGTTATGTTTCTGTAAGAAGTTCTTATAATAATCTCTTATGTTATTGTAGTCAAACAAGAAGTATATAAGCAGAATTGGCGTAAACAACAAGAATGATACCGAACTATATGCTTTTGATATTAAGAATGTAACAAGTTCTCCTGTTGTTGAAAATCCATCAGTAATAACTGATTGCCAGTCAAACGTCTCTAAGTTTTGTTGATCGGCAAAATTCATACCACCTAAAACAGTATCTTCAAAGTAAGCTATAAAGTCCATAATAATTCCAGGAGCAATCTTAACTACACCTACAAATTGTGCAAATACTAATGGTAGGAACGATCCAAAGAATAAAGCTATTACTCCAACAAACACTATAACTACTATTAATGCTGCGATAATACGTTTAATTTTTTTACCGACTAACCAATCTACTATTGGATGCAGAATAAAGGCTATCCCAAAACCAACAATGAATGGAGCAATGACTTTAAGTAAATCCCCAAATAATCCACCTATCAGAGGATATAGTAAGAATCCCATGTAAGTAATTCCCATAATAATTAAAACAAATAACGCTGACTTCGTTCTTTTATCCATATAAAGCCTCCATATGAGATTTAAGTAATGTATTACGTTTTGTTTCCAAACGCTCTACACCGTATCTAAACGCTTCTTTTTCTCCAATAATTACTAAATGCTTTTTAGCTCTAGTTACAGCTGTATAAATAAGTTTTCTCTTTAACATTATATTGTAACTTCTTGAAATTGGCAAAATAACCATTGGATACTCATTCCCTTGCGACTTATGGATTGAAATACAATACGCATGTCTTAAGTTGTTTAGCTCTCCCTTATTATAAGTTACTTCATTACCATCAAAATCAACAGTAATTTTATCTCCAACCCCGATAATCTTACCAACATCACCATTCATAATATTGTCTGAAGGTTGATTTTGAAGTTGTAGTACTTTGTCGTTATTCCTAAATATCCTACCGTAATGATCATATGAATTACCAGTAGGATTAAGTGTATTCTGAAGTTCAACATTAATTCTATCAATTCCAGCAACCCCTCTATACATAGGAGCTAATACTTGGAAATTATCAGTACCGTAGTCTTTATCCTTCGCTCTTAATATGACTTGTTTGATTAAGTCGGGGATATCTCTAGTAGAACATTCAATAAAGCTAACGTCTTGTTGGAACAACTCTTCGTTAAACTCGTTACTTCTTATCGAGTGAGCTAAGGAAATCAAATTAGATCCTTCACTTTGTCTATAAATAAAGTCAAGTTTTACTACTGGAAGTAAATCACATTCTATTAAATCATTTAAGACCTGACCAGCCCCAACAGAAGGTAATTGGTCAACATCTCCCACAATAACAATTCTTGTAGATGACTTAAGACTTGATAATAGATTAAACATTAAAGATGTATCAATCATTGACGCTTCATCTACTATGATTAACTTTGGTGCTAACATGTTATCTGCGTTATATATGAAATTACCATCAAAATCATATCCTAAAAAACTATGAATAGTCTTTGCAGGTAATCCTGTTGTTTCACTCATTCTTTTCGCGGCTCTACCAGTCGGTGCAACAAGAGCAATCTTCTTTTCGTCAAACACTTCATACATTTGCATATAAGCGTCAATTACTCCGTTTACAACAGTTGTTTTACCAGTACCTGGCCCACCTGTAATAATAGTGAATGGATTCGTCAAAACAGAACGTACTGCTTCTTTTTGCTTTTCTGAGTACTCCATGTTTAAAGAGTTTTCAGCATGTGCCAAAGCTTCTTCTACATCTCTTCTTTTATCAGTTTTAACTTGGAACCTATTTAAGTTCTCAGCTATTCCTACCTCAAAGTGGTACAACTCTTCAATCATAATGAATTCATCTATACTCATAAGTCTATCGTTATTCAAAATTATTCCAAGAGCATCGTCCTCGTCGATCAAATACTCACTGATATTTACATTCTTTAATAAACTCATCGTTAAATCTGACTGAGTAACATAAGTATCACCATTTAATGAACTTTGATACGCTAATTCATAACAAAGAGCTGGTAATCTAAATTCATTATTTGGACTAAAACCTAATTTTGAAGCTATATCGTCCGCTCTTTTAAAAGTGATTCCATCAACGTCTTCAATTAGTTGATATGGATTCTCTTTAATTACTTCCAGTGATCTATTATAGTACTTGTTATATATCGTCATACTTAACTTAGCACTGAATCCAAAGTCGTATAAACCTACTAAGATTTGTTTGATACCTTGGTTTTGAGTTAGTGCATCATGAATATCTTTTTGTTTTCTAGCATTGACCCCTACTTTTGAAAGAACTGTTTTATCATTTTGAATAAGGTCTAAACAGTTATCTCCAAGTTCATCATAAATCTTTTCAGCTAGTTTTGGGCCAACTCCGTAGAAAAGATCGCTTGAAAGGTATTTAACAATTCCTTCTTTCCCATCAGCGATTTTCTTTTCATATTCACTAGCGTGATATTGTATTCCATATTTTGCGTGATCTTTTGTTTCACCAAAAAAACGATAGAGTTCGTTTGTATTAAGTAACGGAAAATATCCTGTTACTGTTAAAAATTCATCTCTATCGTATAATTCTTCAGTAGATTCTGTAATTCTAATTTTAATTACTGAATAACCGTTTTCTTTGTTCTGAAACATAATCACTTTTACATAACCTTGTACGTAAGAGTTCATAAAATCAGTCCTATTCTTCGCTAATCTCCACTGTCTTCATAACATCACCTTGTTTAATTCTAAGTACAGTGTCCATTCCTTCTCTTACTTGACCAAATACAGTATGTACTCCGTCTAAGTGTGGGAATGAGTCATGGCAGATAAAGAATTGAGATCCACCAGTATTTTTTCCAGCATGTGCCATTGATAATGCACCTGGAATATGTTTATTAGGATTTCCTTCTGTTTCACATTTAATTTGGTAACCTGGTCCACCCATTCCAGTTCCATCAGGGCATCCACCTTGTGCAACGAATCCTGCGATTACTCTATGGAAGTTTAATCCATTATAATATCCTGAACGAGTTAGCTTTTCAAAGTTAGCAACCGTACCTGGAGCGTCTTGCTCGAATAATTCAATAACGATTTTTTCACCGTTTTCAAAACTAATAATTGCTTTTTTCATGTTGTTCTCCTTAATATCTTCTTTTTTTTCCGTCTTTAAAAACTTCTTTAATGAATCCTCCACCTAAACAAACTTCACCATCATAGAATACAGCAGCTTGCCCGGGTGTTACAGCTCTCACACCTTGAGGATATTTTACTATTAATTCATCATCTACCCATTCAATTTCAACGTCTTGGTCTGGTTGACGATATCTGAATTTAGCAGTACATTTAATATTTTTCTTTTCACTCAGCCAGTTAACTTCATCTACAGTACACTGATCTGAATATAATGTTTCGTGATGGAATCCTTGTCCAACGAATAAAGTATTCGTGTCTAAATCTTTCCCAATAACGAACCATGCTTCATTTCCGTATTTATTAGAACCACCAATTCCTAGTCCTTTTCTTTGACCAATCGTATAGTACATTAGTCCACCGTGCTTACCTACAACAGTTCCGTCGTCTGCGACCATGTTACCTGGTGTGGCTGGTAGATAGTTGTCTAAAAATTGATTAAAGTGTCTTTCTCCGATGAAACAGATTCCAGTAGAATCTTTTTTCTCAGCAGTAGCTAGTTCGTTTTCTTTTGCGATTCTTCTAACTTCTGGTTTATCAATATCACCAATAGGGAATAACGTCATAGCAAGTTGTTCAGGGTTTAGTTGACATAAAAAGTACGTTTGGTCCTTATTATTATCAATCCCTCTTAGTAGTTTTGGATGCTCTCCATGTTCTACTCTTGCATAATGACCCATCGCAATGAAGTCAGCACCTAGTTTTTTAGCTTCCTTAATAAATGCATCAAACTTAATGTATTTATTACAAAGAATATCAGGGTTAGGTGTTCTCCCTTTCTTATATTCACTTAAGAAGTACTCGAACACGTTGTCCCAGTATTCTTTAATAAAATCTACTCTATGAAGTTTAATCCCAAGCTTATCTGCAACCATTTGTGCATCTTGAAAATCTACTTCTTGTGGACAAACATCATCATCGATGTCTGGATTTCCTAATAGGTCATTGTTAGTAGTTGAATCCCAGTTACGCATAAATAATCCTTCTACATCATATCCTTGATCTAGTAAGACTTTTGCCGCAACACTTGAGTCAACTCCACCACTTAATCCTATAATTACTTTTTTCATTTACTTATATCCGAAGCCATCCTAAAGTCTGCGTGTGAATTTAGAGTTGTAAATATTACTTTAGGCCCATCTGGCATGCTAGCTCTCTTGAATTGTGATGCATAGAATCTTGAGAAGAAATTGCTGACAATTTCTGCATGCTCTGGTATAAAGGCTTGTATCCTTTCTTTTGAATCACCGAATTTTAAGAATCGGTACATGATAAAATCATTTATCTCATAACTACCGATTGTTTCTTCAGTAACTTGCCCTTCTAATAATTCAGGCGAGATTGGAGTCGCTACGATATCTTTTAAAGTATCCGCTAATTCAGGTAGTTCATTTGCATATTCAGCTACCATAAATCTAACCAATGTCTTAGGAATTCCTGAGTTCAGTCCATAATGAGCTATTTGATCTCCTGCAAATGTACACCAACCAAGTGCCATTTCAGTCATATCTCCAGTACCAACTACGATTCCACCGATTTTATTTGATAAATTCATTAATATATTCGTTCTTGTTCTTGCTTGTACATTTTCATATGTAACATCAGTCTTAGAATCATGTTCTAAAACTTCTAATTGTGTATCAACTAAGTCCATGATTGGAACTTCCTTGAATGTAACTCCTAGCCCTTCAGCTAATAGTTTTGCGTTATTTCTAGTTCTATCACTCGTAGGATAACTCGGCATTGATAACGCAGTGATATCCTTTAAGTTATAATTAAAATCTTTATATGCTTTTACTATTTGAAGTAAAGCTAAAGCAGAATCTAATCCACCGCTTACACCAATAATAGATTTAGTAGTTCCTATAGCCTTCAATCTTCTCATGAATGATCTCGTTTGAATCATAGTAACTTGATTAAAGTACTCTTTTTTGTTTTCTTTAGGAACGAATGGTGTTTTATCCATTACTCTGTTGATTTCAAACTCTTCTGTGTTTGAATCAAAAGGAACTTCATAAACACTCATAGGATGACGCTTTCTCGCATCTTTAAACCAACCATTGCTTCTTCTTACGTGATTGATATATTTTATATCTACATCTGCATAAAGAATTTCTTCTTCAAATGTAAAGTCTTGTTTAGAAGCAATAGTAGTACCTATTTCAGATACAAACTTATCTCCCCCAAATAAAACAGACGATGTTGATTCAGTGATACCACTTGATACGTAAACATAAGCACCCTTATGTCTATAAGTAGTTGTGTTTATTAACTCTCTTCTTAACTTATCTTTAAATACTACTTCAGGAGAACCTGAAATGTTCACTACTACTTGTGCACCACTTAAGAATAAGTCACCAGCAGGGTTTAATGGTCCCCACATATCAGCACACACTTCAATACCGAACGAATAATTTTCACTATTGAACACCATAGGTCCAAAAGGAACATTTTGTCCTAAGAAAGTAATTTCTTGATTAACACCTACTCCATCAGCAAACCAACGTTTCTCATAAAACTCACCAGTATGAGGTAAGAACATCTTAGGAACAATTCCTAGTATCTTACTCTTTTGAACTGCAACTGCACAGTTATACAACATACCTTTATATTCTATTGGTGCACCAATAATAACTACACCTTCAAAATCATTATGTTTTGTAAATTCATTAATTGCTTCTTTCGCTCCATCAGTTACAGAAGTATGGAAGAATAAATCCTCACATGTATATCCGGTTATTGATAACTCAGGAAATACTACCAGATCAGCTTTAATTCCATCAAGAACTCGGTACATTTCTTTTAAGTTCTTTTCAGGAGAAGCTACATAAACTTCAGGTGAAACTGCTGCGACTCTTAAAAATCCATTATGATACATGATTACCTCCCATATAATTCGTTATCGATTATATATTGTTTTATATTTTCTGACACTAACTCATAGTTCAGAGTTTCTCTAAACATTGTAGAAGAGACTTCATACTCAAAGTCTTCAATTACTACTATGTTTTCTTTATATTTCATTAATAATTCACTTGATTGAATAATTAAATTAATATCATCTCTTCTAGCTAACACGACTAAACCAAATTCCGATAATATCTTTTCAGGAGTGATCCACTTATCTATGTACTTCAAGTTATCAGAACCTATTAAAAACATAGTATTCTTCATATTTAACTTAGTAAGTAAATCATACGTTCCTTTATATTCAGTTGACTTCATCTCTACATCAGAGATTTCTACTCCAATAGCATCGCACATAAGCTTACACATACAAAATCGATGCTCATTTGAAGCAACCTCTTTTAAGTGATAATTACCACCTACGGGAACTACGATAAATCGTTCCACATCAAGGACTTCAAGCACCTTTTTGATTGCATTTTCATGAGCAATTGTTGGAGGATTAAATGCTCCACCGTATACAATATTCATCCAATCACCAATTCTTCATATTTTCGCACTCTATTATAACACTTAATTAAAAAAAGTGGGAAAAAGCACATTAAAAAATAAAAAAAAATAAGGTCAAATCCTTATTCTTTCTATTACCCTCATTTTAGCTGAATGAGAACGTCTATTCTCTCCAACTTCTTCTTCAGTAGGTAGTATTGGTTTTCTTGTTATAAGCTTATAATCTACTATGATTTCATCTGCTTTAATCGGTAACCCTCTTGGGATATCAACTTCCACAGCTTTCTTAAAAGTTTTCTTAGCTATTCTGTCTTCTAATGAATGGAATGATATAACTACTACCCTACCATTTTTATTCAAAATACTCATCGCATCTTTTAATGACTGCTCAAACACCTCAAGTTCGTTGTTAACAGCTATTCTAATAGCTTGAAACACTTGCTTTGCTGGATGCCCTTTTCTTCTTACAGCCCCAGGAGCAGCGTTTAAGATAACATCAACAAACTCCATAGTCGTTTCTATTCTTCTTTGTTCTCTATACGCAACGATTGCCTCAGCTAATCTTTTAGAATAAGTGATTTCTCCGTATCTGCTAAAAATACGCATCAATTCTTTTTTATCGTAATCATTTATGATGTGCAGTGCACTTATTGCTTGTTGCTGATCCATTCTCATATCAAGTTCAGCTTCCATATTATAACTAAACCCTCTATCTGGTATATCAAACTGGAACGATGAAACACCCAGGTCATATAACACACCATCTACAAAGTGTACGTCTCTATTCGCTAACTCTGATTTAATATTACTAAAGTTAGATTTAATCACAGTAAAGTTGCTTCCAATTTCTTGAAGTCTCTTCGTTGCCTTTTCTATCGCATAATCATCTTGATCAAAGCAATACAAATGACCAGTAGTTAATTGTCTAAGAATCGCAGAGGAATGTCCTCCTCCACCTAAAGTACAATCTACGTAAACTCCTGTTGGATCTATAGATAGACTGTCAATAGCTTCATTTAATAACACAGTTACATGTTTATACATATTATCACCCAATTCCATTTTATCACTAATAAATTCGTTTATATATAAGGAAATAGAAAAGCACTCTACCTTGAGTGCTTTCTATTCTAAATTATTCAGCGTCTACAGATACTGCTTTAACTTCTCTACCTGCATAATGTCCACATTCTCTACATACTCTGTGAGATAATTTCATTTCTCCACAGTTAGGACAAACAACCATACCTGGTACATTTAACTTAAAGTGAGTTCTTCTCTTACGCTTTTTCGTTTTAGACGTTCTTCTAAATGGTACTGCCATCAGTTACACCTCCTCTAAATATTTCAACAAATCCTTGAAGGCAGGATTAATATCTTTCTTAATCTCAGTATCGAAAGGACTAATAGTTCCTTCCTTTACGACACGCATTGGCTTTAATGCCAATATATTTAACCATATAATGTGCGCTAAATCAATAGTTATCCCATCAATTTCATTATCATCTTCATCATTTGAGAAGATTTCTGTCACATTTTCACATATTTTAACCGGAACCTCTTCTAAAGTTACTGCACAAGGCATATACAAAGTAGTTTCGTATTTTAAGTCAAAAATATATTTTTCATCAACGATTTGCATATAACCACTAACGTGGACATCATCCATTCTCGTTAAATCTTGGTCTTTATCAACATAACTTTTTAGGTTAATAATTCCTTCAACTTCCATCTGACGATTCACAAATCTATTTAGTTGCATTATTGTCCATTTCATAAATTACCACCCTAACCAGCGAACATAATTATACTCCTTTTACCTCAAAAAGTCAACTTGAGGAACCTACTTTCATGTGATATTATACACATAGGTGATTTTAATGAAAGCAATCGGAGTAGTTGTGGAGTATAATCCATTTCACAATGGACATGCCCACCATTTAGAACAGGCAAAACTTAAAGGAAAACCTGATTGTACCATAGCGGTAATGTCAGGCAATTTTGTTCAGCGCGGTGAACCAGCTACTCTGAATAAATGGACCAGAGCCCAACTAGCTGTTGAGAATGGCGTGGATTTAGTTATAGAATTGCCATTCGTATATTCAGTTCAGTCTGCAGACTTATTCGCATATGGTTCGATTGATATTTTAGATAAACTTAATGTGTCTGAACTTTATTTTGGAAGTGAAAGAGATAACTTAGATGAACTTTTACAAATAGTAAATCTTTTTAATACAACTGAGTTTCATACTAAAATAAAAGAGCTACTAGACCTTGGTAATAATTATCCGAGTGCAAGTGGTAAGGCTGTTAAAGAGTTAACAGGTTTAAACTTCACTTCTAATGACAACTTAGGTATTCAGTATATCTCTTCTATTCAAAAGTTAAACTCAAAGATGATCCCTTACACAATTGAACGAATACATTCAAGTTATTTAGATAAAGAGGCAACTCATTCAACTATAGCGAGTGCTACTGCCATTAGATCAATGGAGGACCCAAAAGACTTCGTTCCATTGAATACTTTTGAAGCTCTTCAAGGCAAAAGATATAGTTGGTCCGATTACTTTGAACTATTAAAGTATAAAGTGTACTCAAGTAACCTCGAAAACATACACGGAGTTAAAGAGGGAATAGAAAACAGAATACTGAGTTTAATAAGTGAAGATGATTTTGATACCTTTTTAGATAAACTATACACCAGAAGATATCCCCAAAATAGGTTAAGAAGGATATTAACAAACATTCTATGTAACATCTCAAAAGATGATATCAAATCATTAGAGTTAGAGAATGGTGTTGAGTATATTAGAGTTCTTGCGATGAATGATACTGGTAGAAAGTATTTAAACCATATAAAAAAAGATTTTGAAACTCCTATTATCTCAAAAGCTAGTGAAACTCAATCACAAATGATGAGAATAGAACTTAAAACAACAAGAATTTTTGATTCAAAACTTTATGAACAAGAATTTAAACCATTGATATATAAAAAAAGTGCTTAATAAGCACTTTTTAAATACATTTCTTTAAATTGAATACTCTCTCTCTTATATAGAACAAAGCTCACTAGTGAACTAATTAAATCTGAAAGAGGTATAGCTACCCACACACCGATTTCCCCTAGGAATATAGGAAGAATAATCGCTAATGGGATTAGTAATATAAATTGTCTAAACAAAGAAATGAATGTAGCTTCTTTGCTTCTTCCAAGAGCTTGATAATAACCACTTAGAACAATTTGAACAGAGATGATTGGAATGAATATCAACGTGATTCTTAAGTATAATAATCCCGTAGTCAGTGTTTCTGGAGATACTCCGAATAATCCAAGTAAGTATTGCCCAAAAATCTGTAGTAACACGAATGCTCCAATAAAGTAAAGTGTCGTAATCTTCAAAGAATAACTCTTTACATCTCTGGTTCTTTGATAATGTTCTGCCCCATAGTTGAATCCAACTATCGGTGCCATCCCTTGAAGTATTCCGAATATCGGCATAAAGACGAACATCAAAGTTCTATTTAATATTCCATAGATGGCAATAGACATCATTGGATTTGGTGAATATAGTTTCAACATATTATTAATTGTGATCGCAATCAAGGCACCTACACTATTTCTTATTAATGCCGGAAACCCTACTACAACTACTTCTTTAATTAATGGTATATCTATCTTAAACAGTGACGGCTTAATAGATAAATTCGATTTAATTCTAAACTGCATGATCATAAGATAACTAAAACTGAAAGAGTAACCGATTACAGTTGCAATCGCAGCTCCTCTAGTTCCCATATCAAACCCAAAGATAAACACCGGATCAAGAACTATATTCGTTATCGTACCAATCATCATAGCTATCATAGCTGTCTTTGCATGTCCTTCAGCTCTAAACATATTATTGTATATTACAGATAAATGCAAGAATATTGAACCGTAGAATATAACGTTTAAGTAATTCATCGTTTCAGTTTTGAATGAATCCTCCATCCCAAACAGATAACCTATTTGCTCATTAAAGGTTAAACCTACAACTGAAATGATTATAGCTATTATAGAACTAACAAATATCGTCGTATTCGTTACTCTTCTAGCTTTATCAAAGTCCTTAGCTCCAATAGCTCTAGAATAAATACTTGCAGCACCCATCCCAAACATTAATGCTAAAGCAAAATTAATTAACTGAACTGGATTTACAACACTGATGGCTGCAATTCCACTTTCTTTTGTGGCGATTCCTACGAATATACCATCTACAATGTTATATAAAGCATTAAAAGTCATACCTATTATTGCAGGTACGCTTAAGCTCCATAACAACGATTTGACAGGTTGTTCACCTAGTCTATTACTCTTTTCTGACATAATTCACCTCTCAATAGAAAATTCTATCACATGAGGCTATCTTTTGTCACTCATTTTAAATCTCAACTCATCAATTGCCTTATACCTTGAATTATGTCTATGGAAGTTTATCAAATCATTCATTACTTGGTCGTAAAAATAATCATATTCCATTTTTTTCATGGTATGAAGCAGATTTTTGTTTATATATTCTCGTAATTCATACATGTTTCCATCTAACTTAACTGCATAGTATTGTCCAAGTTTTATATAGAAGTTCTCACTAGTATTTTCTTCTAGTATTGTTAAATACTCCTTAACTTTAGTCATATTCCCAGTAGATGAATACGTCATTATGATAAACAATAACGATATTTCAAAAAAGTGTTTCTGTGATTTCAAAAATAGGTTTACAGCATTATTAGTTTTTCCTGAATGATGCTCTATTAACCCGTTAAGCAAATCTACCCTTGACTGAATCTTAGGGTTAGTCATCCTGGTAAATCTGTCTATTTCTAGTTTAGCGGTTTTAATCTTGTTGGTGTAAATCAATAGTTCTACCTGCAATAATTTCACTTTGTAAAGATTGGTTATTTCATATGCATTCTGCAACATTTTCTCAAGCTTATTTAAATAATAATAAGACTGAACATACGTTCCAATATATAAATTACATTCCGCTATCAAGTAGTCCACTAAAAACTCAAGAAACCTATCGGTACTATCCAACTCTTTTAAAATCATTAAGTACTTGCTTGCTTTCTTATATCGTAAAAAATTAGCCTCGTATCTCGCAATCAAGTACATAAACACCATTAACTCATAATCATTTAGGTCAGCTTTATAAGCGTTAATAAACTGAATCAGTGAACTCACATCATCATTCAAATATAATCTACCTGCAAGCTGAACAAGTTTTGCACTGAGTATTTCGGAACCCTCTGTTAATTCGACTAACACTGTTACTTTGTGTTCGTCATCGTGATATATGCACTCAATAATATCATATAGCTCTGTTGTAAACTCCGAAATCATTACTTCTTCTAGAGTAATACCCATTTTACTCATAATTTCACGGACATAGAAATTGTCTGGCGGACACTTTCCACTTTCAATCTTGCTAATATAACTAATACTACAAATACCCTCAGCGATCTCAGATTGTGTTTTCTGCGACTGTACCCTTTTATTTTTAATAACTCTCGCCACATTTTTATTAAATGCAGAATCATTAAATTTATCTGTGCGGTCATTCACAATCTTTTCAAAACCTTTAATGTTCATCATTACCCCCTTTTAAGAAATTGTAAACTATATATTTATTTTATGGAACAGATTTTCTTTGAAAAATATGTTAATTTCGCTTAACACTCTATAGATAGCATAAAAAAAAGGCTCTACTGAGCCTTAAATAAGCATTTTTTAGTTAGTGTACACACTTCACAGTGAGGTTTTTTAGCAGTACAATGATATCTCCCGAAGAAGATAAACTGGTGATGAGATTTATTCCATAATTTCTTTGGGATTATTTTTTGAAGTTTTTTTTCAACAATGAGTACTGAATCTGATTCTAGTGCTAACCCCAGTCTTTTTGAAACACGTTCAACGTGAGTGTCTACTGGAATAGCGGGTATGCCGAAACCTACACTCAACACTACATTAGCAGTCTTTCTTCCAACTCCAGCTAATTTCATAAGTTCAGTTCTTGTATTTGGAACTTCTCCACCGTATTCATTTATTAATAACGAACATGTTTTTTGAATACTTTTAGCCTTATTCTTATATAGACCTATGGTTCTTAGGTCGTTTTCTAATTCTTCCTGAGTAACATTTAAATAATCTTGTGGAGTATGATACTTCTGAAACAAATTAACAGTAAGTTTATTAACACTTTTATCGGTTGTCTGAGCAGACAACATTACTGCTAATAGAAGTTCAAATGTATTTTTGTGATTTAATTCACATTCAGCATCTGGATACATCTCCTCAAATACTTGTAAAAATTTATTCATTCAAAAATTGATTGAAGTAACTCATGTCCTTAGCAACTTCTTTTTCATTGTTTTCTAAAATTTTATTCACGTACTCAACACCCATTTTCTTTTGCTTTAAAGCATCTAAAACAGCTGTTCTAACTTGTTCTACTGTGTACTTCCACTCTTTCACTATTTGTATTTCTTTTGAAGACAATGGACGTTTTAGTTCAGTTTCAATAATATCCATTAATTCTTTTGTATCAACTTTTTTAGGAGTATGAACTGGTGTGTTCATCTTCAACAGAGTAGGGAATATACTAAACAACTCGTCAGCTATTCCATCATTTTCAACTATTTCTAACGACACAAATCCCTTTGTAACAAGTAAATCTACCTTATCCGCCACAATATCTAGCTCCATAGTCGTTTTATTTGCTAACTCTGAAATACTTAAAAAATTGTTTTCAGAAGTCTCCATTTCATACAAGTGCATTAGTAATACTAGTTCTATTTCATCTAATCTAAGTTCAATATAATTCTTTAATAGTATTTCATTAAAATTTAGTAATCTATTCTTGAATAAATATTCTAAACTAGCTTTCATTACTCACCCTCCGGAACTGCGACTTTTGCCAAAGTTTCTTTTGCAGCATTCTGCTCTGCACTTTTTTTACTCTTTCCTTCTCCAATACCCATTTCAATACCATCCATGTAAACTGCGATAGTAAATATTTTATTATGAGGAGGTCCATCTTCTTTTATTAATCTGTATTCAATTGAACGTTTATCATCAGCTTGAACATATTCTTGAAGATTACTTTTGAAGTCATGATCTTTCTTAAGGTTATTACTTAATAAGAACGTAAAGAAATATCTATCTAATATCTTAAAAATCTCAACAAATCCTCTATCAAGGTAAACAGCACCAAGTAACGCTTCAAAAGCATCTGCTAGATTAGAATCTTTATCTCGTCCACCAGTGATTTCTTCTCCATTACCTAAAAGCAACATCGTACCAAGTTCCATTGTTCTAGCAATTGAACAAAGAGCTGGTTCTTTTACATTTTTAGCTCTCGTCTTTGATAAAAAACCTTCATTCTCATCAGGATAGTTTTCATACAGAAACTCTGATACAGCTATTTGAAGTACAGCGTCTCCTAAAAACTCTAATCTCTCATTTGATTCACAGTTTTTCTCGTTTGCATATGAAGAATGCGTAAAAGCCTTCTTCAATAAAGATGGATTCTTAAAACTTAAATTGTTCTTTTTCTGAAACTCTTCCAATAATAGATCGTATTCCATTTTACTCACTCATCATTCTTTTCTTAATTTTTTCTACTACATCTTTCTCAACTACGTTTCTAGCTTGTTTAATTGCACTCGCAAAGTCAACTTCTGAACTAGAACCATGTGCTTTTACAACAGGTGCTCCAACACCTAATAGTATTGCCCCACCGACGTCAGATACATCAAATGCCTTACCAACTCTTTTTAGGTTCTTCTTCATCAACAGCCCACCTATCTTACCAAATAGATTAGACTTTATTTCTTTCTTCAATACTGTAGCGAATGATTTCAAAGCACCTTCACTTGCTTTTAAAATAGCATTTCCAGTATATCCATCCGTTACAAGTATATCTGCTTCTGTTGTAAACATAAATTTAGCTTCTACGTTTCCAATAAATGTTACATTCTCATCGTTTTCTAGTAAAGTGTAAGTTGATTTTTCTAACTCTCTACCTTTACCTTTTTCCTCACCATTATTGATAAGTCCAACTTTTGGTTTTTCTATACCCATTACTTCTTGAGCATAGATTGTAGCTGCATTTGCATACTGTACCAAATGTTCAGGTTTTGTTTCAATATTAGCCCCTACATCCATAAACAATAAACTACCGTTTAACTTAGGAAACAAAGGCGTTAAAGCAGTACGCTTCATTCCTTCTAGTCTTCTTACAATTAAATGAGCTCCCGCAACAAAAGGTCCAGTTGGGCCAGCAGTTACAAAACAATCATTTACGCCTTCTTTGACTGAGTAAAGACCCATAGCCATAGAAGACTTCTTGTCTCTTCTCATTTTTTTAATAGCTTCTTTCTCAGCCATTGTGATTTGTTCTAACGTATGAACTACGTTAATTCTTTCATCATTCGTTAAATATTTATCAATATCGTATTTATTACCGTATAAAGTAATCTCAATATCTTCAAACTGTTTAACAGCCCTCATTGCGCCATCAACAGTGATTTTAGGTGCATTATCTCCACCCATAGCGTCTACTGCTACTTTAATCATATAAGCCTCCTAGTTTATTATCTAAATACTTTTTATATATAGAATTTTTTTTCTCTTTTATATTATACACTATCTCTTCTGCATCGTTTCTAGCAACATCTAAAATCTTAAAATCTTTAAAAATGTCTCCGTATGTAAACTCAGGAAAACCACTCTGTCTAGAGCCTAAAAAGTCACCTGGTCCTCTTAATCTAAGATCTTCTTCACTTATCTTAAAGCCATTAGTAGTCTTCGTTAATACACGTAATCTTTCTTTAGTGGACTCATTCTTAGTATCTGATACTAAGTAACAATAAGATTGATGCTTCCCTCGTCCTACTCTTCCTCTTAACTGATGAAGTTGGCTTAAACCAAATCTGTCAGCATTAAGTATAACTATAATGGTCGCATTCGGAACATCCACTCCTACTTCAATTACTGTAGTTGAAATTAATACATTAGTCTCTCCTGAGATAAACCTCTTCATTACTCTGTCCTTCTCATCAGACTTCATTCTTCCATGTAATATTTCAATCGATGCGTTCAGATTGCTCTTAAAGAATTCATTTGTTTTTTGAATATCAACTGCATCAACTGTTTCACTCTCACTAATCATAGGAGCAACAATATATATTTGTCTTCCTTTACTAAGTTCTTTATTCATATGATTAACGACGTTTTTAAGATCTTTAAACCCTAATACATCAGTTTTAATAGATTTTCTACCCATTGGTAGTTCATTAATAGTAGAAACATCGATATCACCAAATAAACTAATCGCTAACGTCCTTGGTATAGGCGTAGCACTCATACTCAGTATATTCGGTCTTTGTCCTTTAGAAGCTAGATTCTTGCGTTGTTCTACACCGAACCTATGTTGCTCATCTGTGATTATTAGAGCAAGATTCTTATACGAAACATCTTTTTGAAAGACTGCATGTGTTCCTACAACTATGACGTTTTCATTTTTGATTACTTCTAACACTTCATTTGACTTGTTTTGAGAAGTTAAGAGAACTGTTTTGACATCTGGAAGTAGTTTTGAAAGTTTATTAAAATGTTGCTCTGCTAAAATTTCTGTTGGTGCCATAAACACTGACTGATATCCTGATAGATAACAATTATACAGTGCTGCAATCCCTACTATAGTCTTTCCGCTTCCAACGTCCCCTTGAAGAAGACGATTCATAGATTCATCACTTTCTAAATCTTTGAATACTGAATCTATAACATTTGATTGATCAGTCGTTAATTCAAATGGAAGATTCTCAATTACAGAAAATGCTCTTTTATCTGTTTTTATAACAATTCCTTCTGATTTGTTTATCTGTTTTAAGCGTTTTAATTCTAATTGATACAATAAAAACTCCTCATACTTAGTTCTTCGGTATATTTGTTTGACTTCCTCTTTTGTTTTAGGATTATGAACAATCTTAAAAAGTTCACTCTTTGTTAATAATCTATATTTACTTATGATTTCATCTGAAAGAGATTCCTGTGGCTCAATGCTCATACTGAGTGCTTCTTTTAAATACTTCCTAAAAGTGTTTTGAGCAATGTCCTTCAGTTTATAATATGGTTTTATAGGTTCATATGAAAAGAATATATTAGAAGCTGTAAACTTCGTATCATAAGTCCCTTGTAATACTATTTTTTTTCCAATAGTTAAATGACTTGATAAATAGTTCCTATTATAGATAACTACTCTAATAATTTCATCATCTACTTTTACCTGAAAATTCATTGCGCTTAATCTCTTTTTAAAGAAGGCGATCTTAGGCATTGTCAAAACCTCCCCAATTACATTACATCTTCCTTCTTTTAGTCCTAAGTCAAAAAATTCATAGTACATAGGAAAATACTCAACTAAATCCTTAATTGAGTAAATACTGTTTTTATTTAACAATTCCTCTGTCTTTTTTCCAATACCCTTTAATAATGTAAGTTCCATATTTTCACCAATTATATTATATCAAAAAAAGAGTGCATAAAGCACTCTCTTATTCTACTGCAAATATGTAATTGTACACAGCTTGTCCACCCAATATTGGATCAACTTCAACATCTTCATGATTTTCTTCAATATAAGCTATTAAGGCTGCTAATTGTTCTTCAGTTACGTCTTCACCGTAAATGATTGTAATAATCTCAGCATCTTCTAGCATTGAATCAACCAATGCATGTACAGTTTCCTCTTGTGTTGCTGTTGAAACGGTAATCTTACCGTTCAAAATACCCATATAGTCATTTTCTTTAATAGTAACACCATTAACTTGAGTATCTCTAATTGCGTAAGTAATTTCACCAGTCAATACATCTTCGAATGACTCTTCAACTACCTCTTGAATCTCTTCTGGACCAACATTAAGATCTAACATTGATAGTGCACTATATCCAGTTGCGATTGTTTTTGAATGAATAACAATAACATTCTTATCTTCAACTAAATCAACTGCTTGTTCAGCTGCTAAGATAATGTTCTTGTTATTTGGGAAAATTAAAACATTTTCAGCATGTACTTTATTAACTGCACTTACAATATCTTCCGTTGAAGGATTCATTGTTTGTCCACCAGTAACTACTTTGTCACAACCGAAATCATAGAACGTTTGAACTAATCCTTCTCCTTGAGCAACCGCAATTACACCGTACTTCTTCATTGGTTTGTCTTTTTTAGGAGCAGATGTCGCTTGTGCCCCAATAATTTCCTCATGTTGTAATGACATGTTTTCAATCTTCATTGTAACGAACTCACCATATTTTTGCCCTATGTTTAAAGCATCACCAGGTGTTAACGTATGTACGTGTACCTTAATAATGTCTTCATCTTGAACAACAGCGATTGAATCACCTAAGTAAGCAAGTTGTGTTTTAATCTCTTCTTCTACATCGTTTTCTTCTGTCATACTGATAATAAACTCAGTACAATATCCGAACTCATCAGACTCAACCTCTAACACTCTACTAGCTGCTTGATAATCAGAGTCATCAATATCAACTAACTGTACAGGTTGTTCTTGTAAAGCTAAATACATACCATCAATGATAAGCATATAACCTACACCACCCGAATCAACAACTCCTGCCTCTTTTAACTTATCTAAAAGATTAGGTGTGTTTTCTAGTGATTTGTAACCAGCATCTATATATTCCTTAAATGCTTCATTAACAGTCATCTTAGGATTAACAACTGATTCTAAATGTTCAGTAGCCTCTCTAGCAACAGTTAACATTGTTCCTTCAACCGGATTCATTACAGATTTATAGGCTTGTTCGACTCCACCTCTAAATCCTTTAGCTAATGATTCAGCGTTTACTAAATCATTCCCTTCAAATCCTTTATTTAAACCTCGAAACAGCTGTGATAATATAACACCACTATTTCCTCGTGCACCCATTAATAGTCCACGTGATAGTTTTTTACTCATTTTGTCCATTGACTCTAATTTCTCAGACTTGATTTCATTGAACCCTGCCATGAAAGTCATTTTCATGTTCGTTCCAGTGTCTCCATCTGGTACAGGAAATACATTTAAATCATCAACTCTTCTGTAATCATTTGCTAAATTATTAGCTCCGCTTTCAACCAACGTCTTGAATAATAAACCATTCATATTTTTAATGTTCATATATGAACCCCCAGTTTTATAAATTCGACTTGTATATTTTATCATAATTCTATATGCAATTCAAACAACATAATATGTCTATAAAGTATTTTACATCATTAATATAAATTCATTATTGAAAATACTTTATTTATTTAGTATAATAACGATTGTAAGTCCTTGCAATGTACCATATTATATGGTATATTATTTAGGCATTGAGATATTGTAAGGAGGTATTCACATGGCTAAAGAATGTTATGTTACTGGAAAGAAAACAGTAAGTGGGAACAATAAATCACACTCTCTACATCGTACAAAAAGAACGTTTAAACCAAATCTTCAAAAAGTAAGAATCGAAGAAGACGGAAAAGTTAAAACAGTTTATGTTACTGCTAGAGCTTTAAAATCTGGTAAATTAAATAGAGTATAGGCATATCAGCATAAGGATATGCCCTATTTATGAAAGAAAACTGCACATAAGTGCAGTTTTTCTATTTCTACTATTTTAACCTATTAACTATTATACACTCTTCTTAAGTAATAACCAGAATGTAAACCATAATTCACCTACTACACCGACCATTAATAAAATCATAGTAAACGGAACTTGAATATTAATCATCATAATACCATCAAGTATATATGCAACAGCTCCTACTCCGACAAAGTAAGGTAAATACTTAGGCGTTTCACTGTGTTTATGGATTAAGTATGTTAAGGCTATTAAATGTCCACCAAACAATATACCCCATAATAATGTTAACTTCTCATGTATTTGATAAAAGAACTGTACATCTCCCGCAGATGATGAGTAAAGAATCACAAGTGATATCATTACATTCACAATCATCACAACTACCATTGAGTATCTTAGAAATAAAGCCTGCATTGATACTACTCCATTAATTTTCTTAAAAATAGAGTATAAAACACTTATTAAACTAACTTCCAACATAATTAATAAAACATCAATTAATATTCCTGCTTGGAATAGTCCTTCATACATTCTTAATAGATCCCATGTATGAACTGCTGTATCTGTGTATATCTTACTTGGTACATATAGAATTGAGAATGGTCCTATAATTGCTATTATCAGGTATAGTAAACCTGCATGTCTATATTTATTCATATATTTCCTCCTGTAACTTTAAGTTTACTCTTTGTAAACTATTACATACACAGTGTATACTATAGTTTACATTACCGCAACTAATACACTCAAAAAAAAGACTAACTCACATTAGTCTTTCATACTTTCAATAACTAAAACACTTCCATTGCTTACTTCAACTTCTCCTACCCCCACTACTTCATTACTAACACATAGGTTATCTTTATCAAGTAGTTTGTAGTTCGTAAGTGGATATTTAAAGTTTTTCAAAGTGATAACAGGCTCACCACTAAATCTAAAAAACGATACGTAATTATTCGATTCTATATTAAAACTTCTATCTTTAACGAAAATTCTGTTAACCTCATCAACTAGTTCAATATCATACAAACCAAGTAGATTTACATTGGCCATGTAATGATCAAACCGACCATTCGTTCCACCATAGATAAATATTTTATCTGGATTTAGCTTAATGGCCTCTTGAATCGCTACATACATATCAGTTTCATCTTTAATTGAATTGAGTTTTATTTTAGGTACTAATACCTTTTTCTCATCATATGAATCAAAATCTCCTACTGCTAAGTCTATCTTTATCTCATGATCTAAACAGTGTTTAACGCCTCTATCAACAGCTATTACATATCCATCTGAAAAATCAATGAACACAGTTGGTGCTCCCGCAACAATTCTAACGATCAAGATTATTTAAAACCTTAATGTTTTCTTTGTTCTTAAACACAAAAGAACCAGCTACTAAAACGTCAGCCCCTGCATCAATGCACTGTTTACCCGTAGTCTCATTTACTCCACCATCTACTTCAACTAGTAAGTCATACTTTTTTAGTTCTTCTATTTTAGGAAGAGCATTAGGCATGAATGACTGTCCACCCTTACCAGGCTCTACACTCATGATTAAAACTAAATCTAAATAAGGTAGTAAATGTTTTATTGACTCAACTGGAGTTGCTGGTTTAATACTAATCCCAACTTTGACTCCAAATGACTTAATATAGTTAATTAATTCTAAATTATCTTCCACTGCTTCATAGTGGAATGTAATAAGATCCGCACCTGCATTCACATATTTTTCAATTTGTGCTCTTGGGTTAACGATCATTAAGTGAACATCAAAGAACATTTTAGTGAGTGGTCTTAGTTTTTCGACTAATTCATGATTAAACGTAGTAGCTGGAACAAACTCTCCATCCATAACGTCTAAGTGTACCCATTCAACATTATATGAATCTAATTCACTGATTTCTTGTTCAATTTTCGAAAAATCAGCTGCTAAAATACTTGGTGATAAAATCATAAATAACTCCCCCTAATACTTTCTTCTACTCTTAACATCTTCCATAAACTGAAGATAGTTATTATATCTTGACTCTGGAATCGTAACTCCAACTTGTTCTTTCACTGCACATTTCGGTTCAGATATATGTAAACAACCTCTATATCTACATCCATCACTCAGTTCAAAGAAGTCATGGAAACTTTGAGCTAGGTTCACTTCGTCCATATCTAAAAAGTCCAGTGATGAAAAACCAGCTGTATCTGCTACTAAACCACCTTCTACTTCCATAAGTTCAGAATGTCTTGTAGTATGTTTCCCTCTACCTAAAGATTTTGAAATCGGCTGAGTCAGAATATTTCTTCCCGAAATAGCGTTTATAAGAGTTGATTTTCCAACTCCTGACTGACCTGCTAATACACTAATCTTATCTTTTAATATATGCAAATCAGTGAAATTATGATCTGTAATTGATTTAGTATATATTACTCTAAACATCGTACCATAATACTTTAAAGACTCTTTTAGACTTATTATTTGATCTGCATTCAATAAATCCATCTTTGTTACTACTAAAATTATTTCAATATGGTTATAGGTTATTAATGATATGAATCTGTCTAACAACGAAAAACTAATCTCAGGCTCAATAGCACTAAAGACCAATAGAACTTGGTCTATATTAGCCAAAGGAGGCCTAACTAGTTCGTTTTTTCTTTCATGAATCTTAATTATGAAGTCTGAATCAATATCTACAATATCTCCTACTTTAGGAGACTCTTTGGTATGTCTAAACTTACCTCTTGCTTTACGTAGTAAATACTCATCTTCGACCTTTACGGTGTATAGTCCACCTATTAGCTTAGTTATTCTACCCTTCATAAAAGTTACATATTTTTACTTCTTAACTGTCCGCAAGCAGCAAAAATATCTATTCCTTTCTCTTGTCTAAGAGTTACATTAATACCTCTTTTTTTCAGTATATCATAGAACTTAAGTGCTCGTTCTTTAGTAGTGCGTTTATAATCAAACTCACTTACCTCATTGTATGGTATAAGATTTACATAAGCGTTAATACCTCTTATAAGGTCACTCAGTACGTGTGCATGAGCATCTAAGTCATTTACTCCACTAAGAAGTATGTACTCGAATGTCACCCTTCTATTCGTTTCTTTAACGTAGTACTTCACTGCTTTGATTAATTCTTCAAGAGGATATACTTTATTGATTTTCATTAAGTCATCTCTTATTGAATCGTCTGGTGCATGTAGAGAAATCGCTAAGTTTACTTGCAAATGCTCGTCAGCAAACTTATAGATTTTCGGAACAAGACCACTTGTAGAGATTGTGATATGTCTAGCACCAATCTCAAATGCAAATGGGTGGTTTAGTGTGTTTACCGCATTCATAACATTATCATAGTTATCAAATGGCTCACCAATACCCATTACGACTATATTAGTTACCTTCTTTTTGATAATTCTTTCTACTTCTAGAACTTGTAAAACAATTTCTCCAGTAGTTAAATCTCTGAATTTCCCTCTTAAACCACTTGCGCAGAAACTACATCCGATATTACAACCTACTTGAGTTGTTATACAAAGACTATTTCCCCACTCATACGTCATAAGCACAGCTTCAATAGTATTATTATCATCAAGCTTAAATAAGAATTTAATTGTCCCATCAACTGATTCTTGTTTTGTAACAAGTTCAAGCTTAGGCATTGTAAAATTCTCACTCAAATGAGTAATCATTTTTTTACTTACATTAGACATCTCCTCGAAAGACTCTACTTTTCTTTTGTAAAGCCATTCAAATACTTGCTTAGCTCTGAATTTTTTATCTCCAACTGAGACAAAATATTCTTCTAATTCTTTTAAGGTATAGTTATATATCATCTTTTGACCTTCTTCATTTTAGCTATATAGAAACCATCTGTGTGATTCTCATGAGGTAAAATAAAGTTTTCTCTTTCTAATTCATAATTTGGGTGATCTCGTAAGAATCTTTTAACTTGAACATCGTTCTCACCACGGTTTATCGTACAAGTACTATATAGAAGCACTCCTCCGACTTTAACAAGTGTCGCTACTTCTTCAAGTAACGCCTTCTGAGTTTTCATTATCTCATCTACTGATTCTTGATCTTGGAAATACTTAATTTCTGGTTTTCTTCCAATAACACCCCATCCACTACAAGGAGCATCAAGTAAAACTTTATCAAATGTTTCTCTAGTATGTACTTTTCTTAACTTAGTACCGTCATTATTAGTATATTCAATATTAGTAAGACCAAGTCTATCTGCATTTTGTTTAATTAAATCTAATTTATGTGTATGAATATCATTCGCAATTACAGTTCCTTGATTTTTCATTATTTCCGCGATATGAGTAGTTTTACCACCAGGAGCAGCACACACATCTAATATTACATCTGTCTTTTTAGGATTTAGAGTTCTAGCTACTAACTGAGAAGCCTCATCTTGTACTGAAACAAGTCCCTTTTTATATTCAGGAGTATCTGCGATATTTCCTCTTTTGAAAATAATTCCAGTATTCGTAACTGTAGAAGCTACTACTCTGTCATTTGTTAATCTATTTCTAGGAATCTTCATTAAGTTAACTCTTGCGCTTAACTTAGGCACTTCCATGTATGAAGTAAGAATCGCTTCATAGTTTTCAGGGTACTGACCCTTAATTTGTTTGTATAGCCACTCATTAATCGAATACTTTATATAATCTTCAGTCGGTTGTTTTTGAACCTCAAAGTTTCTAAGAATTGCGTTAATTAATTTACTCGCATTAAAGTCAATTGTTTTAGCAATCTCAACCGCTTCACTTAAAACAGCGTAGCTCGGAACTCGATCTAAGAATAATAACTGATAAACACTTAATTCTAATAAGTGTCTCATCCAGTTCTTTAACTTCTTTCCATCCGTATATGGTCTTAAGTGAAAATCTAAAAGTAATTTATTCTTTAAAACCCCATAAACAATTTGAGTGTATAACCCTTTATCTTTATCATTCATTGTTGAGTTTTTCAAAGTATTGTTTATCGCAATATTTGAATACTCTTTCTTGGTAAATATTCTATTCAGCGTCTCAAGCGCTTTAGTTCTTGCTTCCATTTAATGTCCTCCCAATTACATAAGCAACTAACAAAACAGCTGCCAATATATTGTATAAATTCGTAGGGCTTATCTGATATAAGTACACCCCAACAATAGGTCCAACGAACATACCAAACATTCTAGCAGATTCACTAACACCAATCATTTCTCCTTGTCTTTCTTCATCTATTTTAGATATATAAGAGTTATGCATAGGTGCATAAGCACTTTTCGCCATCATATAGATTAAGAAAACACTATATAGTCCTAACCAAATATTATCAAATAAATTGAAAGTTACAAACAATGTTACACTTGAAATTAACAATGCGTACCTCATAAGTTTATATTCGGGTATTCTAGCACTTAGATATGGAAGAATAATGAAATTCATTAATAGTCCCACTAAACCAGTTACAAGCACGAAATTCCCTGTATCATTCGCAGTATATCCCATATCAATAATCAACACATCAAGGAACCTTGACGCAGTCATAAATACTCCTGCAGTAACAAAGTATAAGAAGAATATTTTTACAGTTTCTTTATCGAGTGACTTTAAAGATATTCTTTCTCTATGCTTCTTCTCTAACATTACATTCTCAAGAGTAAATGCCCAAATACCAATTAGGAGCATTATTCCTCCTTGAAGATAAAATAAATACTTCGCTTCAACAAATTGTTCAAGGAATCCACCTATCTTATATCCAATCGATATAAACATAATTCCGATTCCTGCATAAATACTCATTGCCTTAGCTCTGTTCTCTGGAGTTGTAACTTTAGAAATATATGCTATTAGCACAGGGAAGACAAACGCCATAGCGACACCTGCTAAAAATCTCATTAATACCATTAAATAGAAACTTTGAACAGTTACGAATAACACCTGAACAATAGCATATCCGACGATACCAATGAACATAGGAAGTCTCGTCCCTACTTTGTCAACTAACCTTCCTGCAAATGGTGCAGCTATACTAAGTCCTATTGCCATGAATGAGAAAAAGAATCCACTCATACTTAAATCAAATCCTATAGACTGTAAATAAACAGGTGTTACAGGATGTTGAAAGTTTGAAAATGTTGTTAGTACTGCCGCAAATATTAAAATGTACTTCGCTTTTTTACTCATATTGTTTTCCCAAAAGAAGAGAAAAACCCGAAGGTTAATCTCTTAATTTAACGTTAAGTTCGCTTTCTAGTTTTTTAACTATTTTTTCAACTCTATTATTTACTTCTTCTGTTTCCAAAGTTCTCTCAGCATCATTAAAGAATAATTTAATAGCTACTGACTTCTTAGACTCATCAATGTGTTCTCCAGTATAAACATCAAACACTTCAACTTTTTTAAGTAACTTCTTCCCTGCTGCTTTAATAACATCAACCATTTCTCCAACTGCCAAAGAACGTTCTGCTTCAATCGCAATATCTCTTTCCATTGTTGGGTACTTCTGTAAAGGTTTATATTTGATGATTTCGTCACCGAATGAAACTTTACTAAGATTCATTTCGAATACGAAAGTATCATTAAGATCATTACTCGCTTCAAATTTAGGATGAAGTTTAGCAATAAATCCTACTAATAATCCATCAACGTAAACACCAGCAGATTGACCTGGGTGATAGTTTTTGTTTAATTCAGTCTTTTTATACTCAACACTTAAACCTAACTCATTCACTAATGTATCTACAATACCTTTAATGTAGTAAAAGTCGATTGGTACTTGTTTTGAATTCCAAGCGTTATTTATTTCACTTCCTGTTAGAACCATGCTTAATAAAGCATCTTCACCTTCAGTATACTTGTTACTCATCTCAAATACTGTTACATCACTCGTTTTTCTAGCTAAGTTATACTTCACTGCTTGAATCATACCAGTTAATGCTGAATGTCTCATTACAGCTTTATCTTCACTCATTGGCATTAGTAATTTCGTGTAGTCTTCTGTGTTATTCGTTAGTTCATGAACACGTTTTTCATTAACTAATGAATAAGTAACTACTTCATCTAATCCCATACCAGTTAATATTCTTCTAATTTTTCTTCTTCGTTTTTGTGCTTCTGTTAACTTACCTAATGATACAGTTTTAGGTAGCGTTAAAGGAACATTATCATATCCGTTAATTCTAACAATTTCTTCAATTAAATCATTCTTAATTGTGATATCTTGTCTTCTTGTTGGAACAGAAACATTAAATTCATTTCCTTGAACCTCATACTCAAAGTTTAATCTATCAAATACGTCCATAATATCATCAAGAGTATACTCTTTTCCGACGTATGAATTTATAAATTCTAAATCAATTGAAACTTGTTTCTCTTCAAGATCGTTATTGTCAACGAAGTTGATTCCACTTAATACTTCCCCATTTGCATATGAAGCAAACAACTCAGTAGCTCTTTCTAAGGCAAGTAAAGCTCTATTAGGATCTACTCCTTTTTCAAAGCGCATTGAAGCGTCACTTCTTAAATCTAGTCTTCTTGAAGTTTTTCTTACTGAAACTGGATTGAATGTAGCAGACTCAAGTAATACGTAAGTAGTATTTCCATCTATCTCAGTATTAGCTCCACCCATTACTCCACCTAAAGCAACAGACTCTTCACCATTAGTAATCATAATGTCAGTCTCTTTAAGAGCTCTTTCTTGATCATCTAGTGTTAATAGTGTTTCATCTTTAGTAGCCATTCTAACTACTATCTCATTTGTTTTAACTTTATCTAAATCAAATGCATGAAGTGGTTGACCAGTTTCCAACATAATGTAGTTAGTAATATCTACAACATTGTTTATAGGTCTTACTCCAGAAGCTATTAATCTAGCTTGCATCCATTTTGGAGAATCAGTGATTGTTATATTTTTAATAACTCTTGTGTAATAACTCATACAATTGTCTGTATCAATTGTAACTTTAACAGGATTCTCTTCTTCAATTTCCATAACATTTGGATAAGGAAGTGTTAACTCAGAACTAGTTAAAGCTGCAGTATCATAAGCTGCACCCATTACACTTAAAAGGTCAGCTCTGTTTGGCGTTAAGTCTAATTCCATTACTTCGTCATCTAAGAATAAGAATTCAACTGGGTTTCCACCTACAACAGCGTCAACTGGTAGAACTTCTATCCCAGAAGCATCACAGTATTTTTTATCTATACCAAGTTCAACTAGAGAGCAAATCATACCATTTGATTCAACACCTCTAATTTTAGATTTTTTGATTTTAAACTCAGGTAACTCAGCTCCAGGAAGAGCTACAATTACTTTTTGTCCTACTTCTACATTTGGAGCACCACAAACTATTTGTGTAATTTCTCCAACATTTACTTTACAAACATTTAATTTGTCAGCATCAGGGTGTTTTTCTTTTTCAAGAACTTCACCGATCACAACATTATTAACGTCAGTTAATTTATATACGTCCGCAATTTCTTGACTCATTGCGTTGAATTTATCTGCAAGTTCACTCATCGAGATTTCTAAATCTAGATAGTCGCTTAACCATTTATACGAAATATTCATATTTACCCCCTACTTAAACTGTTTCAAGAATCTAATATCATTAGTGTAAAAATGTCTAATATCATCAATACCATGTTTTAACATAGCGATTCTTTCAACACCCATACCAAATGCAAATCCTTGATACTCTTCACTATTATATCCACAAGCTTCTAATACATTTCTATGTACCATACCTGCACCTAATATTTCAATCCATCCAGTACCTTTACACATACTACAACCCTTACCATCACAGTTACTACAAGTAACGTCTACTTCTACTGATGGTTCTGTAAACGGGAAGTATGATGGACGAAGTCTAATCTCTCTATCACTACCAAACATCTTTCTAGCAACTTCTTGAAGAGTACCTTTTAAATCACTAAGAGTAGTGATCTTATCGATAACAAGTCCTTCAATTTGCATGAACTGATGACTGTGCGTAGCATCATCATCATCTCTACGATACACCTTACCAGGGCAAATAATCTTAATAGGTTTCCCTTCAGCTCTTAACATTGTACGTACTTGTACGGGAGATGTATGTGTTCTTAGTAAAGATTCCTCTGTGATATAGAACGTATCTTGCATATCTCTAGCAGGATGATCTTTCGGTAAATTTAACTTTTCAAAGTTATACTCATCATTCTCAATCTCTGGACCTTCTTCAACTGTATAACCCATTCCTAAGAATAGATCTTCAATCTCTTCAATTACTTGAGTTAAGATATGAATTGATCCTCTTTTAACTTCCTTACCTGGAAGAGTAACATCAATCGTCTCAGAAGCTAACTTAGCATTGATCTCAAGTTCTTCAATAATTTGCTTTTGCTCATCAATATAAGACGAAATAGCTTTCTTAATGTCATTCGACATTTTACCAAGCTCTTTTCTCTCTTCTGGTGTTGCATCCTTCATCATTTTCATGAAATCTGCCATTACACCTTTCTTACCAAGATACTTTGCCTTTTCTTGATGTAAGTCATGTAATGTTTTTTGTAAATAAATCGATTCTTCGGCCTCCGCCTTAATCTTTTGTAGTTTTTCTAATATACTCATATTTCCTCCAATCAGGAGCTACTCATTGCCCCAAATAAAAAATCGTCCTTAATTCTAAGGACGAATAGTATTTTTTCCGTGGTACCACCTTAGTTCATAGTAAACTATGCACTCCATTTCCATTAACGCTGGGTACGGGTGGTATTAACACCTCTCAAAAGGTGAATTCATAAGAACTGTTATAGAAGTATTCACAGTCGACGATACTTCCTTCCTTTATAACAATTACCTTATTACTAATCCTTCTTCACTGAGTTACGATTTACTATAATAGTTTATACTAAAATAACGTATTAAGCAATCAATTGAAGCGAAATATACCACATATTTATAATGAATTACATATTATCGTAACTAACATATTTATCTTTTAAATATAAAAGCTCATCCTTACATAAAATCAACATTATCATTAACTCTACATCAGATAACTCACCAATATAATCAATATCATACATAGATTCGAATATCCAGTCATGTATTACAACTTTCAAATCCTCTACTACCCTAGATTTGCCATTCTCTACTTCGCTTAAAGCATCTATAGCATTTCTTCTTATACAACTTGTGTTTAAATCTACCAAGAGACTACTGTAGCAAAGATCAACTAGTGATATAAGCCCAGCTGCATGAAAATACCTACCACCAGCTATGAACATCTTTTTTAAATGGTTATCATTTATAAAGTACTGTATTTCATCAGCTGCTTGTTTGATAACTTCATATCGATTAACAACTTCAGAAAAGGCAATTGTATTTACCAGTTCATCTGTGTAGTCATAAATAAGTTGAACTGCTAGTTCACTAGATATAAGTAACTCTACAGGTTCATTTCCGATTGCTAGATTTATATAGTTTTCCAACAGATTCGAGTTTTGGATGTTTAGAACATCTATAATGCTTCTAGCATATGCTAAATACACTGTTATTACTACTACATAAACATACACAAGTGCGAACAACCACCAGTAATCAACCATATAGATATTCGCAAACACACTCCAGCCAATCAACCCTAATGTTGATATAACAACGAAGCCCTTACTCTTATTAATACTTGAAAGAATAAGTACAATAATCATTCTTATAATATTCGATACTTTCTTTGTTTCAATACCACTTCTCATTTTAATCAAATAAAGTGATGCCGCAATAATGTGCATTGTTATTTCAACTGAATCTAATTTCAGTAGTTTTAACAATTTCATAGAAAGTAATTTACCCTTATAAAAATCAAATCTTTTTTCTACAAAATTAACTTGAGATAAATACATCATAGAACCAGTCCTTTATTTAAGTATTTTTCTTTTAGTAATGCTAAATCAATTGGCTTTTCATAAAAGTAACCCTGTACATCAGAGACCCCTTGTTCTTTCATTAGATTTACATCTTCAACTGTCTCAACGAAAGTTCCAATAATCGGTATCTGCATTTGGGTTAAAAAAGTCTTTGCTTTAATAAACTGATTAGAATTAATGAACTTTGCTCCTACTTTTACATAATCATACTTCAACCTTGAATATATTTCCTTTAGCTCATCCATATCAAATGTATCGACCTTTATACAGAGCTTAAATCCCATCTTCTTCATGGTACTTAATACGTTCAAGTCAATTTTATTCATTATTGAAAGTTTGAAGTCAAATATCATCACTTCAGGTTTAAAGTTCGTGAATTTCTCTAAGGTTTTTCTCAACCTTTTTAAAAACTCCTTAGTCAATGATTCCATCGCAACATTCACACTAATCGGTAATGTTCTAGCTGAACTACCTCTTAAACTCAATTGCTCGTACATTCTAAATATTTCTTTGAGCATCTTGAAATCAATACCGATAATAATGTTCTTCTTTATCGCTATTGGAACAAAGACATTGGGTGAAAAAAGTTGGTCTTGTGTTCTCCATCTGATTAATGATTCGAGTCCAGTAACTCTAGTGGTGCGTTGATCAAAAACTGGTTGAAAATACGGAATGAAACCTGAACTTGAAATACCAAACTCATAAAACGTATCTGAATCTTCAAAATCAAGTATAGATATATTATTAAATCCTTTTCTTTTTGAAACATTGATTCCTGACACCATAATTTCTATGATATCTTTTTTAAGTACTCTTGTGTGATCTAATAATACAATCATATTTACATATACAGGATTGTAATCATACTCAATAGTATGGTTTATTATTAAATCGATATATTTAGTCAACGTAGTGTTATGATTTGGTTGTTCTTTAAGAGAACATAGAACGTATGAGTTTTCACCTATTCTAAATAATTCAAACCCATCTTCTTTACACACATCGTACAGAAAATTATAGACCCACAAAGTGTCATGGGAAATGCTACCATCGTGTTTTTTAAGATTAGTAAGCTCCATATAAGCATAGAACTCTACTTTGTTATTAGTTACATACTCTAATAACGCGAACTTACCTTTCTTGTACGCCTTCTTAATCATATTGTTCGAAACAATCATTACATACAATAAATGAAGACATAATAAAGTCAAAATGATTATTATCATAATTAAATTGCATCAAGTCTGATGTCTCCCCCTTATTCATCAAAGAAAGCCTCCTAGATTCAGGAGGCTGTTTTTATTAATCCATAGGTTTAATTAAATAATTTCCTCTGTTTCTAAGTAATACTTTTGTTCCTTCAGCTATAGCTGTTAATGGGTTTGGAGATTGTTTTACTTCTATATTTAATCTAGTAGCTATAAACTCTTGAGCTCCATCAACTAATGATCCCCCTCCACATGTGAATATCCCATTATTAATGATGTCCGCAGACAACTCTGGTGGAGTTTGTTCTAATACGCGCAGAGTTGTTTTAACAATCTCCTCAAATGGTTCAATTAGAACATCTCTTATTTCTTCTTGCATAATTTCAACTTCTCTTGGTAAACCTGTAGTATTATCTCTACCCGCTACGTGAATTGTTTTTAACTCAGCAGGGTCTAATTGTTCTCTAACAGTCCCAATAGTTGTTTTGATTAATTCTGCCGTTTTTTCTCCTATTAATAATCCATGTTCGTACTGAACGTGTTTCTTAATAAGTTCATCCATTCTACTACCAGCTACTCTGATTGATTCAGAAACTACTATGTCTCCTAAAGATAAAACACCTACATCAGTAGATCCTCCACCAATATCAATAAATAAATTCCCTTGAGCTGTAAATATATCTATTCCTGAACCGATTACACCGGCCTTAACTTCTTCTTCAATAAATGCATCATCAATTCCCAAATCATGTGCTAAATTGATTAATGATTCTCTTTCTACCATCGTAACTTCTGATGGACAACATATTAGAAGTGTTGAGTCTGGAATACTATAAGTAGTTGGATCTAGTTTCAATAATACTGATTCAATTAAAGCCTTCGCAGCTTTTATATCTGATATTACACCTAAATGTAATGGTTTTGATACTCTGATTTTATCGTGTGTTCTTCCTAACATTCTTGCGGCTTCATTCCCTACCGCAAAAGTCTTGCTTGTCTCAAGGTCATACGCAACAACGCTTGCCTCATTGAAGACAATACCACGTCCACTCACGTATACAAGAGTGTTTGCTGTTCCTAAGTCTATCCCAATGTTGATTCCTTCTTGATTTTCCATATAATCCTCCGAATTATTTTTTTGATTTTTTCTCATGATTTATTATATTAACGTGTAATCGTCAATGTTAACTCTCATACCATGAGATTTCAGTAAAACTTTAGTTCCCAATACAACAGCAGTCATTGGGTTTGGTGAACGTTTCACATGAATACCTAATTTGTCAGCTAAGAACTTATCCAAGTAATCTACTTGAGAAGCTCCCCCACTTAATATGATCCCATCATAGTAAGCATCTGAACATAACTCCGGTGGAGTAATTTTAAATGTTTCTATTACTAACTTATAAATACCTTCAAAAATCGGTAAAAGTACTTCTCTTACTTCATCTGTTGTTATTTCTGCATACTTTGGAATACCAGTCATTAAATCTCTACCGGCTACCTTCAAAGTTTTATTTGGTGCATCTGGGTTAAGAGTTGATAATTCAACTTTAACTTTCTCTGCCATTTTTTGACCCACATCAAGTTTAGGTACTTGTCTTAAATACTTGATTATTTCATGATCAATAAAGTTACCAGCCACTCTAAGTGACTTTGACACTACTACATCTCCAAGTGCTAATACACCAACATCAGTAGTTCCACCACCAATATCAACGATCATAGCTCCTCTAGAAGAATAAATATCTACACCAGAACCAACAACACCTGATTTAATTTCCTCTTCGATGAACACATCATCAGTCCCAATATCACTTGCTAATTTCTTTAATGCTTCTCTTTCAATTTGAGTAACTTCTGATGGACAGCAAATAACTACTCTTGTCTCAGATAAATCGCTGTGAAGTTTAACTCTATCAAAGACGTGAGCTAATAAATCTCTCGCAGCTTTTAAGTCAGATATAACACCATCTCTAAGTGGTCTTACTATTCTGATTTTGTCATGGATCTTTCCTGTCATACTATCCGCATCATGACCAATCGCAATAACATCTCCTGAGATTTTATCATATGCTAATACACTAGGTTCATCAAAAATAATCCCGTGCCCTTGCACGTAAACTAATAGATTGACTGTACCAAAATCAATTCCGATCCCCATCTTTCCATTCTGTTGATTCATCAACATACTGTTAATAATAGGTTCTCTCTTCGAATCTCTTTTTTGTTTCATTTCTTTCCTCCTTGAAATATATTTAGCCTTTAATCCTAAATTAATAGTTATTACATTTATATATTATTCAATCACTAACGCCTAATTTCCTCTACTTAATTATTTTGGGGATTGATACTCTTTTAACAACTATAGAGTATAAGTTTTAAGTAAATAGTTAATTTTATCTTTCATATACTATCTAAATTGACGTTTTCTATACTAAAATTAAGTGAAAAATAGTTTACATAAAAAAAAATAACCCTATTTTAGGATTATTTTGCTTAATGCTGAATATTTTTTCTTTGTAGTTAAGAAATATCTATACGTTTGTAGTATTGCTGAGTAGTTTCTGTTTGATAGAAGATATTGATTCGGTATAATTGTTTTGTTAATATACTCTTCATACATCACTTCGTCGTACTCGTGTTTCAGTAGGTACGTTGTTGAGTATCTAGGTATATTAAAATCAATGTTCTTCTTCAATCTATTTGTTTCCTCAATATAACTAGCTGTATCTACTATCTTATAAGCTTTTAGCATAGCCACAGTTAAATAGTCCTCTAGATCATCATGAATATAATAATCCTTTGAAGTCCTCGCTGCATTATGATACTGAGTAAGTGCTCTTTTATATCTTTTGTTTATAAATTCTAACTGACCTGAAATTAAATAGTATAATCCGTCATTAATAGTAAATGTCGTTTTTTGCAATTTCCTTTTTTCTGAGTACTTCTCAATATATCTACTTGCGATATCATATTCCTCAACAATTAGAAACAATTCTGATAACTCAAGTAATACATTTTGAATACCTAGGAAGTTGTTATTTACCATAAAATGTCTTTCAACCTCTTGGTAATGTTTGATTGACAACATCTTCTTTCCAAAATACTTCATTGCATATGAGTACCAGAACATAATAAACTCATCTACTCCATTAGTCATACAGTCCATACTTAATCTAAAGTACTCTTCAACCTCTTCTAAATCTTGCTTCTCAAACATTTGAATCAAAGCTAAATTGAAGTAGTAATTCTTCCTTTGAGGTGTTGTCATTAAGTGCTCTAAATTGTTAAGAAGTTCAATCTTCTCCATTGCCAACTTGTTAGACGGCATATGAAGAATTTCATAAGTAACAAGAGTGTTGAATGAATCAATCAACAAGACAGAATCATAGTATAAATACCCCTCTCTTCTAGTAATAACTTCATACGTCTTTTGGCAAGATGGTATGTAGAAATTTCTCAGAAAAGTGTTAAGGTTCTCATTCTTCTCACTCATATACTTCATATCAGCATCTTGTGGAACAAACTTTACTCCATACTTCTTTAACAGTTTAAACTTGTTAGCCTCGCTGAGGTTGATTTTATTCGTTTCGAATTGACTCAAAGCACTAGCTGAACAAATGTCAGATGATGCAGAATTCAGGGTCATTCCTTTGTATTTTCTTAATGCTTTAAACAGATCATTATTTACAAACATAGCAATACCTTCCTAGCAATTAATAGTAATTAATCTCTTCTTGATGCAAGTATCATTAATATTCTTAAAATTTTCATAAATAACCAAACAATAGTGATTATTAAACCTAGTGCCAATCCCCACTCGAACTCCTTTGGAGCACCAGCTTGAACCATCCTTGAACAATTATCTAAGTCAATTAGTATCATCAAAGTAGCGGTAGCCGCACCAATAAGCGAAAACAACAACATAAATGATGAGTTTTGATAAAGTAATGTAACTAACGCAGAACCAGAAAGCGACAATATAAACACAATAAGGCTAAATAACACAAGTCCTGATAACATTGAATAAGTGAATCTTCTCAGGAAAGGGCCAACCCTTACAACTCCCGCCATAAATAGAATCAACATTGTTCCAAATATAGTAAGTGTTAGTAGAAATGCAGTTTGTGGTAATGCAGTTCCATATGCAATAGAAACTCCCATTACAACTCCGCCTAAGAACACTCCAATTAATATAGAGTAAATAGGTGCAAATATATATGCTAACTTAGGAAATAATCCACTTAGTAGCGCTGCTACAAATGCGCCGATTGAGGCCCCAATTAGTAATCCCAAATTTGTGAATAAGTATTCTATATTCTCAATTGCTGTAAAGCCTGATAACACCAATAATGCAAATAGGAATATCGTCTTAACAGACACTCCCATATACGTTACAGAGTACTCCGAATCGTATGATTGATTTCCAATACTTCTTAGCATTGGATTTGTACTAGTTAATATTCTTGATCTCATGTATTTCTCCTTAGAATAAACTCATCTGATTTTCTTCTTTTTCAACTAAAGAAAGAACTCCTAAATCAGTAAGCTTTTGTAATAGTGTTTTTGATAAACGAGTTCTCTTTTTGATATCTTCTACAGAAGAAAACTCTTTTTCTTTTCTTGCATTAACGATTGAATCAGCAACGTTCTTACCAAGTCCATCTAAACATGCGAATGGTATTAGAAGCGATTTCTTGTCTTCATTAATTAAGAACTCACTTGCTTCTGATTTTTCCATATCGATGTTTGTGAATGTATATCCTCTAGCAGTCATCTCTAAAGCAATCTCTAATACAGTAATTAAACCTAAGTCTTTATTACTTGGTTTTGCCTGTGCTCTAATACCTTCAATTCTGGCTTTAATTCCATCATATCCACCTAAGAATGCATCTACATCGAAATATACAGCTCTCTTCGAGAAGTATGTAGCATAGAAATAAATAGGTCTATGTACTTTAAACCATGCAATTCTCAGTGCCATCATTACGTATGCAGCAGCATGCGCTTTAGGGAACATGTATTTAATTTGATCACAACTCCAAATATACCATTCAGGAATATTGTGGTCTATCATAATATTTTTTTGTTCATCTGATAAGTATCTACCAGTTCTTCTTGCAGTTTCAGTTATGTCATAAGCGTCAGCTGGATCCAGCCCTTGATACATTAAATAAATCATAATGTCATCACGACACCCTATAACGTCACTAAAAGGAATTTGCCCGTACTTCGTTTTGCCTTGAACTAAATCTTTGGCATTTCCTAACCAAACGTCAGTACCATGTGAAAGTCCCGAGATTTTAAGAATCTCAGAAAAACTCGATGGTTTTGTATCCTCTAACATCTGTCTTACAAATCCAGTTCCAAGTTCAGGAACACCATACGTTCCAACTGTACTGAAGATGTCTCTATTAGTTCTCAATGCTCTTGTTGAGCTAAATAAACTTATAACATCTTTATCCACCATTGGAATATCGTAAACAGACTCAAACGGGAATTCTTTAGGGTTTTCTTCAACAAAATCCATCAATTTTCTAATCATGGTAGGATCATCGTGACCAAGAACGTCTAATTTAAATAAATTACTCTCAAACGAGTGATAATCAAAATGAGTCGTTCTCCAAGAACTCGTTATATCATCTGCTGGATATTGAATTGGTGTAACGTCGTATATTTCAACTTCATGTGGCACAACTACTATTCCACCTGGATGTTGTCCGGTTGAACGTCTTACACCTTGAATTTGATTTACTTGTCTTTGTATTTCAGCATCTCTTAAATGGATATCATTATCTTTAGAGTATCCCTTAACATAACCGTAAGCAGTTTTATCTTGTATTGTAGAGATTGTTCCTGCTCTAAATGCATAATCAGTTCCAAACATCTTTCTGATTTCTTCATGTGCTTGTGACTGATAGTCTCCTGAGAAGTTTAAGTCGATATCTGGTACTTTATCTCCTTTAAACCCTAAGAACGTTGCGAACGGAATGTCATGCCCATCTCCTATTAATCCGTGACCACATCTAGGACAGTTCCCATGTGGTAAGTCAAATCCTGAATCAACTTTTTGAAGTTGTTCTTGTAGTGCGGCTGTTCTAGGATCAAACTCTGCATCCATTTGTTTAAACACACTGAATTGACAACTCGGACATACGTAATGCGGTGGTAGTGGGTTTACTTCTGTAACGTCCATAAGAGTTGCTACTAAACTTGAACCTACTGACCCTCTTGAACCTACTAAATACTTAGCCTCTAGAGATTTTTTAACTAATAGATGAGAAATGTAGTAAACATTTCCAAATCCACGGTCAATGATTGTTTTAAGTTCATGAGTTACTCTTTCCTCTACTAAAGCAGGTAAATTAGCACCGTACTTACTTCTTGCGTTACCCCAAACCATTTCTTCTACTGTGTCTTTAATACTCTCAACACCAATAGAACTAAAGAAATCATCCTTTGGTGTAAATAACTCTTTAGGGAATAAATCGAATCGTTCTATTTGATCCGCGATTAGGTTTGTATTATCTATTACTATTTCTTTAACCTTTTCTTCATTAGCTAAGAAGTCAAAGTCTTCTAACATCTCTGTAGTGGTCCTTAAATACATAGGAGGCACGTTTTTAACTCTAGCTAAAGGATGTAACCCCCCACCTACAGATGGTGTTCTTAAATATATTTTTCTGTAATCAGCTTGATTCTTATAAATGTGATGTGAATCAGATGTAGCACAAACAGGAATACCTAATTCTTCTCCTACTAGTACAATTCTTTTTATCGCATCTAAAATATAAGAACTAAATCTCTCACTATTTCCTTGTGCTAGATGAGAATACACAAGTGGTGGCTGCACTTCTAAATAATCATAGAATGAAGCTACCTCTCTAAGTGTTTCAAAATCTTTATTTAATGCCGCATCAAATACTTGACCATTCACACATGATGACCCTATCAATATATCAGTTCTATATTTTTCTATCGTACTTTTTAAGGCTCTAGGACCACGGTGAAATCTCTTTGTAGAGGCGTCAGAAAGTATTTTGTACATATTCTTCAGACCTAGTCTAGTTTTAGCTAAAACAGTAAGATGTTTTGGTATTGCGAACTTATGTATTAGTTCATTTGAAATTAACCCATTTAATTCATCATGGAATCTAATTCCTTTAAAATAAACTTCTTCTAACATCTTCATTAAAACATCAGCAGTAGCTCTTGTGTCATAGATAGCTCTATGGTGTTGTGTTAAATCAACTTTTAAGAATTTACTTAAACTCTTTAAATTAAACAGTTTTAGTTGTCCATCATACAACACTCTTGATAGTGTTAATGTGTCAATTGTTGGATATTCTTGATCAAATAATCCTAGTTTATGGAATGATTCATATAAATGACTCATATCGAAGTCTGCATTATGTGCAACTAAGATTGAACCTTGAATAAACTGTTTAAAATCAGTCATTACTTCTTTTATTGTAGGTACCCCAACTAAGTCATTGTCTTGAATTGAAGTAATCCTTTTTGTGTTTTCACTTAACGTTTGGTTCGTTGATATAAATGAACTAAACTCTGTAAACACACCGTTATCTATTTTTATGGCTGCTATTTCTATAATGTCATCGTGGTTAACACTAAATCCTGTTGTCTCAATATCAAATACAACGAAAGTACTTTCCATCAGATTTAAATGTTCTTCATTTCTTGTTATCACAACGTTTGAATCATCTACGTAGTTTAACTCTACTCCGTAAATAGGTAATATGTTTTTCCCTTTAGTTGCATAATTAAAGTCAGGAAAACTCTGAACTGTATTGTGATCTGTAACAGCTATAGCTTTATGCCCCCAAGAAATCGCCTTATCTACATAATCTTTAATGTGAGAGATTCCATCCATAGAACTCATCTTAGAATGAACGTGAAGTTCAACTCTTTTTTCAACTGCGTCATCCGTATCAGTAGCCTCTTCTTTATTTACAGTTGAAGCTTCCATCATATCAAATACAACATCATGAGAATATTTATCAAAGTTTGTATAACCAGAACACTTAATCCATTTCCCTTTACTAAGTATTTCTGTGTATAAAGCTATTACTTTTGGATCTCTTTCTCTAATTATCTTTTTAACTTTTATCGAGTCTTCATAATTTGTTACATAAGCTTCAAATAAAGTAGACCCCTTAGGAAAGGTCCTAATATTATGATCAAATACGTAACCCTCTATCTGTAATAGGTCACTTGCTTCCATATTTACTTCATCAAGTGTTCTCGGTAAGTTTTGAATATCAGTTAACTTCCCTCTAACAGTACCCGTAGACTTGATTCTAACCTTACCACCATCATCCAAAGAACCTTGAGCTGCTGAATCAATTTTGTTTAATTGTTCACTTATCATCTCTGCACTTGAAGAAGCATCTTCAGTTAAATCAATCTCAAACTCTATTTTTACTCCACATTCTATTAACTCCATTGTTAATAGGTTTAGTTTCTCTCTTACTATTTGTTCATCATCTTCATTCTTTACTTCAAAGATTACAGAACCATTCATTTTTTTATTAAAGTTCTCAAGCATACTAACTCGAGGAAACTCCTCTAACGCTTTCTCATATGAATACGCATAGTAATCCCTTAATAACTGTTGTTTTACAACATTATTCTCATACTTAACTTTTACACCAACTAGATAGTTTCTTGAAAATCTTTCTATCAATTTAGATTTAAGTAACACAAAAGAATCAATTGGTAATACTTCATTGAACTTGAAGTTAAATATCCATTCATTTTTAATAACATCTATGTCAACACCTAAAAACTCGCCATTTCCGGCGATGTGATTGTCGTTTATTTTTAGAAGTTCTAGTAATTCATTTAGTTTCATATTTCCACCCCTACTAAAAAAATTATATCATAGAACTTTTACATAAAAAGTGCGAAAAAAAAGAAAACTTATGTTCTCTTTTTATAGACTTCCGTATTTCGCGACTACCTCGCCAAAATACACCACGTGATAATCATTATTTTTATAGAATCTACTTTTAACATCTTCTGGAATTAATGCTGGTTCCATCGCTTGTTTGTAGATGATTTTACATTCTAGATGTAGGTCACATTCACCAATTACTGGTGTTGAAACGACTTGAGATTTCTGTAAAGTAAACCCTAAGTCCTTAATTTTGTCTGTATCTCTAAATGATTTAGATCCGCAGTAATTTAGTTCATTCCTTAAATCAACATTAATTGGAAAACTAACAGTGAACTCGTCAGTATTCTCTAGAAAGTTATATGTTTCTCTTGAATATCTTACATATACCTTAAAAACTTCTTTGTACCAAACAATAGATAAGTCACCCCAACCTATGGTCATAGTATTTACTGAGTCACCATTCATAGTAGTTAGGAATGCTCCTTTTGGCAATTGTTTTAATAATTCATCATTATACTCGTAAAAATTCATATTACCTCCTTATGATAGAAAGCGGTACGTAAACCTCATCATCACTAATTCCACTGTGATGACCAACGTGAGGTACTCTATCTTCATGTCCTAGATTGTCATATATCATATACTTCTCTTTTGAAATTATAGTGTAATCTCCCACTCTATGTTTTAACATAGGGTGTTCTTCTCCTAATCCAAACCAATTATTCTTAATCATGCTTTCTGATTTAAATAAATAGACCTTGTCACCTAAGTGTTTGTTAACTAACATCAGAAACTTCTTTTCAAAACCGTTTCTTAAATAACAATATCCGATTCTTGAATCACCACTCAAAGGAATACTTAAACATTCTTGTATATCAGGGTAATCATCGAACTTGATTAAATGTTCATCATCAGTATCTAACATACCATGATCAGCTGTAACTAAAATGATACTGTCCTTAATTTTTGATGATAAATCCTCAATCAAGTGATCAATCTCATAAAATATTTCTTCAGTCTCTTTACTCTGTATACCTACAGCATGTCCGGAACTATCAAACTCTCCTACGTATGCATGAATAAACTTGTCTTCCTCTTTAAGAGTTAATTCTTGGACCTTTTCAAATGTTTCTTTATACGGTGTAACTCCTATGATAGTTGAGCCCTCGCTTGAAGCTAGACTAAACGCACTATGTGAATAGTTTTTATCCATTACTTTATAGGTTGCTCTATTGGCTCTGTTAGTATATGGATTAGCTCTTATTATATCTTTTATACTGAATCCCGCTTTATCTAGATCAGAACCAAAGTACCTTTCAGTAAATGGAAGAACAGTCGTGATGGCTCCTACTTCTTTAAGAAATACGAACCAACCTGTAAGACCGTGTTGTTGTGGGGGAACTCCTAGACTAAATGCTGTGTTTGATGCAGCTGTAGTTAATGGAAATGCTCCTTCTAGTTTATTAACGCAGTTTTGCTTTAAAAATGAGTCGTGTTCCATTAAATAGTTATACCCTAGACCATCTATTACAATTAAGATGATATTGTTATAATTAGAAAGTCCTTCTATATCTATTTCATTATAATCTGACTTAACTCCTAAGGAAGATGAGATAGAACTCATCAAGTTAATAATATTATTTTTTTCATAATTTGGTTTGTACATTCACTATCCACCCCTTTTTATCCAATTATAGCATAGAACATTCTTGTTGATTCCTTATCACAGAGTTCTTCTGTGATTTATACACAATTGGTATAAAAAAGTTACTGTTGGGAAAAAAAAGGGGATGAAAAACTATACCTACTGTGATAGAATTTTATTTGTATTTATTTTTTTTAAAAGGAGAAAAATTATGTCAGATTTAAGTATTTTAAATCACTTTTGGTTAACGTTGTTAATATTGTTACCAATCATTCTAATATCGAGAGCTGTAGTTGCTGGAACTAAATACTCTCCGATATTAATTATCGTTATATTTGGTCTTTTATTAGGAATGATCCTCCAAGTTTCAGGTATTGGAACTCCAGGATTAAGCGAATTCCCAATAATTGGTCTATCAAGTGGAGTTACAGTTACTGCACTTGTAGTGACATTCTTTGTTGGAGGTCAAAAACTAAGAAATACCTTCTTCAAACCGAAATTTGCTACTGAAGATGATGTAGTAGTGAATGATCATGAAGTAGTATTAGGTACTAAAGGTACTCAATTAGTGTTCATGGTTAGATCTTACTTCATACTTCTTGGAATTGAGGGACTTAAAAGAATTATCTTAGGTGATGCAACAGCTGGATTATCTGAGTTTTATCCTTTAATCGCATTCTTTGGATTATGTGGATCAATTATTTTAATTGATAACAAGGCTAAAATCACAGATAAAAGAAAATACCTATTAAGAGGTGTAACTGAAACTGTTGTTATCTTATTAGTATTAGTAGTTTCGTACTATATTTCATTAATGGTTAAAGATGTTATCGCATTACCACAAATATTCTTCGCTATGTTGATTAGTTCTGGTATTGGGATGTACTTCTCTGACTGGAAGCCAGGTCCTACTATGAGAGCATTATTGTTCGCAGGTATCCCGATGGTTCTATCAGCTGTATTCTTAATCGGTGGATCTAGACTACTAGATGCATTTGCATTAGAAGGTATGATGCAAGTTATGGGATTCGGATTCTTTGGACAATTATTCTGGATGTTCGTTGGTATGGCTTTATTAGTGTTTGTTGGTAAATCAAATAAAGTTGATATCATCGCACCTGGGATGGCTGGTTCATTATCACATTCAGGGTTAACTGGAGCTTGTACTGCAGGTGACCTAGGTGATGTAGCTGCTGAAAGAGCACCTGTAATGATTAATATTCCATTCTTTGGACATTTATTCGTATTCACTATTCTTGCGATGTCTGCTTCTAGAGGAGAGTTATTATTAATTCCTGGAATTATTATTGTATTAATTGGTGTTGTATTTACTTACTTCGCACTTAAGACATTAGCATCTGCTAATAATGAAGAACCTAAAGAGATTAAAGGATTAATTCTATTCAGTTTAGGTTGGCAATTAATCGCAGTGTTTGGTGGATTTATTCTATTAGATTTCGCTGGTATGAGTTTAGAGTATGCGGCTATGAGTAATAGTGCTGCAATTTCTCACTTCGGATTATTTGCATCTATTCAAGGTGGAATGTTCGGTTCTGAGTCAGCAGGTTTAATTTCATTCATCTTCGCTATGCCATTCTTAATTCATCCATTAGTATTTGGGATGTTTGGTAAAGCAATGAGTAATGATGGAGAAATGCCTAAAAAGGCTGTAGCAGTTTTAGCAATCATTGGTATTGTTGGAGCAGCAGCAAGCTTATTATTCTTATAAAATAAAGGTTAGCGAGAGCTAACCTTTTATTATGTATTCAGCGATATCTTCTATGAGAGGACTATCTGTTACTTTTTTAAGTTCCGTTAAAGAATATAAAAGTTTGATATCGTGAGCATCTTCTAGTGAAGGTGCTTTTTTAATATAGTACTCAAGCTCATGTTTTGCCTTAGGAAGTCTTGGTCCAAACGTATCACCTAGTATAATAAATATCTGAGCATGTTTATAATACTCCTTAACAGCCTCATTTACGTCTAAGTAATCCTTTAAACCGAGTATTGCCTGGAAACCTGTTATAACATGTAGGATGTAGAAGTCTTTTGTTCTTGAGAACATGTCTAAGAATAGATTAGTCATCTCTTTAATATCAACGTAATTAGGCACCTTTAAGTATTCCTTTAGAGAACTATTTCTAATTGCTCTGTATTTATCCATTGATGAACCACTTAGGAAGTTAACAGGAGACACTATTCTTCTCTTAATTAATTTTTCTATGTGTTCGGTAATATTCGATGTCTCATCAAAATCTACTATAAAGTCATGTTTTGCTAATTCAAAATAAGCTAACGCCGACTTTTCTAACTCTTTATCTCCAATTGAGAAGTAGAGTCTAATAAAGTGGTGAAATAGAGCTGATGGAATTGTTGAGAGTTTATCTGATAAGTATTCACTTATATCTACGTTACTCATCTTCTCTCTAAGTTCGATATATCTTCTTCCATACTCAGTAGCTTCTGCCTGTTCTAATCTTGTTGAGTATATCTCAATCACTTCGTTCATTCTTTCTCTTGTGAAACCTAATCGCTCCATTGAAGTAATTACCATAGGTAAATGATTAGTAAATCCCTCGTTATACGTTGGACTATACATATAATCACTCCTTATATAAATTTAATTTTTCTAATACTTACAACTACTATTAAACCAATTACTCCAAACACTGATGATATTAAGAATGGATCTCTAACATTTGTTAAATTGAATATCCCACTTAATAGATTGATTACTATTGGAGACATAAACTGACCTAAGAATGAAAAACTAGCAATCACTCCTAAACTGAATGTAGGGTCATCATGAGTTACTAAAGTAGTTGTTAGGAATATATTAGGTATCAAGATTCCTAAACTAATCCCAATAATCAATAATGCAAAGGCGATAACAATAACTGAACTTGTTGAGTAAACTAATACATTACCAATTAACATAGCTAACATTCCAACTGAATTAGTATAGCTAAGAAGCCTTGTCTTAACTTTATGGAATATCAACCCAAATGCGAAAGAACCGAAGGTTACAATCGAAATGAGCAATCCTGATGTCAAACCTGAACCAAATCCTAACTCACTAATATAAATACTCAAGTGGGCTGGAATTTGAAAAAATACTAACATAACACTAGCCATTGATAGACCTAATAATATTACTTTAACTGAAAGACTACTTTTAGCCTTAGCAACCGGTTCAGTATGCGGCAGATGTCTATATGCCATATAAAGAACGTAAAACCCTAAAATATATACGAGATGTGGATATCTGTAACTAATTGTAGATAAAAATCCTGCGAGAACAGTCGCAATAATACCACCTAGGTTATTAAAGGAAGTTGCATAACCCATCATTTTAGATCTTTCATCTCCTTGGTAATAATCTGCAATCAATCCAACTGCTAATGGAGTCAATAATCCTACCCCAACACCAAGTACTCCTCTAAATAAAAATATCGCCCAAAAGTTAGTTAAGAAAAAAGCACCAAAACCACCTAGTAAGTATAAGATTACTCCAGTGATAACTAATGACTTTTTACTAAACCTCGAGACAAGTTTTCCAGACATCAAAGAAATTGGGATAATAAAGATTGCTGGAAATGTAATAAGCATTTTCACATAAATTGGATTTACTTCAGAAAAATGTGTGCTTATCACTGAAATAGCTGGTGCAATCGCTGCATTAGCCATAATTGTTAATAGTGATACACTAAGTATCGAAACTTTAAGTTTATTCATACGTCACCTCATCTTATTGTAGCTGTATAAGCGATATTTAACAATTCTTACACCTCGTAAGCCCTTTCAATAGTTGTAGCACAAACTTTTATGCTAATATATATATAGGAGGGATTTTATGGATACAGTTCAAATTTCATGCCCATATTGTGGCTCTAGAGATCAAGTTTCGATTCCGGACAATGCTCAGGAATACCAACATAGATGTAACAGATGCAAAAGACTCATTCATGCTAGACAAGATGAACATTGCGTTATTTGTTCATATGGGGATCAAAAATGTGGTCAAGAATAAAAAAACTCATAAAGAGTTTTTTTATTTTTGTACAATTTTACCTGTAGATAAATTATGTATATCACATGTTAAAGACTTCTTAAAGAAATCATATGCCTTTAAACCCGTACAGTGACATGTATAAAGCGATTTAATATCTGAATCGTTTACGTACTGTGATAACTTATTTAGTATATCCTTAGTTTCTGTTGTTTTTAAAACAGGGTTATATAAGTGTAACCCTCCAACTACGTGATGGATCGTTTCATCAAAGTGACTTGTTACGTAGTCATTTATGCTAGGTAAACCCATATGACCACAACCTAGAAATAGTGTATTAATACTATTCTCTTTGACTACTAAATTTATTTCGTGGTCAAAAACATCATGTATTAAGGTGTCTTCTTCTTTTACGAATAGACTTTTATTACCACTTGGGAAAAAAGCTCCTCTTGAAACATTACCAAAGACGAAAAGATTATCATTTATTCTATAATAATCATCCACCAAAATAAAACGTTCATCCACCTTTATTTGATCACTAATCCCAATATACTTCTTAAGCCCAATCTTCTTAGCGTAATACTCCTTAAATGCCTTATCACTAATAATAATCCTTGCCCTGTCATTATGTTTAATAAATGTTTCTAGGCCTCCTGCATGATCGTAGTGTCCGTGAGAAACAATTAAGTAATCTACCTTTGAAATATCAATACCTAGTTTAATAGCGTTCTTATAAAAACTACTATCAGGACCTGTATCAAAAAGAATAATCAGTTTTCCTAACTCTATATGTATTGATAATCCGTGCTTGTTGACTAACGAATCATCTACTGAAGAATTCTCTAACAAAGTAGTTAATAACATATTCAACCCCTATCTTTCTATACCTTATATTATCAAAAATTACTGTAAAGTTCTAATAGACGTATTTACTTCCTAGGTTTGCAAAAGAGTAAAAATATACTATAATATATTTGGGAATGATGTTCTCCCAAAGTATTTATACTTAAACCGCTTAACGCTGATGACTTCTACATAGCATTTTTATGTGGGTACAGTGTTATTTTTTTTACTAGGGGAGGTTATTATGTTATTAAGTGTAGCTTTAATATTTACAATAGGTCTTGTCTTAAGCGAGATTTTTATGAAGTTAAAATTACCTGGATTTATAGGGATGATTATAACTGGTATTATTTTAGGACCAAACGTCCTAGATTTAATAAATGGGGATATATTGAGTATCAGTAGCGACCTAAGGATGATTGCTCTTATAGTGATACTTCTTAGAGCTGGGTTAAATCTAAATGTCACTGATCTTAAGAAAATAGGTAGACCAGCAATTCTTGTTAGTTTTATACCAGCAACCTTAGAGATAATAGCTGTAGTTATTTTCGCTCCTATTCTGTTTGGCATAACTTTTATGGAAGCAGCTCTTCTAGGTAGTATACTAGCAGCTGTAAGTCCTGCTGTTGTAGTTCCGAAAATGATTAAGCTTATGGACGATAAATACGGGTATAAAAAAAGAGTTCCACACCTTATAATGGCTGGAGCAAGTGTTGATGATATTTATGTAATTGTACTGTTCACTTCTTTTCTTAACATGTTCCAAACAGGAAACTTCGATATAAGTGCGATTTATACAGTGCCTTTATCTATTATTACTGGTATCCTGATTGGAGTAATAGTTGGGATAATGTTAGCTAAACTGTTCAGATGGTTTAGAGTGAGAGACACGATTAAAGTTTTAATGATTCTAGCAGTTAGTTTCTATATTATTTCATTTGAAAGTTTTATAAATGAACATATACCTTTCAGTGCACTTCTATCAATCATGGTAATAGGAATAACATTCTTAAATCAATCTGAAGAACGAGCACTAAGACTTAGAAGCAAATTTAATAAAGTATGGGTATTTGCAGAACTGATTTTGTTTGTTTTAGTTGGAGCAGCTGTAGATATAACATTAGCGTTCCAAGTTGGTATAGTAGCGTTATTAATGTTATTTATAGAATTATTATTCCGATACATTGGTGTTCAGATCAGTTTATCAAAATCAGAACTGAACAACAAAGAACGTGCCTTTACAGGTATATCATTTATGCCGAAGGCCACAGTGCAAGCAGCTATAGGAGCAATTCCTTTATCACTTGGAATACCTAATGGTGAACTAATTCTAGCAATTGCTGTACTTTCAATCATAGTAACAGCACCACTTGGAGCTCTTGGAATAGATTATACGTACAAACGATTTTTAACACATGATGAATAAATAAAAAAAATGACATATTATATGTCATTTTACTTTTAAATGGAGGTCCCGACCGGATTCGAACCGGTGATCATTGAGTTGCAGTCAAATGCCTTAGCCACTTGGCTACGGGACCAATTAAAACGCAAGAATATTATATCATTTTTGCGCATAATTGCAACAGATTTTATGAGTTATTTTGAACTTTACATCCTTTATTAGCACTTCTAATTGTCATCCATCCACTAAACAAGATTAATACTAACACTAATAGTTTCCAAAGTATGTTTGCGTTAGGTAATATCATTGGTGCAAACGTAATTCCGAATATCGATAAAAACGCCACAACACATGGTGTACAACCAAATGTAAGAAAACCAACTATCACACCGACGAATGGTATATTAGTCCATTTTGAATCCTTTTTATGTACTTGCATTGATATATAACTCCACGTTATCACAACACTAGACAGTAATGAAATAACGATATTTGCAGTTATATGTAGCAAAAATGTACTATATCCGTATGTCTCTATTAAATAGTTATAACTATCATTTGCATTGATATCAAGTACGGAATATATAACCATGAAAACAACAAACATTGCAATATTTATTAGTATATACTTCCTTGTTTTATGCATCATTAATATTAAATCCATTTTTCTCACCTCATTAATCATTCTATCAAAATCTAGCCCATATAAACACTCTTTTGCTTTCAAAGAGCTGATGATTTATAATGTATATGGTGATGAAAATGAAGAATGTATATTTTATAAAAGACATACTCTCTAAAAAAGAGAGTGCTAAAAAGATTTTTGAGACTTTATTAGCAGAGGAAAAACCTAAGCTATCCAAAGAAATACCTTTAAAGGTCCACTTTGGTGAAAGGGGTAATGTAACATATAATAAGCCAGAGTTTTACGATGGGATTATTGATATATTAGATGACTTAGGAATAAGTAGTTCATTCATAGAGACGAATGTTCTCTACGTAGGTTCTAGAACAATCAAAAGTGACCACCTGAAGGTAGCTAAAGAACACGGGTTTACAAGAAAACCCGTTATTATAGCTGATGGTGATTATGGTGAGGATTATGTTCATGTTCCTATTAACTTCAAACATTTTAATGAAGCTTTTATTGGAAAAGAATTTGAACAATTTGATCAGTTTATAGTCCTTAGTCATTTCAAAGGACATGGTCAAGCTGGTTTTGGTGGTGCAATTAAACAACTATCTATGGGGTTTGCCTCAAGAGGTGGCAAGATGGCACAACATTCAAACAATATTCCTTTAGTAACTATTGATAAATGTACTGCTTGTGTAGCGTGTAAAGATCATTGTCCCGTAAACGCTATAGAAGTTGAAGAGTATGCTATCATTGATCCTTCAATTTGTATCGGATGTGCTGCTTGTATTGGTCATTGTCATTTTGGAGCGATGAATCCTGATTGGGACTCAAGTGAGGGGTTCTTAGAAAAAGTAGCTGAGTATGCCTATGCGGCTCAGTTAAAGAAAAACAATATCTATATCTCATTCGTTCTTAATATTACAGAAGAATGTGATTGCTTTGGAAAAGTAATGAAACCTGTTGTAGAGGATATTGGTATATTAGCTAGTAAGGATCCTGTAGCCCTTGATCAAGCATGTTATGATTTAGTTTCTGAACATAAAGAGATTAAAACAAAGATGTGGGACTATTTCGATAAAGGTGAAAAAACATTAGAGTATGCCCAAAAGATAGGTTTAGGAATTAGGGAGTACAACTTAATTAAAATAAAAGCGGAATAATTATCCGCTTTTTTTTAAGAATTCTGATATCTCTTCCTTATAAATCAATGCCCCAGCTTCATTAAGATGAATACCATCCATTGTAAAATGTAATCCTCTTTTTTTAGATAGTTTATTTGAGCCAAAATCCTTCTTTGTAAGAAGTTTATCCAAAATAAATGAAACACCTGAAGTCATTAAAAAATAATCTCTAGTTTCAAGTTGTTCAAGTTCCTCATCAAATCTTCTACCTAGATCTATCACATCACAGATATCACTCATGCCTCTAATAGCACTATTATATTCAAGTCTTCTTCTCGCTGATAGAGAATTTTTATTTTCATTTAGAGTACTGAGAGTTGTTACAGCTATTTTTGTTTTTGAGACCTCTTTAATACTTTTGATAACTTTTCTATACAACCCCTCAAACTCAACTGGGTCTTCAGTAGGTATACTACCTCTTTGAATCAAACTCAAATAAGGTTTCACAAACATGCTACCCATTGTTTTTAGAATCGGTAGGATAATATCATTATGTCCGATTGCAATTATTATTTGATCATATTCTTCTTTAAGTATTTCATCAAACATCCACTCTGTCAGGCCGAAAAGTGTCTCTCCACCAATCCCTTTGGAATGAATATCATAGTTTTCTAATAAATGAATATAGTCAAACCCTAATTCTCCTTCTGTAATACTATCTCCTAATATTAATGTTCTCATGTAATCACCCCTTTCTATTATACAAAAAAAAGAGAGCATTACACCCTCTTTGTTTTATTTGAAGTATCTATTTAGTAACGCGATTAACGCTTTACCATGTCTAGCTTCATCTTTAGCCATCTCATGAACTGAATCATGAATAGCATCTAAGTTTAACTCTTTTGCCTTTTTAGCAATTCCCATTTTACCATCACAAGCACCATGTTCTCCAGCTAACATTTTTTCAATGTTTGCTTTAGTGTCACCTGCAACTAATTCCCCTAGCATCTCACCAAATCTAGCAGCATGTTCTGCTTCTTCATGTGCGATTTTTTCAAGAACTACAGCTACTTCAGGATATCCTTCTCTGTAAGCTTGTCTAGACATTGCTAAATACATACCTACTTCAGAACATTCTCCTTGGAAGTTATTTCTAAGACCTTGTAAGATCTCTTCTGGAGCACCTTGAGCTACTCCAACTTTGTGCTCATCAGCCCAAATAAGTTCAGCAGAATTAGTATCTACTGGGTGTAAGTGATCCCCTTTAGCACCACATACTGGACATACATCAGAATATTCTCCTGTGTATCCACATACATCACATTTTGTCATATAATAATACCTCCTCAACGTTCATATTATAACAAAAGAAAACTATAAAATATACATTTTATAGTCAATCTTTATATTTATTATTACCTAGCACTTTTACTAATTGATTATTCTTTTTCTTCTACTGGATGAAGATGATCACCAGTAGCACCACAAACAGGACATACTTCTTCATAATCTCCAATATATCCACATACATCACATTCTGTCATAAAGTGTTCCTCCTTATCACAGTTATTATATCAAAAGAAAACCGTAAACAAAAGTTTACAGCATTTCCTTGGTCTTATCTTCTTTAAATTGATTTACGTATAAGTTATGATAATATCCGCCTAAGTCAAGTAATTCTTTATGAGTACCACTCTCTGTGATTTCCCCATTTTTAAGTACTAATATCTTATCAGCATTAACAATTGTTGATAATCTATGTGCGATAATAAAACTTGTTCTACCTACTAATAACTTATCAATTGCATCTTGAATCAACTTCTCAGTTTCTGTATCAATACTTGAAGTTGCTTCGTCTAAGATTAATATTCTAGGATCACTTATGATGGCTCTAGCAAATGATAATAATTGCTTTTCACCAACACTTAATTTATTCCCACCTTCTCCTACTTCAGATGAATATCCATTAGGAGTTTTCATAATAAACTTATCAGCATTAACTGTTTCAGCAGCTTGTCTTATCTCTTCTTCTGTAGCATCTAATCTACCATACTTAATATTTTCTTCAATTGTACCTGTAAATAAATGAGGAGACTGTAGTACGTATCCTAAGTTAGAATGTAACCAAGATAGTGATCTATCTTTATAATCTTTCCCATCTATTAGTATATTTCCTTCAGTCGGTTCATAGAACCTACTAATTAAGTTTACTATAGTACTTTTACCTGAACCTGTTTCACCAACAAGGGCTATACTTTGTCCACTTTTAATGTGAAGGTTGAATTTATCAAGTACTTTCTCACCTTCTTTATACTTAAATGAAACGTCTTTAAATTCAATTTCACCATTAAGTGATTCCCAGTTTTCTGTTTTTTTATTGAAGAAATCACCATATTTTTCGATTACATCATCACTGTCAAAAATATCACTTTCAGATTCAATTAAAGCAATGATTCTCTCAGCACTAGCTTGAGCTTGTTGAAATTCTGATAGAATTTGAGTTAAGTTCAGCACTGGCTCGAAGAACTGGAATGTGTATTGAATGAACATAAATAACATCCCAATACCAATAATACCATCCAATACCATTACTCCACCAAAGTATGACGCTAAGGCCGTACCTACATAACCAAGTACTAACACAGTCGGCCACATCAATGATGAAACTGTAACTGCTCTAACACTTGATCTACGCATTTTTGAAGTAATGTTACCAAATGCATTAAGTTGCTTATCTTCTAAAACTAGTGTTTTTGAAGTAGTTGCACCCATGATTCCTTCACTGAATGAAGCAGTAATCTTAGAATTGATTTTTCTAACATCTCTCCAATGCTTTAAAATCTTCTTTCTAAAATAGATCGCTACCAGTATTAATAATGGTACAACACTCAGTGTAACTGCTGCAAGTTTCGCGTTAAACGAGAACATTACAACTACAATGATGATCATTAACATGAAACTCCAAACAACGTCAATTACACCCCAAGCCAATATGTTTGACAGTTTTCTTGAATCACTCGTCATACGTGCCATTATCCAACCTGTTGGAGTTCTGTCGTAGTATGAGAACGGTAACTCTTGAAGACGTTTAAACGCCTTAGAACGTAATTCAGCTGCTACACTTGTTTCTATTTTTCCTGCATATCTGATAAATACTCTAATCATTGATGCAAAAAGGAATATGAATACAGCGTAACCAGCTGCAAATAATAGTATCTTATAATTCTCACTAGAGTTAAAATCTGGATGAAGGAATGTATCAATTGCGTATTTGTTTAGTATTGGTAACATCGTTTCTAACAATGCAATTCCAGTTGCGATTAATACTGCTATCATCAGTAATTTCTTTTGTGGTAATAAATATTTAAGTATTCTCTTCCAAGTTTCTAGTTCGAAACTGCTACTATAATCTTCTTCTTGAAAAAATTCACTCATTACATCCCACCTCCTTGACTTTTATATTCTTGTTCAAGACCCGATTGAATCTCAAATAATTTTTTATATAAACCATCTTTTTCAATAAGGTTGCTATGGTTATCATTTTGAACGATTCTACCTTTTTCAAGTACCATAATTCTATCTGCTTCCATGGCAGTTGTGATTCTGTGAGTGATGATAATCACTGTAGTATCACTAGATTCATGTCTTAGGGCTTTTCTAATCGCAAGGTCTGTTTCAGTATCAAGAGCACTAAGTGAATCATCAAATATCATAATTGGTTTTTGATTGATTAACAGTCTAGCGATCGCTACACGTTGCTTCTGTCCTCCAGATAATGTAACTCCTTTTTCTCCTACCATAGTGTTATACCCTTTTTCAAATGCGTGAATGTCATCATCAATGCTTGCTAATTGAGCAGCTTTTCTAACTCTACTTTCATTTGATTCAGTCAAGGTAATACCTATATTGTCCTCTACAGATTTACTGAACAGGAATGGTTCTTGTAAGATAACTCCAATGTTATCTCGTAAGTATCTCTTTTTGTAATCGGTAATCTTTTGTCCATCAATAAGGATTTCTCCTTCTTGGTGATCAAGTAATCTAACTAGTAGCTTAACCAATGTAGATTTTCCTGATCCTGTTTTTCCGATTAAAGCGATTGTTTCTCCGTTATTAATTTTGAAAGAAACATCTTCTAGTAAGTTTTGATCAGAATCTTCAAACTTAAATGATACATCTTTAAATTCTAACTGACCTTCAATCCCACTTTCTAATTGACCATCATTAACGTACTCATCATCTTGATCAAATATTTTATTTAATCTCGATATAGAAACAACTGTTTTACTGTATTCAGCTACAATTCTTCCTAAGTTTCTGATTGGCCATACAATAATTTGAACTAACATGATAAATGCTAATAACTCACCAACTGTGATTAGTCCGCTGTTACTAAAGAATATCCCAATTGTTAGTGTAATCAAATACTGCATAATTGTTATAAAGTCACTCGTTGACCAGTAATTTGCCATTTTGTCATACATCTTTAATGACTTTTTACGGTACACTTCATTTTTCTCATGAAATTTCTCAATCTCATAAGACTCGTTACTGAATGCTTTTACTACCCTTACTCCATTTAAATTCTCTTGAACCGTAGTGGTTAAAGATGATTCAGCTTCTTCTACATCAGTAAATACTTTTTCAATTTTCTTGAAATAGAACACTGATATACCAACTGTTATAGGCAATACAACTAACGAAACAAATGTTAACTTTACGTTAATAGATACCATTTGGTAGATAACCCCAACAGCTAGTGATGAAATCCAAAATACGTTGAACACGTGGTTCTGGAAGAACATTCTGATAGTATCAATATCAGTAGTACTTCTTTGAATTAAATCTCCTGTGTCAGCATCGTTGTGAAACTGATAAGGTAAATTTTGTAGATGTTCGTACATTTTATTACGTAAGTTCATAGCAATTTTTTCAGAGAACTTAGCCTTAAAGATTGAGTTAAAAATCATAAGCGATCCTCTAAATAATGCAAATACTGCAAGCCCAGTTGCTGCAAATAATAAATGTGTACGATAGTTACTGTGATAAACAAGCTCAACTATCCATCCTGGTAGTTTTGGTTCTTGGGATCCTAGGACTACGTCTACGATGTATTCCACAAACAATGGCATGTAACTTCTTGTTACACCTAGTAGTAATGTGAAAGTAAGTCCAATAAAGAATAAATACTTCCCAACTTTCCCAATTTTAATTAAATTTTTCATACAAACACCTCCGTCTTAATAATAAATTCCACTATATAGTATATCGTGTGATACACATAAAAAAGGTTGCTCTTGAAAACCAAGATACAACCTTTGTGAAAACATAATAATTGATTATTCTATTAATAATCAAACTCTAAGCAAACGCTACACACCTATTCTCGAAGATCGTAACATTGCTCTTTTCACTAAAAGCAGTCTTAAACATTTCATTTTTTTTGTTATTTAATTTTGACACTCTATCAGACTTAATATTTCTTAATCCTAATTGTGTGCTTGCTAAAGTAGCTAATAATGGATACACTGTCATGTTACTTTCTCCTCTCATATTTATTTCTAAACCTATCCATGGTTAGATGTGTAGACCTCTGATGTTTTCAAGCTGTACTTGAACATCATTTTGTCTTATTCATTTGTTGGTGTTAATTAGAAAAAAAATTTCTTTTCTCCTTATCACCAAAACAATTATAGCAACAACGTCACATAGGTGCAAGACTTTTTTAAAGAAAGTTTTGTAGGACCTAATTACTTTTATAAATAAGAACATAGTTTTTTCCTTTCGTACTGCTAAAAAAAAGGAGACAAGTCTCCTTTGATTTTTCTAATAAATTTATCATTTCAACAGATGTAACTGCACCATTAAGTCCCTAATTACGGACTTTTATTCCTGCAACATCTCTTGACTAGCAAATCGAAACAGTAATTACTATATTGAAGATTACAAGCTTGACAGAGTTCAATGATACAGGGGCATTTTCATAGTTATTACTATACTACTGTTTTCGAAATATGATGTTACCCCATAATTACTATATGACCCTAGAGATTGAGATTTACATTTTCGAGACCTACTTTGTAAGATTTAGAGTATCCTCATAAATTTTATCGTATCAATCTAATAATATAATGCCCTCACAATGAGTAAGGGCATTAGTACAGTAAAAATAAAGCTCTGGAAATCAATAGATTTTCCAGAGCAAACTTACCTTTTTATACTTTTTTTTCTTTTATCCAGTCTATACCGCCCGTAAAGGCGCTTCTCCTACTAGAGCTTCTATCACCGATAGTCGTGGATTTCACTCTGTACGAGGAGTATCACTTTTTACAAATCAAACAGCAGTATCAATTTAGTAGAATAACTTTTATTTTTTTTCTAGCACAACTACTGTTTCAATATTACTCGTTTGAGGGAACATATCAATTGGCTGTACATAAGTAATACGGTAATACTTATCTAATAGACTAATGTCTTTAGCTAATGTTGAAGGATTACATGATACGTAAATAATCTTCTTAGGTTTAATCTTTGTCAAAGTAACAATACTTTCCTCATCTAAACCAATTCTTGGTGGATCAAATATTACAGTTTCTGGTCTATAACCTTCTTTAGCCCAGTTCTTAAATACTGTACCAACACTACCTTTTTTGTAAGTAGCTTTAACTTTATTTACTCTAGCGTTGTCTTTAGCAGACTCAACGGCAGTAGCTACAATTTCAATTCCTCTAACATCTTGATGAGATGCAATGTACTGAGATATTGTACCAACACCCGCGTAACAGTCAACGATCGACTTTTCATCGCCAACAAGTTTCTTTAATAGGTCATAAAGAACTTTAGTTTGCTCGTCATTCAATTGGAAGAAATCTCTTGGTCTTACGTAGTATGACTTATCACCAATTTTTTTAAGAAGTCTTTCTTTACCAAATAACTTATTAGTTGCTTCAAAAAATAAATGAGATTTCGCAATACTTTCAAAAACATCAACGTTCCCAATATTCTTGATATCATCAACTAAAGAGCCATAATTTAACTTTTTAGGAGAGACTAAAACTACTTGGAATTCCTCACCATTAGTTCTTACCATAACTCTGTTTAATGACTTTTTAGATATCTCTACTTTTGTTTTTTCTAGTACCTTTTTAAGTTTCTTTAAAAATGCATTTAACTTCTTATCCTGAACATCACAGTCCATAATGTCAATAACAAAGTTTGTGTGCTCTTTAAAAAGACCCATTAAGAACTCTTTTCCACGCTTCACGTGTAATTGAGCTTTGTTTCTATAATTATACGGTACTGTCATACCAATTGTTTGATTAACTTTAGGTCTATAACCTAAATACTTCACAAAAGTATCTATCAATGTATTACGTTTATAAGCCAACTGCTCATTGTAATTTAGATGCATAATATTACACCCACCACACTGTTTGTAGATTTTACATCTTGGAACAACACGCTTTGGAGATTTCTTTTGAATTTTCACAATTTCCGCTCTATAGAAATTCTTTTCTTCAGCAGTAATCTCAGCTTCTACAACTTCTCCAGGAAGCGCACCCTTTACAAAGACTACTTTACGTTTAAAGTAGGCTATACCATTACCATTAATATCTAATTTTTTGATTTCTAAAACCATATTTTCCTCCTATGTTATAGGTGTGAAGATCTTAAATATTTCAGTAAAGAAGTTCTCAAAGAAACTTCTTTCCTCCCATGTTTCCAAGCTTAATTCTACAGAGTTTACTATATCCTTATGGAAATCTTCAACCAATGTATTTACACCATCGTTATACATTAATACTGTATTCTCAAAATTGATTAAGGCACTTCTAACATCTAAGTTGTACGTACCACAACAAGCAACTTCATCATCTACTATCAATACTTTTGCATGAACAAAAGTACCTTTTAATTTATATACTTTAACTTTGTTTCTCAGTAAATCATCTACAAAAGATTCAGTTACTTTGTAGACTGTTTTTTTATCTGGAATTTCTGGAATAATTATTTCTACTTTTACTCCCGATTTCGCCGCCAGTGATAAGGCAAGTAACATTTCTGTCTCTAACCCTAAATACGGAGAAGTAATTTTAACACATTTTGTCGCTGAATTTATCATTTTTATGTAAGTATTTCTAATAAGTGGTTCAGTATCTGGTCCAGACTGTAAAAGTTGTGTATAACCACCGCTTTTGACTGGTTTTGATACGTATTTTTCTTCATCAGCGATTAACTCATTTGTCACGTAATAATAGTCTCTAGCAAATAAAGCAGTGAAGGATTTGATAATCATCCCCTCAACTCTTACGTTAGTATCTCGCCATTTATACTTCTTCGTTCCCTTATGGTATTCATCTCCAACATTGAACCCTCCAGTGTACGCGTATAAACCATCAATCACTACTACTTTCCTATGGTTCCTATAATTAATTTTAGTATTTAGTAACGGCATCCATATTCTGTCTATCACATGAATATCTACTCCCGCTTGCTTTAGCCTCTTAACGATTTTAGGTTCAAAATCTTGCCCACCAAAGTAGTCATAAAGCATCTTAACTTCTACTCCACTTTTAGCTTTTTCGATTAGCAAGTCAGTAATTTCACGCCCTATATTGTCGGTTTTAAATATATAGAACTGGATATAAATAAACCGTTCAGCTGCATTAATCTTTTCTAATAAGTCAGAGAAGAATGCTTCTCCAGTTGACAAAACAACTGCATTAGAATTTCCTTTATACACGGCATGCTTTGTGTTGAAGGAAGTATACTTAAACAAAGATTCATACTTTTGAGGGATATCAGTGATATCTGATTTCGGTTCAAACATAAGGTATTTGTCGTCTTTTAAATACTTTCTTTTTTTATACCTTCTAGAGTTTCTAAAATCATTAGCGATTGATAGAAACAATATGAATCCCCACAATGGAGCCACTGCGATAACTACTAGCCATGAAGTATCATAGGCGTTGTAATCTTTTTTTAATAATATATTTACCCATGTGTACATGATTAGAACGTTAATTAGTAACGTAATAATAGTGGGTACGTATGTCCATGCGTACATCTGACCCAGTTGTATTAAGCCTTTGTAAATCAAGTAATAGATCGCAATATCTATTACGACCAATGTATATAAACGTATGACTTTTCTACTCATAATGTCCCTTCCTCTCTCTTATATTATCTCTTAAAACGTAAAAAAAATGTAGAGTTTTCTCTACATTTTTGAATTATTTGTATATTTTAGCTTCCTCAACGCCATTTATAACGTTTAAAGCACCGTAAGTTAAAGCTTCTAACTCCATTTCACCTGGGTAAACATATACAGGAGCAATGAAACCAACTCGTTCTTCTATTTTATCAGTTAATCCTTTATTGTAGGCAACTCCACCTGTTAAGATAATTGCATCAACTTTACCATTTACATTAACACTCATTGCACCAATTTCCTTAGAAATCTGGTATATGAATGCATCATAGATTAACTTCGCCTTCTCATTTTTATCTTCGTCAATCATTTTAATAACATCGCGAACGTCATTTGTCCCAAGATAAGCATTGATACCTGCATTACCTCTTAATAACTTCTTAACTTCAGCATGTGTATATTTTCCACTAAAACAAAGATCTGCTAATTGGAATACTGGAACACTCCCTGAACGTTCTGGTGAAAATGGACCTTCGTCTAAAGCGTCGTTTACATCAACAACTACTCCTTGTTTATGTATACCAACTGAAACTCCTCCACCGATGTGTGCAACTACTAAGTTTTGTTTTGTATAATCAAGATTGTGTTCTTCGCAATATAGTTTTGCGATCGCTTTATGATTTAAAGCATGGAATCTTAAATGTCTTCTAAAAACTGGGTTTCCTGAAATTGTACTTACTTCCTCACCCTCGAAAGTTGAAGGTGGGTCAGTAATGAAAGCTCTCAAGTTAAATTGTTTAGCTAATTCATTTCCAATAAGTGCTGCCAAGTTACTAGGATGATCCACAGGAGAGTTTTTAGAATCATAAACAACTGATTCATTAACTTCATAAGTTCCTGAAGGTATCGCTTTTACAAGTCCACCACGACATGAAATAGCACTAAACTCAGATAGATCAAAATTATTTTCAGCCAAAGCTTGTACAATCAAATCTTTTCTAAAGTCAAATTGTTCACTTAATGACTCATATTTTGCTAATTCCTCAGCACTATGTCTAAGAGTAATCTCAGATTGTTTCTCTCTGTCAAAGAAAATACCTACTTTAGTAGATGTACTACCAGGGTTAATTGCTAATATTTTGTGCATTATTTTGACTCCTTCTCATGTATCAATCTAGCTAAGTAGATTGAACCTAATTTTTCAATTTCTCCATCACTTCTAGATACAACTACCATCGGGACTTTTGCTCCCATGATTAGTCCATATCCAATAAAGTCAGCTAAATAAGTTAAAGCTTTAGAGAAAATATTTCCTGCTTCAATGTCTGGGGCTAATAGAATGTCTGCATGACCAGCTAACTCATTCTTAACACCTTTCATTTTTGCGCTTTCTACACTAATTGCGTTATCGAATTGTAACGGACCACTTACTCTACATCCAGTAATTTCTCCGTTTTCATTCATTTGTCTTAATAAGTCTGCATCAACAGTTGCAGGCATCTTATCATATACTTTTTCTTTAGCAGTTAACGGTGCTACAACTGGATTTGAGATACCAATTGCATGAGCCATATCTACCGAATTTCTAATAATGTCTGCCTTTTGATTAACATCTGGTGCAATATTCATACCAGCATCAGTTGAGATATAAATAAGATCATCACTCTCTCTGTGTAATAACATTACATGAGATAATAATTTACCAGTACGAAGACCAAATTCTTTATTTAACATCGCTCTTAAGAAGATTGATGTATCAATAAGTCCTTTCATTGGAAAATGTGCTTTTCCATCCATAATTAACTGTCCAACATTGTTCGCTGACTCAGTTAAATCTGTACTGTGTACCAATTCAAATCCATCTAATACTAAGTTGTTGTCATTTAAAACTTTTTCAATAATAGTCTGATCACCACATAAAAATCCACCGTCAACGATTCCCAAATCTTTCGCTTTTTTAAGCGTAATTAGAGTCTCAATATCATGTGGAGCAGCTACTGCTATCATGATGTGTTTGTCTGAGTTTGTACTCTTAAACTTTTCTAATAACTTCATTATTCTACTCCTTATTTTGTAAGTGTTTTCACCACACATTATTGTAACATATATAAAACAAAAAGCACTAAATAATGTGCTTTTTTGTAAAATTATGTGAACGGATTTAAGTCGTATTTTTCATCTATAGATGCGATGTATTCCGACACTAATTCAATTACATTTTCAACGTCATTTAGACTACATACTTCACTAGGAGAATGCATATATCTAAGTGGAATACTGACCAATGCAACAGGAACTCCATTTACAGATTGGTGGATTTTATCTCCATCAGTACCAGTTCTACCTGGTGCAACTTCCCATTGGATATCTATCTTCTTATCTAGACCTATTTTAACCATATCTTTATTGGCAATATCACTAATAATTGAACCCTTAGCTAATACAGGTCCACCGTCAAGAGAGATATCTCCCGTATGATGAGCAGACTTTCCAGGGTAGTCAGCCGTAAATGTAACATCGACTACGATTGCCAAGTCTGGTTTTACGTTTTCAGCAGCCCAAAAAGCACCACGCATAGTAGACTCTTCCCCCACAGTAGTTGCAGAGTAAATACCTACTTTAGCACCTTTTTCTTTTGCTTTTTTTAAACTTTCAGTTACGATGAACGCACCTAATCTGTTATCCAACGCTCTACCTACTATTCTATTATTCCCAAGTTCTAAAACATCCTCATGATAGACAACGTAATCTCCAACAGCTACTTTCTCAAGAAGCTCCTCTTTTTTATAACCTGTATCAATGAATAAATCAGAAGTCTTTGCATCTGTATTCACAGGTGATCCACCAGGAGAAATTCCAAATGTTCCAAGAACCGTCTCTTTACCAAGAATCTGAACTCTTCTTCCTTGAGCTAACTGATGTCTTATACCACCAACACCTACAACTTTAACGAAACCATTGCTCGTGATATCAGATACCATATAAGCTATTTCATCAACATGCCCAGCTAAAAGTACTTTAAAAGAGCTCTCCTCGTTAATAGAAGTAATCAGGTTACCAGTAAAATCTGTTTTATGGTTATACTCTTTCGTATATTCCATAATTTTCTTTTGTAATTTTATTTCTCCACCTGATGGTGAAGGGGTTTTTAACATTTCATATAAAAATTGTTTGTTCATAATCGTCCTCCTCATTCAGTTTATGATATCACATAAACAAGTGATATAGATGAAAAAAAAGCCCGTTTTACCGAACTTTTTTGATTGTATTATAATTTAATGAAATCGTCTCCTGAATTCCAACCACAAGGAACCATTTCTCCTCTTATTTCAGCTTGGAATACTTCTAATGTTCTTAAAACTTCATCAACGTTTCTTCCACCTTCACCGTGGTTAACAGATGCATGTTTTAACATACCATCAGGTGCAATGATGAAAGTACCACGCCAGGCAATCCCTTTATCTTCATCTAATACTCCATATGCTGCAGAAACTTCTAAGTTATTATCAGAAGCATGAGGATGATCTAGTCTACCTAAATCTCTTCTTTCTTGCCACGCTAAATGAGAGAATACTGAATCTGTTGAAACAGCTACTAACTCTGCATTTAGTTCTTGGAATTTAGTATATAATTGGTTGAATCTTTGAATTTCTGTTGGACAAACAAATGTAAAGTCTAATGGATAGAAATAAAGAACTGTCCATTTACCAGCTTCTTTGATCTCTTTTAAACTTACACTACCAAATCTATTTAATCCTTCTCCTTCAGCTAACACTGCATCCATTTTGAACTCGGGAGCAGGTTTACCTACTTTCGCTTCACTTACGTAAAAATCTTCATAATTTTCTAACATAATCTTCCTCCTAAATTTTTATTCCACTATATTATACCAATGTTAATGATACCTAACAATTAATATGATTATAATATTTTAGACGTAAAAAAAGACACTTAAAGTGTCTTAATATACATAATGGCGCCCACAACAGGACTCGAACCTGTGACCCCATGATTAACAGTCATGTGC
>PPCM01000182.1_pt1 | contig 86132 bp, 73 predicted proteins | sample 1555541 | NCBI WGS metagenome assembly PPCM01 (sample SAMN05284479, study PRJNA326546) | Marine sediment metagenome, whole genome shotgun sequencing project. | isolation source: marine sediment | place: Germany: Wadden Sea | collected 2012-09-05 | reverse complement strand
CAGTCCGATTTATTCAATGGCGATTCTGCCTGCGTCACACCCGTCCCCATCTCGAACACGGCCTGTCTGATAAAAGCGGGTAAGCCAGGCTGCGCCGCCGGCACGGCATGGGAAGACAGTGCGTCCGAGTAGGACGCTGCCGGAAAACCTAAAGCCTCTGCCTGATTTAATATCAAGCAGGGGCTTTTATTAGGGCCTATTTGCCGGAATCGGACGGCGGATAGGGTAGCGGTTGACAGTGTCTGTCTATTTTAGCTATCCTACAGGTGTGTACCAGGTGTAACCTGATCTCAACAGAGACCCATTTGGAACAGGACAAGGACGTATTTCGTCCCCATGATCCCATATCGTCCAGGAACCCGGGTCGGGGTGTTTTGCGGGGTTCGATCACCTTCAAGAGGGAAACTGATTCACGGGGAACAAGGCTCAGGGGGGAACCATGGCGGATAAAAATTATACCGAAGAAATTGAGCAGCTCTTTTTTCAGATTGAAAGGGCGGATATCAACAAAGCAAGGGCTCTGGTCCAGGAGTGGATGAGCGAGGCGGGGCCGGAAGTCATGGTCGGTAATATTCTGCTGCCGGCTTTGAAAATGGTGGCGGAAAAATACCTTGAATCGGATGACCCGTCACTGGCTCAGGGATATGTCGCGGCAAAGGTGGCTACAGAGGCAATGGAACAGGCCCTCGAAAAGATGCCGAAACCCGACCCCGAAGCTCCGGGCAAGGGGCGTATCGTCATGGGCAATACAGAGGATGATTTTCACGCCCTGGGTCGCATGATCCTGCAGACGTTTCTCACCGCCGAAGGCTGGGAGGTTTATGACATTGGCGATGATGTGACTGCCGAGGAGTTCGTGGATAAGGCACTCGAGGTCGATGCCCCCATCATCGCCGTGTCCGCCATGATGCACTCCACGGCCCTCAATATCCGCATGGTGCGTGATGAGATCGATCGGCGTGATCTATCGAGGCGCATCAAGCTTGCGGTGGGCGGGGCGATCTTCAACCTGCGGGAAAGCCTTGTGGAGGAAGTCGGTGGCGACGGAACCTGCCAGTCGGCACTGGGTGCGTCAAGACTCATGGGCGATCTGCTCATGCAACTTAAGGAGTGACGACATGAACAGTCTCGAACGTGTACAGGCGACCCTGGGGGGGCGGCCCGCCGACCGGGTCCCTTTCACATTTCAGGCCAACCTTCTCGGAGCCCGCCTTGCCGGATGCGCTCTGCCCGATTATTACACCGATCCCCGGGTTTTTCTGCGGGTTCAGACGATGCTTCGCGAACGTTTTAAACCGGATCTGCTGTTTGCGCCTTTTATGCTCTGCCACAGCGCCGCGGCCTTTGGTTCCGAGCTCAAGTACTTTGACGATCAGCCACCCGGAATCAAACGACTCGTTGTACGATCAGTTGCGGACATCGCCAAATGTACGCCGCCGGATATCGATACCCATCCGGCGTTGCTTTACATCCGTCGGTCTCTTAAGGGGCTCGTGAAAGCCTTCGGCGGTGAGGCCGCCATCGGTGCCGCGGTTCTCGGACCGGTAGATCTGCCGCTGATGATGATGGGGATGGAGAGGTGGTTGCCCATGGTTGTGGAAGGCGGAGACGACCTCAATCGGGTTTTTGACCTGACGGTTCCCCATTTCGTGGAATGGGCGAATGCCCTGTTTGACGACGGCGCAAGGGTGCTGGTGCTGCCCTCGCCCTTTGTCACGCCGAGGGTGATGACCCGTGAGCTGGTCCGGAATATCGCCCTGCCGGTCCTCCGCGACGCCTTCGCCCGGGTCAAAGGCCCCCTGGTTCTTCACCACACGGGGGGAAAGTTCCTTGAATTTCTCGATCTGCTCTCAGACCTTCCGCGGGTGACGGGCTTTATCATCGATGCGGGTGACGACCTTATGGAGGCGCGAAAAAGGGTAGGGCCCGGCAAGACCATTTTTTCCGGCATCGACAACCAAAACATGGACCGGTATTCTCCCGGGGAGGTGGAGCGCAGGGCATTGGAAAAATTACACAGGATGCGAAACGATCCCAATTTCGTCCTGGTTGTGACCGGGCCGGATATTCCCGCGCAAACTTCACCGGATAATCTTCTGGCCATGCTGCGTGCCGTGGAAAAGAGCGGCTCCGGGAAAGCCTTGCACCATGGGAAAATCGTTGCCGTTGCCTGTTCCATATTTGAAAACGAAATAAAACACCTCCTGAAGGAACAGGAGATGCCGGTGGACTTTCATTTCCTCGACTCGAAGCTTCACATGAAACCCAGGGAGCTCGAAAAAAGGATGACCGAGGCCATCGCGGAAAAACGCCGCCAGGGCTACGAGAAAATTATGCTCATCTACGGCGACTGTCACCACGGCATGCATGAGTTGAGCGGGGATGATCTCGTCCGGGTTGCCGGGCATAATTGCTGCAAGATTATTGTCGGTCCCGAAGACTATAAAAAGATGAAACGGGAAAAGGCCTTTCTGCTAATGCCTGAATGGGCCGAACGCTGGAAGGAGGTCTTTCGCGATGAACTCGGCCTGGACGGAACGATCGCTCCATCTTTCATGCAGGAGATGCACAGCAAGCTCGTCTTCCTGGACACGGGCCTTACTCCCGTTCCGGAAAAGGCATTGATCGAATTTTCCGAGTATTGCGGCCTTCCCTGGGAGGTGCGAAGGGTCTCGCCGGAGCGACTGTTGCAGAATATTCGGGCGTCGCTCGACCAACTGATGGATCAAGGCAACGGCTATGACGGAAACCTCTCTTAACCCGGTTATCTCCTATACCGTTCTCGATGTCGTAAGGAAGGTCCTGGCCCTTTCGGGTAACGTACAGCAGGTCGCGGACCACATCACCCTTGAAGTGCGAAAACTTACCGGCGCTTCGAGCGTGGCATTGTTCCGTCAATCCGCGCTGGGGGAAGAAGACGGGCGGCTGATCAGTTTTAACCCGGCCCGGCGGAAGTCGCCTTCGAACATGGACCTTATGGGGAAACTGTTGAAGGCGACCCGGGAGATGGCAAGGATCAACCTGATCGACTTCAGCGGAAATAAGATCGCGGCGGAAACCGGCCCCTGCCGCCCGGGTGTCGAAACGGCCATAGTCGCGCCCCTGTGCATAGAGGAGCATCGTGTAGGGGTGCTCATTGCCATGGGGCTTCCTGATCGGAGCGGTATTTCCTTTATCTTGAACAGCCTTGAGACGGTGATGGGTACCGTTGCCCTGGCTCTTCGAAACGCCTTCCTGATGGAGGAACAGGAGCGCATCATCGGGGAGCGGACCCGCGACCTGGAAAATGCCGTCAGGGATGTGGAGGCGGCCAGCAAGGCCAAAAGCGTATTTCTCGCCAATATGAGCCACGAGCTGCGCACCCCCCTGAATGCAATTCTCGGCTTTGCACAGATCTTCCAGAGAAAACCGGACCTGGACCCGGCTTTTCGGGAAGGAATCGATATCATACACGACAGCGGCGAGCATCTGTTGTCCCTGATTACGGACATCCTCGACAGCTCGAAAATCGATGCCGGAAAAATGGAACTGCTGCCCGAAGAGATCTCGCTGCCGGCATTGATAAACAATATTGCCGCCATTGGACGCTCCCATGCCGCTGAGAAGGGGCTGGAATTTCATTTGGATTTGAAAGGAGCCCTGCCCAGTATCGTTGAAGCGGATGCCAAAAGGCTGCGCCAGGTGCTTCTGAACCTGCTCAGCAATGCCCTGAAATTTACCGAGTCTGGCAGCGTTGTCCTGCGAATCCACGCCCAGGGAGATGGTGAACAGGGCCGGCAACGGATCCGCTTCGGGGTCATCGATACCGGCATCGGTATTTCCGAACAGCAACAGGCCCGGATTTTTGAACCCTTTGCCCAGGCCGCAAAGACAAGGTTCAAGGTGGATGGAACGGGACTGGGCCTCTCCATCAGTCGCCGGCTGGTCAGGTTGATGGGCGGTGACCTGGAGCTCGCAAGCCGGCCGGGCAGGGGATCGACATTCAGCTTTTCCCTGGCCTTCCGGGTCACCCATTCAGAGCCTGCAACGTGCGCCGTCACCGCCGGAATAATCGACTGCTTCGGCGGACAGCGCAAAGTCCTGGTGGTGGACGATAATTCGGATAATCGCATGCTCCTGGCCAATATGCTCAGGCCCCTCGGTTTCATCGTGTTGGAAGCCGATAGCGGCGCCGATGCAATTGATATGGCCATGACCGAGCAACTCCACCTGATCATCATGGATCTTATCATGCCCGATCTCGACGGACTGGAAGCCACCCGGCGGATTCGAAGGCGCAAAGCCACCCGACATATTCCCATTATCGCTTGTTCGGCCAGCACCTTTGACGAAGACCGCAACGACTGCCGTGAAGCCGGATGCAACGGGTTTCTTCCCAAACCGGTCAATATCCAGGAGCTGCTCAGGCTGCTGGCGCAGGAACTGGATCTCTCAGGGCAGACAAGCTGTATCGGTGATAAAACCGCCGTTCCGCCGGAAGTGATCGTTCCCCCCGAAGCCCATAAACTGGAGGAACTCCGGAAACTTGCGTTTTACGGAAATATGCGCAAAATTTGCCGCTGGGCGGAAAACCTGGCAGCGGAACAACCGGATGTCGCTCCATTCTGCAACCGGATAGCAACAATGGCAAAAAAATACCAGGAACAGAAAATTATGGATTTTATTGATTATTATTCAGCAGGGGAGAAAGCAGATGACATCGCCTGAAAGAGTCGACACCACAATCCTGATTATCGACGATCAGCCCGCCAACCTGGCTGTCCTGGTAGGCTTCTTTGAATCAAAAGGCTACGACGTCGTGATTGCCGAAAACGGTGAAAACGGCATCGCTCGCGCAAAACTGGTCCGGCCCGATCTGATCCTGCTCGATGTTCTCATGCCGGGTATCGACGGCTTTGAAACCTGCCTGCGGTTCAAGGCGGATCCGGCGACCGCCGGGATTCCGGTGATATTCATGACGGCCTTGACGGACGGGAGCGACAAGGTCAAAGGGTTTGAAGCGGGGGGGATGGACTATGTCACAAAACCGGTCCAGCTCGATGAGGTGTGGGCGCGGATCAACACCCATCTCAAGCTGAGCCGATTGGAAAAATCCCTCAGGCACGAAGCGGCAGAGCGGAGGCTGGCGATGCAACAGCTCGAGGTACAGATGAGATTTCTTCACACCGTCATCGACTCTCTGCCTTATCCGTTCTATGTCGTGGATGCGGATACTTACCGGGTTGTTCTGGCCAACTCCCTCGCTTCGGTGGAGTATGGCTGGAAAGATGCCTGCTGCCATGACCTGATCCACGGCCGGTCAAAACCCTGCGGTGAAAACGAGAAGATTTGTCCGCTGTTGGAAGTCAAACGGACCGGCGGACCGGTGGTTGTCGAGCACCTGCACAAGGGCGAAGACGGCGTTTTGCGCAACTTGGCGGTCCACGGTTACCCGATCATGGATGAGACCGGCACCCTTGTCCAGATGATCGTATACGCCGTCGACGTCAGCAGGCGCAAACAGATGGAGGCGGAGCGCGAGGAGATGATCGAAAAACTTCAGGTCACCCTGGAGCAGGTCAAGATCCTCGGTGGCGTCGTGCCGATCTGCATGTACTGCAAAAGCATTCGCGATGACCAGGGCTATTGGAACCGGTTGGAGAAGTTTATCAGCGAACACTCCGAAGCGACATTCAGTCACGGTATCTGTGATGATTGCATGAAAGAGAAATTCCCGGATCGGGTCGACGGGATACTCGACAAGGAGTAATCTTAGGTATTGGTGCCGTTCACCATGTAGATTAACGGCTTTTCGTGGGGACACTTCACAGACTGAATTCAATCGGGGTTGTGCGGGTGTCGATTGCGTTACGGGCGAAGGTTGCCGACTTGGGGGGGGAGATTGTTCATTTCCCAATTCAACCGGAAATAATATCGAGCAGCGGTTTTCCTATTTCGATATTATTAAGGGGTTTTGAGTTGTTTGATAAAAACTCGTGAGTTTCTTTGCCAGTTATACAACTCCTGTTTGACAGAAGGAAGTTCGGACACCTTTGAGGCGACAAAGCCCCTTTCGAGAAACCAGTGGGCCGTCTGGGTCGTCAATACGAAGAGCCTGCCGATACCCATCTCAAGTGCCTGTTTTTCGATTCTGGAAAGAAGGTGGTCGCCTCTGCCGGATTTACGATAGTCGGACTTGACGGCAAGGCAGGCCAGTTCGGCAAGATCATCGTCAATAAAGGGATAGAGAGCGGCGCAGCCTATGATGGTGCCGTCCCTTTTGTCGATGGTGAATCGCTCGATTTCGTTTTCCAAAAGCTCACGGGAGCGCCTTGCGAGTATGCCCTTGTTTTCGAGGGGCCTGATCAATTCAAGGATACCGCCGATATCGTTGATCCCGGCTTTTCGAACCTGGTCGTATACGTCGTCGGTGATCATGGTACCCACGCCGTCCCGGGTAAAAAGCTCCTCGATCAATGCGCCGTCGTCCGCATAGCTGATCATGTGGATACGCTTGATTCCCGATTCTCCGGCATCGCAGGATGCCGAAAGGTTCCGGCGATATTTCTCATCCACTTCTTTTTTGGCAAGAAGGTCTTGGGCTTCACCGATGTTCAACTCCTTGAGGAGTTTTCCGTCCGGTGTAAGCAGGCCCTTTCCTTCAGTGAAGATAATCAGCTTGTCGGCATTGAGGGCAGCTGCAGTGTTCCCCGCAATATCCTCGTGGGAGAGGTTGAAGACTTCGCCTGTTGCCGAGTAACCCAGCGGCGGAATCAGGACGATGGAGCCTTCGTTGAGATGACGGTTTATGGCTTCACAGTCTATCCTGCGAACGGTCCCGGTGTGGCAGTGATCGATACCGTCAACGATACCGAGGGGCTTTGCGGTTACGAGGTTGCCGCTGCATACTCGCATACTAGAACCGTGCATGGGGGAATTTGCCAGTCCCATGGAGAGCTTGGATTCGATCATGATACCCAGGCGGCCGACAGCTTCGGTGACCATGGAAAGGGTTTTTTCGTCCGTGATCCGAAACTGCTTGCTGAAGCGGGGTACGATGCCCGCCTCCGTAAGGCGCCTGTTCACCTGGGGTCTGATGCCGAATACGAGGACAAGCCTTATCCCCAGGCTGTTTAAAAGGGAAATGTCGTGAACGATATTCGTGAAATTAGGATGTGCCAGTGCCTCACCGCAAAGGGTGATGACAACCTTTTTCCCCCGGTGTTTATTGATATAGGGAGATGAGTGGCGAAACCATTTGACTAGATTTTTGGTGCTTTCCAAAATCCTTATCTTCCTCTTGAATGTAAAACCTGAAAAACTCTCTAATGGGCGTCTTTTTAAAAGAGTAATCCTGAATGATTACCGGAACAATGATATGGTAAAAGCCCCGGAGCAAAAAACAGGTGTTGAAATGTCCCGCCGTGAAAAAAACAGTATGTTGCGGCCGAAAAATCAAGGCACGCAATATGGGACGATCAAGTTTGATGGTCCTGTAAAAAAATCGTTGATCGAAATTTCAACCATGACCGGATGGGTTGGACACACTATACCCATGCTTCACAGCGCGCTCATGAAATCAGGTTCCGACTTTTTGCAAGCACATCAAGTTTGTGGATTCATAACCAAAAGGAACATCGGTGTCAAGGCGGCAATAAGATTGTAATTGTTGAGGATCAAGGGGACGCGGTGGGTATCCGTCAATTGGCCATGGGATTGATTGAATAGATATAGTTTGCAACAGCCTGATGAAATTTCGGAGTCAGGTCCACGAATTCGAGGCCGATGGTCATGGCGTCACCCTGGAAATTCAGATTTTTGATAATTGCGCTGACGACCAGTTCGTTGCCGACTCCCGGAAAACAACATGCGAGTTCGACCTTGTTGTGGATTTTGAACAACGGCTCCTTGTTGTCGGTATGTGAAATTTTACACCGGCACCCCCTGATGTTGATATCCTCCATAACGACACTCCGTTCAACGCTGCCGTCAAAGATGCGCGTGGGCATGAAACACCTGTTTCTCTGGAATGAGCGGAGCTCGAAAGTTTGAACCTGCTGTGGGTAGGCCAGTAATATCAAGTTCAAAGGGTCGGCGAGTGCGCCGGCAAGAGAGGTTTTGAACGCGTATACCGTTCCCCCGCGTCTGTATTTTACGATGATTCGGGACTCGCCTTGAATTGCATTTTTAAATTCATCCCGTGGTTCCGGTTGGGTGATGATCAGGTATTCCCTTTTTTTCATGCCGATAAAAAATGCCGAGTAGGGAGCCTGGTCGTCGATATGAACATGGAGTTTGGAACCCATCGTCATGTTGAAATGACTTTGTTTTTTTGAAACCATCCTTATTCCCCTTTTTCCGAATGTAACGCTTTGTTGTTTAAACGGCGCTTGGGGCGACATGGTGGTTTGGAGCGCGTCTCTTGATCGAGCAATCTAAAATATCCGTGGTTTTAAAATGTCCGTGGAAAGAGGATGTGATTGTGATAATGAATGGGCGCGCATGCTTCTGGATCAGAAGAGATTGAATTGGCCGGGAAAAAAGCCGGGAGCCGTTGTTTTTTATTGTATAATTTTGATTTGTGGGTTGCAATCATTTTGATTAGCGGGTTGAAATAAATATGATTTCCGCAGTTAAAAATCGTTGATAATCGAGATGTGGTTCTTGAAAGACGAACTGGTCGGAAGTTGAACGATCATGTGAAAACCATTCGAACGGGTTGATGAAAGGAACGCTTACCGTGAAATACTCTGAAGCAAAACCGGGCAGGATATTTGTCATGCGCCTTGAAGACGGCGATATCGTACACGAGGAAATTGAGAGATTTGCCAGGGAAAAATCCATAAATGCCGCAACGCTGACGATTGTCGGTGGAGCGGATCTCGGGAGCAGGATCATCGTGGGACCGGAAAAGGGCAGGGAAACGCCGGTAAAACCCATGGACCACACCCTGGAAGATGTGCATGAGGTAACGGGATCGGGCACGCTTTTTCCGGATGATGAAGGAAATCCCGTGCTGCACATGCACATGGCTTGTGGAAGAGAGCAGTCCACGGTTACCGGCTGCATAAGGGCGGGGGTAAAGGTCTGGCACATTATGGAAGTGGTGATGACCGAACTCGTGGACAGCACGGCGGTGCGCAGGCTCGACGGGGCAACCGGGTTCAAGTTGCTGGATGCATCATAGGAACGCGGTACCAAACCCGCGTTCTCGGTAGGTGAGGTTGTGGGTTGGTGCCTTCGGCGGGAGCTTGCGATGAAAATGGATATGAGCGAGGCTGCAGTGTAAAAAAGGCTAATCGCATGTAGATTTTCAGTACAATGAAATCATGTCGTTATAAATTGGCAACCGGTAAGTTCAACGACCCCAGCCGCCGCAGGCGAGCGTGCCGTAGTTACTTGCGTTTACCCTGCCGTGTAAAATACAGGACGTTGACTTCAATGGCGTTTCAATGTAATGTCCCCTTCGCTTAAGCTCCTGTCCCGGTTTTCGTGATGCGAGCTTGTTTGCACTGAAACACCGGCGGAAACCTGCTTTAGCCGTGAATATTGAACGGAAAAAGATCGTTTCAATGAATAGCCGGTTGTTATGCCGTTAAAACCGTTGGTTGAATGATCGTTCAACCCTGCAATGCCGCCTTACGCACTATATGGTTTTCGGTGCTGTATAGGGTTGTCGTTGCTGTGACAACAGCCGCATATGATGCGGCAAAAATTGTAACTTGTATTACAGGGTTTCAAGTGTTTGATGATTGTACCGGAGGTTTTCCGATTTGAAACGTTCCATGTTCATATATATAGCTGCGGTTCTTCTTGCGAACTACACGGCCACGATGTTCATAAAATTCCCCCTCTTCGGGATGGTTTCGTACGGTACCCTTATTTTCGGGGTCACCTTCACCCAGCGGGACAGGGTCCATAAGTTCGGAAGACGAGCGGTTTACCGGATGATCGCGTTGGCGGCCGTGGGCATGGTCCTGGAATCCATCTTCATGGGAGTCGAGTGGCGCATCATTCTCGCCTCCTTTGTGGCCATTGTCCTGAGTGAGACCGTGGACACGGAAATATACCAGAAGCTTCTCGCCCGGCCCTGGATAGAGAGGGTTACGGGATCGAACCTCATCAGCGTGCCCCTGGACAGCATCCTGTTCAATATGATCGCCTTCGCGGGCGTCTTCGAACACCGGATGCTCGTATCCATTATTTTCGGTGAGATCGTGGTGAAATTTCTGACCGGAGCCGGCGCCGCCCTGATTAAAAAGGAGCCCGAACACTCCGAACTCGAAACCGAACCCCGATCAACCGGCAAGTTGCGGAATGTGATGTCCCGATGATCCGGCCGTCGTTCCGGGCCAAATCCAGGAACGATTCCCCCGAAAAAACTCATGCTTTAATCGTTGATGCACTTGTGAAAAGTCCTGTACGGATTTTTTCGAACGCATGATGAAGTATAAATCGGCCGTTTGGATCACACCGGGCTGAGGCCAATTTATCGATTGCCGACTTTTTACAGGTTCATCAATTGTTGATGCCCGCGTAAAAAGTCGGCGTTCAACAACCCGACCACGACGACAGTTGTTTCAATCTGCTTGTTGTGCACTATGGTGTGGTAAAAAATGACTTTGGATTTTGTACGAGTTCATCAGTACAGTTATCCCCTTGGATGATATTGGGTATGGATCTTCTTTATGTGTTCACGGGATACGTGGGTATAGATCTGGGTTGTTGAAATATCCACATGGCCCAGCATGACCTGAACCGTTCTGAGGTCCGCTCCTCCTTCGAGGAGATGGGTTGCAAAGGAATGCCTCAGCGTATGCGGGGTTATTTTTTTGGGGATGCCGGATTTATCGACATACTTGTTCAGCAGCTTCCAGAAGCCCTGGCGCGTCATGGGTTTTCCGGCCCTTGCCACAAAGAGAAAATCGCTGGTATCCTTTTTCAGGAGGGTTTCCCTGGCTTTGTTGAGATATCGATTGATTTTGTCCATTGCATAGCTTCCGAACGGTACGATTCTTTCCTTTGAGCCTTTTCCGAAAACCCTTACAAAACAAGCTTCGGTGTTCATATCGAGGAGCCTGAGATTCACCAGTTCGGAAACGCGGAGTCCCGCCGCGTATAGAAGTTCCAGCATTGCCGCGTCCCGGAGCCCCCTCGGCTTGTCCATGGGAGGGGTTTCCAGCAGGGTTTTTATCTCATCAACGGATAGGACGTCCGGGAGCTTCAAACCGGTTTTGGGCAGATCGACCAGGCTTGCCGGGTCCTTTCCGATGATTCCCTCAGTGAAGAGAAACATATAAAATCCTCTTATTGTGACGAGATGCCTTGCACGCGACCTTGGTCCGAGTCCCGCCGCCTCAAGGCCCATCAAGTGCTTGAGGATTGCGTATGTATCCGTTTCGGAAATTGATTCAATGCCGTTTTCTTTAAGAAATTGAGTATAGCGGGCCAAGTCTAGACTGTATGACTCCAGAGTCGTGTCCGATAAACCCTTTTCTATGAGTAGGTGGTTCAAGTACCCGTCCACATGATTGTCCATCGATTCCATATTACAAACTCTCTATTCCGTTGTTTCCCAAATTCTGGGTTAATAGCGCAATCCGAAATCATCTCACCCCATTTCATATATGCCATTCGGTACCTCGGCCGCAACCACAACCTGATGGAAAGCCTTCGTTGCAAGACCCACACTCTTTGCAAGAGCGTCGTGGGCGTACCTCCTCGGTACACCTCATAAGGATGTTCGGCATGGGGCGGCTAATGAAAAATTCTTTGTCCACCCGGACCCATCGTTGCTCCGGAGGTTTCGTTGCCGATCGGGATTTCAATGCGTCTCTGAATATCGAGCGACTCGGGCTGGAGTTGTTGTTCGTGAGTCTTGCGAAATAGGAGGCCTATTGCTTCAGCCTTGGGAGCAGTTACTCAATTACGCATCTGAATCCGATCAGGTTGGACGTGAAATCGGTTTTAAAGAAGAATCGGGAACTGAGCCTTATATCGTTGCTCGAGTTCCAGCTTCCTCCCTTGGCGATTCGATATTTTGTTTTTCTATCCGGCGAAAACGGAGGATAATCTTCATCTCCGGTCCATTCAAATATATTTCCAAGGGTATCCAGAATTCCGTATTCATTCATGGAACCGGGATTGTTGTCCACGGGGGTGGTGTCGGCTACTGCGCTGGATTCAATGTTGCAGGCAGTCGTCTCAAACTTGTTGCCCCAGGGAAATATATTTCCGGACTGCGTTCGTGCACCGCTTTCCCATTCGAATTCCGTGGGCAACCGTTTGCCGACCCAGGCCGCAAAGCTTGCGGCATCCTTGAAGCTTACCTGTACAACCGGGTGATGTTTTCGTGTGTGCAACGTGCTGCCCGGTCCCGTGGGTTGATACCAGCAGGCGCCCTGGACGCTTTTTTCGGTGGATGTCGAGTTCCACACGGATTGAACAAGGCCTGTTTTTTTGTCCACGACTTTCCGGTATCTGCCCTGATACACGGTCCCGTATCCGAGGATCTCGGCGGTTGTAACATAGCCGGTTTTTTGAACAAAAACTTCGAATAATGCGTTTGTTACGGGATATTTCCCCATGTAAAAATCAGAAAGCGTTACAATCCGTTCGGGCAGTTCATTTCGATCCGGACGGGCGGCTCCAACAGTAAAGCTTCCGCCTGGAATAAGCAGGTATTCGTTGTATTGTCTTTCCAGAGAGCCCAGATACTCATCAAAGTCCTCTGCAAGCACTGAGTCGTCGACATCCTCGATCTCATCGTCTTCAAGCACTTCGACGTCTTCCAATTCATCTTCATCGAGTAACTCGACATCCTCATCGTCCTCGTCGAGAACCTCCACATCCTCGAAATCATCCTCGTCCTCGTCGAGCACCTCCACATCCTCGAAATCATCCTCGTCCTCGTCGAGCACCTCCACATCCTCGAAATCATCCTCGTCCTCGTCGAGCACCTCCACATCCTCGAAATCATCCTCGTCCTCGTCGAGCACCTCCACATCCTCGAAATCATCCTCGTCCTCGTCGAGCACCTCCACATCCTCGAAATCATCCTCGTCCTCGTCGAGCACCTCCACATCCTCGAAATCATCCTCGTCCTCGTCGAGCACCTCCACATCCTCGAAATCATCCTCGTCCTCGTCGAGCACCTCCACATCCTCGAAATCATCCTCGTCCTCGTCGAGCACCTCCACATCCTCGAAATCGTCCTCGTCCTCGTCGAGCACCTCCATGTCTTCGAAGTCTTCCTCGTCCTCGTCAACGATCTCAACGTCCTCGTCAAATTCATCGATCTCTTCTTCTATGATTTCAAGCTCTTCATCCTCATCAAGGGGGTCGGCGTCTTCGATTTCCTCATCAATGATCTCCTCCTCCACAACTTCTTCTTCGGAATCTTCCGGGGGAGGCTCTTGATCGTCCCGATCCATCTCCCTGGTGAGGCCTTCGAGGATTTTACGGATTCTGTCCAGGTCGAAGCCGGATTCATCGGAGAGGTTGTCCATGCTCGAGAGGAAATCGTTGATGACGGACAGAACATCCGTCACCCTGTCCAGGGTTATCCCTTCGGAGCCTCTAACGGCATCCGTGAATGAGCTGAGGAGCTTATCCCTTGCGGCATCGGACATGGTGAAGGTGTTTGAGGGACCGATGGTGATGCCTTCGGGATTTAAATCCTTTTCGGTGAGTTTGTCGAGGTCGGTGTTGATGGTGGATTTGACGCTGTTCAGGTTGCGGCGTTTGGATCTGATAAGATCGGGGTCATCCCCCGTATCCCAAACCTGCTTGATCAATTCGTCCGTGTCGATCTCGCCGAGACCCGAAACCGAGTCCGCTGAAACGTAATAACTTCTCACGGCCTGGAGAACCCTGTATTTTATCGATGCGGCGCTTCGATAATTCAGTTGCGCGATGGCATTGTCAATACCCTCTAAAGTGATCGTTGGTCCCAAGGGGCTCTCCCGGGTAAATCAAAATTACTAAAAAAATGCACTGGTAAATTGCGCCGGGAGGCCGCGCCCTGTTTCAAGCACGCGGGCAACCCCTCCGAATTTGCAAGAATAAGAATGAAATCAAACTTTTAATATCATCTTTTTTATGCTAACAAGCATTATATGTGTAAAACGATCTGTGTTGCAAGCCAGAAAGGCGGGGTGGGAAAGACGACAACGGCCGTTAATCTGGCGGCATCCCTTGCCCTGCTTGAAAAAAAGACCCTTCTTGTGGATTGTGATTTCCAGGGGCATGCAACGGCATGGATCGGGGCCGACTCCGGAGAAGCCGTTTATGGACCGGACCGTCCGGCGGCAAACGACCGGGACCCAAATGATCCGAGAGTGCGTTCTTCCCTTTCTTATCTGGATGTGATTCCCGCGCCGCCGCGGGTTTTTCAAGGAGAAGGCGATAGTGGATCTCCATGGGGGACAAACGGGGATCCAAGAACACTTTTCGAGTCGTTTGGAAAAACCTATGAGTATGTTGTCGTGGATACCCCCCCCTCCATTGGAGAACCCACCACCATGTTGACGGCGGCCTCGGAGTGGTTGATTATTCCCGTTCAGTGCTCCTTCCACGCGTTCGAAGGGTTGGAGCAGATGCTCAACATGGTTCGGCATGTGCGAAATACCCGGGATTCGGACGTCAGGATAGCGGGGATACTGTTTTCCATGGGGGAATCCGGCCGGAGGGTATGTAATTACTTTCCCGCAGAGGCCTTAAAAAGCTTTGAAAGTGTGATTTTTTCAACTACAATACCATTTGACGGTCTTTTCGACGAGGCTGCAAAATTCGGAAAACCCCTGTGTTTATACGATATCGGGGCCAAAGGAGCACAGGCATACCTCTCGCTTGCGAACGAGGTTGCGGGGATTTTGAATAAATTGTAATTGCAAAACAGTTAACACTCAGCAATATAAGGGATGATTAAAGTGAAAATCGCTGAAGCGGATGTCATAAAAAACGGGGAACAGGAACTCATCGATGCCATAACCGGCGACCTCGACTGGAGTACCATCGAAAGGCTGTTGCTTGAAAAACATAAATTTAAGCTTCAGGATGAGGTGGAATACAGGAACGGCGATATTGTCGTTCATGAAAATGCGATTGCCTATCGTCTCGATTTTGATGTAAAGGTGTCCCTTTCGGTTCTTTTCAACAGGAACGGAGACTGCCTCGACCTTGCAACATCCGGTGAGATCGAGGAAAACGAGCCCGCGAACCAGGCCGCTCCAGCTGGGGGAGGGGATCTTGTCCCGGACTCCCTGGAGACAATCGAAGGGGATGGGGATGCGCCGGCTTCATCATACACGGGGGAGTCCGATCATGTGTCGGAAATGGAGTTGTTGGACGATGTGACGGATGGGAACGCCTTCGAAGGCGATCCGGGTAATGAAGCCGCCGGTATCTCGGACGACCTGGATGCAATGGACGACGGGCTCATGGAGTTGATGACCGATGAAGATGCCGATATCCTGGAGCCCGTGGTCGGCGTGGATCTGGATGAATCCGACCTGGACATGGGGCCCATGTTCGACGACGGGGACGATTTGATCGGGGGACTTGACGATGATTCCGATTTTGAAGGATCGGATCCGGGCGCGGTACCCATGATGGACGGCGCGGTTAAAGAGGGCGCGGAACTTTCCGGCGGATCCGATATGATCGGTGATCGCCCGGAAGGCGATGAATCCCCGAAAATGCACATGGACGGGGCGGGCAGGGCCGAAGCGCCCCCCCTTGAAAGTACCGAGCATATTTCCCAGATGGCATCGCAGATTGCGGAAATGATATCGGAGATCAACGACAAGTAACGTTCCTCCATGGAACCTGGGAAACCCTGGAGGGAACGGTTTTTTCAAGATGCGCGGAACATGGCTGCTGTTGAATTTAAGCTCACCACAATACAGGCAGGATTAGAGAAATGGAGAATGATACTGTGGATAAACCTCCGGCATTATCGGAGATAAAAGACGCATTTGACCGTGTGCTGGGAAAACATATCAACCGCCTCATAGAGGTGGGGTCGGATGCGACATTATCGTTTAACCTTGCGACAATTTCCTGCCTTCTTCTGGTTGTTGAGCGCGACAGGGAGATCAAGAATTTTCCCGAGTCGCCCCCGGAACGTTATGTGCGTGAATCCCTGCTGGAGGATCTCGCGGACATGGGGCTGGAGATCGACGACGACCTGATGATCGCCTTCCAGTCCCTGACCACCTACGGGTATGTCGAGATCGGCAGCGACAACATGTACCATCCCCAGCTTGCGGCCATCGCCCTGGTGAACTTCATCGACAACCTCTTTCCCCAGATGCCGGGCATGAACCTTGTGGCTTATGTCATTCAGCTTATTGAGGAGATTCAGACCGGCCGGAAGGAGCTTGATGTCGCCATCGACTATTTCGAGCAGACCCTTCTGTCCCGGGGCGTCGCTCTTTCCCAGCAGAAGATCCAGGAGGAGGAGAAGGAGCAGCTCAAGCAGTCGGCGGTGCTGAAGGTTCAGGATCCCGCCGACACCGCCAGGAGGGAGGCCGAACTCAAGAAGGCGGCCGTTGAAAAGCTTGCCCGCCTCCGCTCCATGGGCTCCAAGTCCGCCCGGCCGTCAATCCTCGGCAGGCGAAAGGGAGCCATGGGAGAGCTCAAGAGCAGGGAGCTCTTTGCAAAGGGACCCACGCCCGAGGAGATCGCCGCCGAAAAGAGAGCGGCGGAGCTTCTGGAAGAGGAGAAAAAGGCCCGGGAGGAAGCCGAGCGGCTGGCCCTTGAAGAGGAGCGTAAAAAGGCGGAGCTCGCTGAAAAGGAGATTGCCGCCAGGGCAAGGGAGATCGCCGAAGCGGAGATCGCGGCCGCCGAGGAAAAGCGCCGGGAGGCCGAGGCCGCCGCCCGGGAAGCCCTTGAAAATGCGGAAAGGGAAGCCCGGGAGGCAAGGGAAAGGGCCGAGAAGGCCGCCCAGGAGGCAAGGGAGGAGGCCGAAAGAATTGCCCGTGAAGAGGAACTTCGCAAGGCGGAACTGGCGGCCCGTGAAGAGGAACTTCGCAAGGCGGAGCTTGCGGCCCGTGAGGAGGAGCTCCGAAAAGCCGAGCTCGAGGCCCGGGAAAAGGAGCTTGCTGCCCGGGAAGCGGAACTTTCCGCCGCCGCCGGCCCCCCCGAGGCTGCCGACGGGGGCCAGGGAGAGCCTGCGGCTTCGCCGGCAGGCGGCCCAAGCGATATCGAAAGTCAGATCGCCGCGTTCGAAGCCGCCATGGCGGCGCCGTGCCCCATCTGCGGTGTTGGAAAGGTGCTGACCGGAACAACGGAAACGGGAAAGGAGTATTTTTCCTGTAACAGCGACACCTGCAACTTTATCAGCTGGACCCGGCCCCATAATTTCCCCTGTCCCGTGTGCAGAAATCCGTTCCTTGCGGAGCAGGTGTTCAGCGACGGTTCCTCGGGACTTAAATGCCCCCGCGCCACATGCAGCTATAGTCAGCACGGCGTGGCGGACCCGGCGTTGGCGGCAGCCCCCGCACCGGCATCCGCTCCGCCCCCGCCACCGGGCGTGCCCGGCGCGGCGCCCCCCGAGCCCCCCAAGAAAAAGCGCAGGGTCGTGAGGCGCAAGAAAAAATAACGAACATAAAAAAAGCCTGTACGGGGATACCGTGCAGGCTTTTGTGTTTTGAAATTTCCGAGGACGAAAACCGTTTATCCAAGCACATGCTTGTCCAGGACAAAGCAGGTGAAGCTGCCCTCAAACACCTTCTCCCCGTCCCTTGAAACCAGAACGTTCACGATCCTTTTTTTGCCTTCGGTCCGGTCGGCCTCGGCAACTGCCTTCACCGATTCTCCAACCTTTACCGGTTTCAGGAACTTGACCTCCGATGACCCCAGAACGACATTGGGATGGTTTACCGCAATCATCGCGGCGTAATCCGCCAGCCCGAAAATAAAACCGCCGTGGACAAGCCCTGTTTCATCCGCCGCCATCTCCTCCTTCAGGAGAAGCACGACGCTGCTCTTTCCTTCTTCTAGTGATTCGGGGCAACCGCAAAGCTCATAACTGATTTTCTCGTGGGTATTGATGGACTCGATATTGAAGCTCATGACACCTCATCTAACCTGGGATTGATGATAAACTTAAAGCAACTTCCGCTCTCGCCGTCATCATCAACATAGATGCTTCCGCCGTGCGCTTCAACAGCTAATTTGCAAAAAGCAAGTCCCAGGCCCGTGGCGTGCTCCCTCTGCCCCACATTATGCATGACCTGCACGTACTTGTTGAATATGGTCTCCCTGAACTCCGGCGCGATTCCCGGCCCCTTGTCCTTTACGTAAAAAATCACCTTTTCGGGATCGTCCATGTAGTAACCGGTCTCGATGGTGGCCCCCTCGGGTGAGTAATCGATGGCATTGGAAAGGAGGTTCTGGAGAACCCGGAGCAGGAGCTGCCTGTCCCCCATGAAGTAGAAGTTGGAGTTCACCTGGGGCACCCCCATGGACATATCCAGCTGCTTCATCTTGGCAAGACCGTAGAGGCGCGATACCGCTTCCTGGATCAGGTCCCTGGGTTCGAGCCGCTCGTCGATGAGCTTGAGGCTGCCCTCCTCGAGGCGGACAATGTCCAGGAGGTTGGAGATCATCCTGTGGAGGGTGTCGCAGGCCGACTGGGCGGACTCCACATACTCGATGTTCTCGTCGTCCGAGGTGTAGGAGAGGATATCCAGGTTCGCGATAACTTCCGAGATGGGCCCCTTAAGATCGTGGATCAGCATATGGAAGAGCTCGGAGCGGATCTCCTCGAGTTTCTTGAGCTGGGCGTTCTTTTTCCTCAGGGATTCCCGGCTGTCCTCTAGGGACCTGGCAAGCCTGTGGGTTTCCAGGGCGCCGATCACATGGGAGGCGATGTTCAGCATGGCCTCCTGCTCGTTCTGGGTGAAGCTGTCGTGCCCCACCTTCTCGGTGGCGCTGATAACGCCGATCACCTTGTCCTCGCTCAGAATGGGCGCAAGCAGGAAAGCCCCCTTTTCATATCGCCCCTGACGGGAGGGAAACGAGGAACCTTTGGAACCGCTCGGCGTCATGTAAAGGGGTTCCCTGTTTTTCACGACCCAGGTGGAGGGCGAATCGCCTTCGAGGGGCTGGGTAATGCCGATCAGCTCGGGGTTGGTGGATGCTTCAACTTCAAGGTTGCCGGACTCCTTGACCAGCATGATGGAGCCCTTGCCCGTTCCCATGCATTTCATGATTTCGCTCAGAATCCCCTGGAGCTTGTCCTGAAATTCCAGCGTGGAATCGTTCGAAATCTTTGTCACCGAATTGAAAGCATTTAGTATTTTATCGTTGCTGCTCATAATCGAACACCTATGATTGAAGTCCTTGGTATGGGTTATGCGATTCGTAACGACCGTCACTCGGCTTTGTTCCGAACGACCGGCGGGCCCGGCCCGGAATATTCTTTCCCGCTGTTGCTCGCGGCCGGGGCACCGACGGATCAGACGTTCTGTCGTAAGAGTTCGCGGGCCTCTTCGTTTTCGGGGTCGATTCTTATGATGTTGTTCAGTACATCGTCGGCCCTGAGCATCTGGCCGATCGCCATGTAATTCTTGGCGATATAGGTCTTGATCTTGACGTTTTCATTGTCGTTCTTCTCGGCTTCGATAAGGTACCTGAGGGCTTTTCCGTGCTGGCCCAGCTTGGAGTTGAGCACCCCGAGTTTGACCACCAGATCGTAGCGGGTGGGGACGTTTTCGACGATGAACTCCATCAGGGTTTCCGCGTATCCGTATGCCTTGTGCTTGAGGCAGAGCTCGGCGATCTCCTCCCTCAGGGACAGGGGGCTGCTGGAGAGACTGATCGCCTTTTCGAAAACACTGACGGCCTTTTCGAGACGATTGTTCTGAACCAGGAGCTTGCCGAAGTTGACCCCCCTCGAAACATGGCGGGGACTGATGGTCATGGCCTTTTCGAAAAAAAGGGCCGCCTTGTCGATATCGTCCCTCTGGAGGTAGATTTCGCCGAGGTAATGGAGGGCGAAAACATCCAGCCTGTTCATCTTGGCCGCCATGTAGAGGTACTTTTCGGCCTCGTCCAGCTCTTTTTTCTTGAAAAATAGATATCCCAGGGTTCTCAGGGGTTTGGAGGAGAGGGGGTCGGCCTTGTTGGCGAACATGGCCTCCTTTATGGCCGATCCGATATCTCCGGCCTCCTCCATTTCCCGGGATTTTTTCAGATGGCGGAACATGGGGGGCGGATTGTTCGTCCTTTGGATAACGGCGGCAATCCTGTCCCCAAGGGATTTCACGGTTAGAGGTTTGAGAATATAGGAGTCGATGTCCGACTCCGCAGCCTCGGCGACGATCTCGCTGTTGTTCTCCGCAGTGATCATCACCACGGGCATGTCCCTGTGCTCCTTGCTCTCTCGTATGAGTTCAAGGAGTTCGATCCCCGTCATGATCGGCATGTTCCAGTCGATGATGGCTAGATCGATATGGGCGGATTTCAACAGATTCCATGCATCCCGGCCGTTATGGGCAAACTTGAATCTCGGGCCGTATTTTAAAATCTTGAGCATGGCGCGTATGGATTTACACATGTTCTCCATGTCGTCGCAGATAAGAACCGTCATATTGTGCAGATCTATCATTGGGAATAACTCCGGGTAATAGTTGTTACGGTGGTGAGAAAAAAATCCCGACACCTGGTCTCGTTAACAAACAACTTGCCTGTACGGAGATCTTCTCCAGGGGAGCGAAGGGAACACATTTATCATGATTTCAGGCTTCCCCATGTCGAATGGAGATAAATCGGTGCTGCATGTCCTGCAAACCTGAGCGGTGAAGCATCGGGATACAACAGTCGTCATAACGTTTGAAAAGCTCTCCCGATACAAGTTTCTCATGAACCGAAAAAAAACTCAACGTTATTTAAACCGACCGTAATCCGGTGTTCCCGGCGAGGGGCATCCTTATGACGAAGAGGCGAATTTGAATATCTTGGTGAGTAGGAAGTCTTTTGAAAAGTTTCTATATAAAAATATCAAAAATCAATGGATAAGGCAACAGCTTTCCTACCCAGGATTTCAAATGCCCCCGGCGGGGGGAAAGCGCCGCTGTTGCCGCGTCCCGGTGTCCCCGCGAATCCCGGGGGACGTTGGGCCCGGCTTAAAATAGTGGATAAAAAACTTGATTTGCCGGCGGCATCTGTTCTATGTGTGACCGCGTGGTCATTTTTTTGGATCTTCCCGGATCTTCACGGCTCTTGACGGTTCCGGAGGTTTCTCACCGGGGGGACGGCGCGCGGCGGACGCCCCAAGGAGGGAAGCCGGCAACGGGGCCTGCCCGTTGCCGGAGAAGCGATAATTCTGTTGTATTGATGAGGTTAATATGGATATTCATTTTTTGGATAAACGTCTCGAAGAGGTGGGCGAAAAGGTTCGCGAAGGGATTCGCCTTGATTTCGAGGACGGGCTTCTCCTGTACGAGAGTTCCGACCTCGTGGGGGTGGGCCGCCTGGCCGATCTGGTGAGGCGGAGGCGTCACGGCGACAAGGCATTCTTTATCTACAACCAGCACCTGAACTATACCAACGTCTGCGTGAACCGGTGTCGTTTCTGTGCATATGCAACGGACGAGGGAGAGGACGGGGCATATCGCTACTCCCTGGACCAGATAAAAAAGCGGCTCATGGAGAGGATCGGCGAGCCCATTCGCGAGCTTCACGTGGTGGGCGGCCTGAACCCCGCGTTCACATACGACGATTACATGAACATGCTCGCCGGAATCCGGGAAATTCGGCCGGATGCGGTGATCAAGGCGTTTACCGCCGTGGAGATCGACTACCTCTCGGAGATTTCGGGGGGAACCGTGGAAGCCGTTGTCGCGGATCTCAAGGCCGCAGGCCTGGGAATGATGCCCGGCGGCGGGGCCGAGGTGATGAGCGACAGGATCCGGGAGGCGCTGTTTCCTAGGAAGATCGGGAAGGACAGGTGGCTCTCCATTATCGAGAAGGTCCACGGCGCCGGCATCACCACCAACGCCACCATGCTCTACGGCCATATCGAGACCATGGAAGAAAGGGTCCGGCATCTCATGAGCCTCAGGGAACTCCAGGACCGGACCGGCGGGTTCTCCGCGTTTATTCCCCTGGCCTTTCACTCCGAAAACACCGAGCTTTCGGAACTGCCCCCCACCACGGCCTTCGACGATCTCAAGAACATCGCCGCCGCGCGCCTCATGCTGGACAACTTCGACCATATCAAGGCCTACTGGGTGATGATCGGGGAGAAGCTGGCCCAGACGGCCCTCTGCTTCGGTGCCGACGATCTGGACGGGACCATCATCGAGGAGAAGATCACCCATACGGCAGGGGCAAAGTCGGCAAAGGGGCTTTCGCGAAACCAGATGATCGGAATGATCCAGGGGGCCGGCATGACCCCGGTGGAACGTGATTCTTTTTACAACCAGGTGGGATAGAGGGAAAATGATGAATCGGATGGACGCAGTTGCAGAAAAAATCACTTCGGGCAGGAGGATAGACCGCGAGGAGGCCCTTTACCTTTTGAAGGAACCGGACCTGTTGACCTTGGGGGACCTTGCCAACCGGGTAAGGCACCGGCGGCATCCCGATCCTGTGGTAACCTACGTGGTGGACCGCAATATCAACTATACAAACGTCTGCGTATCGGAATGCCTGTTCTGCGCCTTTTTCAAGAAAAAGGGGGAAGAGGGCGGGTATATCATCGAAAAGCAGGCCCTCAAGAAGAAGATCGAGGAGACCATTGCCCTCGGCGGCACCCAGATCCTTCTCCAGGGCGGCATGCACCCGGACCTGACCATCGACTTTTATACCGACCTCCTGGCTTACATAAAGGAGAACTTCCCCATCCATATCCACGGGTTTTCCCCCCCCGAGATCGACTTCATGGCCGAGAAATCCGGTATCTCCGTCAAGGAGACCCTGGAACGCCTCGTTGCGGCCGGGCTCGGCTCCATTCCCGGCGGCGGCGCCGAGATCCTGAGCGATGCCGTCAGAAAGCGGATCTCCCCCAACAAGTGTTCCACAAAGGCATGGCTCGGCGTGATGGAAACGGCCCACGGCCTGGGCCTGAAAACAACGGCCACCATGATGTTCGGCCACCTGGAATCACCCGAACAGATCGTCGAGCACCTGGAAAATGTTCGGGAACTTCAGGATCGCACGGGCGGATTCACGGCGTTCATCCCCTGGACCTTCCAGCCCGGAAACACAAGGATCGACGTTGAAACCGCGACCTCCGCCGAATACCTGAGGGTGCTGGCCCTCTGCCGGATCTTCCTGGACAACGTGGACAATATCCAGGCATCATGGGTTACCCAGGGGGACAAGATCGCCCAGACCGCGCTCTTTTTCGGGGCCAACGACATGGGCAGCACCATGATCGAGGAAAATGTGGTGGCGTCCGCCGGCGTGAACTTCATGCTGCCCAAGGAAGAGTTGATCCGGCTTATCGAGACCGCTGGTTTCACGGCTAAGCAGCGGGACTGTTTTTACAACATCGTATCAGACACCTGATCGGGATAATACCATACCGGGGGAAGGAACTGAGAATTATACAGGGCCACATTGACGCTCCATTCGATTAGGGAGGCTCATGGCACCCGCTTTTTTTGAAGCCGACTCCGTCAAACGGTTCTTGTGGAGAATTTCACGGAGTTAATGGGCGAAGGGTACCGGAGAATGTAGATGACGAGTAGATCCTTGAAAGAACGGGAAACAGTTTTTCACAGGGCCCGATGGGTGCTGAAAGACCCCGACACGATTATCGAAAACGGTTATGTGGCGGTAAGGGAGGGGCTGATTCAGGAATGCGGCGGTGGGCCTGTTCCAAATGGGGCAAGGGTCAGGGACCATGGACCGGGGGTAATCATGCCCGGCGTGATCAATGCCCATACCCATCTTGAACTATCCGCATTAAAAGGAGTGCTCCCCCTTGGCGAGGGGTTTGCAAAATGGGTGAGGGTTCTACTGATGAAGCGGGAGGCCCTTGACGAGAATGCCCTGATGGGCGGGATACGATCGGGGATCGGTGAACTGCTGGATTCCGGTTGCGTTGCCGCCGGCGAGATCTCCACCATGGGAATCACGAGGGAGCTGTTCGAAGCCTCTTCCCTCTCCGGAATCTGGTTTCACGAGGTGTTGGGCACCGATACGACGCTTCCCGAAAATCGCCCCATGACCGATGAAACCCGCAAGGCATCCTTTGCGGGGCATGCCCCCCACACCACATCACCCGACCTTCTGGCGGCATTGAAAGATGCGGCGAACCGGAGAGGTCTTCCCTTCTCCATCCACCTCCATGAGTCCCGGGATGAAGAGACGTTTATCCGGACCGGAAAGGGGACTTGGGCCAATCTCCTCGGGGACAGGGGGATCGACTGGTCCGGGTGGGGATTGCCCTCGGAAAGCCCGGTTCACCACGCGGAAAAAATCGGCATCCTGGACAGGAACACCCTTGGCGTTCATATGATACTTGCCGGCAAAAAGGAGATCGCCCTCTTTGCTGAAACAGGCGCCCGGCTCTGTATCTGTCCGAGAAGCAACATGAACCTCCACGGCGAGCTGCCCGATCTGCCGGCCCTGATCGATGCCGGCATTCCATTGAGCCTTGGGACGGACAGTTTGGCAAGCGTTTCCTCCCTGAGCATATTCGACGAGATGAAGTTCCTTTCAGGCCGTTTCCGGGAAATCGATCCCCGCCTGATCCTGGAAGCGGCCACGGTGGGCGGTGCGGGGGCACTGGGCATGGAAGACGTGTTCGGTTCCCTGGACAGGGGAAAAAGGGCAAGGTTCCTCTATCTCGATTGCGGGACCGCGAAAAAGGAAAATCTGATCCCGAGGATTGTCGGCGGTGATTTCAACAACATATCAACGGCAGGTGAAGATGAAATGTAACAATACCCAAAGGCCGGACGGCATTAAAGCCGCCATCGGCCGTATCTCCTACATCAACGTGGCCCCGGTTTACCACGGCCTTGACAACGGTCAGCAGCCCGACTGGCTGAAGATGGTGGACGGCGCGCCCAATGTCCTCAACAGGATGATGATGGAGGAAAAGATCGACATCAGCCCTGTTTCCTCGGTGGCCTATGCCAGGAACCACGACAGGTGGATGGTGCTTCCCGACCTCTCCATCTCCTGCTTCGGCGAGGTGATGAGCGTGATTCTGGCCGCGAAGTCCCCCATCGAGGAACTTGACGGGAAAAAGATCCTGCTGACCAGGGATTCCGCCACATCAGTTGACCTGTTGAAGCTGGTCTTTGCCAAAAAAGGGGTGACGCCCCTTTTCGAGACCGGTGTGATCAAGTCGCCGGAGGATGTGCCCGAAGGATTTGAAGGTGCTCTGATCATTGGGGATGCGGCCCTCACGGGAAACTGGAGCGGGCAGTATGAACATGTCTGGGACCTGGGCAAGCTCTGGTTGGAGCTCACCGGCCTGCCGTTCGTGTTTGCCCTCTGGACGGTGAGGCGCTCCTTTGCCGAGGAAAACCCCGACACCGTATCGCGCATCGTTGAACTCTTCAGGGTTTCCAAGGAAACCGGGAACGGTATGATGGATGAGATCGCAGGGGCCGCAGCGGGAAAGCTCTCCCTTTCAAGCGCCCTGTGCAGGCGATACTATGAGCTGCTGGATTGTGACCTGAGCCCTCTTCATAAAAAAGGGGCCGAGATGTTTTTCCAAGGCTTGTGGGAACAGGGGATTCTCCCGGACGAGGTCAAACTCGACCTCTTTCAGCCTTAATCCAACTGTTCAACCCCATCTTTGATGCCCATGTAACAAGTCGGCGACCGGAATTACGACCACACCCAGGTGCGTTTCAAACGACTTTCTCGTGCTTCATATTGCGTTTGAAAATTCGGATTCGGACATTTTTTTACGAGGGCATTATCCTTGATGGGGACTCGGTTGACACTTCCAGGCCGTGAAAAAAACTCCTCCTTTCGATCGCCCGCTGAAAAGGGGAGGGGCTTAGGCTTGATGAACTTGCAATAAGTCCGAATTCGATCTCAGGGTGGTGGATAAACAGTTTTCGTGGGGCCGGCGAGCTCACATTCCGAAGGGAGGTCCATTGGTTTTGTGGGAAAGGCGGTTCCAATGATTTCCCATCGGTTGGGTTGAGCCGGTACTTGTGCTTTTGTTTGATCGGCGGCCTTGACAGGCGGGCTAAAAAATGCTTTCCTGTGCGGGAAAATAAATTTAATGAAAGGAACGGGTTCCGTGGCTCACAACTTTGCAGGCAACTATTTTGGCTTTTGGTATTATTTTTACGCCATTGATATGCCTGGGGTGCGCTGAACCGTTACATTCGAATTCAAGCGATAAAAGCCGCAGGCAACACAGCCCGCGGCTTTTTTGATTTTAGAGGCCGCGGGGAACTCCCCACGGCCTTTTTCGTTCTTAACAAAACAAGGAACGAAATCATGAAAAAGACATACGACATCAATGTTGAAGGGTTCATGCCCCTGATCTCTCCCACCGGCCTCAAGGAGGAACTTCCCATGGGGGCGGCGGCCAACGAAACCGTTATCTCCGGCAGAAAGGCGATCCAGAAGATCCTTGCAAAGGAGGATGATCGACTCCTTGCCGTCGTGGGCCCATGCTCCATCCACAACGAGGAGGAGGCCCTGGATTACGCGGCGCGCCTGGCCGACCTTTCCAAAAAGGTGGAAGAGAACATCCTCGTGGTCATGCGGGTCTACTTTGAAAAGCCCAGGACAACAGTGGGATGGAAGGGTCTTATCAACGATCCCTGCATCGACGGCAGCTGCGACATGAACGAGGGGCTGAGGAGGGCACGGCGCCTGCTCCTGAAGATTGCCGAAATGGGGCTCCCCACGGGAACGGAGATGCTCGATCCCATCACCCCCCAGTATATCGCCGGGCTGGTGAGCTGGTCCGCCATCGGTGCGCGCACCACCGAATCCCAGACCCATCGTGAGATGTGCAGCGGGCTTTCCATGCCCGTGGGGTTCAAGAACTGCACGGACGGCTCCCTTGGAAACGCGGTGAACGCCGTGATCGCGGCAGGCTCTCCCCAGAGTTTTCTGGGAATCGACCCCAACGGTCTGGCGTCCGTGGTCAAGACCACCGGAAATCCCTGGACCCACGTGGTCCTCCGGGGAGGAACACGTCCCAATTACGACTCCGTGAGCATAGAGGATACCCTGGCCGCGCTCAGGGCATCGGGGCAGGAGGAGCTGGTCATGGTGGACTGTTCCCACGCCAACTCCAGAAAAAAATTCCAGGGCCAGGCCGTGGTCTGGAACGACGTCCTGCGGCAGCGGCTGGACGGGAACGATGCCCTGTTCGGAATGATGCTGGAGAGCAACCTGAACGAGGGTAATCAGAAAATTCCCGGGGATCTGTCGAAACTCGAATACGGGGTTTCCATCACAGATGCCTGTATTTCATGGGAAACAACCGAGGCCCTGCTGCTGGATGCGAACGAGCGTATCGGTGTCCGGAAAAAAGGATAACTTGACCGGTGAAAGCAAGGAATCCGTTGACCCGGTTACCCCATGGTCCGACGGATCGGTGACCTGAAAGGAATCAGCACGTCAGCGGGAGAGCCGGCATGTAATAATCCGGCAAGAGGCTACCCGGCGGGCAGCAACCGGGCAGCAGGCGATCATGCGGGCAACAATCCTGCAGCAGGCGATCCGGCGGGCAACAACCCCGCAGCAGGTGAGTCGACGCGGATGAACCCGGCAGCAGGTGCGCCGACGCGGATGAACCCGGCAGCATGAGTGCTGACGCGAACCAACCCGGCAACAGGTGGCCCGGGCGAAATAATCGGCGGTCGATAAGTCGGAATGAAAAGTCCGGATGTCGGTTGAGGTCACGAATTTATAATTCAAGCACGAGCACGAGCACGAGCGGGTATAGGACATACAGGAGAAAAGGGCATGAAAATACATGAGGTAATGGGAGTAAGCGGGACATCGTCAATTCGAGTGGGGGACCGGCTGGAGAACCTTGAAGCGCTGGTTCCCCATAAAAAGGCGGTGATTATCACCGACGCCAATGTAAGACGGCTGTACGGGGAAAAATTCCCCAAGTGGGATGTTATCGAGATCGGAACCGGGGAAGAGGCAAAGACCCTGGATACGGTTCAGGATATATATAAAGGACTGCTGGATCTTTCCGCCGACAGATCCACCTTCGTGGTGGCCATCGGCGGCGGGCTGGTCTGCGATACGGCCGGGTTCGCCGCATCCACATTCATGCGGGGGCTCGGGTTCGGATTTGTGTCCACCACACTTCTCTCACAGGTGGATGCCAGCGTGGGGGGGAAGAACGGCGTGAACTTCGGCGGTTTTAAAAATATGGTAGGGGTGTTCAATCAGCCGGAGTTCGTGATCTGTGATCTCGAGATGCTCAAAACCATCGAGCAGGTGGAGGTACTCAGCGGCCTTGCCGAGATCGTGAAGCATGCCGCCATTGCCGATGAACGCATGTTCTCCTTCCTGGAGGACTCCACCGAAAAGGCCCTTGGCCTTGACTACGATACCATTGAAAGGCTGGTGTACGAATCCGTTGTGATCAAGGCCGGGGTCGTGGGGCGGGACGAGATGGAAAAGGGGGAGCGCAGAAAGCTGAACTTCGGCCATACCCTGGGCCATGCTTTCGAGGTGATCGCCAAGGTTCCCCACGGAATTGCGGTGGGAGCCGGCATGGTCTCGGCCGCAAGGCTCTCGGTGATGCGGGGGGCCATGACGGAAGCGGACGAAGAGCGGCTCATCAAGCTCCTGACCGCCCTGAACCTTCCCGTGAAACTCGATGTGGACCGCGCCCGAATGATGGAGGTCTTTAAAAGGGACAAGAAAAGGGAGGGGGACGCCATTAAATTCGTTCTCCTCGGGGGCATCGGTGAGGCGTTCGTGGAGGAGATTCCCATAAGGGAGCTGGAGGAGATGATCGATAAACTCTGCTGAAGTCGGGCATCGTAATTGAAAACGCCCCCGGTTTATCAATAACGGGGGCGTTTCCAGTATCGCTTCGATGTGTTTGAAACAACGACGCATGTGATTGTGTAACCCGCCCTCGCGTGGCCCGGATCAGGTTAGAAACAGCGGCTTGTTGCCGGCTGGAATCAAACCTCTCTGTTCCGCCATGGAAAACAGGGTGTCCACGGCGGTGCGCCCCTCTTTTCCGAGATCTTCCGAGAAACTGTTCACGTAGAGGTCGATATGCTGCTTTGTCACCTCGTCCGAGAGTTCCTGGGCATGGGCACGGATATAGTCTTTTGACGCGGCCGGGTTGTCAAAGGCAAACCTGACGCTCCTGCCGATCATCTCCTGCACGGTCCGGGCGGTGTCGAGGGGAAGATCCCTTCTCACGGCGATGCCCCCCAGGGGAATGGGAAGGCCCGTTTCCGTCTCCCACCAGCTCCCGAGGTCCACAAGGCATTCCAGTCCGTGATCCTGGAAGGTGAAACGCCCCTCGTGGATGATCACCCCGAAATCGAATTCACCGCTCGAAACCGCCGGCATGATCCTGTCGAAGGTCATGGGGACCGTCACGGGTTTTTCGGGCAGATAAAGGCCCAGGAGCATGTTGGCGGTTGTCCGGATGCCGGGAACGGCGATCCGGGTGTCGGGGCCGGCATTTTCGAGGTTGAATCCCGGCCTTGTCACGATAAGGGGGCCGCATCCCCTGCCCAGGGCCGCTCCGGTCCCGAGGAGGGCGTAATTTTCCCTGAGGTGCCCGATAGCGGCAAAGGAGAGTTTGGAGATCTGGTAGCGCCCTTTTTCCGCATCAAGGTTCAGTTTTTCCACGTCGGCCAGGGTAACGTCAAAGGAAAGCCCCCCGCAATTGATGCGGCCGTGAACCATGGCGTCGAAAATAAAGGTGTCGTTGGGGCATGTGGAATAGGCAAGGGAGAGTTTTTCGTTCATTGTTTATTTCCCGGTGTTAAAAGGTGTTCAAATTCGAAATGTTCCATGAAGCGCCCGGTCATGTGGGTGACGGCGGCAAATGAGCGGGGCAGGTCCCACTGGGCACGCTCCCTTTTACCCACGAAATTGCTGGCGGCCCTGATCTCCAGGAAGGGAATACCGTAATGGCGGCAAACGTGGGCCGCGCCGGCGCCCTCCATGGCCTCCATGACGGGGCGGTAATGGGAGTAGAGGGCAAGGGCCCTGTTGTCCGTTGCCGTTATGGTGGCAACGGTCAGGAACGGTCCGGTTGCAATTTTGATCCCCTTGCCTTCAAGGGAGGGCAGAGCCTTTTGGGCCCGGTCCACAAGGCGTTCCTCAATGGGGTACCGTCCCCTGATATTTCCCGGCAGGATGGGAAAGGGGAGGGGGAGAAGGGGAGCCGAGGGCTCTTCCGGTTCGATTCCCAGGTGGGTATCGATCTCCTCGGTTGCGATCCCCACATCACCGAGACCAAGGCCGCTTTCCCTGAAAATCCCGGCGCACCCGGTTTGGAGGATCATGGCGGGTCGATCTTTTTCCACCAGTGCCGTCAGGGTCTGAACGGTATTGGCAATTCCCGCCCCCGTCGCAACCAAGCGAGTATCGATTCCGGCGATGCTGCCCGACATGACTCGGCGGCCACCGATTTCAAGTTCAACCGCGTTATCCAGAAGTGCGACGGTTCCCTGCAACTCCTGTTCAACGGCAGTCGCGATAAGGATATGCATATTGTTTTCCTTCTCCTATCGACCGAAGCCGCTATAAGGAAATGCGTTCAACTATCCTTGCCCATGCCGAACCGGAGCATCTCCACGAGGGCCGTGATCCATTCGCCCGTTGCCTTTTCGTCCGCCGTGTGGATTTGGAGTCCCGCATCGAGGTCGGCATTGACCCGGATCTGTAAAAAACGATCCATGGCCGCATCGATTAGAAAGGCGGCCTTGGAAACGTCGATCCCCTCCCGCAGTTCCCCCTTGTCCCCGGCGGTCTCGATGAGACCCCGGATATATTCGAGGCTCTGTTCCCTTAATGACCCCAGGATCTCCTCCCGGAAGGGAAACCTCGCCTCGGAGAGAATCCGCAGGTACAACCGGTACACCCCCGGATTTTCGATGGTGAACCGGACGCCGGAGTGGAGGGTTTTTTCCAGGCGGAAAAAAAGATCCTCCCCGGCCGTCTCGTCCCGGACCCCCCTGAGGTAGTCCTTCACCATCTCCAGGGACCTTGCCAGGACAAAGAGAAACAGCCCCTTCTTGTCCCCGAAGTACTGGAACATGGAGCCCTTGGCGATGCCGAGGCGGGTGACCATGGCGTTGATGCTGGCCCCTTCGTATCCCTTTTCGGAGAACTCCGAGACGGCGACCCGGATGATCCGTTCCTGCTTTTCGGCGGAAAGGTTCAGGAATGTCTTGAGGGGCGTCAAGGGATCAGCCTGGAAAGGGCCATGAAGGCCATCTCGTACCCCACCGCGCCGAACCCGGTGATCTGTCCGTGGACGATGTCCCTGAGCATGGACTTGTGCCTGAACGCCTCCCGCTTGTAGACATTGGAGAGGTGGATCTCGACGACCGGAAAGTCGCACATGGCGATTGCGTCCCTGATGGCCACGCTGGTATGGGTGTAGGCCGCCGGGTTGATGATGATCCCCTTGCAGTGGCCGAGGCTCTGCTGGATGCGGGTGACGATCTCCCCCTCGTGGTTGGACTGGAAGAAATCAACGCCGATGCCCGCTTCCTTTCCCAGGTTCTTGAGGGTAAGGTTGATGTCGGCCAGGGTGGTGCTGCCGTATACGTCCGGCTCCCTTTTTCCCAGCATGTTGAGGTTGGGGCCGTTGACGACCAGGATTCGCCTGTCTGCCTTTGCTGTTTCCACAATAAGGTCCTCTAGCCCAGGGCTTTTCTGAAGTTGGCGATGGTCCGGCCGTAATCCGGGGTCTTGAAGATGGCGCTGCCGGCAACAAATGCATCGGCGCCCCTGTCCGATATCTCGCGGATGGTGCTCTCGCCGACACCGCCGTCCACCTGGATCAGGGTTTCAAGGCCCCTGTCGTTGATCATCTTCTTGAGGCGGCTGATCTTGTCCAGGGTGTTGGGGATAAAGCTCTGGCCGCCGAACCCGGGATTGACGCTCATGAGGAGGACGAAGTCCAGGTCTTCGAGGATATACTCCAGGGCGGTTTCGGGTGTGGCGGGGTTCAGCACCACGCCGGCCTTTACATTGGAAGCCTTGATCAGCTGGATGGTCCGGTGGAGGTGCACGGACGCCTCGGCGTGTACCGAGATAAGGTCGGCGCCTGCCTTGATGAACTCCGGGATCATGTTGTCCGGTTTTTCGATCATCAGGTGTACGTCCAGGGGAAGGTCCGTGGCCCTTTTGGCGGCTTCCACGATAATCGGTCCGTAGGTGATGTTGGGAACGAAAACCCCGTCCATCACGTCGATGTGAATCCAGTCCGCGCCGGCTTTATCCACCGCCTTTATCTCATCTCCGAGTTTGGTGAAATCCGCCGACAGTATGGATGGTGCAATAATCTTCATTTAAACTCTCCGTAAGGTATCTTTATTTCCGAATATGGGGCCCGGGGCCCGGGGCCCGTGTACCGGAAAATTAGTGGAATGCTTTTAAACTGTTAAGCTGTTTAAAGAGCTTTTGCAAATATTACAAGTTTAAAAAGGGATGGAGGGGGACAAAATCCAAAACCGTCGACCATTATGAGTTAATGCCCGAAATGGGAGTCGCCCCTTGCCGGGGAAAGCTCCCGGGGCGTTGTTTCGAACCGCGCGAAAAAGTTGTCCGGCGGGGAGTCGTCCCAATGTGCCGGACATTTTTTCGAGGCGGGGACTTTTTGCGGATGCATCATTATTTTGTTTAAAAAAGAGGGCATAGTATGGCATATTATGGAATGACCCGATCATTCACCGGGCCTTGTTTCGAACCGCGCGCGGACGTTTTTGATCAATTTCAAAAAGCGAGAGACCATATGAATCTTCAAGGTGATTTCGAGGGATTGTTTCTGACCAGCATTCTGCAGCTTTTATGCAACGACCAGAAGACGGGGCTGCTTCGGGTCACCAGCGGAAAGAGCGAGAGCCGGGTCTATTTCGAGGAGGGAACCATCATCTATGCGTCCGGGTCCCAAAAGGAGGCGAGGCTCGGGTACATCCTGCGAAGGGACGGCATCATCTCCGCCGAACAGCTTCAGAAATGCCTGGAGCTGACCCGGGACAAGAAACTCTCCCTGGGTAAGATACTGGTGGACAAGGGGTATGTTTCCCTGGACACCCTGAAAAAGTTCAACACCAAGCAGGTGGAGGAGATCCTCTACAATCTCCTGCTCTGGAAAAAGGGGAAGTTCGAATACAAGGACGCCAAGCTGAACCTGGCGGGGATGGTGGTCACCCAGCTCAACCCCATGAAGCTGATCCTCGAGGCTTCCCGGCGCATCGACGAGCTGTCCATCCTCTCGAAGGTGATCTCCAACGACCGGCTCGTCTTCAAGATGTCGGCAAAGGTGCAGAACAAGGAGGAGATCAAGCTGAACGCCAACGAATGGCGGATTCTCTCCCTGATCGACGGTTCCCGCACCGTCCGGCAGATCATCGGAGAGAGCGGCTATGACGAATTTGCCGTGTACAAGATCCTCTATTCCGTCATATCTTACGGTCTCATTGAAAAGAGCGAGGAGGTTCACCTGGGGGAAGAGGGCGGGGAAGGGGACTATTCCGCCGTGATGACGGTTTACAACGATATTCTCCAGTCCGTGAGAAAACATATCCGGGAGGAGCTGGGGGACCGGGCCCACTCCCTGTTCGACGAGGTCAAGGAGGGGCTGGACCCCGAAGCCGCCGGGATCCTCGGAAAATACCACCCCGCGAACAACGGCGACCAGAACATACGGAGTGTCCTTGAGGCGATGGAGGAGATCGGGGACCCGGAAGAGGGGCGCGAAAGGCTGATTGCGGCCTTTAACGGGTACTGCACCCTTGTTCTGAAAAAGGTTGCCGAGATTCTCGGCGTGCAGCCCATCCAGAAGGTCCTGGAGGAGATGGAAAAGGTGATCGGGTTTGTTAAAAAGTACCAGGCCGGTTCCTCGGAAAAAAACAAGATCGTGAACGATGTGAAGAATATCATCATGGAGATCGAGTCGGAGCTGGGAGATAAGGGAAAATCGGGCAAATCCAAGGGCATTTTTTCCCTGTTTTCCTGATCTGTCCAGCCTGCGGGATGTTTGACCGTTTGCCGTATTCTCCCTTGGGAAGGGCGTTTCCGATCAACTCCTGTCCCGAATGTTGTCGGGGGGAGCCGTAAATGAATGCGCCGGGAGGCGGACGGCGGCGGGATTGAAAAGAATAAACGGGCAATTCGGTGCAAATTAGGGCCGGATCACCCGTTTTTTTACTTTCGACGGGAAAAGGTTTACGAGCCGGCTACCCGAGCGCCGCCGTATGCCAGAAAGGAGAGGGCCGCGGTCCTGAACAGCGCCTGTACGATATCTAGAATATTCACGTCCATGAAAGGCTCCAGAAGGCGGGCATAATCCGAGATAAAGAGCAGAAAAACGGTGATCAGGATGAGGTTGATGACCTCTCCCACCTTGCCGCCCGAGTATTTTTTCCGCGCCTTGTTGAAGACAAATATGATGATGATATAGATAATCAAGGTACACAGCAGGATTACTGTTTGTGCCGACATTGCCACCTCCGACATGTTTATGTGTAACGGGTTAGGGTTTCGATATTTCAGGTGATGACGCGGATGCTCTTTTCCCGGGTAGATTTTCAATAAATTCGAGGACACGCTTTACCAGTGCCGGGTTATCGATCTCTTTATCTTTTATCACTCCCAGGTAATAATTGCCAACAGGAAAGATGATGAAATCTTCCTCGTTTTCCCTTGTCAGCAGCAGGTAACTGAAACGGGGGTTGCCGATGGCATCGGAGTTTCGGCCGCAGCGCAGTACAATCCTTGCAATTCGATCGGGCTCGGGAATCCTGGCGGTGACGACACTGCCGTTGTTCTTTACGAGAATATAGTTTTTTACTCCCGCTAAATCCCCGATTTCGGAAAATTCTTTTATGGTTGCCATTTGCCTTTAAGCCCGGTTTCCCTGCTGTCCGTTGTTGACGCGGCGGTTCAATGCCTGAACATCCTTGCGTATACCTTTATTTTATATTTCCGGCCTTCAGTCCGTAAAACTCTTGGATTTATCTCTTGGAGCCGTCACTTATGTCCGGAGTGATCACGCTTACCGATTGCCGGCCCTCGATTTACGTTTACCGAGATTGTTTAGATGCCGTATCCGGCAAGGAGTGCAACTCTCCCTTGCGCTTTCCCCGGTGCGACTCCTTAACGACAAACCACTGAATGTGGGGATATAAAAAAATCACTCCACTAAGAATCCGGCTTATCGGTTTATCATGACGGGAAAGATGCCTTTGGAGTGCCGGCAAACGCCCCGAGACGTTCCACGGCCTGGTCCAGCAGCCCTTTGAACTTCGGCGGCATGGGAAAGGTCCGGGTCATGACCGCAATAAACCGTTTTCCCGCAATATGCCTGGCAATCAAAGCCTTTTTCCGGAAAACAAGCGTGGATTCGGTTATGTCCGGATACCCGTGGCGGCCGGCATGGAAGTTTTTGGCCAGTATTTCGCCAAAGGTGGCCAGCTCCCTTTCTCCCAGAATCTCCGGAACCGCCCTCGACCCGATGCCCGTATCGAGATCATAGACAAACGATCCGATAACCCCTGGGAACAGGTTTATCCCCTTCAGCACTTTCAGTCCTCCCTCCGGGGGATTTGCCGGTCCCGGGGCGGAATGGGGAGCGGGCGAGCGTTCCCTTGGGGGCGCCACCGGGTAGGAGTTCGGGTAATTGCAGGCACTGCATCTGAACCCGGCGAACCCGCCGACGATCTGTCGACTTTTCAATATGTTTTTTTTTCCGCAATCCTCGCAAAAGAAAATCACAGCGATGCTCCCGGATTATGTTTTCCCGCCGCCAAAGATGCCCATGAGCTTTGACAATAAGCCCTTTTTGGGGGGAGCATCTTCGTTGTTATCCGTCAACACGGACTCTCCCATGCCGAAGGTTGAAGTGATGTCGTGGGTGCCTTCGGCCCCATCCCCAAGGTTCTCTTCCGGGGACTGTCCCCGGGACGCCCGGGATTCCTGTTCGGGGGTCAGTTCGCCCCTGTATCGAACCAGGGTAAATGTCATATCCCGTACAATCCTGTCCTGAAGGTCGATATACTCGCCGAACAGGTCCGGGAGACGTGCTTCCCCATCGGAGGAGTGCTCTTTCGTGGAAACCTTTTCGAGGTTTTCATGGGCCCGGTAGAGAAGTTCCAGGGATTCTCTTTTTGATTCCGTTCCCATCATGCCGATGTAGAGGATCAGGGAATTGAGAATTTTCAAGTTTAAAAGACGCCTGGGTTCGTCCGCCCATTTCGATTTCAGGGCATCAATGTCTTTATAAATACCTTCCGTCGTGAGTTTGTCGACGCTCTTGCTCAACTGCCGGATACCGATTCTCAAACGTTCCATAAGTTCGGACTCGGGCATCTCCGCTTCCAATTCCGCGGCTTCCGGGATCAAAGAGGTCTGGTCGGCGGATTCGCCCGCTCCTGTTTCCTCGTCAAAAAATTCATCTTCGAATTGAAAGGGGGAAATACCTTCTGAATCCCGTGAAATGGGCTTATCCGTTTCAAGGGAGACCCGGGAAGCGTCGTCCCCGTCCCCAAGGGGATCGAATTCGGACGACATTGTCTCGGATTCGGGCATAAACGGCTCAAGGGGTGCAACACCCTCTGTTCCGAGAGAATCGAATTCAGCCGCAACACCCTCTGATCCGAGGGAACCGAATTCAGTCGAAACGCCCTCGTAAGCGGATGAGTCCTCCGGTTGGGTGTCGTCTGCCGCGAGGGGATCGTATTCCGTCTCGACCCCGTAAGAATCCGTCTCGAAAGGTTCGAGGGGAACAACCCCATCCGTTTCGGAAGAATCGAGTTCGGGGGGAATGCCATCGGGCTCGGCGGCAAAGGGTTCAAGGGGCGTCACGCCCTCTGTTCCCGGGGAATCGAACCCGGCGGAAATTCCCTCGGAAGCTGGGGCAAAAGGCTCCGGTGAATGTGCATCCCCGGCCCCGGGGGGATCGAAACCGGTTGTTTCCACCCCGGTTTCGAAAGCGGGCGGAGCAGGGGCGGCCGGTTCCGTTTCCACCGGCGCCAGGGGGGTAACCCCTGGAAAACCTCCCTCCCGGTCCCCGTCGGCCGAAAAGCCCGTCAGGTCTCCGGAAAGGGCGGGGGCCGGCGAATCATCCACATCCAGGCCCGTTGCGGGGTCTGCCTCGTCCTCCACCCGGTAGGGAACAACCACCTCGCCGTCGTCGGCAAAGGTGGAATCCGAAAGGGGCTCATCCTCGTCAAAGAACTCGTCCAGGCGGTTGTCGATCTCCTGGAGGGGCGCGCCTTCTCCCCGGCTGGGAACAAACTCCCTGACATGGGGTGTGCCGGCGTCCCGGGGCGGCGTCACGGACGGGCTCTCCTGGTCGGCGGGCCCGTCACCTTCTCCCAAAACCTTGAGATGGATCTCCTGGAGCAGTTCATCGGCGGGGGACACCTCATGGGAGCCGAACAGGTCGTCCATGGGATTCGGGCCGGAAGGGGGAACGTCCGGGACCTCGTCGAAAAATGCATCCAGGCGCGTGTTGACCTCGGTCAGGGGCTTTACCTCATAGGCCCGGAGGGTATCCTGCCCGTTTCCTTCGGGGGGGGCCACATGGGAGAGGGCCGGGCTCGGTGGGGCTTGGCCCGTTCTCGCCTGTTCATCCGAAGAAGCATCGGCTTCATCCGGCTCAAGTGGAAACGCCGGGGGAATTTCCCGAGAAGGGGGATCCGACAGATCCGTATCCGGAACGGGGGGAGCCTTGGGGGCCGCGCTTCTTTGGCCGATGGTTTCCGATGGGGAAGGAGCTGAGGCGATTTTCCCTTTCAAGTCGTTGAACTCCCGGAGGCGGGAATCCAGGAGCTCCTGCTGCTCCCCCGGCGGCATCCCGGGGGCATCCACCACGGCTTCCAGGGCGTCGAACACCGAATGGAGCAGGGTGATGGAATCGGCATGGGCGTCGGCCTTTTTGGCGCCCACGTATTTTCCCACCACCCGGATAATCTGGAGAAATGCCAGGTGCAACTTGTGCCCGGCCCACAGGGATTGTAAGCGGGTGATCTCGTTATCCAGGTTCCGGATGGTGCCGTCGCTGATCTCCCACTCGAGGGAGAGGATAACGGCCTTCAGGGGGGCGATGGACTCGGCATCCCCCGGGGGGGCGGGTGGGACCACGGGTTTTTCGCCGCCGATCAGCTTTTTAAGGGCGTTGAACTTGGCCAGTTCCCCTGCAGCCAGATCCCTTTTTTCGCCGGCGGGCATTCCCGGGGAAAGAACGATCCTTGCAAGGGCGGCGTGGGCCGAAACCAGCGTGGGAACGGCATCGGCATGGGCGGCGGTGCCCTTGGCCGCCATGTACCTGCCCACGGCCCCGATGATCTTCACAAAGGTTGAGGCGACCTTGTCCCCCTGGAAGACAACGGAAAGGCGGTCCACCTCGCGTTCGAGGTCGTTGATATTACGGTCGTTTATTTCATCCTCGAGGGAAAGGACAACGGCACCCAGCGCCTTCAGCGCCCGGCCGCCGTCACCCGTGATGTTTTCGCTGTTCAAACCGCCTCCTTAAAAAAGCTGATCTTGAATGGACGCCAGGGTTATGGATATGATCTTTTTCAAAGTGGGAACCACGTTTCCCCCCACAAGGGCGCTGGCCTCAAAGGCCGGAACCCGCAACTTGCCGTTGAGGTCCTGCTGCATGGTTTCCGTTGTGAGCAGGGGAACCCCGGATTTTTTCAGGTCCATCTTATTGTATTGCATTACAAGGGGCATGGTCAAAAGATCCAGGTTGTGGGTCTTCAGGTTCTCGTAAAGCTGGTTCAGGGATTCGATGTTTTTCTGGCGCTGCTCCTGCATTGCGTCCGCGACAAACACGATGCCGTCCACCCCCTTGAGCACAAGTTTCCGGGTGGCGTTGTACTTTACCTGTCCCGGCACCGTATAGAGCTGGATCTTCACGTCATACCCCCTGATCTTGCCCACATCGAACGGCAGGAAATCAAAAAACAGGGTGCGGTCGCCGTGGGTTTTCAGGCTGACCATCTCCGTTTTGATGCGCTGACGGTATTTCTCGTTGATATATTCGAGGTTCGTTGTTTTCCCCCCCCTGCCGGGGCCGTAATAGACGATCTTGACCTGAACTTCCTTGGTTTTGATATTGATGAAACTCAAAACATACCCTCCACGCCGCGCGGGCCCGTTGCTGTTGTACCGGGATCGGCCTTCGTTCCATACCGACGGTGCCGGCCCTTCAGCCGCAGATTGAATTGATGGTGCCGATGGTATCGGCGACTTTCAGGCGTATGAGCCCGAGGGACAGATCCTGGCCGAACATGGTGATCAAGAGGAGATCCTCGTTGACCTTGCTGAAATGGATGCTGGCCTTTTCGCCCTTGTGAAACAACAGGGAAAACTCTGATTCCCCCACGAGTTTGGCCATGGCGTCCACGGCGGCAAAATTGCCGGCGGCAAGGGCCGCGAACGCGAAGGTGTCCAGCTCGCACCGGCCGTTGTCAAGCTTGGCGATGGTGTTCCCGGCCATATCGATGAGGATGACGTATTCCACGCCGGCATCGATGAGGTTCTCTTTCAATACGTTGTCGATATCGTCAAGCTGGCTCTGTTCTAAAATACCGTAGTTCATTCTCTGCCTCGCGGGTGACGGTTTCCCCGGCCCTTGCCCTTTATATAAAAGGAGGCCGGGTTTTTACCCGGGGACGGGCAGGCCGGCTTTTCCGACACAATCCCATGATGGATGATTCCCCGGTTGATGCCTCATACAGTGCAACAGGAACAGTCCGATTTTTGATTATATCCTACAATTTCCGACAGAAACAAGCAATTATAAATTTTTTTCTCGTGCCGGGCGGAGCGGCGGTCGTCCTTTGGTTGCCGGGTTGCGGGGTTGCCGGGTTGCCGGGTTGCGGGGGGAGGCGTTGACCCCCTTGCCGGGATCATCGTGGGCGCATTCCTTTATTCGAGGATGATCAGGCCGGTGTAGCGGGATGGAACGTCAAGGTTTTCGGGCAGGCACTTTCACATTTCTTTACAAGCGGATCGGTAGGGTTTATAGGTAAGCGAGATTGGGGACCCGGCACCATGGAACGGGTTTCGGGGGGATTTCCGCAAAGCCGCGACGACATCACCATGGAAGTTTACGTGAGTGGACGCACATCGAAATAATCATCGCGCCATGGCGGGGCCGGCATCCGTGGGACCGTGGAATCTCATCATTGAACGATTCCGGTTTGGACATTGTACATGGACATAACTTTGATGTCCTCGTAAAAGTCCGAAGTAGATTTTCAACCACGGCATTTGGTAGCCCGGGTGCTCGACGCGTCGTTCATATCATGGGCTGTTTTTCGGGGCGCGACTTACTACAGGATCATCAACTATCGGGGAAAAAGAAATTGGACGAGAACGCTTCTGGAAAAGCCGAACAAAAATACGAGGCGCTGCTCGGCGCCTTGAGAGAGCTCAAGCGCGTTGTAGTCGCTTTTTCAGGCGGAGTGGACAGTACCCTTCTGATCCATGGGGCAACCGAGGCGCTGGGTGACAATGCCGTTGCAATAACCCTTGCACCGCCCCATGTTCCCACCTGGGAAATCGAGGAGGCCCGGCAGTTTGCAGGCTCCCGGAACATTCCCCACGAAATAATCGAAATGCCCTTTCTCGAAGCGATTCGCAACAACCCCGCCGATCACTGTTACACCTGCAAGAAGCTGCTCTTCACGACCCTGCTTTCCCGGGCGAAGGAGATGGGCATCGAGCATGTCCTGGACGGCACCAATGCGGACGACCTCAAGGATTACCGCCCCGGTCTCAAGGCCCTTGGGGAGCTGATGATCAAAAGCCCCCTGCTGGACGCGGGGCTCACCAAGGCGGAGATCCGTGAACTGTCGGCAACAAAGGGGCTCCCCACCTGGGACAAGCCGGCATATGCCTGCCTGCTGTCGCGTATCCCCTGCGATACAAGGGTCGAGGAGGCGGAGCTTGTCCGCATCGAAAAGTCCGAACGGTTCCTGATGAAGATCGGGTTTCGCGCGGTGCGCGTCCGCAGTCACGGCGAGGTGGCCCGTATCGAGGTGACGCCCGGGGAGATCGAGGGCCTTGTGGCTGCCGACAGGGAGCATGACATAAAGGGACGACTCAAGGGGTACGGGTATCGTTATGTTGCCGTGGATCTAACCGGGTATTGCATGGGGAGCCTTAATGTAACGGGCCAAGACAGCTCTTCCTGAAAGGATTGATCATATCATCGGCCGGATTGGTTTCGATAGGATGCACCGCGCCCCATATATCCAAGTGGTAAAGGATATTAATACCGGGGTGCGGGTAACGTATCGAGTTGAATGGCCGATCATGCGATCAAGCCCTTCCCTATAGACTGAGTTCCCTTTGTTTGAAGGCTCCGGGAGCGGATCGTTACCTGAACCTAAGAGACACGGAACATAATAAATACACAACAAATTCCTATGAACACGCGTAGCATGCCCATCTTGCGAGCCCAATGTGTATTATAAAAATTCCATGCGCCTAAAGCGAACTCACCGTTCGGCGCGGTAGAGTGTTCCACTTGAAAGCCCCTTGACGGGTCCGTGCCAATTATGCCGAAACCAGTGGGCGGGATTGAACGAAGTGCTTCCGGATTGGGAGTGGAAGTATTTCGACGCGCCCGCCCGCCGATGCAAAAGACCGTTAAACCCTCCGGTTGCGTATTTACAAACCGGGGCCGTTCTGGTAGTTTTTCTTTCGAGTAAACAATCCTTTTAAAAAAATGGCTTTCGGGATTCAAGCAGGCCCGTGGTGACAAACCTTGGGAGCATATACTGTTGGGGATCAAGAAAGAATAAATTCCACAATTACCGATGATTCGCGTTGTGGTTGGCGTAAAGCAACGCTTACCCTGAGCTGAGTGCTCCGAGAGTGTGGATTTATTTAATTCCACATCCCTTACTATTGATGCCCATGTAAAAAGTCCGAAATGATTTTGCCGACGACAATATAATGTTGCCGATGTCCATGTCGAACACATGATATCACGGTTGTTTTTTCAGTAACCGACTTTTTTACGGGATCATCACCATTAAACCGGCAATTAAATACGCGAACCTGACGTAGAACCAGGTGTTTGTTTTTATGAATCATTTCGATTTAAAAATCCGCTATTCCAAATTGCCGGGTCGTCATGTTGGTTTTCTTCTTTTTCTAATATAGTAAAGTGGTTTTTAAATTGAGGAGGTCCATGGAATGAAGAACAGAATCAAAATTACTCTTTTTACTATTGTTCTATCGGTGTTGCTCTCGGGCTGCGCGGGCCTTCATAAACGGGATATTTCCCTTTTTGAAGCAGGTAATACCAAATGCTACGACCGGAATACCCAGCCGTACACCGCCGTGGTGGACTCGCATATTCACTTCAGGCCCTTTAACGGCAAGCCCGTTCCCTTTTCCGAGCTTACGGATTATTTCGATAAAACGGATGTGTACTTTGCCAATGTGTACGGTATCGGGCAAACCCTTCCTGCGGATTCCTCCTGTGCCTATTACCTGGATTGTCCGTACACGCCCGTCGTTCCATCAATCCGGAACGATTTCGCCAACTTCGCGAACTACATGGACGGCATTCCGGAAAAGGTGCATCTGATCCTGTCCATGACTTCCCCGGACCTGGATTCACCCGGAAAAATGGTGAAATTGATTAAACTGTACGACAGGGAGTATCCCGGGATATTCCGGTGGGTGGGGGAGGTGAACCTGGTGAAACAGGCCATTTTCGCCAACGGCCACGACCCCGTGTCGATGAGCAATATCCCCAAATGGGAAAAGTTCATGGCGGTGCTGAAGGAGCGGAATATCCCCTTGAACATCCATGCCGATCTGGGCTGTGACTGTAAAATCGAAGGCGGCTGTGCTCCTGAAGTCAAGTGTAAACCCGGAAACCCCCTGGAGCCTGTAAAATATCTTAAATTGATCGAGAGCGTATTGAAGCACTATCCGGACAATAAAATCGTCTGGTCGCATATGGGATTGTCCAAGGAGTTGGCGAAGATCGAACCACGGCGACATATCGGCATAATGAAGCGGTTGTTGAAGCGGTATCCGCATTTCATGGTGGACCTGTCCTGGCGGGTGCTCTGGGACAGTTACTTCAGTGATCCCCTGATAAGGCAACAATATGTGGATTTTATCAATGAGTTTTCCACCAGGATTCTGCCGGGCACCGATTTTGTTGCCTCCCGGAACAAGGACTTCAATACATACAGGGAAGAACTCGAAGTGTGCAGCAGGATTTTCAAATACCTGAACGACACGGCGTTCAGGAATATCGCCCTCGGGGAAAATTACTTTCGGCTGTTGAACCTGAATTACCGTGCACCGGAGATATGCGGCCGCTGAGGCATCATCGCGAAACCGTTACGAGCTTTAAGGTGCCGCAGTTATCGATAATCCAGATCAAATCCCCTTCGGTCCGATGGAAGTATATCTGGAGCGTGACGGCAACGGGCAGAGGGGAGTTGGAAAAAAAGGTTGCCGGGATTTGGCGGCGGGCTATAATGTCGGAGGTTTTTGCCATGATGAATGCCGGGCGGGTCGTCTCTTTGATGCCTGAAAGCGGTACTCGTCATATGTCGACGGGGGGCTTTTGCCGGGTGCCGGACCGGGCGCGGGATATGGAAGGGCGACTGGAGCCCAAACGGCCGGAAATCACCGAATAAATCGCCATAACCACAAGGAGAAACAGATATGTTGTACAGAAAGGTGCCGAAGACCGGGGACGAACTCTCCATACTGGGGTTCGGTTGCATGCGCCTCCCCGTAAGGGACGGCGCGATCGACGAGGAGCGGGCGACGAAGCAGGTTCGCGATGCGGTGGACAGGGGCGTCAACTACCTGGACACGGCCTGGCCCTACCATGCAGGCGAGAGTGAACCCTTTCTGGGGCGCGCTCTTTCGGGCGGATATCGCGAAAAGGTCAGGATCGCCACAAAGCTGCCCTCGTGGATGATCGATACCCGGGAGGAGATGGACCGGTACTTTTCCGATCAGCTCGAACGCCTGCAAACGGATTACATCGATTATTACCTCCTTCATGCCCTTTCGGGAAAAACGTGGGACAGGCTGGTGGAGCTCGGAGTCCTGGAATTTCTGGACGAACTCAAGGCCGGGGGAAAGATCCGAAACGCGGGCTTTTCGTTCCACGGAACCCTGGCGGATTTTAAGCGGATCACCGACGGGTATGCCTGGGAGTTCTGCCAGATCCAGTACAATTACCTGGACGAGGAGAACCAGGCCGGCACCGAGGGCCTGGAGTATGCGGCCCAAAGGGATCTTGCGGTCATCATCATGGAACCCCTCAGGGGAGGTTGCCTCGGCATGCCCGAACCGCCCCCCGCCGTCGGCGAGATCTTTGAAACGGCGGAAATAAGGCGGACCCCGGTGGAGTGGGCCCTTCGCTGGATCTGGAACCGCCCGGAGGTCACGGTGGTCTTGTCCGGCATGAACGAGGAGGTTCATATCAAGGAGAACCTGGCCGTTGCGGAAAAGGCCGAGGCGGGCGCTCTTTCCGAGGGGGAGCTGGCGCTGGTGGCCGGTGCGAGCCGCAAGTACAAGGAGCTGATGAAGGTGGGGTGTACAGGCTGCGGATACTGCCTGCCCTGTCCCGAAGGAGTGGCGATTCCGGGCTGCTTCGAGGTCTACAACCAGCGTCACCTGTTCGGAAAGGTGGAGGAGTCCAGGTTCACTTACGCCATCCGCATGAGCGGCATGCTCTCAAAGGGCGATCCCTCTTACGCCTCCCAATGCGTACAGTGCGGGGAGTGCCTGGAAAAATGCCCCCAGGGCATCGCCATTCCCGATTTTCTTTCCGACGTGGCCGAGGAGCTGGAGGGGGCGGGACTTGAAAAGCGGGTGGCCATGGGTCGGAAAATGCTCAATATCGATTGAGGTTGTGTGATTGAATCGGGCTCCTGATTTATCCCGGATGGTGTAACCTCGACACAACCGGCACTCCATTTGCCCTGTTCGAACAGGGGCGGAGGACCTGGAATCCCTAACCGGGGAGAGGGGGCGTTGGTTGTCGGAAGATTGATATGATGAAAACGAGTGACGGAACCGCTCCGGGCCGGTTCCGCTGCGATGGGTGGGGTGTCTTTTGGCGTGCGGTGCAGTCCCGAGGCGGTTCGGAGATTTCAAGGCAGTCAAGAGGATCAACCCGGCAATATGCTGTTGCCGGGTTGAATTGCTTTGTCCCAAGGATTATATAACGGGAACTTATCGTTTTTTGTTTCCCGAAGGTTTCCGGGAGCCGGGACGGGAGGCTTTTTTCCCGGGGTTTCCGGCTTTTTTCGCGGAACGTGCCCTGGAAGAGGAACCGGAACTTTTTCCCGAGCTCGCCGCCTTTGACCTGCGGGTTTTTGAACGCTTCTTTGCCTCGCCCCGCTTTTCCACGATCTGTTTCAGTTCCCTGTCGACCTTTTTGGTGCCGCCGGCGCTTTCGGGGCGATAGATCACAAACTCCGGCACACCGCTCTCCTCGGTGTACCCCTTGACCTTTTCAACGGGTATGGTCTGGTTCAACTTCTTTTCGATGGCCTCGAGGAGGTGTCTGTCCTCCCCGGTTACCAGGGAGACGGCAACACCCCTTTCCCCGGCCCTTCCCGTTCGGCCGATGCGGTGAATATAATCCTCGGGCACCGAGGGCATATCGTAGTTGACCACGTAGGGCAGGGCGCTGATGTCCAGGCCCCTTGCGGCCACATCCGTTGCCACCAGTGTCTGGATCTCGCCGTTTCTAAACTCCTTCAGGGTGCGCGTCCTGATGGACTGGCTCTTGTTGCTGTGGAGGGCAGCGGCGCTGATCCCCTTTTCGGTGAGCCTTTCCGTCAGCTTGTTGGCCCCGTGTTTGGTGCGGACGAAGACGAGGATGCGGTTCCGCTTCTTTTTGGTGAGAAGGTGAATGAGAAGTTCCCGCTTGCGGCTCTTGTCCACCCGGTGCACCTTCTGGAGCACGGACTCCGCTGTTGTGTTGCGGGGGGTTACCTCCACCTTTTCCGGCGACTTGAGCATCCTTGCGGCGAGATCCCGGATCTCCTCCGTGTAGGTGGCGGAAAAGAGCATGGTCCTTCGCTCCGTCGGCAGGAGGGCGAGGATCTCGGAGATCTCCCGGCTGAACCCGAGGTCCAGCATCCTGTCCGCCTCGTCGAAAACCAGGAACTCCACCTCGGACAGTTTCAGATGCCGTTGCCCCGCAAGGTCCAGCAGGCGGCCCGGCGTTGCCACCAGTATATCGATCCCCCGCTTGAGGCGGTTGATCTGCGCCTCGATGCGAACCCCGCCGTAAACCACGGTACATTTCATGGACACCCTTCGGGCGTATCCCTTGATGCTCTCGCCCACCTGGAGCGCCAGCTCCCGGGTGGGGGTCAGGACCAGGGCGCGGGGGTGCCTTCCGGCCCCCTTTTTCCGGCTCAGGATCTCCACCAGGGGAAGGGCGAATGCGTCCGTTTTGCCCGTTCCGGTCTGGGCGCGGGCAAGGATGTCCCGGCCGCCGAGGATAACGGGAATAGCCCCGGTCTGAATGGGGGTGGGGGCGCCGTAGCCCCTGTCTTCAACGGCTTTAAGGAGTGCGGCGCGGAGGCCGAGTTGATCAAATGACATAATATATTCCGAATTCCATCGTATGTTCAGTTTTCTTTCCCACGGGTCGATCCGCACGGGGCAATTGTCAAAAGCATCAGGGCCTATAGCACAGTCGGCGGATGATGTCCCTGAAATTTCCACCCTTGTCCCTCGTATCTTTACTCAATATTTCTAAAGGGACCCTCGACTTGTACCATAATCCTCCAGGGCAATAAACATCCATGACACGAAAAGGCAGGGTAAACCCAAGTAACTCCGGAACACTCGGCGGCAGCGGCTCGGGTCGCCGGCATTACCGGTTGCCAATCAGCATTCCGTGCCGCCCGGTTCGAGACCACAAAACCCCGGGGGCAACGTCCGGCTCAAAACCGTCCGCGATGAGCCCGGGGACATATTCCCCCTATTTCCGGACGGCTTTCCAGATCTCCAGGGGAAGCTGCCATCCCGGGCAGCGGTGGACCGCGCACTCCCCTTTGACCTGTCCGGAATGTGGGAACCGAGGCCCCAACCCCGGCCTATAAGTCAAGGAGCCAGTCCTGGCCCACCTGTTCCTCTCCAAAAAGGGTATGCTTGTTTTCAGCCGTGAGCCTGAAGCCGGCGGCTTCGTATATTCGCCGCGCGGAAACCAGTACGGCGTTGGTCCACAGGGTCATCCGTTTGTAGCCCGCGCCCCGGGCAAAGCGGATGGACTCGTCCACGAGCCTTCGACCGATTCCCATGCCCCGTGCCGAAGGTTCAACGTAGAGAAGCCTCAGCTTTGCAACCTCGTCATCCCGGCGAACCACCATGATGGAACCGAGGATCTCGCCGCCTTTTTCCGCAACCCAGCACTGTTCCCGCCTGGGGTCATGCTCCTTGAGAAACTGTCCGGCAACCTCCGCCACGAGCCCCTCGAAAGCCTGGCCCCATCGATATTCCTCCCAGTACAGGACGGCCTGACGGTGTACGATCCAGCCCATATCCCCGGATCGAAGGGGGCGGATAATAAATGGGGCGACCTGTCGGGTTTCCCCCCCCAGAAGGGAGGTGATCCTGTCGGCGGCACCGAGGAGGCTCCGTTGCTCCGATTCAGAAAGCTTCGAAAGGATCCCGGCGATCTCGTCCCGGGCCGCGACCTTGAGCGGGGCATAGACCTCCTCTCCGGCCGGTGATAAAGACAGGAGTTGTTTACGTCGATCGGTATCGCTCCTGCGGTTTTCAAGAAGCCCTTTTGAACTGAATTTTTTAAGGATTCGACTCAGGTAGGCTGGGTCCAGGGCCAGCTCTCCGGCCAGCTCCGATGCCGTCATTTCGCCCCGGATGTGCAGCTCGTAGAGAATGCGCGCCTCCGTGAGCGAATAGGGGCTTGTGAGCAAACCCTCGTTCAGGGCGCCGACGAACTTTGTATAAAATCGGTTGAATCCTCTCAGCATTTCTATGCGCTCTTCAAGAACGGGGTTTTCCATGGGTTATTTCTCCTGATAAGTTTCAATAAGTTTGTGGATAAAATTACATATAAAGTTGACAAAGTCAACTATGTGTTTGTTTAAGCAGGGATTGAGATCGCCTTTGGAAGATCCGTGTGTATTATTAAACCGGCACTAAATACGCGAATTTGACGTTGAATCATGCATCTGCTTTCATGGATCATTTCGATTTAAAAAAGCTGCGATTTTTAATTTCCGGGTTAATAATTAATGTATTTCAATAACTTGGGGGGTCTTGCCCCCCGGATGGGGTTGTCGTATGAATTTCACGGACGGCGGGCGAAACCCATTTGAAATCATCAAAGGGGGATATGGGGTGAGGCGATTATCGTTTTTCAGTTGACAGTCCGATCCCCGTGGTGTTTGTTTTGCATTTGTCCCGTTTGAAGGGGAGGTACACGGGGACCGCTATCCCGAACGCAAAAAGGACCTTTGACGTTATGCCCGATACAAAGACTGATCAACCGGTTCAATCCGGCGGCGATGCCGAATCGTTTACCGGACCCCACCGCTTTGAGATGGACGGCTGGATAAGCCGCGCGCCCTTTGAAGCCCTTCTCAATATGGAGATCGTGGAAGTCGGTGAGGGGCGGGCTGTTTTGACCATGCCCTTTTTAAAGGAGTATGCCCAGGGCGCGGGACTCCTTCACGGCGGCGCTCTTGTGAGCCTTGGGGATACCGCCGTGGTGATGGCCATTAAGAGCATCGTTCCCCCGGAGACCCATTTTGCCACCATCTCGCTTGAATCGAAGTTTCTCTCTCCGGTCAGGCAGGGAATCGTTACCGCCCGGGCTTATGCGGAGCCTCTGGAAGACAGACGCCTTCAGGGAAAGGCGATCCTGTACGGGGAAGGGGAGAAGCCGGTCATGGAGTTTACTTCCATTTTTAAAATCGCAAGGGATGCACGGATCAAAGGGGTGTCGTTTTTAAAATGAGTATCGATGAAAAAAACAGTGGAGAAAAGGGCGGGAGCATTGCAAATGTACTGTTCGATCTGGACGGAACCCTCACCGATCCCAAGGAGGGGATAACCCGCTGCATTCAATTTGCCATGGAGCAACTCGGCGTTGTCCCTCCCCATGAAGATGAACTGACATGGTGCATCGGGCCGTCTTTGAAGCACTCATTTGGGCGACTGTTGAATACGGCGGACCCGGCCCTGATCGACAGGGCCCTGGCCGGGTACCGGGAACGGTTCTCGGATGTGGGAATGTTCGAAAATACCGTTTACCCCGAGATCGTGGACTCCCTTCAAAGAATCAGCGCCGCCGGTTTCAACCTCTTTCTGGCAACCGCAAAGCCGAGGGTCTATGCCGCCCAAATCCTCGATCATTTCGACCTCAGCCGGTTTTTCCACACGGTATACGGCAGCGAGCTGGACGGCCGCCTGTCGGACAAGGCGGACCTTGTGGCGCATATCATGGATGCCAACACGCTCAATCCCCGGGAGACCCTGATGGTGGGCGACCGATCCTTTGATATTGTGGGCGGAAAGAGAAACGGGGTCATGACGGCGGCGGTGAGTTACGGTTATGGGAGCCCCGATGAAATTGCCGATTCGAAACCGGATATGATATTTGATTCCCCATCCGAACTGACGTCATTTCTGGAATCCTTCCCGGCACGGGGGCTTTAATCTCGCAAGGATCATCCCGAGTTTTCAGCGGAAGGAATTTTATTCCTGGAGCAAAGTATCCGGAAGTGGATTTTAGATCATATCATGGATAACGATCAAAAGCTGGGAGCCTTTATCCGGCGCGCTGAAAGAAAACGCATGCCGGCTCAAAAATCCTGATATCCGGAACCAAATCCACATGGAGATACCATATTTTGTGACCATCGACTGACGGCCTCTTCTTGCTCAACAGGTTGATCGGTTCCACGAAACATCAGCACTTTTAAAGCATTTACCGAATCCCCATGGTGGGAATATCTCTCCCCTCTATACCGCATCTGCTTTCCCACTTTGGATGTCGTCATCTTGGTTGATGTCGGCTTCTTGCTCAAAGGGTTGATCGGTTCCATGAAACATCAGCAATTTTAAAGCATTTACCGAATCCCCTCGGTGGGAATGTTTCTCCCCTCAATACCGCTTATATTTGAGTGCTTTCGAGGTGATATCCTCGGTTGTCACGTCCCCAATACCATGCCCCCCTCCGAGTACCGGCATTTTCCAGAGACAGGGAACCGTTCCATTTAAGGCGGTTGCGCGAATAGTGGGGGACGGTGGAATTCGATGTTGACAATTTGAACGTTTGGTCTATAAATGAACGCATGTTCATAAAATGACTTGGTGTTTATTTAGCGTGAGCAGGGGGATAGTGGGTTGGATATGTCCAGAAAAGAGAGGCAGCGCATGCAGCACAGGGAGGAGATACTGTGCATTGCAAGGAAAATGTTTGCCGACAGAGGGTATCAGAACGTGACGGTCCGGGAGATTGCCAGGGAATCCGAGTTTTCGACGGGTACGATCTACAACCTCTTCGGGAGTAAGGAAGCCCTTTTTTCCGAGTTGTTGAGGGAACCGGCCCATGAAATTCACAGGGAGCTGGTGGAAACCCTGACCTCTGAAAAGGGCGAGAAGGATAAGGTCGTCGATTTCATCAGGCGGCACACCCATGTCTGCACGGAGTACAAGGAAGGGTTCAAACTCTACTACAATACCTTCAGGTACGGCGATTCGCCGTTGAGCCGAGAGTTGACCGGCGAGATCGAGGGGTTGAGGAAGGATGTGCAGCGGCACATTGTCGATGTGGTTGTCGCGGGGGTGGAAAAAGGGGTGTTCAAGGATTTCGACCCGGCCGTGATGACCCTTGTGCTTCGTTCCTCCCTGGAGGAGTTGCTCAATATGCTGCTGGCGGGATCGAACGTGGAGAAAATGCAGGCTTATGCCCGCCAGTTTGAAGTGCTGTTCATGGGCGGGATACTGAACAACGACTGAATTCATTTCCGATTGCTCAACAGGGGGGAATAATAGATGTGTGGAGTAAAGACCTCGGGGTTTGGGAGGATCACCTGTTTGCTGTTCCTTTTCCTGCTGGCGGGACCGGTACCGCCTGGGCCCGTTTTCGGTGCGAAATCCGTTACCATTGCGGTGGTAAGGGACGGAGATTCCGGAAGGCTGGACCAGCGGATCGACGGCGTGAAAAAAGAGCTTGTGAACCTCGCCGGCAGGGAGTTCTCCCTGAAATTCAAGGCTGCCCCGGCATTCAATGCCGGGTGGGAAAAGGAGCGAATCGCTCCCGCCCTTGAAAGCGCCCTTGCCGATCCCGAAGTGGATCTGGTCTATGCGGCCGGCTTTCTTGTTACGGAAGCCGCCGTTGCAATTAGTCGGAACCTGAAGAAGCCGGTGATCGCCGGGGTTGCCCACGACAGCGAGCTCATGGGCCTGGCCGGCGGGAAGAAGGCGGATCTTGTCGGAAAGAACCTTGTTCTGATCACGATTCCGGGAAGCATAAAAAAGGATATCGACGCCTTTCGGGAGCTGGTGCCGTTCAATGAACTCCATGTGCTGGTGGACGGCAAGCTGGCCGAGATTTCGAAGCATGCCGCGAAATATGTGACGGAGCTTGCAAGGGAGAAGAAGCTGAGTATCAAGGTGGTGCCCGTGGGGGATTCCGCCGGGGGGGTGGCCGCCCGCTTATCCGGGGCAAGGGCCGTATACCTCACCCCGCTGATCCGGATGGAGGAAGCGGAGATCGGCAGGGTGGTGGAAGGAATCAACGACCTGAAGATCCCCTCTTTCTCCATGCTGGGGCGACCGGCGGTGCAAAGGGGCGTGCTTTCCGGGCGCTGGCCGGCGGTGGAGGCAAGGATTCAGCGAAGGGTGGCATTGAATATCTATCAGATTCTCCTTGGGGAGGCGCCGGAGCGCCTCAACACCCGCCTCTCCCTTCCCGGGCGCCTTTTGCTGAATATCGAGACGGCGGAGAAGATCGGCTATAACGCTCCATTGTCCGCGTTTACCGGGGATGTGGAGTGGGTCGGCGAGCGGAAAAAGAGGGAGGGAGCGCGCCTTACCCTCGAAGGAGCCATGGCCCGGGCTGCCGTGCACAATATCGATATGGCGGTTGCGGGTGACCTTGTCCATATCGCAAGGGGGGCCGAGGACCACGCCAGAAGCGCCTTTCTGCCCCAGGTTTACGGCACGACCGGCTACAGGCAGATCGACGGCGACCGGGCAAGGAGTTCGTTCGGCAGCGCCCCCGAGCGGCTGACCACCTTCGAGGTGGGATTGCGCCAGACCCTGTACGACGACGGGATCATTACCGGGTACAAGACGGCGGGTCTTCGAAGAATGGCCGCCGGGGACGAGATGGCCTCCGTTCGCCTGGACAGGATGGACGAGGCGGGAAAACGGTTCCTGAACTGCCTTGCCGCCCGGGCCATCCACCGGATCGAGAAGGACAACCTTGCCGTCACCGAAAAGAACCTCCAGCTGGCAAGGGTTCGCCGTGACGTGGGAAGGGCCGGACCCGAGGAGCTCCTTCGCTGGGAGGCGGAGGAAGCCCAGAGAAAAGGAGCTGTAATCGACGCGGCCCAGTCCGTGGAGCTGGCCTTCACGGCCCTGAATCAGAGCCTTGGAAAACGTCAGACGGAGCGTCCCGCCGCGGTGGATATCAGGATCAAGGCGGATGAATCCTACTTCCTGGACAACCGTTTTCATCGGCGGATCAACCTTCTGGGCAATATGGAGGAGTTCGAGGCTTCGGCGGTGGATCTTGCTATTGAAAACTCACCTGAAATAAACGCCCTCGAAAAGAACATCGCCTCGGCAAAACTGGTCCTTGCGCGCCTGGGGCGACGGTATTACCTGCCCAAGGTGACCGCAGGCGCCTCTTATACAAGGAATATCGACAAGGCGGGCGAAGGCGTGGGGCCCGCGATCGATATTCCGGGCCTTTCTTCCCCGGACGACAATGAATGGGCCGTTTCCCTTGAAGTGACCCTGCCGTTTTACGAGGGCGGGGGCAGGGCGGCCGATATTCGCCGGGCAACGGCCGAGCTGAACCGCCTGGTCCATACCCGGGAGAGAACCCGGCAGCTTATCGAGCAGAGGACCCGTTCGGCCATCTTCTCCCTCTCAAAGTCATGGCCCAATATCTTCCTGACAAGGAAGGCGGCGGAACGCGCCGGAAAGAACCTCTCCCTGGTGCAGGATCTCTACGCCCGGGGCAAGGCAACGGTCACCGATATTATCGATGCCCAGAACCACCGCCTGAGGCGGGAGCAGAACGCGGCCCTCACGGTATACGCTTACCTTTCCGACCTTCTTTCCTTCCAGCGCGCCGTTTCCTGGTTCGAGTGGGAGAAGGACGAAGGGGAGAGGGATGCGCTTTTGAAGCGGCTTACCGGCGGCAAGGGTAATTTCGCTCGGGAAACGGAAGGATCATAAGGAAAGCTGTCATACCCCTGCGGTGAGTTTGAACGCAAAGTAAGTAATCAGGGATCGAACAAGAATTATTTCCACAATTACAGATGAATCGTGTTGCCGCTGGATTAAACCCGCGCGCCGTTTTTTCTGAACCGAGCGCCCCGGCAGTGTGGATTTATTTAACTCCATGCCTCTTGGGGAAAACGCGGCTGAAGGAATGCAATGAACGGTGGGAAAATGGAGAAAAGAATAAGAGGAAGGGACGGTAAAAAATAATGAATCGTTGGACAGGAGATATCACGGGCAGGAACAGGCTGATCGTCTGCATGATTTCAATTTTACTTGTTTTATTTCTCTCTTCTTGCAGGAAAGAGGAAAAAACCGTTCAGAAACCGGCGATTCGTCCCATCCGCACGGTGGTCGTGGGGGCGCCCGACGCGGACAGGGAGAGGTCCTTTTCCGGTATTGCAAGGGCCTCGGTGGAGACCAAGCTGAGCTTCCGGGTGGGCGGCGAAATCGAGCGCCTTCCGGTGGTGATCGGCAGGAAGGTGAAAAAGGGGGACCTGGTCGCCACCCTCGATGCCACGGATTTCAAGCTCGCCCTCAACCAGGCAAAGGCCGGCCTTGCCCTTGCCGAAGCCCAGCTCAACCGGGCAAAGGCCGATTACGAACGGGACCGGCAGCTCTACGAGGCGGAGGATATCTCGAGGAGCCAGCTTGACCGCTCCATTGCCTCCTGGCGCTCCAGCAAGGCCCAGGTGGATTCGGCCGGGGAATCCGTGAACCTTGCCCGCAGAAAACTCAGCTATACCACCCTGAGGGCACCCATGGGCGGCTCCATCGCATCGGTTCCCGTGGAGGCCCACCAGACCGTGGGCGCCGGCAGGACCGTCGCCACCCTGACATCGGGCGGGGAGATGGAGATCGAGGTGGGGATACCCGAATCCCTGATCACCCGCATCGCCGTGGGGGACCCCGCGACGGTGGTCTTCGATGCCATTGCCGGCAAGACCCTCGAAGCCAGGGTAAAGGAGGTGGGGGTCCAGGCCTCCGATGCCGCCGTCTACCCGGTGACCCTTCGGATCAACGAAAGGAACGACCGGCTCAGGCCGGGCATGGTGGGGGAGATCACCCTGAACTTTACGGCCGACGAGGCCTATATCACCATTCCCCTGGTTGCCGTGGTCACCAATCCGGGCGGGAAAAGATTCGTGTGGATCTACGGGAAGGAGAAGGGGACGGTAAGTAAAAGGGAGATCACCGTGGGAAAGCTCACCTCCAGGGGGCTTCAGGTGGAAGCGGGGCTGACCGCAGGAGAGATCATCGCCGTGCGCGGCGTCCATCGTTTGAGCGAGAATATGAAGGTGCGCCTGCTGGACAGGGACGGCGCGGCAGGGGAGGCGGCGCCATGAACCCGGGTGAATGGTCCATTAAAAACAGTGTCACGGTATCGGTGATCCTCTTTATGATCGTCATGGGGGGCGCCCTTACCTATACCACCATTTCGAGGAAGGAGAACCCGGAGTTCACGGTTCGAACGGCCATGGTCACGGCGGTGTTCCCAGGCGCTTCCCCGAAGAAGGTGGAGGAGCTGGTCACCGACAAGCTCGAGGAGAAGATCCGGGAGATGGGGGAGATCAAGGATGTGCGTTCCCAGTCCCTCACCGGCCTCTGCATCATCATGGTGGATATCCAGGACCGCTTCAAGAACGTGCCGGAGATCTGGCAGAAGCTGCGCAACAAGGTGGCCGACGCAAGGCCCACGCTGCCCGAGGGCGTTCGGGAGCCCAGCGTCAACGACGAGTTCGGGGATGTGTTCGGCGTGGTGGTGGCCCTTACGGGGGACGGGTACTCATACCGTGAGATCAAGGACGTTTCCGACTACGTACGAAACCAGCTCCTGAAGATCAAGAGTGTCGGCAAGGTGGAGCGCTTCGGCATACAGGACGAGCGGATCTTCGTGGAGTTTTCCAATGCAAGGCTTGCGGAATACGGGTTCAGCCCCGCATACCTTTCAAGTATCCTGAGCTCCCAGAACTCCATACAGCCCGGCGGCTCCGCCGTGGTGGGAACGGAGAGGGTGATTATCTCGGCCACGGGAGAGTTCAAGAGCCTGGAACAGCTCCGGAACATGTCCCTCCAGATCCCCGGGCGGGCCGAATCCGTTGCGTTGGGGGATATTGCCGAGGTCCGGCGGGGCTTTTCGGACCCTCCGAGAACCCTTGGGCGATTCAACGGCGAGCCCGCCATCTATATCTCCGTGAACATGGCAAAGGGCGGAAACGTCATGGAGATGGGGGAGGCGGTGGAAGCGCGCCTTGCCGAGATCCAGGCGGAGCTTCCCATCGGCCTGGATTTTTCCGTGCTCTCCTGGCAGCCCAGGTTCGTGGACCGCTCCATCAACGAGTTTATGATCAACCTCCTTGAGGCCTTTGTCTTCGTGGTGGCCGTGGTGCTGATCTTCGCGGGGCTGAGGACCGGACTGATCGTGGGCACCCTGGTTCCCATGGCCATGATGGCCTGCATCGCCATGATGCCCTTTTTCAACGTGGAGCTCCAGAAGATGTCCATCGCCTCCTTGATCATCTCCCTGGGGATGCTGGTGGACAACGGCGTTGTGGTGAGCGAGAACATGCTGGTGCGCATCGCGGCGGGCGAGGACCGGCTTTCGGCGGCAAAAGGAGCCGTGTCCGTCCTATGGAAACCGCTTCTCTCCGCATCCCTTACCACCATACTGGCCTTTCTGCCCATCTATATCGCCAAGTCCTCGGTGGGGGAGTACTGCGGTTCCCTGTTCGTTGTGGTCACCCTGACCCTCCTGGCATCGTGGCTGCTCTCCATCACCATGATGCCGCTCCTCTGCTACAAGTTTCTCAAGCCCAAGATGAGCACCCAGACCTTCGACAACTGGTTCTACCGGCTCTACCGGGGCACCTTGACCCTCTGCCTTAAGCTCCGGCCCCTGTTCCTTATATTAGTGGTGGCCGTTACCCTCACGGCACTGTGGGCCATGAAGTTCGTGCCCAAGACCTTCTTTCCCCCCAATGACCGGGAGATGTTCGTGGTGGATTTTTACCAGCCCTACGGCAGCGATATCGAAACCACGACCCGGCGCCTTGAACGCCTGGAGAAGTTCCTCCTCTCAAAGGAGGATGTTGTCTCCGTCGGCTCCTTTGTGGGCAAGGCCGGCCCCCGCTGGTACCTCTCATTGACCCTGGAGGACAGGGGACCCAACTATGCCAAGGTGGTGGTGAATACAAAGGATATTCCCGCCATGAAACGGGTCGTGGAGGAGGCCGCCCGCTACATGGACGAGAACTTCCCGGACACCCGCCACACCGTGATGAAACTGGCCAACGGCCCCATCGTGGGCGCGCCCATTCAGCTTCGGATCTCCGGGGACGATATCGGCACCCTCTACCGTTTGAGGGATCGGGTGATGGCCGAGATAGCGGATATTCCCGGCGTTACCAATGTTCGCGACGACTGGGGGGAGTGGAGCCGGAAGCTGGAGGTGGACGTAAGGCAGGACAGGGCCAAGCGCGCGGGCTTCAGCAGCCGGGATATTGCCCTATCCCTCCAGATGCAGCTATCCGGGCTTCCCGCAACGGATTACCGCGAGGGAAAGGAGATCATTCCCATCGTCCTGCGCTCCAAGGATGCCTACAGAAAGGACCTGGGCAAGGTCGAGGGGCTGAATGTTTACTCATTCTCGGACGGCAGGAGTGTGCCCCTGCTCCAGGTGGCCGATACCCGCCTGGACTGGCAGCCCAGCAATATCAGGAGACGGAACCAGACCCGCTGCATGACCGTGAAGGTGGATATCAAGGATCGATTCCCCAGTCAGGTACTCGCGGACGTTACCGAAAAGATGGAGACGGTGCTTGCCTCTGATCTCTGGCCCTCGGGCTATTATCTTGAGTACGGCGGCGAAAAGGAGAAGAGCGGCGAGTCCAAGGCCTCCCTTGCCGAAGGATTCCCCCTTGCATTCGGCCTTATGATTCTACTTCTAATTACGCAGTTCAATGCCTTGAGGCCGCCTGTGATCATCCTGCTCACGGTGTTTCCAATGTTTATCGGCATTACCACGGGGCTGATTCTCACCAATTCCACGTTCGGATTTATGGCCATACTGGGAGTGGTGAGTCTGTTCGGAATTCTGGTGAACAATGCGATCATGCTCATCGATCAGATCGAGATCGAAAAGAGCGAGGGAAAATCAACGCAGGATGCCATTATCATATCGGCGCAGAAACGGCTTCGGCCCATCGTTATGACCACGGCCACGACCATCATCGGGTTGATCCCCCTGTCGATTCAAGGGGGAACCCTGTGGAGCCCCATGGCGAATGTGCTGATCTTCGGGTTGGCCTTTGCCACCGTTTTGACCCTGGCGCTCTGTCCGGTGCTTTATTCCTACATGTATCGGGCAAGGTTTTGGGGATATAAATGGGATTCGGATGTGGTTTCATAGATTAACTTCGGAAAAGAGCGTTGACGGTATCGCATCTGAGATGCGCGTGAATTATTGAAGGAATCAGGAGAAGCAGCATGAAGTGGATGAAGTATAAAGGCTTTTTGGCAAAGGTTGAATTTGACCCCGAGGCCCGCATTCTGGTGGGCCGTGTTATCGGTATTCGTGATGTTGTGGGTTTTGACGGCGAATCCGTTACCGAACTGGAAACGGCCTTCCATGAGGCGGTGGACAACTATCTTGAAGCCTGCAAGGAGCTTGGGCAGGAGCCAAACAAGTCGTACTCGGGGAACCTGATGCTGCGAATTCCTCCCGAGATTCATGCAGCCGTGGCTTTTGCGGCGGAGGCAAACGGAAAAAGCATCAACCAGTGGGTTGTCGGGGTGCTGGACAAAGAGTGCCATGCCAATTAACTCAAGAGTAACGTGCCCAATGTTTCAAATTGGTTTCCTCATTGACCGGTCTGGTAAACGGTTTTGTGCTCGTAGCTCTTCCCTGGCACAAATTCAAGGGATGGCAATTGTTTTCGATGAGCCTGACTCACCAGCCTTCGAATGAAAATTTAATGATTCAATTATCGTATTATGAGTGAGGAATGTCCATGTCTGCGACAGTGCTGTCGGTGGAGGATTTTGCGCTCGGATAATGGGGCGAATCCATCAAAGAGTCGAGCGGACTGACGATGGCGCTGATATTCTTTTCCATCACATGGGTATATATTTCGGCGGTTTTCACGTCGGCATGCCCCATCAAATGCTGGACAACGCGAATGTTGATACTGTTCTCCAGCATATGGGTTGCAAAACAATGCCTGAATGTGTGGCAACCCGCGTGGTTAATGATACCCGCTCGTTTCAAGGCCAGCTTCACAGCTTTTTGCAGGCCCGATTCAAATACGTGATGACGGCGTCTTTTACCGGAACGCGGGTCGATTGCGGTTTTCTTTGAAGGAAAAACATACTGCCACCCAAATACCCTGCCGGCATTTTTGTATTTGCGGGCGAGCGCACCGGGTAAATTGACTTCACCAGGTAAGCGAAGACTCCGAGCCCTTGAGCAAGATCCTGGTCGTGATAAGATTTCACAAGTTTAATCTGCTCCTTCATGGCGGTATTGATGGACTTGGGGAATATGGTTGTACGGTCTTTACCGCCCTTAGCCCCCCTCAGATAAATCAGGTTCCGTTCAAAATCCAGGTCATGCACCCGTAACCGAATACACTCCATCAGTCGTAATCCCCGCCATATAGCAGTTTAGCCATCACAAGGTGCGTACCATAAAGGTGATTTAATACCCGCTGAACTTCCTGCTGGGTCAGAACAACGGGCGGCCTCTTATGTCGTTTTGCCCTTACGGGATCAAGGGATTGATCCACCGGTATATCAAGTACCTTTTTGTAAAGAAAAACAATTGCATTCAAAGCCTGTCGCTGTGTTGCGGCGGCAACATTTTGATTAACGGCCAGGTTTGAAAGGAAAGCTTCGATTTCCTGTTTTTCCATGTTTTTAGGGTGGGTCTTGGAACCGTGAAATCTGATATACCGTAGAATCCAGTCGCAATAAGTCTGCTCTGTCCGATATGAATAATGGTGATATCGGAGAACCTGACGAACCTGATCCATTAAGCGAAGATCGGGATCTGGCCTGAACTGGGCTTTGTTTTCCATTGCTTCAATCTCCTTGGTATTTGGCGGTTTTTTCGACAGGATGGTTTCCATGTTTGTTGATTAATACTGCAATAGATGGAAAATAATCCATCCCAAAGAACATAATTACGGAAGATTACCATCTCTTTGAGGTGCGTATAAATACGTGCATATAATACGTAGTAATACGTGTCGGTATGTGAGGTTAACTATAACTCTTGAATGTTATTGAAATGATTCCCGATTTATGGTTTGATTTTGTCATTATGTGAAATGATTTGAAGCTCCATGAAAAAGAAAAGTTTGTCGGACTGGTTGAATGAGAAACGTTGCCAATTGTTTTTTCATCCCGGCAAATGCAAATATCCATGCGAACATATTGAAAATTCAATAGGTGGAAAATAATCCATGGTATAGAGGTGATATGATGGAAGAATTCCATCTAACCAAACTGGTTAGGCGAAAAGAAGGAGAATCAAGATGGTGCAGAAGAGTTGGATTGCAATATTGGCCGTGATTGCTCTGACCATGTGCGGAGTCTCGGAGGCGCGAGAGAATGGGGGCGTAATTTACTATACGCTTATTGAAGGACAAGTGCATGTTCTGCTGGCTGATCACAAGGGCGGTGGAGCGAAGCATTCACAAAGAGGTTGGGCTGGTTTCGGAGGGAGAGGATGTGCCTCCGACACTGCAGAAACTGTCGCGAAACGGGAAGGAGGCGAAGAGCTGAAATGCATCTTGAGCAACGCCGAAATATCGGCAACGTTTCAAAATGCGCCAAGCCACAAGAAGGGTAACTTTACTACATATTTTGCCAAGTTAGATTTCATTGATTCTTCAATTCTCACGTTAAGGAAGAATCCGGGTGATTGCAGTGGTGGTGGAGAGCGAGGGCCATATGCTTGGGTGGCCTGGGAAACTCTCAATCAAGATATCAACGCCGCCAAATTACATGCCGGTAAATATCAGTTGACGATCAAGCGCGACAACAGTGAACGGATTTATCCCGTGAGATCTAGCAGTGTTTACTACAACGAGTTTATTTCCGCCCTAATAGGCGCAATGGAGAATATGCAGGGCTTTCCGTTCCAGAAGTTCCATATCGCTAGTAAATCTCCAGTGCGTGAAATCCACAGTAAGGATTAGATGCATGGATTCGAGTCACCTAACAAGGTCATGATCACGAACGGCAATAAGCGTTGCTTCGCTCTGCTTTGTGCCGCCGGTTAAGGAAAGAGCCCAACACTGCCTGTGGAGCTGGATGAAACGAAAGCACCAGAACAAGAATATACACTGGCTTGCCAGAAAGTACTGGTTGTGCGGACCAAATCCATGGACCTTCACTGCAAAGGTTAGATGCAAGAATGGTAAATCCGTACGTACGAGCTTTTACGCCCAGACAGAGTAATGATCATCAGGCATAGCAAAATCAAAGGGGGCGCTATCCCCTATGATCCGAATCCCCAACAATATTTCCGGAACAGACGGTTTGCCTTGAAAAAGCAGAAAATGTGCTATTGTTAGTGTGATATTAACAGCCGGGTTTCCCCACAAGGGTTGCCTTTGAAATGCTTGAGCCGTGTGCTGGGAAACTCGCAAGCACGGTTCTTAGAGGGCTTGGGGCTGGTAACAGACCCTGGCTACTCGACACATAAGGAAATTGGATGATTCACAAAATCAAGCCAACGGTTGAATTCTATCTTGGAATCCTGGTGTTTGTTATTGCTGTTGTTCAGACGTACATAGCGGTTCAGCAATCCGATATTGCGCAGAAGCAGCAATCTCTGGAAACGATGGCTTTTACAAGAGAGTACATTAATGGGTATACGTATCTTTACGACCACATACCAACGTCAGATGTTGCTATTGTGGTTACTGAAATTCGGAAAGCAGGACTTCCTGCCCTAGCGGTACCTTCTCAGTATCGGCCTGGGTATTGGGCAATTGTCGCACCGTCGTTTGGTGACTACTTATCTATGGAACAAGCGAAGAAACACATTCTAGGATGGCGAGTAAGTATTGAAAGAAGAGAAAAAGAAATTGGTAACGGCAATACTCCAAAGATTGATGTGTTTAAGAAGTACCAAAGGAGGATTGGCTACTCGAATAAAGGAAGGCTTGTTTTTTTCTACAAGGCCGACATAGTAACGAAAAAAGATTATTTTGAAGAACTTGCGCAAACACCAAGGTTTTTCGTGAACCCAGCAAAGATTTAGTCTAACGAATAAGGATAGATCGTGAGAGCGAAGCGATCCACGATCTTATCCTGTAGTTGGACAAGCCCGCCGGATTCGAGCGGCGTCCTTAATATAAGCAAATATCTTTTTCGAATGGGAGGTGGTTTCATCCTGAGAAGGAATAAACCCTTTTTTTAGGACGAGCGGGGGCGTATGCCTGTAGAAAGGCTAAAAAAAAGCGACATCTATGTCATAAAATAGAGTAGGTCCTCCTGTAATTGAGTTGTTGACTGGTTTTAGCCGATCGAGCATTTAACCAGGTGACCAGCGCGGTTGGCTGATAGCCAGTATATTCATAAGAGCCTGGCACTTGGGACACTTAAAAGCTGGCCTTGATCGTGGCGCGCCGGCTTGTATCACAACCTGCAAGACCAATTGGACCAGTGACAAAAGCTTTTTGGCATTGCCGTGTAAAAAACCATAGTCTCTAACCCGTCGAAAACCTTTGGGCAAAACATGTTGCAAGACCATCCACAAGAAATCTTCACCCTTGGTGGTGCGGTAACGGGTTTTGCCGGTACGACTTTCGACGTACTTGAAGGTAACATTGCCGTTTTGATTTGACACGATATTATTTTCAGCGATGACGCCCCGGTAAAGGTAACGCGACAAGTATTTTAAAGCCGGCGCCCCCTTTCCGGTATGCCTGCAATCGACTACCCATTTTTGCGGCACGGATTTTGGTAAGCGGAGTCCGGCTTTGCCGGCTGCTTCCAGGAAGCGGGCTCGATACACCTTAGCCAAGGCAAATTCATTGAATAAATATTTGCTTTTTTTCTTTTTCCATTGTTTTCTGACATTATCAACGCCACCGTCGGGCACCACAACATGTATGTGGGGGTGATAATCAAGGCGGCGGTTATGAGTATGCAGGACTGCGGTCATACCGATTTTGGCGCCAAGGTTTTTGGGGTTTAGGCCAAAGTCAATCAGGGTGCCGGCAGCGCAAGTAAAAAGAAGGTTGTAAATGAGGTTTTGGTTATTCAAAGCCAGGGACCTGAGTTCATATGGCAGCGTAAAGGTTGCCATGAAGTATTCAACCGGCAAAAGCTTAGCCTGCTGGCGATCCAGCCATAGCGTGGTTTCATGATTCTGGCATTGTGGGCAATTGCGGTGCCCACATGAACGAGGTTGCCATACAGTATGACTGCAGTCACTGCATTCCACGATCAACTGGCCCGCTTCGGGTGTCCTGCACCTGCTGATTGCGGCGATGGCGCGCTGATGACTGGGTAAAAGCCGTGAACCGTATTTTGTTCGGAAAGCATCCTGATATTGCTCAAGGATAGAGGCAAGTTGCATGATCATATCCTCCTCAAATCGACGTGGAGGGTGTTGATCAACCCGTTAATAGTTTCAAATGCGTTTTGTTGAGCAGTATCGGTTAAATGCGCGTATCGCGCTGTTGTCGTGGGGCTGCTGTGACCGAGAAGCGCTTGGATATGCCGAAGACTCAACCCCTTTTCCAGTAAATGGGTTGCGTAGGCGTGCCTCAGGGAATGGACGGAGACTTTTTTTTAATGCCGCATTGGTTCACCACAACTTTCATAGCAGATTGTGTTCCGCCGAGACTCATGTGGGAGGTGGCTGCTTGAATACGCTCGGGTGAACCGACGGCATTGGGAAATAACCAATTGGGGTTGCGATGTTTGCACCACAACGCGCGCAATGCTTGATATGTCAGCTCCGGTAATGGAACGAAACGATCCTTGTGCCCCTTGCCGCAGCGGATATGGACCAATTTGCGCTCACCGTCGATATCGCCCACTTGCAGGGAAAGGGTTTCGGAAAGGCGCAGCCCCATGGAATAGGTTGCCAAAAGAAATACCCGGTAGCGCAATTTGTGTGTGGCACCGATCATTTTTTCAATTTCGGTGACGGTGAGAATGTCGGGAAGTGATCGAACTTTGGGGGCTTTGACGATGTTTACCCACTGCCAGTCACGTTTAAGGACATGTTTCCAGAAGAACTGAAGACCGTTGCGATCAACTTTAACGGTACTCCAGGAATGGGACTTCACTAGATCGGAAAAGAATAGTTCCCGTTGTTCCAAGGTCAATTTATCGGGGCAACAATTGAAATGCTCAGTGATCCGGCGTACGGCGCGCGCATAGGCTCCAATGGTCGATTTGCTTTTGCCTTGGAGTTTGAGCAAACGCAAGTGACGTTCATAAAGTTTGTTAAATCGCTTTGTTTCGGTTTGGTTCATGGTATATCTCCCTTTTTGCTAAGGTGCCCGTAATTGGGTCACGCTGGGAGTTATACACTGATTTGGGATTTTTTTCCGCCGCGTAGCGGCTTCGTCCAACAAACGCTTGAACTGCGGACCCGGCTATACACGCGCGTTTTTTTAACGTTGTTTTTTTCGAATTTATTAACTTTTTTGAAATCTGCCGTTTACCACGCCGTGCCGTTTAAGCGCGGCGTTAGTGCGCCAAGCGCAGTTTGGCGCTTCTTATAGAGTGAAAGTCTTTATCGGGTAAAGCCTAACCAGCAGCCCGTACCGAGTGTTGCGCGGCTGGCGGAATTGGTGGCCACTTAGTGGTAACTGGTGAACAATAGCCGTGAAGCGTACACAGGGAACATTACAGGCCGTAGGGGAGACGTACCTCCCTGAGGCGATTCAGCCCCGTTAATAGCAAACATGCAGTTGGCGACGGTTTTAACGTGCCGGAAGCCCGTACAATAGAATCGAATTGGTGAGATTCTTGAGGGACTGTCGGGGTCATAGAGCATGGCATGTAGTGAGAGAAGCGCCAGGAACTTGGGAGACCCTTCCGCCTCCTCGAACGAGGTAAGACGTATCAACCGCAAGAAGAGCGTCTGATGGGCCGAAGGGAGTCAGATCATCTCATAGTACTCTGAGACGGTAACGCCGTTCACATGGGGAAGGGGATGACGGTATTACGTAGCCCGCAAAGGAAACATATGCAGATTAGACAGGCTGAACAACATATGCAAACCTCACTGCGGGGAATAGCAAAGAAGGCAAAGGAAGATCCCAGACACCGATTTGGAAACCTTTACAGCCTGCTGAACGAGGAAAATCTACGCTGGTGTTTTCCGCAGCTTAATCGCAAAGCTGCTCCTGGGGTAGATGCCGTGGACTATGATACTTTTGAGGCTGATCTTTACGAGAATGTCGGGCAGATAGTAGGTGATCTAAAGGCTGGAAGGTACAAGGCGAAACTTGTTCGTCGACGTTACATTCCAAAGGCTGGAGGAAAACGTCCACTCGGCATTCCCGCTATCGGCGATAAGGTGGTACAGACAGCGGTAGCCTCGGTACTTTCGGCAATTTTCGAGCAAGATTTTCTGCCATGTAGCCATGGTTACCGTCGAGGCAGAGGCCCTCAACGTGCAGCTCTTGAGCTCAGCAAACGACTCCATCGAGGGCGTTTTCGATGGATCGTGGATGCAGATATCAAAGGCTTTTTCGATCATATCGATCATGAATGGCTGATGAGGATGCTGGAACAACGGATTGATGACAAACGGTTCCTTGGCTTGATCCGCAAGTGGCTTAAGGCAGGAATCCTTGAGGAAGACGGGCGGGTTATATATCCCGTGATCGGTACCCCTCAGGGTGGTATTGTCTCTGCGGTACTGGCCAACATCTACCTGCATTTTGCGCTTGATCTGTGGTTTGATAGGGTTGTAAAACCGAGATGCGGCGGGGATGTGATGATAATGCGTTTTGCCGATGATTTTGTTTGCGGCTTTCAGTATAAGCATGATGTTCAACGATTTTACCGCGTCCTTGGTAAGCGGCTGGGGAAGTTCAAGCTTGAACTCTCGTTGGAAAAGACGGAAGTTATCAAGTTTACCCGTTTTGAGACCAAGAAAAGCAAGATTTTCACCTTTCTGGGGTTCGATTTTTACTGGGGACTCAGCAGAATTGGTAAACCGTTGGTCAGAATGCGCACAGCCAAGAAGAAGTTTCGAGCGGCTCTTGCTGCGATCTTAACCTGGATTAAAGGGGTAGGTAGCAAGCTCGGGACAACGGCGATACTTATCAAGCTGCGACAGAAGTTGCAGGGATATTTTAATTATTATGGTGTCAGCGGTAATTATGCGATGCTTAACAGCTATCATCGGCAGGTATGCAGGATTATGTATAAATGGCTGAATAGGCGAAGCCAACGCAAGAGTTGCAATTGGCGGGGGTTCAGTGAGATGCTTGAGTATTTTCAAGTTCCGCAACCCCGTATTATCGGTTACTGGGATTAATCAATGCTTTCGTACGAGGCGAGTAATACTGAGGAGCCTTGTGCGGGAAAACCGCACGCAGGGATCTGTGAGAGGGCGGTCGGGTAACTGGCTGTCCTATCTCGATTGTGAGACCAACACAAAAGCATGTATGAAATAAATAATATGAATGATAAACCAAAATTAGAAAAATCTCCTTTGTCTCAGTCGATTTCGAGTGGTGGTAGAACCGTCAATGTCAAGATCTATCGGTTTGAGGGCGATTCGGGATGGGTTTTAGAAGTTGAAGATGAGTGTAACTATTCAATCGTGTGGGATGAAAGGTTTGAATCAGATTCCGCTGCTCTCACTGAAGTCAAGAAAACAATACTGGCCGAGGGGATTGTATCATTAGTCGGACCAGAAGATGGGAAAAGTGAATGGTAGCAAACCACATAACATGTCGCTTCACGCTGAACCAAACAGCTCTCGGCTTTCTACAATATTGCCACGTCGCCGTCCTCGTATCCGCCACCTGGCTGGTGGCTGTTTGGGCTGGTGACCTTGGCGTTGAGCGGCCAAAGCCGTGAATCGGTCAATCAAGATGTGGATCTGTCCCGATCCGTCGGCTGGTATTCAAGCAGGTATTCTGTATTGCTGGAACGTCTGTAAAACAGGGGTCTTGAAAGCTTGATTCATAGAACTGCGGGCCGACGGAAACTGGAAATGAAAATGTTAAACCTTGTTCTGGCCTTTTTCATCTTATTGACATGCAACATAACCGGCGCCTCCGGAAACACCCCGTTGGCCTGGGAAGCTCCAAAGGGCTCCTCCGGCACGGCGCGAATCGTCGGGGGCACCAAGGCCCTTCCCGACGCCTGGCCCTGGATGACCGCGATCATTTCGGCAGACGTCGTTGAGCCCTATTATGGGATTTTTTGCGGTGCTACACTCATCAGTCCCAGCTGGGTTCTCACTGCGGCACACTGTGTGCTCGACGAGGACGGCTCCTTAAATCCAAACATTGAAGTGGATGTCATCATCGGCCTCCACGACCTCACCAAGGATCAGGGCGAACGGATTCACGTCTCGAGAATCATACTGAATGCCGACTATGATCCCATCCTCACGGATGGGGATATCGCATTGCTGGAACTGGAGACCCCCTCCACGAAAACGCCGGTATCCCTTATCGGCCAGAGTTTCGGCAACCCGTTGGTGGTTTCCGGTACAGCCACCGCTCTTGGATGGGGCGCCGTCAATACCGACGGTTCCGGCGGCACGGATGAACTCATGCAGGTGGCACTGCCCGTTGTCGACAATTCGGAGTGCAGCCGGGCGGAAGCCGTGAACGGCTATGGGAATACCATCACCGACAACATGGTGTGCGCCGGAGCGATTGAAGGCTTCAGGGACAGCTGTTTCGGAGACAGCGGCGGCCCTCTCGTGATTCCCAACGGCACCGGCTGGCATCAGATGGGGATCGTCAGCTTCGGTCCATATGATGGATGCGGCATTCCCGGCGCTTATGGAATCTATACCAGGGTGTCCCGTTATGGGGACTGGATTACCGAAAATATCTGCAAACAGTCCGAAAAGCCGGTACCTCCCGTAGTCAAGGTTGATGTCGACGGAAACAGCGTGTCCCTGTTTTTTGATCCCGTGGAGGGGGCAACCGGTTATCGGCTTTATTATGCTCCCTACCCGGGGAAGACGCCTGTCCATATGCTGGACATGGGCAAGGATACAGAGCTGATCGCCACCCAGGAAAGCGGGAGTGCTTTCTATCTGGCGGTCAGATCCTATAACGGCGTTTGCGCCGGGGATTTTTCCAACCTGACCTTTTTCCAGATCCCCTTGGCCCCCCTGGAACCACGGCCGTAATGTGAAAGGGGCTTGGTCATAACGCCGGCAACCCTGTGCCGGATTCTTCAGGGCCGGGAATTAAATCTGTGGCCATTTCAAATCAACGTTGATGTGGCGAGCGTTTGCGCCTGGGCGGCCCGGTATATGATCCCCCACTATCTTCACCAGGAAATGTGTTTGTATCCATGGGGGAAAGGATTAACGGTCCCGGAAAAAAGGCGTGGAGCTTTGACCTCTTTTGGGGATCGGTGTTGTCATGCCAAGCTTAGCCGGCAAACTCGTAGCATGGCAGATAGGAAACCAATTTGCTTTACCACGCGTCATAATGAGGGAGGGTTCAGCTTTGGAGAATAATCGATAGACGATGAAAGCGTTCATCTCATATTCTTGGGATAGTGAAGAACACAAAATTGGGTCCGCCGTTTTGCCGACACCCTTATACATGGTGGAGTTGAGGCAACACTCGCTCAATGCCCGGCATGGAACGGCAAAACATTGTAAAAGCAAGAGTATGACAACCTTCTGTGCGAAGCCCGCGACATACGTCATGGCCAAAGAAGGCATTATTGAATAACTGATACCGGATATGATGATCCTTCTGGTTTTCAGGTTCATTTTCAGTGACAATCTGATCTCTTTCATCTTGTACCCTGAAGTTGTTACAGGAGGGAATAGTTCCGGATGCTTACGAACTCTATTTGAATACGGGGATTTAAAGTGATGATAAAGCAAACAATTAATAGATGTGGCGTCTTCATTGTTCTTTTGTGCCTGTGCATGTCGCTTGCAGGGTTGACGGATGCAAACGCCGGCCGCACGATCACCAGGTTGACCGACAATGCAGACCAAAGCAGTAACCCTCGGATCAATGAAAGCGGTCAGATGGCGTGGCTGGGCCTTTTCTGGGGAGCGCCGTCCGAATTGGACGTGACCGCAGTATTCTTTTTCGACGGCACGGCGGTGAAAAAGATCTCCAACGATGAATTTCAGGCCGGCCATCCCCTGATCAACGACAGGGGACAGGTCGTCTGGATCGATAATCAAGGGGCGGACTCCCTTTTTGATGTGCTGTTGTACGACGGGCAGTCCGTTGTCCCGGTCACCGAAACCCCGAAACACATCGGTGATATCGATATCAACGCCAAGGGACAGATCGTATGGGTGGAATCGGGCGATCCCCTCCACTGGAGCGAGTGGCTCAGCGAAATCCATTTTTATGACGGTTCGGACACGATCATACTGTCCGAAGACCAGGAGAGCGCTTCCCAGGTAGCCCCCCGGATCAACGGCAACGGGCAGGTGGTGTGGGTGGACGGAACGGGGGTTCTCTTCTTCGACGGGGCAGAGATCCGGCGAATCTTTTCGGAAAACAGCATCCTCAATAGCGTTTCACCCCCCCGGATCAACGACCGGGGAGATATCGCATTCGTACATGGCGGGGTTGTCCATCTCTACCGGGATGGGGAGCTGACGGAACTTGCTGGAGATTATCCCGTCGGGAGCGACTTGCAACTCAATGGGGCCGGGCAGATCGCCTGGACGGCATTCGACGGGGATGACATCGAAGTTTTTTTTTACGACGGAGAGCGGACGGTTCAGTTGACCCGAAACTATACCGATGAAGCGCCTCCCAGGCTCAACGACAACGGGGAGCTGGTCTGGGAGGGAATGAAGGGCGGTTACCAGCCCAGTGCGTTTTCCCCGGACAGTCACCTGAGCCGGGAGATCTTCCTGTACGACGGCAAGGGCGTCGTGCAAGTGACCCGGAACGGGGTCCTGGACACCACCCCCGACCTGAACAACCGGGGTGATATTGTGTGGAGCGGCGGGAAGGAGGGCGGTGGGGCCGGTTACGAGATATACCTGGCCGTTAAAAACCAGGCGGAGGAGGCGGGGTATCTCTCGCTCCTGCAGTGGCCGGTTCGCGGCGGGGATACGTATTACTGCCTGGATATCCTGGACGATGCGGGCGAGGTGATCCGAAGGGCCGTTGCCTGCGGAGAAGGGCTGCACGAATATGAGTCGGCACAACTGGACCTGCCCGCGGGGACCTACGGCTGGAGGGTCTGGTCTCCTTCGGGGTACGGCGGGATCGGCTTCGAGGGGCGCTTTGCCGTTGCCTGCTACGGCCCCGAGGTGCCCTATGGATCGAACCACGGAAATATCAGCTGGGCGAACCGAGGCGCGGACACGTTCTATTGTGTCGATATCCTGGACTCGGATGGAAACATGCTGCGCCGGGCCGTTGCCTGCGGCGAGGGATTGCACCGGTACAGGCCCTTTCATCTGAACCTTCCAGCGGGAACCTATCGCTGGAAGGTCTGGTCGCCCTCGGGATACGGCGGGGAGGGGTATGAAGGGGAATTCTCTGCGGCCCGCGAATCCTCCTACCCGTACCATTTCTCTTCATACAGGGAGATCGGGTGGGAAAGGCGCGGGGCGGACGCGTACTACTGCGTGGATATCCTTGACGCGGACGGGAACATGGTCCGGCAGGCGGCGGCCTGCGGCGAGGGGTTGTTCGATTATACTCCTTTTAAGCTGAACCTGCCCCGGGGGAACTATCGCTGGAAGGTTTGGTCCCCCTCGGGTTACGGCGGCGAGGGGTTCGAAGGGGAGTTTTCCGTGGAGTGCGAAAGTATCATATCCAGGTAGGGGAATCGGCTGCGCAAAGAACAGAGGCAATGAACAATAGCGCCAACGGCTCAAAATCGGACTTTGATAATGGCAAATACTCACAGACAACCCATGCTTATCACAGGGGCGAAAGTTGAGCAATTCTAAGCCGTCAAAGTGTAGGAATTATACGTGTTTTGTTTAAGTAAAAGGAGTCGTTGAAATGGCATGCACCAAGCTCCCGATATTGGGGTATTATGGATATGGTTTTGACAGCACCGAGTGGACATTATGCCGCTTGCCAAGCTCTACCCCCGGCACTGTGGGAATGGCAAACGAAGAGGTGACGAAACAACTGACAACCATTTCCGATGCTGATGGTTATGGGTGGTTAAAAAATCTTTACAGAACTGGACAGACTTATACAATGTCCTTATTATCAGCCGCCGGAACGATTTGAGTGTCGGGGAAATTGAGGTCGTGGAATGAAGATCGTATTAATGATAGTTTTAGCCCTTATTTCCGGCTGTGACGACATCAAGTCGCCAAGGGCTGACAGCAACGAGGGTGCCGCTGCAATTAAACTGCTGTCTCATGGAGACCGGAAATACACATACAATCAATTTGGTTCTGCTAATAAAGCATATTTAGAGGCGTTCTTTGTCTATAAGGATTCCGGCTTGACACCGTTGCCCCAACTATATTTAGGTTTGTCTGCTTTGATTATTCAACAACTTCGTGAAACCCATCAAACTTACCCTTTTACTGTCAGGATGTTTATAATTAACGATGAGAAAGAGCTGGTGGTTCATAATGAAAAAGACCTGCTCAATGCATCATTGAAGTATCTCCTGGCGGCAAAAGAACTTAGTAAAGACAGAAGTCCGGCAGAAATAAAATCGCTGAAGAATATTATATCCTGTCACGAATCGCGTATGTTGGGTAATACTGATCCTTGTGATTTAGTTGATAGGGACTTGTTTGCATTCAAACTGGAGTGATTCCAAATACGGGCAAAAGCCTCTCGACATCCAATAAAAGAAATTTGCTCGAAAAACAACCATGCTCGGGATGCTTGCAAAGTGTTTTCTACCGATGACTTTAACAACGGGTTGGGCTTGATGATCAACGGCGTACAGTATGCGTATGTAGTCGCAACGCGTTATCCCTACGACAAGGCAAGTAGTAAATGCAGCATTACCCTGAGATTTCTCTTTTATGATGTGTTCGGATTGGATGACGACGATTTAAACGAGTATGGTGCCTCGTCCGACGGTTTCTTATCTTCGAAAGCCTCCGTTGGCATCACCGCCTGGTGGCAACTGCAACACCAGCACGGCTATGCCCCGTTGGTGACACGGATCGTCCTGGAGCGAACGTACGAGGTACCCGCGAAATGAACCCCCTGCAACGGGACAGCGTGAGCACGGGCGCGGCGGCCTGTATACTGGGGATTCTGGTCGTCCCGTATCTATACATTGCCCTTGGCGCACTATTTAGTTTTCCGCTTGCCTTCAGCCTGATTATGCTTCCGCCACTCCTTGTCGGTAGCGGGTTCCTCTTCGCCTACTGCATCGGGGTCGGACCTATCCAACCTACCGTAACGACAAATATAATTAACAACAAAACACCTCAAAATGCTCTTAGCGAGCTGTTTTGAGGGTCAAAAATCAAACTCTAAGTGGGGTTCACATATACGCATTTCCAAGGCCCACAAGTTTACCCCTGGAATGACGAGCCCAAGTGCTGTTAACGAGAACTAATTCACGGGCATCCCTGAAAAAGATGTGGCCGAGGCTGTCCCCGGCACCAGCCGAAAACGGTGGACATTGTGTTTCCTGGGTGTCACCGCGTCAACTTGCCGTTAATCCTGTCGGGGGTAGGAATGATCATGTGGACGTGGAGCGATCACGGGCCGGATTTTTTAGCCCGGATTTCCGTTCAGGAGGTGAACTCGAAAGTGAACGGATATAATGGCGGAAGGGATTTTTCAAATCGCCGCGTGGGAACGGCGGGCCGTTTCCGGAGGCTCGTACAATGGTCGAGCCCCCGGAAAAGCAGCCGTAAAGGGCGCTCTTTTATCGATCGTTGCCGTGGGTTTTACCTGACCGTAACCGTTACGCTGTCGAAAAAGATCAGGCCGGGGCCGGTGTCGACTGTGCCGTTCATATTCAGATCCACCGCAAAGTAAAGGGTATGGGTACCGCTTTCAAGGTCGGACAAGGTAAGGGCCCGGTCGGCATTCAGTTCCACGAGGGGGCCCTGGTAGGTGACCTCGAACCCCTGCCTGAGGCCCAGGGACAGATCATAGTGGAACCAGTTGCCCGAAGGGGAGAAGTCCAGGATCCAGTAATCCGCATCGGCACCGTTGCCCGACGGATCCAGGGCAAGGGAGAGGAAGAGAGGGTCCTTTTCGGTGATGGTCAAGGGACCGTCCGAGTCGTTGGCCTTGAGATCGACGGTTATGGACGGGGCGATCGCGGAGAGTCGGGCAACAAAAAGATCGGAAAGGCCCCCTGCGAAGGATTCCTGAAAGGCGCCCGATGTCGTGGGGAAGTTGCCTGTCGAAAGCCCCTGGATGGGACGGGTTTCCCCTGTCGCATGGATATTCCCGCCGGGATCAACGGCAATGCCGTTGGCCTTGTCACCCCCGAACCCGCCCAGGAAAGTGGAGTAGGAGAGGCCGGCGCCGTTCGGCTCCAGTGCCGATACAAAGGCATCGCCGGCAAAGGTGGTGTCCGTGCCCCCGTACAAGGACTGGACGGGATCGCGCAGGGGAAAGTCGTTCGAAAAGGTGTTCCCCGTCACATGGGCGAATCCGCCGGCATCCACCGCAATATCCATTCCCTGATCACCGCTCGTTCCCCCCATGTAGGTGGAGTACACCAGGTCCGCCCCGGTTCCCCCCGAAGGGTTGATCTTAGTTACGAATGCGTCGCTTCCGCCGTTTCGATCTCCTTGAAAGGCGGATGCCGTGGTGGGAAAATCATCGGAACCGGTGTTGCCGGTGACGTAAACATTTCCGGCGTCGTCCATATCGATCCCCCCTGCTCGAAACGACTGGTTCTCGATGCCGCTGCCCCCCAGATAGGTGGCATAGGAGACAACCGGAACACCGATTGCCGGGGGGGGTCCCCCGAGATCGATGCCGAGGACAAAGGCATCGGAATCATTGCCGGAGACGATATTCCCCGTCATCCCGAAGGCGCCGGCGGTTGTGGGAAAATCCGTGGAACGGGTCTGGCCTGTGATGTATACATGCCGGGCGCCGTCTCCGGCAATCGCATATCCCCAGTCGTCGCCGCCGCCCCCCAGGTATGATCCCCAGACGATGGACTGGGCAAAGGGATCGAGGAGGGCTAAAAAAGCATCGCTTTTGCCCGCGTTTGCTGCCTGGACCGACTGGCCGGACAGGGGCAGGTTCGTTGAATTTGTCGATCCCGTGACATAGGCGACCCCGGCGCCGTCCACCACGATGCCTGAAATCTCGTCCTCGTCGCTGCCGCCCAAATAGGTTGCGTAGACCAGGGTGCCGCCGGATGGGTCCAGCTTTGCCGCGAACCCGTCGAACGTTCCCGAAACAGGCGGTGCGATCACAAACCCGCCGCCGAAGGTGTCCTGGACAACCCCGGGCGTCACGGGAAAGTCGGTGGAGAGGGTTTTACCCCCCACATAGGCGTTGCCGTTATCGTCCACGGCAACGGCGAATCCCACATCGTAGTTGCTTCCCCCGATATAGGTGGAGTAGATGAGCCGGGACCCCGCGGAGTCGATCTTGGTAACGAAAGCGTGGATGGTGCCCCCCGGGTAGGTGGGGTTCTGGGCCCCGGCATCGGTTGGAAAATCCAGGGACTGGGTAGCGCCGGTGATATAGGCATTGCCCCCGGCATCCGCGGCGATGCCGAACGCTTCATCCAGGGCGGCAATGGAGCTGCCGCCGATATAGGTGGCATATTCCAGCACAGGGTCGATTACAAGGGGCCTGGTTTTATCATATTCCCCCAGCTGAAAGGCGGTCAGGTGGTTCTGCCCGACGACATAGGTCCCCTGAACGACCCGCCGTATTGCCCCGTGGTCCTGGTATATGCCCGGGGACCTGAGGATGATCTCCCTTCCGCATATGCCGACGGCCAAATTGTTGTCCGGGTCCGTGGAAAGGCTGTCCGCTCCGGTGAACCCCAGGCGGATTATGTTGGGATCCACACCCGGAGCAACAATGAAGTCGAACTCGAGCTCCCCGTTGTTTCCGTAAAACACCAGATCGATACCGGGGTAGATTCCCCTATACACCACCTTCGCAAAACCGGGGATGTTGCTCAGCCCTCGGGATGCGCCGTTGTCCCGGTGGGCGGCGTCGTTACCCAGGAAATAGCTGTGGGTCCCCGGGAGTTTCTCCCTTGGCTCGATTACGGGGGCCGGTTCCGCGCCTTCAAAACGGATTCTCAGCTCATCCCCCAACTTCAGTACCACCTCGCCGGGTGTGAGGAAGAGGGTGTACCCCCTTCCCTGTGAAACATACCTCACACGGGGATCCGTCTGCCCCCTGTTTTCCACAAAGGTCAGGGGGAGGTTGCCGTATGCGGCGAATGAGCCCGGAGACGTGCTCGGAGGATTATGAACCATAGGATCCATGGGGCGGCTGATGTCCGGGCCGGGCTGTGACAAACCCTCACCCGAAACACAAAAAACGGCGAACAGGAATAGCGGTATTGCTTTAAAAATCCCCATGATACCTCCTCTCAGCTTTTCTTTGTCCCCATTGGAACGCCGGGGCATGGTGCATGCCCGTGGTCGTTCGGATGAAATAACAATAGGGGCATCGGCGGGCCAATTCCAAGGCAGGGGGAGAGGGATGCCGTCGCAAAGCAGGGAGTGCAATATATATGGTTGAATTTTAGACCAAACAGGTCGCCAATACAATTGCAAAAGTGTATGGGCCGGGAGATCCGGCATTTATAGCGAAGGTTCCCGTGAAACATCACGGCGTCCCACAGGGCGAACTCCTTCACCCTGTACGCTGTGTGGTCGTGAATTTGTCGACTTTCTTCCCCTTTAACAGGACTGTTTCCTTATCCGGTTCATCAACAACCGTACTCGCTTGAATAATACGCACCCCGTTTGCGTTCTCATCCCCCCCCCGGCAACAACTCCGAGTGGATTATTTGTCTCCGCCGCTTCAGTTGGGGATCGAGAAAATAACTTCCACAATTATAGATGGTTCGCACGGAAAATCATCTCCCGGAAAAACATGTTTACGATCTTCACCTCCTTGAAAACAAACGATTGCCGGAACCGTGGGCAACGAGGTGGTCGGTAAATACCTCGCTTGACATAAAAGGGATATTTCTTTGCTTTATTGATTTGTCTTGTCGTATAGGGTAAGGAAATTTAAAGTGAAACCGGTATCCCCGCCCTGTTCGAAAACCGTTCCCCAGCCGGTTATGGCAATTAATCGGCTGGAAAATATAATGACTGAAAGGGATAAGATATGCCGAGCGGAATTACACATATTCTATTGATGAAGCACCTGCAGGAAAAGCTGCCCGACGGAGATTTGAAGATGGACCTTGCGGCCGGGAGGGATTTCCTCCAGGCCGGGGCCGTGGGGCCGGATCTGCCCTACGCCAGTATCGCGGACGACTCCTGGTTTTTTTCAACCGATTCCAAACTTGCCGACAGCTTTCATTACAGGGAAACGAACCGTTTGGCCCTCAAGGCGTTTCAACGGATTCGGGCAATGGAAGGGGAGCTGTCAGATGACGAGAAGCTGTATCTCTTCTGTTTTTTCCTGGGGTTCACGGCGCACATCATCGCGGACGGCACCGTCCATCCCTTCGTGCGCGACATGGTGGGGCATTACGAAGAGAACAAGGCCGCGCACAGGAAGCTGGAAATGGATCTGGATGTGCTCCTGTTCCATTATCTGAACCGGAGCGCAGGCGTAGGTGCAAATCTCAACGATTCGAACATGCACGAGGAGCTGAATAATATCGTCGGGGATTTTTACCCTGAAACAGGAAAGGTGATGACTGTTTTCAGTGAATTGATTCTCGATGTATACGGCGAAAACCACTCCCCCGGGGATATCCTGGGGTGGGTGAAAGGGCTTTATCGGATGCTGGATATCGCGGAGGGAGACCATCACCCCCTCTACAGGGATCTCGGCTTTCTCCAAAGTTTTCTGTACAGTGACTTTACCGAGCTTGAAAAGAGGGCGGCGTCACTTCTGGAACTTAAAAAACCGGCCGACTGTGAGGTGAATTTCCTTAAAAGGGAGATGGTGCATTTTTTCCACGATATTGTTCCTCGGTTCTACGAGGTGTTTATCCCCGTGGCGGAAAAAGCATACGACTATGTGTTCAACAACGGACCCGAGCTGGACGAGGCCGATGTGGCGTATATCGACCTGGACACCGGAAGGCCTGCGGTATCGCGAAACGACCTGGATCTGATCCCCACATACTGGAGTTAAAATGAAAAAATTACTGTTTGTCCTGTCCATTGTATTCCTTATTTCCGGTTGCTCCCAAAAGCATATGGTCTCCTCATCCGTGGAGTTCAGGAGCGATTTCGCCTCGGAAAACAATCGAATTGCCGCCAAGCTGTACAGAAAGGTGTATAAGCGAAACCTCGAGTCCCTGACCTACTACCAGTACCTGAAATATTTCGAAAAATTCCAGGCGCCTTCGGCGGACGGCGTGTTCGGGGTGATGGGAGACGCAGAGGCCCATCTCTTCAAGACGAAAAAGCATGCCTTTTTGGTGGCGTTGTATTTCAAGGAATCCAAAACGGTCGTCTGCGACATTTCCAGCACCTCCATACTGGATAAGGTTCATACTTTTAAAAGGGGAGAGGCGGTTCCACCCCTGGAGGACCTTGTTGGACAAATGGATTTCTAAATCGTCTGTTTCCCAAAGGAGAAAAAATGCCGTTTTATCGCATCGTAAAGAAACTGTTGCTCCCGTGTCTATTGCTTTTCCTCCTGTCCGCACCCGCGTGGGCCGTGCAATACGGCAGCAATTTCGGTTATGACTATGAGGTGGACGACGACGGAAACCTGAAGATCACAAGGTACACGGGAACGTCGCAATTTCCCGAAATTCCGGAACAGATCGACGGATTTCCCGTGAGGGTTATCGGCAGAAAGGCCTTTATGGGGAACACGAATATCCTGAGCGTAACGATTCCCAAGGGGCTCCGGGAGATCGAGGACGGCGAGGGGAACTTCGAGGGGGCGTTTTACGGTTGCACGAACCTCACGCTGTTCTCGGATGGAAGCAACGTGGTTTCCGAGTTGAGCCGCATCGGGGCAAACGCCTTCAAGGGTTCGGGTATCGAGGATCTGGATTATATATGGGAAAACCTTGTGACCATCGGCGAGGGCGCCTTTGCCGGGTGCAAGGGGATCACCCGGTTGATACTGGGACCGAAACTCGTGGAGATCAAGGCCGCGGCTTTCAGGGACTGCACCTCCCTTACGAAGATCGTGGCCGAAAACGATGTGCTGGAAAGTATCGGCGCATCTGCCTTTAGCAACTGCACGGCACTGGAGCTGGTTTATTCCTCGGGCGGGTTCGGGAATCTGAACCTGATCGGGGAATCGGCCTTCGCGGATTGCACGAACCTCGGGGGTTTTACCTTCCCCCAAAAGGTGACAAGGGTATCGACCGGCATGTTCTCGAACTGCTCCTCGCTGGTGAGGGTGGGGCTGCACGACGATATAAGGGAGATCGGCGATTTTGCCTTTGAAAATTGCAAAAAGCTCTACCGGATCACCATACCGGGCTCCGATCCCTATGCGGCCACCATACCAATGAGCGTGGACTATATCGGCCAGTCCGCGTTTTCACAATGTGAAAGCCTTGAATCCATCGTGCTCCCCGATGCGGTGACGAAAATCTACCCGCATACGTTTTTATGGTGCGAAAAATTGACGTCCGTCAAGGTATCGAAGGCCCTGACGAGCATCGGTGAAAGTGCGTTTTCAGGATGCGTTGAACTGGCCCATTTCGTAATGCCGGAAACCCTTACGGAGATCGGGGAAAGGGCATTTTACGGATGCTCCAAACTCACGAAAGCGGTGTTCCTGGGGAATGCGCCGGAAATGGGGTGGGGCGTGTTTTACGAAACCCCCTCCTCGTTCACCGCTTCCCATGTCCGGGAAGGGGCGGGGTTTACAACGCCCGAATGGGAGGGGTATTCCTGCGAAAAGAGGGATGATCCCGGCACGGAGGGCGCCGGAGGGACCATCGGCGCCGGTGCGGACGGGACTGTTTATATCACCGAGGATCTCTCGTTCAAGGTAAACGATGCTGTTTACCAGTCCCCCGAAGGCGATATCCCACTGTCCGTGAGTTTTAAATACGAGGGGGAAAAGGACGAAAAGCATGTCTGGAAGCTCGAGAAGACCGGAGAGGCGGTCCCCTCTGGAAAACCGGTGTTCGTCAACCATGAGCTTACTTTCGACATTCCGAGGGCGCAGTACCGGGTTGGGGATGTGACGGCGATCTATTCGCTCATACTGACCTATGCGCCTGAGTTGTCCAACAGTCTCGAATATTACTTCTGGCTGTCCGCGATCACCCCCCAATAACGATAGAGACGAGTTGCTTTTATTAGCACTGTCGCCGGTGTTGGCCTCAAACAGGGATGGATCGATGGATTATATCGTAAAAATGAAATTCGGAGCCCACCTTTACGGCACGGCCACCGAGAATTCGGATATGGATTACAAGGGCGTTTACCTGCCTTCCAAAGAGGAAATATTGCTGGGAAATGTTCCCAAATGCCGCAACCTCTCCACGGGTGACGATCTGTCCAGGAACAGCCCGGATGATGTGGACCTTGAAATTTATTCCCTTCACTATTTTATCAAGCTGGCCTGCGAGGGGCAGACCGTTGCCATGGATATGCTCCATGCGCCGGAGGAGATGCTGATCGAAAGTTCCGAAACATGGGAAAGGATTGTAAGCAAAAGAGATCGATTCCATACGAAGAACCTGAGCTCGTTTGTCAACTATGCCCGCAGGCAGGCGAGCAAGTACGGGATCAAGGGCTCTCGCCTCAACGCCGTTGCCGAGGTGTTGTCGGTCCTGACAGGGGAAGATCCCGAAAAGAGGCTGCGGGAAATATGGGACCGATTGCCCAGGATGGAATACTGTCACGACGGGGGAGTGGACCCCAACGGGATGCGGCAGTATCAGGTTTGTGGTAAAATATTTCAGGAATCCGTATCCGTCGGGTACGTGATTCCCATTTTGACAAAGTTTTACGACGATTACGGGCACCGGGCGAAACTTGCGGCCGAGAACAGGAATATCGACTGGAAAGCCGTTTCCCATGCCTTGCGGGCGGCCTTCCAGACAAGGGAGATCCTCACAAGGGGGAGAATCGATTTTCCCCTTGCCGATGCGCCCTTTCTGACCCGGGTAAAACAGGGCGGGCTTGATTATGCAACCGAGGTGGCGCCCGTGCTGGAGTCCCTGATGGATGAGGTGGAAAAATTGATCGGCGAGAGCAATTTGCCCGGGAGCGTGGATGTAAAATACTGGGAGCGGTTCATTTGCGAAACCCTTGAAAGAGAACGGTTTTAAATAAGGAGGCAGATGAAGGATAAAATATCGAAATACCTGGATCGAATCGAAAGGGACAACAGGGTCAAGATCATTCTGGCCTGCGAATCCGGCAGCAGGGCCTGGGGATTTCCTTCAAGGGACAGCGATTACGATGTTCGTTTTATCTATGTTAACCCGAGGGACTGGTATCTTGGCATCGGCGAAAAGCGGGATGTGATAGAGCTGCCCATCGACGGCGAGCTGGACATTAGCGGGTGGGACCTGAAAAAGGCCTTGCAGCTGCTCCGAAAATCCAACTCCGCCCTGCTGGAGTGGCTTTCCTCCCCCATTCGATATCGCGTCTGGAATGCAGCCGCGGACGCCGTTTCCGAGCTGTCGGAAAGGGGCTTTCTGCCCAGGGCCTCCTATTCCCATTACCTGTCCATGGCAAGGAACAGAATCTTCGAAATCGAGAATAGGGAAGAGGTGAAAATCAAGACCTATATGTATGCCGTCAGGGCAATCCTCTGTTGCCGGTGGGTCGTCCGGCACGGAAGTCCGCCCCCCATGCATATAGATGATTTGATCCGGGATTTGTTGAGGGACGGCGAGCTTGAGAAAGTCCTGGGGGATATGATGCGCCTGAAAAAAGAATCCGCTGAAAAGGCCGTTGTTCAAAGATCGCCCGTGATCGAAAGATACCTTGCAGGGGAATCGGAGGCCCTGGGCGAGCTTGCGCCGGAAAAAACATCCAAATCGGCAGTCGAAACCTTTGACGGCGTTTTCAGGAAAATATTGGGGGAGGTTATCATATGATGCCCCTGTAAAAAATGTCCGAAGCCATATGGAATCGTTGATCAGTATAAGTCGCCGGACGCTCCCGGGGAATTGACTCTCTTTCCAAAACCTGTTCCCATAAACCTGCGCATGGGGTATATGAATCCCCGCCGTCGTTGGATTTCCACCGTGCCTGCGGCGGCGAAATACGGAAAGTGTGAAAAAAACACGGTGGATTGAACTTGAAAACAAACCGGGCAATCCAAAAAATCCGCCGGCGTCTTGCATATGATCGCCGACGGGACCCGTGAAACATGCGGCGGCCCGGAACAGGATGTAATTGTGACAAACAACGATATAATGCGCCGTATCCGCTATACCTTTGATTTCAACGACTCGACGATGATCAAGCTGTTCAGCCTCGCGGACGGCGAAGCGACCCGGGAGCAGATCAGCGCCTGGCTGAAAAAGGAAGATGACCCGGGCCACCGGATCTGTAACGATACCGAGATGGCAACTTTCCTCAACGGATTCATTAACCACAGGAGGGGAAAAAAAGAGGGGCCGCAACCTGAACCTGAAAAGCGCCTGAACAACAACATCATTTTCAGGAAGCTGAGAATCGCCCTGAATTTGAAGGATGAGGGGATCCTTGAGATCATGTCCCTTGCCGACCTTCGCATGAGCAAGCATGAACTGAGTGCGTTCTTTCGCAAGCAGGGGCATAAGAACTACCGTCAGTGCAAGGATCAGATCCTGCGTAACTTTCTTAACGGCATGCAGCGCAAATATCGTTCCGAAGGCCCTTCCGGGGCAAAGGGATAGGGAAACTCCCATGGGATAACCCCATGGGCATCAACAACTCCTTGGGTCGTGATGGGCAATCGCTTGGGGTACTTTACGGGGGGACGGCGGGCCGCCGGCAATGTGCGGGGGTACGGTGGGCCGGGGACAATGTCTCATAAAGCATTGAACTCCCGATGTTCCGGCAATAGTGTGGGATAACGACCCGACGATGTTTCGACCCCAAGAACATGCCTGAAGGAGTTGTCATGGAAGATATTAAATTCCCCGAGGGTATCGAATCTCCGGCACTTCACACCCATCTCGCCCTGCTTCAGGGGGTGATCAATCGCATGGCGCAAAGCAGCGCCCTTTGCAAGGGCTTCGGCATCACCCTTGCCTCGGTGGTTTCGGCCGTTGCCGCAAGCGGTTCCAATCCCGATGCGGCGATTGCGGCGCTGGTACCGGTTTTGATATTCGCGTTTCTCGATGTGGTGTCTGTTTCCCTGGAAAGAGGGTTTCGGGAAAAATACAACAACGACGTGAGGCGGTTTTACGAAGGCACCCTCAAGACCGGTGATCTGTTCCGGATCTCCCCCCCCGATAATTACAGGACCCTTCCGGTCCTGAAGCAAGCCGCCAAATCCTGGTCGATTTGGGGGGTATATCCCCCGGTTCTGGCGGTTCTGGTGCTGGTCCGCCTGATGCTTGGGTAAGCATGAAGGCTGGTTTCCGGGACATGGCAAATGATGATTTAAAACAATAAAACCGAATCGTTATTTGTAAATTTCTTCCGCTTTTCCCGGGTACAAAGGCGGTTTCTGTCAGTTGGCGCTCTTTCCGACACCCGTGTGTATTTTCAGGGCCCATGGGGTACTGAAAATCAATATGGAAAACCCTCGACGGATGACCACGTCACCCCGCGATTCGCCACCCGGGCCAAGTTGGACACAGGATTCGTCAAAGTGTGCCCGGTGTTTGCCGAGAGGGGATTCGGGGCGTGCTTGTTGATCATGCAATTGTGGGGAACGACCTCAACCAGTCGGTGATCAGATCCAACACCTCTTTATCCATCGGTTTTTTCAGGAGCGTTTTGTAACGGGAGTAGGCGGGGGGATTCTCATCTTTTCTGAGAATATGCGTTAAATCATCCACCACGTATGCCTCGGTTCTTTCCTTTACAAGATTTCTTATCTCATGCACGTCACCCGGCTCGCACTGAAGATCCTTTTCCCCGCCGATCAAAAGGGCGGGGCAGGCGACATTTTCGAATACGGCCTTGGGGTTAAGTGCCATCAGCTCCTTGAACCATTTTGCACTGATTTTGACGAACCAGTACCGAAGGGTGGGAGCTGTCGATGCTTTCAGCTTTATGATCAGCTTCTTCTGCCGCTCCTCGAGGTTGCCGATGAATTTGAAAAGCAGTCGAACGAGGCTTCCCCAAAGCCCTTTTGCCTCATCGATCTCCTTCTGCATGTTCCTTGCCTGTTTAAGAAGGATGGATTCGAAATCCCTTACAAAGGGGCAGAGCAGTATGATGCCGGTAATGGAATCGTGAGTCCGGCAGAGTTGGGGAGCGATAACGGTTCCTTCGCTGTGGCCCAGAACGAAGATTTTCCTGCCCGCCGTCAAGGGGTGCTTTTCCAAATGGGTGATCCATGCCCCCGCATCGGCAACAAGGTCCAGGTGACCGGCGGTATAATAGTCCCCGGAGCTCCCGCCGCATCCCCTTTTATCGTAGCGCAGGCACCCGATTCCCGCTTTTACCAAGTGATCCGAAACCGCGTTGAAAATATTCATCCGGCTCTGCTTTGAGTTGGCGTTTCGATCGAGGGGACCGCTTCCGTGTACCGTAAATACGATCGGACAATCATTCTCCGACTCCGATAGGCAAAGGGTGCCTTTCAGGACGGCACCGTTTGACTCAACAGCTAATTCTTCTTCCAGCATATGCATACTCCCTTTATTATCCCACGCACCCCAGGCTGGGGTCCTGAACGGCGATCCCCTTCCTCCAGCGTTTCTTTTTTTTTACCTGACAGAGCAGGGTCTTGTAAACCGGAAAACCCGATATCTCGTCGTACTGCTCGGAATCGGTCAGGTAATTCACATTGGCCGACCGCCACTCCTCCGTGCCTTGGGGGCCGCCGCCCCCAACCGGCGCATAAACAAAGCCCTTCATGATCCTGTCCGTTACGAATGCCCTCATCATGACCGAGCCCCGGGCGGTTTTAACCGCCACCGGATCGCCCGTTTCGATATGCCGCGCCTTTGCATCGAATTCGCTGATCTCCACCACGGGACCGGGATATTTCTCCATGAAGGAGGGGATTGCCCGTAGGCAGGATTTCATATCGGGCTTGAACGGACCCGTGCCCAGTATCAGCGGATACCTCTTGAACATTTTTGGATTGCTTACCGGTGTCTCGTCGGATTCCTCATACTCGGGAAGACCGGCATACCCGTGCCGTTCCAGGACCGTGGATTTGATCTCGAATTTGCCGGACGGCGTGTCAAATCCCGGCTTGCCGTCAAGGCGCAGCAGGCCCTTCTCCCATTTTCGGTAAACGGTTGCCTTTCCCGCGCTCCTGATCACGTTCCTGTCCGCTTTCATCAGGTCGTCAACCGTGAATTCCGAATCACTCAGGATATGGGAAAGCAGTTCCTCGCGATCCCGGGGGAAAAGCTCGCCGTACCCGAGCCGTTCCGCCAGTTCCGTCAGTATATCGTAATTGGGCCTTGCCTCGCCCACCGGTTCCATGAGCTTTTCCCGCCACCTGAGCGCGTTGCCGTAATAGCAGTAGGACTCCTGTTCAAAGGCGGTTGTCGCGGGCAACACGATGTCTGCCCAGGCGGCATCGCCGGTGAGTTGAAGATCGATGCTCACCAGAAAGTCCAGTTCCGCCAATGCGCTTTTCCACAGCTCCGGATTGGGCCAGGAGGTGAGAAGGGAGGCCCCCATGACAAACAGGCCGCGAACAGGGTAGGGATCGCCGTTGATGATCGACTCCGGGAGCAGGGCGGCATGGGGCTCGCCCCCGCAGTAATGCGAGTAAACGGGAAACCTGCCGTCTGCAATGGATTTTTCAAATCCGGGGGTTTCGATCTGCCCCTTCCTTGAAAGGGGAATGCCGGTGCCCTTTTGGAGAAAACAGCGTCCCCCCTCCACATCCAGCTGGCCCGCAAGGGCCCAGAGGACCATGACGGCCCGGATGTTCTGGACGCCGCTCTTTGTATATTCAAGGCCCGTGTACATGACGTAGGATGCGCCTTCGGCATCGAATATGCGTTCGGCCAGGGATTCGACAACCTCGGCGTCGATGCCGGTCACGGCGGATACATGTGCCGGCGTGAACTTTTTTACATATTCTTCAAACTCCTCGAACCCGAGGGTCCAATTCTCCACGAATTTCTCGTCGAAGAGTTCGTCCCTGATAAGGATATGGGACAATCCCAGCGCGAGCGCCCCGTCCGATCCCGGCCTTATGGGAAGCCACTCGCTTCCGGGAAGGTCCGCCGCCCTTGTTCGCCTGGGATCGATCACGATGATCTCCGCCCCTTCGTCCGCCGCCGTCCGGATGCGCTCGAAAAGGGCGGGGGGCGTGGAAGTGGACGGGTCCGTGCCCCAGACAAGGATCAGGTCCGAGTTGTCCACATCGGAAAACATGTCGATATGAAGACACCCCATGGTGAGCTTGGGCGCCAGCACCCCTAGGGAAGTGTAGCAGGGCGCGCCCACGCCGAAGGTGTTGGGGGAGCCGAAGGGAAAGAGGATGCTGGATGCCAGGTAGATCTCCGATCCCCCGAGTTGAAAGATGTCCTTGAAGGAGCGCTCGTAAGTGCCGGTTCCCGCGTAGAATCCCACTGTTTCTGGACCGAAGCGATCCTTCAGTTCCAGAAGCTTTTCCACAATGATGCCGTATGCCTCGTCCCAGGAGATTTTTTCAAATTCGTAAGAGCCCTTGGGCCCAACCCGTTTTAAGGGATGGGTGAGCCTTCGATCCGAATGGACGATCTCCTTAACACTGTCCGCGATGGGGCAGAGGATGCCGCCCATGGGTGCTTTTGGATCGGGCGAAAGCCCGTGGATTTTACCTTCGTCGTCAAAATGGGCAATCACCCCGCAACCGGGGCTGTGAAAGCAGAGGCCGCAAATTCCCTGTTTTGTTTTGTCCATGGGGTCCCCGAAACATTTCAAATTTAGTTCACCGGCGATAAACCTTAAGCACGCAAGCGTTCCCGTTCATTGCTGCTTTCTTTCACCTGCGTTAAACCGGAAGCGGGCAAGTGCTCCCGTTCATTGCCGGTTTCTTTCACCAACGATAAACTGGGAGTTGATATGCTCCCAGAGGTTTTCGGTCTTTCGAATTTTCCACGTCACGTTCCCGGTTTCACGAATCGTAAGGGGAGGATCGAATACACTCCCCTCGCCCGTGAGAAGGCGG
>PPCM01000181.1_pt1 | contig 86866 bp, 74 predicted proteins | sample 1555541 | NCBI WGS metagenome assembly PPCM01 (sample SAMN05284479, study PRJNA326546) | Marine sediment metagenome, whole genome shotgun sequencing project. | isolation source: marine sediment | place: Germany: Wadden Sea | collected 2012-09-05 | reverse complement strand
TGGGGGATATGCTCGAATTGGGAAGCGCGGCCGAGGCGCTTCACAGGGAGACCGGAGCAGTTGCGGGAGCATCGGGCGCGGACGGCGTGTTTGCGGCCGGCGACTTCGCGGAACCCACAGCAAAGGGCGCCATATCGGCCGGCATGAACAGTGAAGTCGTATTTACCGGCACAAAGGATGAGATCGCGACCCGCCTCCTCGATCAGTTGAGGGAGGGAGACTGGGTTCTCATAAAGGGTTCCAGGGGCATGGCCATGGAGGAGATCTCGGCCCGCCTGGAAGAATGATAAACGCCCCGGTGATTCCGGGGGGTATAAACTGGCTATAAACCAAACGGTAATTCAGCCGGGGGCGCCCCTTCGAGGGTGCATTTTACCCCCGGTTGTCAATACGGAAACAAGGAGTACCTGCAAGGACAATGCTTTTTCACTTACTATACCCGTTGCACACCCAAGTCTCGTTCTTCAACCTGTTCAGGTATATTACCTTCAGGACGATCTACGCCAGTCTTACGGCGTTTCTCCTGTGTATCTTCCTTGGGCCCTGGGTGATTCGAAAGCTGTCCGAAATGCAGGTGGGCCAGTATATAAGGAACGACGGCCCCAAGACCCATCTCGGCAAGGCCGGCACCCCCACCATGGGCGGGGTGTTGATCATCTTTTCCATCATCTTCTCGACCCTTATGTGGGCGGACCTCTCCAACCTCTACGTGTGGATCACGGTCCTGGTGACGGGGGGTTTTGCCTTTATCGGGTTCACGGACGACTGGCTCATGCAGGTCAAGAAGCGGAGTCAGGGCCTCTCCGCCAGGGGCAAGCTGGTGATGCAGATCGTGATCGCGCTTTTCGCGGGGATCATGGTCTACCTTATCCCGGAGTTCGACTCCAGGGTCACGGTGCCCTTTTTCAAGAGCTTTTCACCGGACCTGGGGGTATTTTACATATTTTTCGCGGCCTTCGTGATCGTGGGCACCTCCAATGCCGTGAACCTCACGGACGGGCTGGACGGCCTTGCCATCGGTCCGGTCACCGTTGCCGCCGTCACCTACATGGTCTTTGCCTATGTGACGGGACATGCACAGATCGCCGAGTATCTCCAGCTCAACTATATCAGCGGCTGCGGGGAGATCGCCGTGATCTGCGGCGCCGTATCCGGCGCGGGCCTCGGGTTTCTCTGGTTCAACACCTACCCGGCCCAGGTGTTCATGGGGGATGTGGGCTCCCTTCCCCTGGGGGCCCTTCTCGGAACCGTGGCGGTGATCACCAAGCAGGAGCTTCTCCTGGTGCTGGTGGGCGGCCTCTTTGTGATCGAAGCGCTCTCGGTGATATTCCAGGTGGGTTTTTTCAAGGTGACCAACGGCAAGCGAATCTTCCGGATGGCGCCCATCCACCACCATTTCGAACTCAAGGGGTGGCCGGAACCCAAGGTGATCGTGAGATTCTGGATCGTCGCCATCGCTCTTTCGCTCCTTGCGCTGAGCACATTGAAGATCAGGTAGGATAAGGTAACCATGGAGATCAAGGACAAAAAATTCGTTGTTGTCGGCCTGGGAAAATCCGGGGCGGCCCTTTCGCGCTTCCTCCACGGGAGGGGCGGCAGGGTGACCGTGACCGACATGAACGATGCCCCCGCCTTTAAAAAGGAGATGGAAGACCTCGGGGTCCGACTGGAACTCGGATTCCACGACAGGGATACCTTTGCCGGCGCGGACACGGTGGTCCTCTCGCCGGGGGTGCCCCATACCATCGAACCCGTTCTGGCGGCAAAAAAACAAGGCGCCGAGGTGATCGGGGAGATCGAACTGGCCTCCCGGTTCATTGAGGAACCCGTTGTGGCGGTCACCGGAACCAACGGAAAGACCACCACCGTGACCCTGCTCACTTCCATGCTCCGGGAAAGCGGATGCTCAGTTTTCACGGGGGGCAATATCGGAACCCCGCTCATCGAGTATGTGGACGGCGGGGAAAAGGCGGACCTCCTGGTGGTGGAGGTTTCCAGCTTTCAGCTGGACACGGCCCAAAGCTTCAAGCCGGATGTGGCCCTTCTTCTGAACATCGAGGACGACCACCTGGACCGATACCGGGACTTTTCCCATTACGCGGAATCAAAGGCGAGTATCTTCAGAAACCAGGATGAAGGGGACTATGCCGTGATCAGCGGAACGGACGAAGATGTGCGAAACGCCGTAAGGGGCATCAGGAGCCGTCCCCTGTTTTTCTGCGGAAAAATGGATGGGGAGATGGGCGCCCGTATTTCGGGCCGCGCCCTCTCCATCGAAACGGACAGGGCATCCGGGATCTCCTTCGATCTTTCCAATGTGAAACTCCTTGGCGGGCACAATGCCGAGAACATATCGGCGGCGGCCCTCGCCGCCCTCCACTGCGGCGGCACCCGGGAAGGGATACAGGAGGCCATGGACCGGTTCGGCGGCCTTCCCCACAGGATCGAGTTCGCCGGCACCAGGGGAACGGTTCCCTTTTACAACGACTCCAAGGCCACCAACGTGGATGCCGTGAAAAGGGCGGTGGAATGTTTTGACGAGAACCTGGTCCTGATCATGGGGGGCCGGGACAAGGGTGGAAACTTCTCCCTCCTTTCGGAATCGATTCAAAAGCGGGTCAAGCACCTCGTGCTTCTCGGGGAGGCCTCGGATATCATCCGAAGGGAGCTTGGCCGCCTGGTCCCCAACGAAACCGCCGAAACCATGGACGAGGCCGTGGCCCTGGCACACCGGCGCGCCGGAGAGGGCGGCACGGTTCTCCTTTCACCGGGATGCGCGAGCTTTGATATGTTCAACAGCTACGGGCAGCGGGGGGATGTTTTCAAGAGCGCCGTAAAAAAACTGGAGGATTGCTGATTTGGCCGGACGCAAACCAGAACAGAGTTTCGGTTACGACCTCTCCATCCTTTTACCCGTGCTGTTCCTGGTGGGGATCGGGACCACCATGGTCTACAGCGCCAGCTCCGCCATTGCCCTCGAGAAATACGGCAGCGGCTATTTTTATCTGAAAAAACAGGGTATTTTTGCATTGACGGGACTTATGGTGCTCATCGTCTGCAGAAACTTTCCCTACCGGCTCTACCGCTCTTTTACATACGTGTTTCTGTTCACCGCATTCCTGCTTCTGGGCGCCGTGGAGTTTTCCAGCTTTGCCCATTCCGCCGGCGGGGCCACCCGGTGGCTCAGGTTCGGGGGATTGTCCTTCCAGCCGTCTGAGTTTGCAAGAATCTCCCTGGTGATCTTCATGGCCTACTCCCTTTCAAAGAAGAGCGCCCAGATAAAGGATTTTTACATCGGGTTCATTCCCCATGTGATCGTGCTCTTTTTGTTCACCGCCCTGATCCTGCTCCAGCCGGATTTCGGTTCCGTGGTGATCCTGGGGACCATCACCTGGATCATGATGTTCGTCGGGGGCGTGCGGATCAAGCACCTCCTCCTGCCCCTGGTGGGAATACTGCCCCTCCTGATCTGGTTTATGCTCAGCGCGGAATACAGGATCAAGCGCCTCATGACATTCCTGGACCCTTGGCAGAACCCCTCGGGCGAGGGCTACCAGATCGTGCATTCCCTCATGGCCTTCGGGTCCGGGGGGCTCTGGGGAAGCGGCCTTGGCCAGAGTTACCAGAAGCTCTTCTACCTGCCCGAACCCCACACCGATTTCATCTTCTCGGTGATCGGCGAGGAGCTGGGTCTCGTGGGGGTGCTGGTGATCGTCGGGCTTTACGTCTTGATCGTCTACAAGGGACTCTCCATCGCGGCCAAGGCAAAGGACCGGTTCGGTTCCTACCTGGCCATGGGGCTCACCGTTGCCATGGGCCTCCAGGTGGCCATCAACATGATGGTGACCATGGGCTTGCTCCCCACAAAGGGACTCACCCTCCCCTTTCTCAGTTACGGCGGGACCTCGCTCCTGCTGAACATGGCCTGTATCGGGATCATCATGAACATCGGAGGGAGCGCGAAATGATCGAAGGAAACACCAAAAGAGTCCTCATAGCGGGCGGCGGCACCGGGGGACACCTCTTTCCGGGGGTTTCCATTGCCGGCAAGTTCATAGAAAAGGATCCCCAGACCGGGATTCTCTTCGTGAACACGGGAAGACCCCTGGACAAGTCCATCCTTGCCTCGGCGGGATACCGCCTTGAAACGGTCACCGCCGGCGGCATCAAGGGAGTGGGCATCCTGAAGAAGATCCGATCCCTTTTTTCCACGGCAAGCGGAGTCCTCGATGCCGCAAGGATCATCAGGGAGTTCAAACCCCACCTCGTCATGGGCATGGGAAGCTACTCGGCGGCCCCGGTGGTGGTGGCGGCAAGGCTCCTGGGCATCCCCACCGTGCTCTGCGAGCAGAACACCCTTCCGGGGATTGCCAACCGGCTCCTTTCCGGTTTTGTGAAAAGGATCTTTATCTCCTTCGATGAAACAAGGCGGTTCTTCAAACCGGAAAAAACCGTTCTCACGGGAAACCCCGTCAGGGAAACCCTTCTTGGTAAGGCCCCGGAGAAACGAGGAGAGAACACTCCCTTTACCATCCTCGTTCTGGGTGGAAGCCAGGGCGCCAGGAGCGTTAACACGGCGGTCACGGAGGCCCTCCCCTTTCTTTCGGCAAGACCCTACGAGTTCATTCACCAGACCGGAAAGGGTGATGAGGAGAGAATTCGCGGGGCATATGCAAAGGAGCGCGCCTCCGCCGATGTAAGGGGCTTTATCGACGACATGGCGGCCGTATACAACAGGGCGGACCTGGTCGTCGCAAGGAGCGGGGCGACAACCGTGGCCGAGTTAACGGCCCTTGGAAAACCGGCGCTGTTTATCCCCTTTCCCCATGCGGCGGACAACCACCAGGAACTCAACGTCAAGCATCTTGTGGAGGCCGGTGCCTGCATCATGATCCGGGAGGCGGAGCTTACGGGAAAACTCCTCGCGGACAGGATAGAGGATCTGGCAGCCTCCCCGGAAAGGCTTTCGGCAATGGCGGAAAAAGCGGCAAAACAGGGATGCCCCGATGCCGCCGACACCATTGTGGGACTCTGCATGGAACTGATTGGAGAAAAACGCCCACCGGCGGAGGGCAAGACAGCGGACGCCTGACGGCACGGCACGGCACGGCACGGCACGGCACGGCACGGCACGGCACGGCACGGCACGGACAATTTTAAATTTTACCCATTTTTAAAAGGGTTATAAAACATATGTACCATAAAAAATACCATATCCACTTCGTGGGCATCGGCGGCATCGGCATGAGCGGCATCGCCGAGCTGCTCCTCAACCTCGACTACAGGGTTTCGGGATCGGACCTGAGCAGCACTCCCATCACCCGTCGCCTTACATCCCTCGGGGGCACCATATACGAGGGGCACCGGGCCGAACAGGTGGAGGGGGCCGATGTGGTCGTGACCTCCTCGGCCATTGTAAAGGACAACTGCGAGGTAACGGCGGCCCGAAAGCTGGCCGTACCGGTGATTCCCAGGGCCGAGATGCTGGCCGAGCTCATGCGCCTGAAGTACAGCGTGGCCATCTCCGGCGCCCACGGCAAGACCTCCACCACCTCCATCGTGGCAAGTCTCCTTGGGCGCGCCGGGCTCGACCCCACCATCGTCAACGGCGGTATCTTAAAGGGAATCGGCACCAATGCGGTCCTCGGCAAGGGGGATTACATCGTGGCCGAGGCGGACGAGAGCGACGGGTCCTTCCTGAAGTTCTCCCCCACCCTTGCGGTGGTCACCAACATCGACCTGGAACACCTGGATTTTTACAAGAACCTCGACGACATCAAGGATGTGTTCCTGAGCTTCCTGGACCGGATTCCCTTTTACGGCCTTGCCATCCTCTGCCTGGACAACGAGCACGTGCAGGATATCCTGCCGAGGATCAAGAAGCGCTACACCACCTACGGTATCACGGCCCAGGCGGATCTCCAGGCCAAGAACATCATCTTCGACGGGCCCAGGAGCACCTACACAGCCTATCACCACGGGGAACGGCTCGGCGAGATCTCTCTTTCCCTTCCGGGCATCCACAATGTTTACAACTCCCTTGCCGGCATCGCCGTGGGCATCGAGCTTTCCATCCCCTTTGATGTGATCAAGTCCGCCCTGGAAACCCTCCAGGGAGTTCAGCGCAGGCTCGAGGTCAAGGGCGAGGTAGACGGCATCCGGGTGATGGACGATTACGGCCATCACCCCACGGAGATCAAGACCACCCTCACCGCCATGAAGGAGAGCTGGCCGGACAGAAGGGTGGTGGTGGCCTTTCAGCCCCACCGCTACACCCGGACCGAGGCGCTGTTCGATGATTTTTCCCGCTCCTTCTACCATTCCGACGTGCTCGTGGTGCTGCCCATCTATGCCGCCAGCGAACAGAAGATAGAGGGCGTGGACTCGGGCAAACTGGCCGAAGCCGTTTCCGCCCACGGCCACAAGGACGTGCTCTTCCTGGAAAACTTCGAGGATTGCGTGGACCATTTTAAAAACACCCTTAGAGAGGGGGACATCCTGGTGACCCTCGGGGCTGGGGATGTGTGGAAACTCGGGGAACAGGTGCTTTCGGCGCTTGAAGCCCCTTAAGTGAAAATGATCGACAGCCGGCAGGGACGGTATTTTCGGTACCGGAGGACCTCCAAGGCAATGTACTCAGGGCAATCGGCATTTTGGGAAGCCCCAACAGGAAAACGGACGGCATGAACGATTTCAGAGCATGGATCGAAAACAAGCTTGGGCAGAGGGTTCGCTTTAACGAACCCATGAGCGCCCACACCTCCTTCAGGACGGGTGGACCGGCGGATATCTTCTGCCTTCCCGCTTCCGTGGAGGAAGCCGTTGCCGTCGTTCAGAAAACCCGTTCGGCAAACCTTCCCCTGCTGATCACGGGTGGGGGCACGAACCTCCTGGTGAGGGACAATGGCATCCGGGGCGTGGTGCTCTCCCTCAAGGGGATTCGGCAAAAGATCCGGATGACCCCGGCGGGAGAAGAGGAGGCGCTCCTTACCGTCTGCGCAGGCACAAGAACACCCGTTCTCTGCGCGTTCGCCATCAAGCACGCCCTTAACGGGATGAACTTTGCCCTGGGCATCCCCGGAACGGTCGGGGGGGCCGTGATGATGAACGCCGGCACAAGGTTCGGGGCCATGGATGCGGTGGTGGACAAGATCACCCTTCTTGGGGGGGACGGGGAGAAACGGACCCTGGCCGGCTCGGCCCTGACCTTCTCCTACCGGAAACTCGTTCTGCCCGAGGAGGCCTTTGGGGAGTTCGATCCCCTGATCCTGGAAGTGTCCTTCCGCCTTGCAAAGGGAGAGCGCAAGGAGATTATAGATGATTCCAAACGGATCATCGCGTTTCGCAAGAAGAGTCAGCCCACCCCTTTTCCAAGCGCGGGCTGCTTTTTCAAGAATCCGCCGGCAGGGGAGCCGGCCGGTAAACTCATCGACCTTGCCGGACTCAAGGGGCTTACAAAGGGCGATGCGGCGGTATCCAGGCGCCACGCCAACTTTATCGTGAACAGGGGCGCCGCCTCGGCGGACGATATCCTGGAGTTGATGGAAACGATCAGGGCAAGGGTGTTCGCCGATTTTAACGTGGAACTTTCGCCGGAGGTGAGAATTGTCGGTGCCTAAGAGGCGTAAGAAGAACCGGTTCAAGAAGCAGCGGAAAAAGGGCCCGGGTATATCAGCGCTTTTCGGCGGCTTTCTCAAGGGAATGCTGCTCTGCTCCGCCTACATCCTTGCCGGCGCCTTTTTCATCTTTATTTACGACTGCTTTACCCAGTCGGATTATTTCGATGCAAGGGAGATCAATGTCTCGGGAGAAAGAACTCTCCAGAGGGGCGAGATCTTTCACCAGGCGGGGATCAGCCCGGGGATCAACGTCCTTTCCGTGAACCTTGACCTGGTGCGCAAAAGGCTCCTCGCACATCCCTGGATCGCCGAGGCATCCGTAGAACGGGAGCTGCCCGGAAAGCTCGGCATCACCATTAAGGAGCATCGCCCCACGGCAATGGCGGATTTCAACGGCAGTATGTTTTATATCAACGCCGACATGGAGTTGTTCAAGGAGGTGGCGGCGGGCGAACCCATTAACCTGCCAGTTGTAAAGGGCCTTACGCCCCACAACCTTCCGGTTTTCGGCGCCCTCCGGAACAGTTCCGGGGACAATAAAAAGTGGGAGGCGGTTGCCGGCATTCTCGCCCTCGGGGACAAAGAGGACTCGCCCCTTCCCAATAAAGTCGTCGCCACCGTCACGGTGGACAGGGACATGGGGGTGGACCTCGTTCCACTGGAAAATGATCGAATTCCCGCCGTGGGCCGGATTCGCATGGGATACGGCAATTATTCAAAGAAATACCGGAGACTCGGTGAGCTTTTCCGGTACCTGGAAAAATCCGAAGGATTTGCCGGGCTGGAATTTGTGGACCTAAACAATATAAACGGGATTGTGGCCAGGCCCTGTAAAGAGGATTCAGCCGTGAGTTCGGAAAAGGAGGAGCTACGTGAAGGTTAATGAAGATATAATCGTTGGCCTTGATATCGGCACCACGAAGATCTGTGCCGTTGTGGGCGAGGTGCATGACGGCGCCATCAACATCATCGGGATCGGAACACACCCCTCCGTGGGCCTCAGGAAAGGAGTCGTGGTCAATATCGACGCCACGGTTGAATCCATTAAAAAGGCCGTGGAAGAGGCGGAGCTCATGGCCGGATGCGAGATCTCCTCGGTGTACGCCGGTATCGCGGGGGGCCACATCACCGGTTTCAACAGTCACGGCATCATCGCCGTGAAGGGCAGCGAGATCACCCAGAAGGACGTGGACCGGGTGATCGAGGCGGCAAGGGCCGTTGCCATTCCCATGGACCGGGAGGTGATCCACGTGCTCACTCAGGAGTTTATCGTGGACGACCATGAGGGGATCCACAACCCCGTGGGCATGGCCGGCATCCGGCTGGAGGCAAAGATCCACATCGTGACCGGCGCGGTGGCCTCGGCCCACAACATCGTGAAATGCTGCAACAAGGCGGGGCTCGACGTGTGCGACATCGTGCTCGAATCGCTGGCCTCGGGCGCATCGGTCCTCACCAGCGAGGAGAAGGAGCTGGGGAGCGCCCTTCTTGACCTGGGCGGGGGCACAACCGACCTTGCCGTTTTTTCCGGCAACAACATCAAGCACACCTTCGTGCTGGCCCTGGGGGGCCACAACCTCACCAACGACATCGCGGTGGGGCTGAGAACCCCGGTGGCGGACGCCGAAAAGATCAAGATCGATCACGGCACCTGCCTCCTCTCCAGCATCAAGGCCGACGAGACCATCGATGTGCCGGGCATGGGCGGAAGAAAGCATCGGAAGCTTCCCAAACAGATTTTAAGCGAGATCCTGGAACCCCGGGTGGAGGAGATCTTCTCCCTGGTGCGCCGGGAGATCTACCGGGCCGGAATGGAGAACCTGATCTCGTCGGGCGTTGTGGTCACCGGCGGATCTTCCTTGCTCCACGGCCTTACGGATATTGCGGAATCCATATTCGACCTGCCCGCGCGCCTGGGAAAACCCCACGGCATCACCGGGCTCGTCGACGTTGTGAACAACCCCATGTACGCCACGGGCGTGGGCCTTGTGATGCACGGCGCCCAGAGCCATATCGAGAACAAGTTCAGGATACGGGACAACAACATCTTCAACCGCCTCATGAACCGCATGAAAAAATGGTTCAGGGAGGCACTCTGACGCAAGGGCAAGGGTCCTTGGGACAACACCGCCCACGGCGGCAGGAAGGATTCCCGTCAACCCGGGCGTCCCGGAAGCTACAGGCAAGGCGGACGGGAAACTTACAGACGTTTAACGACACAACAGATAACGGACGGATTTAAGTCATTTTGTAAATGCAACCCAACGGTAACAGGAGGTGGGGATCATGAGTTTTACCTATGTGGAGAGTGAAAAATCGGCAAAAATCAAGGTCATCGGGGTCGGCGGGGCCGGCGGCAATGCCGTAAACAATATGATCGAAGCGGATCTTAAGGGGGTCAAGTTCATCGTTGCCAACACCGATGCCCAGGCCCTGGATATTTCAAAGGCGCCGGTGAAGATTCAGCTCGGGGTTGAGCTCACCGAGGGACTCGGCGCCGGTGCAAACCCCAACAAAGGCCGGGAAGCCGCTGAAGAGAGCATGGAGAATGTGCGCGAAGCCCTTTCCGACAGCCACATGGTCTTTATCACGGCCGGCTTCGGCGGCGGCACGGGAACGGGAGCCGCCCCGGTCATCGCGGAGATCTGCAAGGAGATGGGCGCCCTCACCGTCGCGGTGGTCACCCGTCCCTTCTCCTTTGAAGGCAAAAAACGCGCCCGCCAGGCGGATGCCGGCATCGAGGCCCTCAAGCAGGTTGCCGACACGGTGATCACCATCCCCAACGACCGCCTCAGGGGGATCGCCTCCAAGGATGCAAAGATGGTGGAGATGTTCGTCAAGGCCGACGAGATCCTCCACCACTCGGTCAAGGGCATCACGGACCTGATCATGGTACCGGGCCTGGTAAACCTGGACTTCGCGGACGTTCGCACCACCATGTCCAAGGCCGGCATGGCCCTCATGGGCATCGGCATTGCATCCGGCGAGAACAGGGCAACGGAAGCGGCCGAGCGCGCCATCTCCCATCCCCTGCTGGAGGATATCTCCATCTCCGGCGCCAAGGGCGTGCTCATGAACATCACCAGCAGCAGCGACCTGACCCTGGACGAGATGACCCAGGCATCCGACCGCATCTACGAAGAGGTGGGCGAGGACGCGGAGATCATCTGGGGCCAGGCCATCGACGAGAACCTGGGCGACGAAATGCGGGTTACGGTGATTGCAACGGGTATCGGCGGCGAAAGCGAAACCGTTGCTCCCATCACCCCCCAGAACGTGCGCACCCTCCAGGCCGTTCCCGACAGAACCTTCGGCGGAAAGCTCAGGGACGTGACCCCGGCCGACCTCGAAAACATCCAGAATAAGGAGGAGGAGCCCACCTTTCTTCACAATAAAAGAGCCGAAACCGAGTCCCACCAGAATTACAGGGGCCTGGTCCTGGATACGAACGATCTGGAGATCCCCACGTTCCTGAGGAGAAAGGCGGACTAAGCCGCCGGAAAAGAGATGATGATCGTGAGCTATTCCCGCAAGTCGATTGATCCCCATGGAGGGCGGCCGTGAAGAAAAAAAGAGCCGGCAGTGATTATGTAAAGCGGGAAACCGACATAATCGAACGATCCGCCGAAGGGGGAACCCGGGTTGCCCTGGTCTACCCCAACACCTATCCCGTGGGAATGAGCAACCTGGGATTCCAGACGGTCTACCGGCTGCTCGTAGGCACGCCCGGCATCTCCTGCGAACGGGCGTTCCTGCCCGAAGGGGAAAAGCCCGAGCCGGGATCGATCCGGACCGTCGAATCCGGAAGGGAGGTCGCCGCGTTCGACATCATCGCATTTTCCATCTCCTTTGAGAGCGATTACCTCAATCTGTTATCCGTTATCAAGTGCGGGGGAATCCCCCTTCTGTCCGAGGACAGGGAGGATTCCCACCCCCTTGTGCTTGCGGGGGGCGTGGCCGTGTTTCTGAACCCGGAACCCATCGCCCCCTTTGTGGACTGCTTTCTCGTGGGGGAAGCCGAACCCCTGCTCCCATCCTTTTTCAAGCTGTACGACCCGTCCGGCACAAGGGCCGACGAACTCAAAAAGATCGCGGCAAAGGCGCCGGGCATCTATGTCCCTTCCCTCTACACCCCCGAGTACAACGAAGACCATACCCTGGCATCCTTTACACCAGAGCCGGGACTGCCACGGTTTATCGAAAAACCGATTCTGACGAATGTATCGGAAACCGCCACCACAACGGCGATTCTCACGCCGGACACCACCTTCAACGACACCTTTCTCATGGAGGTGAGCAGGGGCTGCGCCCACGGCTGCCGTTTCTGCAGCGCGGGCTACATCTACCGCCCTCCCCGCTTCCGGGACACGGAAAGCCTCAAGACCTGCATGGACGAAGGGCTCCGGCACACGGACAGTGTCGGGCTCGTGGGGGCCGCCGTATCGGATCACCCCGGGATCAACGAGCTGGCATGTCACGTCAAGGACAGGGACGTGCGCCTCTCCTTCTCCTCCCTGAGGGCCAATGCCCTCACCCCCGAGCTGGTGGGCACCCTGAAAAAGGGGGGCGTCAAGACCGCCACCATCGCGCCGGAAGCAGGGTCCCAGCGCATGCGAAGGGTCATCAACAAGGGCATTGACGAAGCGGATATCCTCTCCGCCACAAGGACCCTGGTGACCAGCGGCATCCCCAACCTCAAGCTCTACTTCATGATCGGCCTGCCCACCGAGACCATGGAGGATATCGAGGAGATCGTCTCCCTGGTGAAAAAGATCAAGGAGGTTTTTCTCGAGGAGAGCCGAGCCCAAAAACGGATCGGCACCATCACGGCCGGCATCAACCCCTTTGTACCCAAGCCCCTCACCCCCTTCCAGTGGGCCCCCATGGAAAAGGTCAAAACCCTAAAGAAGAAGATTAACTATCTCACAAAAACCCTTAAAAAGATTCCAAATGTGAACGTAAGCACGGAAAGTCCCAGGGGCGCGCGAATACAGGCCCTGCTGTCACGGGGAGACCGGAGGGTTTCGGAACTGCTGGTAAATGCCCTTGAAAACGGTGGCGACTGGAATCGGACCCTCAGGGAGTCCGAACTTGATGCGGATTTTTACGTTCACAGGGAGCGCGGGATCGATGAGCTTTTCCCATGGGATTTTATCCACCACGGCATCAAGCGCTCGTTTCTCCTGAAGGAATACCAAAAGGCCCTCGAGAACAGATCCTCCCCACCCTGCCCCGTCAAGGACTGCCGCGAATGCGGTATCTGCATGCCCCTTTCGGAATAACCCCGCCCGTGAAGATGGAATCTCCAGGACTCGAAGCATCTCCCAAGAGATACTCCCCGCCCCACCATAACGGTTTATGGTGATCATTGGAAAGACACCATGCCCGCAGACACTCCAATAGCCAAATTCACGGGGTTTAATAGCGTCCAGACGCACATGGGTGTTACGTTGTTATTTTTTCCGCAACATGAAGAAAACCGCCCGCCGGAAACCTGGGCGGCATCCGGGGAAGTTTTTTCAAGGGGGTTTTCAAGCCCCCAAACACCTTAGGTGGGCATACTGGATCTGGAGGCTGTTCCACCCACTTAAAGAGGTTTTTCCAGTGCCCCCGGTTACATCGTCCGCCATGGCGCATTCACCCGTCAAATTCCCTCCCCCGCATGGCCGGTTGGGTATTCCAGACGGCGGGCGCCTTCATCCTGAAGGCATATATTATCTTTGAATACAATTAGTTAACACAATAAAACAACCCACCTGCAAAATAGGAAAAATTCCTTTATCAATGTTATTGGCAGGGAGGTAATATTGTGGTAATGTTCATAAAAATTTTTGAGGATGTTAATAAGTTTTACTTAGATTCTTTTTCCGAATCGTGACAGATTCAATGAATATATAATCTATTATTATTAATTTTTTTAGGAGGAATCATGGCTGCTTACATTTTTGGTCACAAGAACCCCGACAGTGATACTGTTTGTTCCGCTATTGCACTCGCCGATCTCAAAAACAAAATTGGTGAAGAGGCAGTAGCCGTTGTTCCCGGCGAGCTCAACCCCGAGTCCACCTTCGTACTCGAGAAGTTCGGCGTTGCCGCTCCCGAGGTAATGACCTCCGTTGCGGGTAAGGACGTTTACCTTGTCGACCATTCCGACCTTGCACAGTGCCTGGACGATGTAGCCGAAGCGGAGATCAAGGGTGTTGTCGATCACCACAAGCTCGGCGACGTGACCACCGCCCAGCCCCTCGAGTGCTGGATCTGGCCTGTTGGCTGTACCTGTACCGTCGTGAAGTCCATGTACGATTTCTTCAACGTGGAGATCCCCAAGGACATGGCCGGCATCATGCTCTGCGCCATCCTCAGCGATACCGTTATCTTCAAGTCCGCCACCTGCACCGACAAGGACAAGGAAGCCGCCGAAGCACTCGCCAAGATCGCCGGCGTTGAAGACCTCCAGGGCCTCGGTATGGAGATGTTCAAGGTTAAGTCCGCTGTTGAGGGGACCCCCGTTCGCGAGCTCGTTCTCCGCGACTACAAGGACTTCGACATGAACGGCAACAAGGTCGGCATCGGCCAGCTCGAGGTTGTTGACCTGTCCATCCTCGACGGCGTTAAGGCCGACCTCGAGAAAGACATCGCCGCCCTCAAGGCCGAAGGCGAGCGTCACAGCGTTTTCCTCCTCCTCACCGACATCATCAAGGAAGGTTCCGAGGTTCTCATGGCTTCCGACGACGAATCCGTTATCGAGAAGGCATTCGGCAAGGCTCCCGAGGCAAGCAAGGTTTGGCTCGACGGTGTCATGAGCCGTAAAAAGCAGGTTGTTCCCAACCTGGAAAAGGCTTTCGCATAAGCCTTAAAAGTATCGACCCCGTGTCGAACTTTTCCCGATAGATAGTTAAAGGGCCGGAACGAAAGTTCCGGCCCTTTTTATTTCCACGGAAAAAACGCTCCCTCCACTCCTCCTTTCATTTGTCAACCGCCGCTCCCCAAGCGCGCAATCCGCCCTCCCGGCGCAACCCTCTCCCTTGATCTCAGGATCATGCTTTCCTCACTGTTAATAGCCGAGGCTCCCCGTTTATCTCCATGACTCCCCCCGGGGAAACACACCCAACAACCTTACCCCAAGGAAGTGAACAACCCCGGTTTATGGTTCCGTGAGTAAATCCGCGACTCCACCACCGCCTTTTTCCCGACCCGAAGCCACCATGAAGCTGTCAAATTACAGCCTCTTTATTTATCAGGCCACCCGGCTCCGTATGAACTCAGCGTATCCGCCGCCACCCTCCTGCCGGTCCGTAACCACTTCGATGATCCGCCCCTCTGATACACAAGCGACATCATTCTGCTTGTCAACGCCTCCCCATTGCCGAAGCGGCATCCGGTGATGTTGGGTCGCCGGTTTTGTTGCCTTGCGGGGTTTAATATAATCCCCGTATAAAAAGTCCGAGCCCATTTCAAGGCCCACGCCTTGATGATACCACCTCACACATCCCATCCAATTTATTGGGGTCGTGCTTTTCAGTGCCCGTTTCATTCCGGTATCGTCGACTTTTTTGTGATGTTTTTAATTATTTTTGTAACCGATTAATCCAATTCTCCGACCTGATCCTTGCAAGTCCCTCTTTTTTAGCATGGGGTGAAACTTAAAACCCGGCCTTCAAGGCTTACTTCAGCAGGATATGGGAGATATGATGAAACCACGGAATCGTTTCATGTTGTTCAAACCGACGGCAATGCTCTTCACGCTTACCCTGTACCTTCTAGTCAACGGACCGGAACCGGTCCATGCCGCAAGAAAGGTCGTGATCAAAAAACCGCCCCGCCGGGGAACCGTTGTGGTGACCGTTCCCTCTTCCCACCGGGTCGTCCGGGTCGGAAAAACCCGGTACTATTTCCATGACGGCGTCTACTACCGTAAAAAACCAAGAGGGTATGTGGTGGTGGCCCCTCCCCGGGGAGCCGTTGTGGTCGGCATTCCTCAGGGATGCAAACGGGTGCGCGTTGGCGGCGTGGTTTATTATTCCTGGTCGGGCGCCTGGTATAAAAAGGCCCCGGGCGGATATATCGTGGTCCAGGCCCCTCCCGAACCTTCCGGGGCCGAGCCGGTTTATAACGTCGCCACTCCCGCCGCCACAACCGGAAAGGCCTATGTGGATGTTCACCTTCTCAACGTCAGGTCCGGACCGGGAAAGCCCCATGCCGTCACGGCAACGGTGCGCAAGGGGGACCTTCTCCGCATAAAGGGGAGCGAGAACGCATGGCTCTACGTCGTCCTTCCTTCGGGCAGATTCGGTTGGGTCATGGGAAAATTCACCCGGGGCACCCCTCCCGCAAACGGTTAGCCCAGCCGCACTCCGGTTGCCGGGCGGTTTTCACCGGCCGTTTCGAAAGCTTTCCGCCCCCGGAACCCGCCCTGCGGGCGTACACTGGGTGAGCGTTTTCATTCCCCCGGAGGCGCTCGATGTTTTTTACCTCGAACGATGCTTCTCGCCACGGAAAAGTATTTGCACATTCTTTGCACATTGCTTTCATTTTTTTTGCACATTTTCCTGGTTTATTGGAACCCGTAACAGGGGAGGCCCGATAGAGGAATCGGGCGCCCTTCACTCTTAAACCGGAAAGGAAAAGCGATGTCCTCCATTTACCTTGAAAGATATCCGGGAAGGAATTTTGTTTTCCCCTGCCGAACGTTGACTTCGGCTTCGGGGTAAAGGAGCGGCCTTCAACACTTTTCGCATCCGGTGATACGGACCTTCAGCAGTTTCCCGTCACCCTCTCCCGCCCCGCGCCCCGTCTTTTTTAAAACCTGTCCTTTATCCCCACACCACCATCATCGCCGCCCGTGGTGACATTCACCCCGGCGGCGATGGTCCGGACCTTTAAATCAAAATCATGGAACACTTTAAAAAGTCCCAAGACACGCAGGCTTCGAAAAACAGCCTGTACAGCTTTGCAACCATCCCTATTCGATTTTCACCGATCCCCTTTCCTTTGACCCTCCCCCCCTTTTTCATTGTGCCGACACTCTTTTCATTGTGCCCAACACCCTTTCCATTTTTTGGGCTTGAGCATATCATCGGCCGGCTTGGTTTCCACGGGATACACCGCGCCCCAAATATCCAGGTGGTAAAGGGCATTAATACCGCGTGGGGCCAACGTATCGAGTTGAATGGCCGATCTTGTGATCAAGCCCCATTTTTTCAATAAACCTTGAGATCACGCATTATAAAAGCGAAACGCCGTTCATTTGGTCGATCCACTTTATGAATGAGTTCTTGAATTTCAAAACACCTTGGGATAAATTCAAGGTGAACACACCGTTTCAGCCAACGGGCACTTCAGCGCCGCCTTCCGGCGACTTGCCCTGCCTCACCCAGGTACCTTTTTATTATTACACAACATCAAATCGGGGATTTTGTCTCGTTTTATCGGCCGGTCGTGCCGGCCGGGAGTGTCGAGTGACCGGGAGCAATAAAGCCGCGAAATCGTGGGGACGCCGCCGCCCTTTTCCATATGGGGCGATGGATGAGCCAGGGGGTTTCCGCAGACATCACCCTTGCCGGATAAGCTCTCGGACGGGACATCCCTCTCTTTTTTTCTCCCACTGTCATCGTCCCTCCTTGATGCTTATGTTATTGGGTGTCCGAAATGGACTAAGTTTCAACCCGTTACAATGGAGGGACCATGAAAAAAATATGTATTGTCATTTTACTCGGAGCATTTGTACCGTGGGCGGGGTGCACCTCTTTACTTCCCAGTGCAAAGGATACGGTAAAATCCCAATGGACCACTTTTTATGATGTAAAAGAAGCATACGAGATGATCATCGTGGGGAAGACGACCCGGGATGATCTCAGGAAAATCGGTTTCGACCCCTTTGTCACGCCCAATATCGAGATTCTCACCTATCTGAACATCATGCAGAATTTCATGCCCAACCCCTCCATAAAAATACAGGATCTCCCGGAAGGGCTCAGGGAGTGCATCGCCGCCCACGAGTACTGCACGGGATACAGCTTCCACCAGAAAAACGTGCGGGAAAAACGAAAGGGGAGCGTCATGATGGACCTTTTCGGTTTCAAGAGAAGGGTGGAGACAACGGGGTGGGAGTTCACGGCCCTGATCGTTCTCCTGAACGATACGGTGGTCTACAAGGTCTGGGGCGGAAAACCCAGTATCGATACCACCAGCAAGCAGAAGAAGCCCCTCGGGCCGCTCCAGAGCATCGATGAACTGGTTATCGACAAGGCATTGTGACCATCCGTCGACAACCTTTCCGCCGCAATCGTTTTTCGCCTATTTCACCGCTTTCCGGCCGGGCAACATTTCACCCCTTTTGGAGCGCAGCTCCCTTAGAAAGACCTTGAACTCCTTGAACTGCTCTTCGGTGAGTATTTTTCCGACGGCTTCCTCCATTTCCCTCTTATGCGCCCGGGTCCTCTCCGCCGTCAGGGGATCCAGGCGCTCCCTGTTTTCCCTCATCATCTTTCTCCGGGCCCTTATCCGTTTTTCCAGGATGGGGCGAATTTTTTCGGCCTGCTCATCGGAAAGGTCCAGCCGCCGGGAAAGCTCGGAAAAGCGCTTTCCAAATCGTTGCCCGCCAAAACCGGCCCCTCCGCCGAAGAGGCGCGCCCCCGGCCCCCTGAAGGGAGAGCGCTTTTGGAACTTTTCCCGGAGCTTCCGGAACTTCTCCTTCTGATCCCGGTCCAGGACCGCATCGATTCTCCCGACGCTCGACTCGATAACCCGTCTGAATTCCGGCATGTACTTTTCCCGCATTCCGGAGAGCTCCTCACCGGATTGATCGAGGATCTTCCGGATCTCCGCCTCCTGGGCTTCCGAAAGGGAAAGCCTGCCGGTAAGCCTTTCCAGCACCCTTGCCGCGATGGGCTCCGGCCCCGTGCCGAACTTCATGATCCTCTTCTTTACGAGCAACCCCGTGCCCACGGACCCGGCCAGGGCGCCCAGGGTAAAAATGAGAATGACGGCCAAAACGGCCTTGAGACTGTTTCTGGAAAATTTCACGATCATATCCCGATGGATTGTATGAGGATGTCCCCGAAGGGGTCCTCCATGAAGGCGGTTGCAACCATGTACTCGCCCGTGAGGTCGAGCCTGAAGAGGAGAACCGAGAGGATGACGACCAGAATCGAGGCCGCGGGCGCAAGGCGCCACACCGACAGTTCGAACAGGGACCACCAGTCGCCCTCCTTGCCGGCCGAATCCATGTTCCTTACCCGGCGCATCACCGCCTGCTCCCATGCCCTCCCGGGCAGCTCCTCCCCTTCGTCGGCCCTTTCGCGGTATTCCCGCTTCAAGGCCTCCATGATCTCGCGTTCACGCGGGTCCAAGGATTTCATCGCTTCTCCCCCTCTTTCATTAACCCCAACAGTATCTTCTTGAGCTTTTTCCTCGTGCGAAAGGCGCGGATCTTCACGTTCGCCACGCTCCAGCCCAGAAGATCGGCGGCTTCCCTGCCGGACAACCCCTCAAGGTGTACCAGCTCCACGATCATCCGCTCCTCGGGGGTCAACCCGGACAGGGCCCGGGTAAGCAGTTCCCCCGCATCCCTTCCACGCTCCCGGTTTTCGAAGGACTCCCTGGACAGGTCCGCCGTTATCCCCTCCAGAAGGTCCCCCTCGCCATCTCCCATGGCGCTCACGGGAAGCTCGCGGTTTCGATACGCCTTTCTCCAGTAATCATAGCAGGTCCTCACCGCCACCCGGGAAAGCCAGTGGGCAAATCCGCTCTCTCCCCTGAAAGTCGAAAGGGAAGTGTAGGCCCTGACGAACACATCCTGAGCAACCTCCTCGTACCGGTCATAGGGTACATGTTTTTTCACGATCCGGCAAACATGGGCCTTATGCCGTTTCACCAGAATCTCGAAGGCATCGGTCTCCCCCCGGTTGATGCGATGCACAACCTCCATGTCGCCGTCGGCTTGTCTTGGGTCCATATTCTTTATCATACGGGACAATCGTGTAATATTGATGCCAATGTGAGATCCGTACCGTTTACCATCCGCCGAAAGGTCTTGCAAAGCAAAATTGATCCGGTCCGATCCCCTCCGGCAAAGCTGCTCCCGAAACCGGGGAGGCCGCTCTCCCCCGGAACAGGGGGCCGGAAATTCCTCTTTCGAGCAACTTCCGACCCCGTTCATCCGCTTATTCCTCGCTCAACCCGAGAAAGTCGTCGAGCCTTGAAAGCCGCTTTTCCATGCGCTCCTCCATCCTTTCGGCACGAGCTTTCGCGCGCTCTTCCATCAGCGCTTTCTGCTCATCCGTGAGAGAGGGGTAAAACGCGGCGTACACCCGCGCCTTGATCTGGGCGAGTTTCAGTTTTTCCGCCGAGGCGGCGTCGAATGCCGCTTCCACCGCCGCAGGATCGTACACCTCGGAGCGGACCGCAGCGGAAAGGGCCGCCGCCGCATCCCCAAGGGCATTCACGGATGTTTCAATGTCCGCCCTGAAGGGCTCGACGATCTCGGCAAGCTCATCCTTCTGGACATCGGTGAGCCCCATGGAGCTCCAGCCCCCCCGGCAACGCCCCATGCCCTTGCCCCCGAAGGGCCCTGCCGAGACGCCGTATACTCCCACCATAAAGACTGCAATAATAAGAACGGAAACCACCTTGAGATACGATTTCATGTTTTCCTCCATTTTTGACGACCCCGGCAAAAGCCGGTATTAACCCGGCAACTAAATACGCAAACCTGTCATTAAACCATGGGGTTGATTTCATGAGCCATTTCAAGTTGAAAAGTTGTCCTTCTTAATTGCCGGGTTAATACCTCCATTCCCGACCACAACCCGATCTGCTCAACATGGTTGAACACGACTCACCGCGTGTTCAAAAATTCAGGTCCGGATTTTTCACGAGTCCGTCTTTTTTAGATGTTGCAAATTAAAATCCATGTCGAGAGGTGCTGTTTCGCCCCTCCAACGATCCTTTTTCCCGGCGCCGGGGGAGGCCAAGGCGCTTTCACCCGAAAGATCCTTCACCCTCCATCTGCCAACCTCTGTCGCATCCTTTGGCCAAAGGGTTACAAAAATATGTGACCCTTTGGATTTTTTCCTCGGTCGGCATGATTGCAATATGTCCTTAACTGAGATAATCTATAGGATAAAACCCCGACCGCACGGATTTTGCCTGCCGGCGGCAAAGGGAGGTCTTCCCGCCCCGAACCGAATCGAAGATAGCCCCCCGGCAATCCCGCCGAGGGGCAAGGAGAAAGCCATGAAACCCGTTTGTGAACTTGCTCCCGAGCATCTTAGATCTTCCTGTGATCCTTCCGTTTTCAATTTTAAAAACACCGCAGAAGTAGAGCCTCTGGACGAGGTGATCGGCCAGGAGCGCGCCGTTCGCGCCATCGACTTCGGCCTGAACATGGAAAGTCCCGGGTATAATATTTTCGTTACCGGGGTGGAGGGAACCGGCAAGACCACCATTGTGCGGGAGATTGTTTCAAGGTTCGCCGAAAAGCGGACCGCGCCCTTCGACTGGTGCATGGTAAACAACTTCAAGGACCCCTTTCGCCCCAAGGCCGTTGCCGTGCCCACGGAACAGGCCTATGCCTTCGCCAAGACAATGGAACGTTTTGTCAAGGAGTTGAAGGAGCAGCTCCAGGCCGCTTTCGAGCACGATACCTACCAGAAGCGCCACGCCAAGATCCAGGATGCCTACGAGGAGACGGACAAGGCCGTCCTCGAAAAACTGGAGGCACTGGCAAGGGAGAAGAACCTGGGGATCTCCGAAACCCCGTCCGGGTACCAGCCCATCCCCCTGAAGGAGGGCAACCCCATGACCCCTGACGAGTTCGAATCCCTTTCGGCGGACGAACTCTCCGAGATCGAGGCGGCCACCCGGAGCATCCGGGTGGACATCGAAAAGAGCAACCAGGAGATCGGAAAGGCCAGGGCAACCCGGAAAAAGTCCGTTGAAAAGCTCATGCAGGAGGTGGGAAAATCGATCATCGAGGAGCGCCTCTCCTTTATCCGCGACGATTTCGAGGAATCACCGGATATCCTCGGCTACCTCGAGCAGCTCGAGGAGGATCTTATCGAGAACGTGGACAAGTTCACCGCGCCCGATCACAGGGAAGAGCGAAGGGAGGATCGCATGTCCCGCCCCAAGGGCTCGCCCTTCGACGTGTACAAGGTCAACGTGCTGGTGGAGAACAAGGCGGACAAGGGGGCGCCGGTGGTGTACGAGCCCAACCCCACCTTCCAGAACCTCTTCGGCAGGATCGAAAACAGCCGGAACATGGGGCCTCCGGTCACCGATTTTTCCATGGTCCAGGCAGGGTCCCTGCCCCAGGCCAACGGCGGGTACCTGATCCTGGACGTGGACTCGGTGGTGCGAAATCCCCAGGTATGGGACGCACTGAAGCGGGCCCTCCAGAACAAGCTCGTGTACATCGAGGATGCCCCCTCGGGCATGGGGTATTCCCCCGCGTCCCTGAGGCCCGAGCCCATCCCCCTGGAGGTGAAGGTGATCCTCCTGGGAGGATACGATATCTTCCAGGGGCTCCAGAACAACGACTCCAGGTTCAACAAGATCTTCAAGGTACGGGCGGACTTCGACTACGAGACAGGTAAGGACGAAAGGAGCGTTCAGCAGTACGCCAGGTTCATCGCCAAGATCTGCAAGGAACTGGAGCTTCGGCCCTTCACCCCCAGGGGGGTTGCCGCCATCGTCGAGTACGGCGAAAAATCCATCTCCCACAAGGAGAAGCTCTCCCTGAGGTTCGGCCCCATCGTGAGCATCATCAAGGAGGCGGAGTACTGGGCCAGAAAGGAGGACGCCCCCGAGGTCACCGAGCAACAGGTGTACAAGGCATACCGTGAGCACCGTTTCCGCTACAACCTCTACGAAGAAAAGGTCCAGGAATCCTACATGGAGGATACGATCCTCATGGACGTGGACGGCGAGAAGGTGGGGCAGATCAACGCCCTTGCCGTGCACCAGATGGGGGATATCTCATTCGGCCGCCCCTCCCGGATCACCGCCGCCACCTTCATGGGCAAGCACGGCATCGTGAACATCGAACGGGAGGCGAGGCTCAGCGGCAAGACCCACGACAAGGGGATGATGATCTTGACGGGATACCTGGGGAGCACCTTCGCGGACCATTATCCCCTGAGTCTTTCCATCAGCATCACCTTCGAGCAGAGCTACGGGGGCATCGACGGGGACAGCGCCTCCTCCACGGAGCTCTACGCCGTCCTCTCCAGTCTCTCGGGCATGCCCCTTCAACAGGGCATCGCCGTGACCGGTTCCGTGAACCAGAAGGGGGAGATCCAGGCCGTGGGCGGGGTGAACCAGAAGATCGAGGGGTTCTTCGAGGTCTGCCGGATCAAGGGGCTCACCGGAAAACAGGGGGTGATGATTCCCAAGTCCAACGTGACAAACCTCATGCTCAAGCACCAGGTGATCTCCGCCGTGAAGGAGGGGATGTTCCATATATACGCGGTTTCCCACATATGGCAGGGGATCGAGATCCTCACGGGCCTTGCCGCCGGAAGGCCAGATGCCGAAAACGTGTACCCCGAGGACTCGGTTTACGGCAAGGTCCAGAAGCAGCTGGCCGTCTACCTGGAACGTTCCATGATGCTCCGGCGCCTGCTGCCGGCGAATTACAACGGCTTTTCGGGCTCCGACTCCCAATGACTTACAACGCGCTCGGCAACCAAAGAAAATTATTGAGGGGAATTGACAAACCTTTCGGGCTCTGTTAACAAGACAGACATTATGAAAACAAACTCAATCAAATACTTCTCTTTTTTCTTTTTCGGCTTTTTTTTTATCAAGGTCTGTGGCCTTGATGGAGCCGGATAACCGGGAAGTTTTGAATCCATCATTAAAGGTCGCAGGCGGAAGATGCCGGCGGCCTTTTTTATTTGCCCCACTCCTTTCGCCCCGCCTTTAAAAACAGCAAAAGGAGTCAGTCATGCACCTGGGCAAATCCGTCAGAATGGAACGTATCTTCAATCGCAACACCCAGAAAACCATTATCGTACCCCTTGACCACGGCGTGAGCGTGGGCCCCATATTCGGCATCTCGGACCTCCGGGACACGGTGAACAAGGTGGCCGAGGGCGGCGCCAACGCGGTTCTCATGCACAAGGGCATCCCCAGGAGATCCCACAGGGGAACGGGCAAGGATATCGGCCTGATCATCCATCTCTCCGCCAGCACGGATCTCTCCCCCTATCCCAATGCCAAAACCCTCGTTGGCAGCGTGGAGGACGCCATCCGCCTTGGAGCGGACGCCGTTTCCGTGCATGTCAATATCGGGGACGAGAGCGAGCGGAACATGCTCACGGAGTTCGGACAGGTGGCCTCCATCGCCGACAGCTGGGGCATTCCCCTTCTGGCCATGGTCTATGCAAGGGGCCCCAAGGTCAAGGACGGGTACGACCCCGAGGTGGTGAGTCACTGTGCACGCCTGGGTGAAGAGCTGGGCGCGGATGTGGTAAAGGTGGTCTACACGGGAGACCCGGTTTCCTTCCGACAGGTGGTGGAGGGATGCTGCATCCCCGTGGTGATCGCGGGCGGCCCGAGGATGGAAAATCTCCGGGATATCGTCACCATGGTCCACGGCTCCATGGAGGCGGGCGCTGCAGGTCTTTCCGTGGGAAGAAATATCTTCCAGGCGGAAAACCCCACGCTCCTGGTAAAGGCCCTCCACAATGTGGTTCACGAGAACTGGAGCGTTGAACAGGCCATGGAGATGCTGGAACCCTGATTAATCCATGCACCGGGCCGTAAACAAATGCCCCCCTGCTCTTCCCCGTCCGGGAAAGCAGGGGACGCCCTTGTCCTTTATTGTAATTACAAAACAAACGGGATTCATATCGCCGATTTTCCGTCTACCGTCAGCAAATCTCCGTCGACCAACTTGATCAGATCCCCGGGGCCGCAGACAAGAACGCCGCTTCCCCCCAAATGCAGTACAGGGGCAATATCGTTTTCAAAGCGATCTCCGATGGACAAAATTTCGTCATACGGAACATTCAAATGATCCGCTACAGCCATGAAAGCTTCCCGGGACGGTTTGGTATGGTTCAAATCATCGGAAGTTCGGATCAAAGAGAAATCGGAAACGGCGAATCCCAGCTTTGTTAAGATCTTCTCGCTGTTCTTTCTTGTGTTGTTTGTCAAAACAGCGGTCCTGATTCGACCGCACAGTTTCAGGACACGTTTTTTGAATGCCGCATCAGGAACCAGGCATTTCGTTATATCAAATCCGTTGTCCCTGATTTTATTCCATTTATGCTTGGAAATACCCATTCCGTGCATGGCTGCGGTCACGGAACTACCGGAAGCATATTCCTTTTTCAGCTCTGTAACATCAGCCTGGTGGAAGTCCGGATTTTCCGTGAGATAACTGACTGCAAAATCAAGATAAGGCTTCTTGTAAACCTCCCCCGGATAAAGCGTTCCATCCAGATCGAAAATCACCAGTCCGAAGTTTTCTCTTTTTAAATACGTCTTCATCTCTTACGGAAATTCCCCTCAACTCGAGGCCGACAATCTTAATCCGGCGGCAACCGACGAGTCCCCGCCTGGAATTTATCAAAACAGTTCCATTTGAGAGGCCCGTGACCCTTTTTTATCGGAACCGCCTTCCGGCGATTCAACGGCCTCCGGTTTACCGGTGACACTTTGTTTCTTCTTTTTCCGTGCAACTTTTGGCTGACCTTTAGCTTTTGCACTGGTTGCAATATGGTTCGACGTATCGGACAGATCGTCCAACGCATGGTTTTCACAAGAAGCGGTAAGCGTGGGGGTTCCCGCATAGGAAACAGCGAGGGTATGCTCTCCGGCATGGAATACTTCCGTCAGCGAATTGAAGAGGAGCTGCTTTTCCTGGGCGGTGATAACTGGAAAACCGTAATTGGCGTTCGCATGCTTCATGGGACCCTTGGCGGCAACCCTGTCTTTCACGAATGCCGAGTGCCTTTCGAGCCTCTCCTCCATGCGGCGGTTGGAAAACTCGACGATATTTTCCTTTACGGCAAAGATGGACTCGGCAAGGGTTTCGTCGATCTCGAATCCGATGCTGTTTCTTGCGGCCGTCATCGCCGCCGCCATGGTGGTGCCGGTGCCCAGAAAGGGGTCGAGCACCGTGTCACCCTTTACCGAATACATGTTGATCAGGCGGTAGGCCAGTTCAAAGGGATAGGCCCCGCTCCTGCTTCTGGATTCACCGCCCCAGAGTCCCTGGACGGTTCCCTTGATATCGAACCAGACGTCCGAGAAGAAAACATTGCGTTCCTCCCAGAACACGGCGCTGGCATGCCTGTTTTTCTTCTCTTCGTCCGTTTTAAAGACCCGTTTTCCCCCTTTTCGGACAATAAGGATGTACTCGTGCTCGAGGGTCACGTAAGCTCCTGCCGGAAGCATGCCCGAGCCCATGAACTTGTTCGGAGCATTGGTCTGCTTGCGCCAGAGGATATCGGGAAGGGCACTGAAACCGATCTTGAGGAGGTGCTGGAGAATCCTTGCGTGGTTGGGGTATAATCGGAAGTCGCCGTTAAGGGTCCTTGTGGCATCCCCGATATTGATGCAGGCAAAGCCGCCCTTTTTCAGGACACGAAAGAGCTCGTCCCAGACAAGGTCCAGCTTCCGGTGCATGGCCTCGAAGACCTCCATTCCCTCACCCTTTTCCAGGGCGGGTCCGATGGAAGGGTCCGCTTCCCGAAACATACGGTCCCACATTTCGATCATGGGATAGGGGGGAGAGGTGACCACAAGGTCCACGCTTGAATCGGAAAGTGCCGCCATCCTGCACGCGTCTTCAAATATCACACGATGCTCTGTTTTCACGAATTGTTCCCCCTGAAATCATCATATATGTGTCCGGGACGCTCCGGAAAGTTTGTCGTATCGGTCCGGCAATCACAAGGATCGTTTCCGCCCACATCAACCTGCATCCATCAGCTCCGGTATGGCGGCGTACACGCTCAAATCTATTGGATACCGGCAACCTGCAACTTTGCACGTCTTCACTCCCACGTGAACCGGGTGGAACCCCACCGGTGTTCCGACACCTACCTTTCGCGACAGTTCTCGTGGCTTGCGGACCATATCCCCCCACCGTCCTTGAGTCAAGGGAATGTCCCGGAGTCGACATCCCAAAAGTCGGAGAACAGAAAATCAGGAAACAGATTCCGGTATTCGAAAAACCAACCGTAATGATACATGCCGGCAATTGCGTCAAAGCAAGGGGTAAGCCCGGCACATCGCCTCATCAGCAAGCAAGCGAACAAAAAACACTCCTCGATTCAGACGCTGTAAAAACACGCGGATGGAAACTTGGCGAATCCGGTTATTAACCGGCAACTAAATACGCAACCGCGCTATTAAACAATACATTTGATTTTATGGGGGGCATTTCGATTTAAAAAGTTGTCTTTATTAATTACCGGGTTAATAATCAATTGCCACACTCATAAATCCCGGTGCACATCCTCCCCGCTCAGCAAACCGGATTTTCATATCGGGCAGCGCCGGGAATCATGTGAGAACATCCTCGTCCGCAAGCGCTTCGACCTCCGCCTCGCTGAACCCCAGCATGCCGGTGAGCACCTCCTTTGTATGCTGTCCCAGAAGGGGCGCGGGTTCGGTCATTTTTACCGGTGTTTCTGAAAAGATCATGGGGCCCCTGTTGTACAGGGTGGAGCCGGTGACGGGGTGATCGAGGTAGGACCAGTAGCCCCGCTTCAAGTGGTGCGGGTTCTCCACGACCGCCCTTGCATCGTTCGCCATGCCGGCCTTTACGCCGTTTTCCAAGAGCGTTTCCATCAAGCGGTCGCCGTGTTGTCCGGAGGTCCAGGCTTCGATCCTTTCGTCCAGTTCCGCCTCGTTCTCTTTCCTCCGGGCAAGGCTCTGGAACCTTTCCGCCTCGGCCCATCCGGGGTTTCCCATGACCTCCTTGAACAGCCCCCACTCCCCTTCCCCGAACACGGCAACGGCGATCCACTTTCGATATCCAAGGGTTCGATACACCCCGTGGGGGGCCCCATGGGAATCCTTTGCCCCCGAAGGCCCCATGATCTCGCCGCCGGCGGCGGCGCACATGGGATCCATGGGCTTCATGGCGATTGCCGACTCAAGCTGGGACACGGAAACGGTCTGGCCCCGGCCCGTTTTTTCCCGGTGGAGCAGGGCCGCCATGACGGCGAAAAGGCTATGGGTGGGCACCATCACATGGTCGGTATAGTTGGTGCCGGTGCCGAAGGGGCGTTCCCCCGGCATGCCCGTTCGATGGGTGAGGCCGCACAGGGCGTTGAGGTTGACACCGAACCCCATGTATTCACTGTGGGGGCCCGATATACCCTGGAGGCTCATGGTCACATAGATGATCCGGGGGTTGATCTTTTTTACATCCTCCCACCCGAGGTTCCACCGTTCCATCTGCCCCACCCGGAAGTTGTTGATCACGATATCGCTCTTTTGGATAAGGCGCACGACCACCTCCCGGGCGCGCGGATCGGCCATGTTCAGGGAGATGGACTTCTTGTTGGGATTCCTGTTGGCAAAATAACCGCTTCGCTCGAGACCCTCGCCGTTTCCGTCCTTGAAGGGACCGCTCTTTCTCAGGATATCCGGCCGCTTCCGGCTCTCGATCTTGATTATTTCGGCTCCGCACTGCCCCAGAATATTGGTTGCAATGGGGCCTGCCCCAACCCATGATAAATCGCAGACCGTGATTCCCTCGAGTGCACTCCCCAAACCGTCCGCCATATGCCGCACCTCCCGTTTCAAACGCCTGTTCCTGAATCCCGGACCGCATCGCTGTTTTAGATCAACCCCGTTGTTGCGCGTAAACGACGCCTTCCCCGGTCAGGGCCTCCACCTCTTTTTCGGAATAGCCGATCTCCATAAGGATCTCCCGGGTATGGCCGCCGAATTCGGGAGCCGCTCCCCCCAGGCGCCACCTGAGCTCCCCAAGCTCATAGGGCGCCCCGGGATAAACGATCTCCCCGCCCAGGTGCTCGTGCATCAGGGTCTTCCAGAAACCGCGATGCCTGAGTTGCGGATTTTCCAGAAGATCCCGCCCGTTGCTCACGGGGGAGAGGGCCACGCGGTTCGCCTGGGCCCTTTCATAAAGATCGGCCTTGTCGAGCCCGGCGGAGAAGGCCTCGAAGATACGGCAAAACTCCCCGTAGCCGGCATTCCCCGCGCGAAAATCCGGGTCCAGCCACGCCTCGTCCTCGAAACGCTCCCGGCCCATCACGTCCTCCCTCTCCATCCAGCGGACAAAATGATCCCACATCCCCCTGTTCCTTCCGATGATCGCAACCAGCGCCACATGGCCGTCCCGGCAGGGATGGATCGTGCCGAACCCCGCCTCCCTGCCGCCGCCCCGCCTGTTTTTTCCTTCCAGGTCCAGGTACTGGGGGGCGTTTTCAAGGGCCATGCCGACCGACTCCATGCAGGATACATCCACGAACTGCCCCCTGCCGGTTCTTTTGGCGCGGAACAGGGCAACGGCGCTCGCGGTTCCCGCATAGGCCTCCGCCATCCTGTAGGACTGACTGTCGCAGGCCCTCACCGGCTTTTCGTTTTCCACGCCGCCGAGAAAGAGAAAGCCCCCCAGGGCCGAGCAGGTCAGGTCGGATCCAGGGTAATCCCGGTAAGGGCCGAAATGTCCGAAGGGGGTGACGGCGGTATGGACAAGGGCGGGGTTGACACGGCGCAGATGTTCATGGGAGAGCCCCAGTTTTTCAAGGTATCCCGGCGCGAAACTCTCCAGCAGAAGGTCGGCGCCTTCCACCAGTTTCATGAAGATCTCCCTGCCCGCATTCCTTGAAAGGTCCAGTACCATGCCCCTTTTGCCGGCGTTGTAATAGAGAAACTGAAGCCCTCGCTCACGGCCGGGCACTCCCTTGTAAAAGGGCCCCATATTTCTCATGGGGTCCCCGGACGGGGACTCCAGGTGAATCACGTCCGCTCCGAGCCCCGCGAACATTTTCCCGGCATAGGGGCCCAGCTCTCCGGTAAAATCCAGTACTCTTATGTCCGACAAGCCCGTTGGCGTTCCCATTCTCCTCCTCCTGGTGTATAACCCAGCCGACCGCCTTGATCCGCTACCGGGGGTTCCCGGAAGATGCGGCCGTTTTTCGCTGAAACCGCTTCGCCGCCCCCCTCCTTCTCCGAACCGGAAAGGGTATTGGCGAAGATAATTAACCGAGGCTCGATTTGTTGCGCGCCTGTCGGGGTCAACAAGCCCCCTGCCCGGTCCCTCCGATATACTTAAATGCAAAATGCACGTCAAGGTTCCCCGGGTAAACCTTCACGGCAACCCCATGCCCCCCGCACGCCCCAAGCCGTTGCTCAGGCGGCGAAAGTCAATGACTTTCAAGTCAAAAAGAGAAGAATTCAGGGGACTTAAATTCAGAACAGGCGCCGACTCTTTAACAAGCATGGTAGGCCACCGATGCTCATATACCCGATAATGAACGCAACCATTTTTACCGTTGCCGGAGAGGCATCGAGTCCGTTTTTATATAGGCAAGATGTTGACCCAAGAATCTCCTGGAAGTCGGCGGTCGCTCTTTTAATCACGCCCCGATGTACTGAACACGAGCTGTTCATGCTTTATAACGGACTCGAAAAATCAGGTGTGAACTTTATTACAAATGCATCAATTCACGACATGAAAAAATCTTACCAAGCAATAAACATGAGAAGGTTCACTTTTCACCGTTATAATTCACAATCCTGATGTCCCACGATATCTCTCTTAATTACAAACGGGTATGATGTTACCGGTTGCTGTGTCAAGCGCTCTGAAACCCCACATGCAATTACCCGTATCCTCCCCCCGGCAAAAGCACTCGGAGGGTTTCAGGCCCCTTTCACGAAAAAATCCCTGCCCGCAAGGGCGAAAAAAGGCGATTTGAAATTGACCTTCGGGGCAAAGGTGTATTGCTATCCGCAGCGCTCGTGAATCGTTGCCGGGTAGCAATTTACGGAAACAGGGATGTTTCGCCGTTCCGTGAATTGGTCATACCGGATGCATCACGGGCCATACCGTGAAACAAAGTAAAAAAACAGCAATTAACGACGGGATCGAAGTTCCCGCCGGGACGCTCAACCCCGATGAGCATCGGCAACCCGCGACCAACGGGTTCCCGTGGGGAAAAACGTCGCCCCTTAATGGCGTTCAGGCGTTGTCCATGCCTGCATTGTTATGCAAAACGGGCAGTCTACACGGCCCGCCAAAACCCCGATCTCCTTTCGGCATGGGAGCATAACGCGCGGACGGGGTATCATGCACGGCAGAGGCCGGAAAACGTCACGACGCTTTTTCGGAAACATCAACCCGGTACAACCCGTATCCCCGTTTTCAGCCCATGGGGATACTCGGAACATCGCGGAGGAAACCAGTGGAAACAGGCCGCCCCCTTCCCGGGCTTAGAAGCATCGCGGGAGACATCGGCGAGGTCAACGCTTCGGCGGGGGATATTGTCCTTCGCAGCCGCCAGATGAAATCGGGCACCGACCGGCTCTCTGATCTCGCCGCCGGGCTCGAAAACATGGTTGGAAAATTCCGAATTTAGGCGACCGGCCCATCCCTGCCTCAGCCCCTGCCCCTGCCCCTGACCCTGACCCTGCCCCGGTTCCGGTCCCGCAAAGGATCGGGACGGGGCAGTCGGGTTCCGCCATGATTTTTTCAGGTCTGTCCGGGTTTCCCAAACGGGCTTTTCGCCGCCGCCGTTCATGGGCACATGCCCTGGGCTCCGTCCACAACCGCCCGACATGTCCCGGCGAACACGGGCGATCTTCCCCCGGCAGCCGGGGAAGAGACAGTATAGACGCATGGGGAGCCCGGGTAGATGTACCGGGAAATTCCCCCCCCCGTAAACGAAGAGGTGCCGGCAAAGACAGGAGTAAATCCTCAAAAAGCTTCCCATGGGACAAGAAAAGAGTTAAAGAGGGCCTTTTCCAGGACATACGCTCGCGGGAACTTCACTTCACATGGACCAAATTGACGGGGATGGACGGATGACATATTCCAACAGGGACTTCACGGCGGACCTTAAGAAGAGAAACGGTATACTCATACTCGGCCACCGGGGCTGCCGTAAGTCCACGGTTCCGGAAAACACGACGGCGGCATTCAAAAGGGCCTTGGGCGTGGGCGCCGACGGAATCGAAATCGATGTGGAGAGCACGAGGGACGGCCGGCTGGTGGTTGTCAACCGATGGTTTCTGAAGTTCAACTTCGGCTTTTTTCCGTGGGAACGTTCTTGTGAAGAGATCCGGAAAGCGGCCGGTAAAAAGGAGATCCCGATTCCCGAATTCGACGAGGTCTGCCGCTTCATGGGGACCCGCCCCCGGGCCGTTTTCAATGTGGAGATCAAATCCAGCAGCCGCCTGGTCTGCAAAACCGCCGTTAAAGCCGCGAAATGCATACACCGATACGGCCTCGTGAAGAACGTGGTCGTCTCCTCTTTCGATCTGAACACGCTCCTGACCCTGCGCCTGAAAAATCCGGAAATCGAAACCGCTTACCTTTTCAGAAGCGAAGACCGCACCCTCCGCCTCGAAGAGAAGAAGACCTTCCGCTACAAGGTGAACGGCATCCTCAACCGCTCGGGCATCAAAGCCCTCTTCGCGTTCGCGGGCACCCTCCACCCGGAAACGAGTCTTATACCGGAAAACGGGACACGTTTCTGGCAGCGGCTGAACCGTATCATGAAAAAACGGGTCAATACCTGGACCGTGGACAGCAGGGAAGATTTTAACAAGGCAGTGGAATCCGGCGCGGAGTGCATCATCTCCGACAGCCCCGAACTGATGATTGCATACCGCAACGCGACACGTATTAAGAGAGCATGAACGGGAAGGCTATGGGGGAGGTTCTCATACTCGTGCAGGGAGAGAGGCGCTTCCGAAGTTTGGAACTGGATCGACCTTGTGGGGTCGATCCAATCCTGAGGCATCTATTCAACGTCCCGTCATGTAATAATAAAATTTCTCCATGGGAGATTAACGCAGGGAATAACCGCAGAGCTTGGTTTCCAGGTACTCGTAAATCCCCTCCTCTCCCCCTTCCCTGCCCATGCCGCTCTGGTTCATGCCGCCGAAGGGGGCCGCCGCCGCAGTGGGGTTGATGTCGTTGATTCCGATGATGCCGAACCTGAGCCCCTCGGAGATCCTTGCCGCAAGGGCGATATCCCGGGTGTAAACGTACGCGGCAAGGCCGTAGGCGGTATCGTTGGCCATCTCCAGGAGCGACTCCTCGGAATCGTAGGAGATCACCGGCGCCACCGGGCCGAAGGTCTCCTCCCGGTAGATCCGCATCTCCTCGCTCACGTCCGAAAGGATGGTGGGAGCGTAAAAGGCTCCCTTGCCAAGCCCGTCTTCAGTTAGCCGCCTGCCGCCGCAGACAACGGTCGCCCCCCTCTCCTCGGCATCCCTTACCTGCCTGTCCACCTTTTCGATCTCGGCTTCGCTCACAAGAGGTCCGATGCTGACGCCGTCCGTGAAGCCGCTGCCGGCACGCATTTTCGAAACCCTCTTGTGCAGTGCCTCCAGAAAGGGTTCCATCATGCTGCGATGCACAAAAATCCGGTTGGGACTGATGCAGGCCTGCCCCGTGTTGAGAAATTTCACCAAACTTGCCCCGGTTGCGGCCTTTGCCGGGTCCGCGTCCCGGCACACGATAAAGGGGGCGTGACCGCCCAACTCCAGGGAGATCCGCTTCATGTTCCCGGCGGCGCCTGCCGCCAGCATCCTGCCCACCTTCGTGGACCCCGTGAAGGTGAGCTTCCTTATCCGCGGGTCTTCAACGAAACATTCCCCAACGGGAGCGGGGTCCTTCGCCGTCACGAGGTTTACAACCCCCTTGGGCAATCCCGCCTGCTCGAAGATCTTGAACATTTCAACGGCGCAGAGGGGGGTTGCCTCGGCCGGTTTGAGCACGATGGTGCACCCCGCCGCCAGCGCCGGGGCAACCTTTCTCGTGATCATGGACACGGGGTAGTTCCAGGGGGTCACGGCCCCAACAACGCCCACGGGCTGGTGGAGCACGGTAAAGCGCTGGTCCGCCCTTGCCGAGGGAATGGTCCTGCCGTAAACCCGCTTTGCCTCTTCGGCGAACCAGAGAAGAAAATCAGCGCCGTACTTGACCTCGGCCCCGGCGGCCTTGATGGGTTTTCCCTGCTCGCGGGTCATGGTGCGGGCCAGGTGTTCGAGGTTTTCGGTCATGATCCCGTGGGCCCTGTAAAGAAACTCGGACCTTTGGTAAGCGGTCAGGCCGGACCAGCCGGGAAAGGCACTGTCCGCCGAATCCACGGCCCTTTTGGCATCCTCCCGCCCGCCGTCCGGAACCTCCCCGATCACTTCCCCTGTCGCGGGATCGAACACTTCGAATCTTTTGCCGCTTTCCGCTTCCACCCAACTGTTGTCGATAAACATCGAATCTCCTTTCGTGGCATCGCTCTGTTTTTCAAAGTTGTGTGCCGGCATCTTACCCCCGGGGCCTGAAGAATTCAAGCTCCCCAAGATCCCTCTTTCTTTTTTCCCGAAAAAGCCTTATGGGGTTCAACTGAAGATCCGTTCCAACCGTCAACCTGAAACAAACCGTAACAAAGAGGTCATTCCAAATGGAGAAGAAGACTCGCACAGAGCATGATTTCCTCGGAGAAAAAGAGATACCCGCCGATGCCTATTACGGGATCCAGACCCTGCGGGCCATGGAGAACTTCAAGATAACGGACATTCCCATATCACTCGAGTCGGCGATGATCAGCTCCCTGGGATATGTGAAGAAAGCCGCAGCCCTTGCCAACATGGACCTTGGGGTGCTGGACGAAAAGATCGGGGAGGCGATCGTCTCGGCATGCGACGCGGTGATCTCCTGTGAGCTTATCGACCAGTTCAGGGTGGACGTCATACAGGGGGGCGCCGGCACCTCCACCAATATGAACGCCAACGAGGTGATCGCCAACAAGGCCCTGGAGATCATGGGCATGGAAAAGGGAAGGTACGACATTATCCATCCCAACAACCATGTGAACTGCTCCCAGTCCACCAACGACGCCTACCCAACGGCCTTCAGGACGGCGCTCCTCCTGACCCTCCCCAGGCTCACCGAGGCGCTCGTATCCCTGAACGCCGCGTTCAGGGACAAGGCAGGCGAATTTTCGGACATCATCAAGATGGGGCGAACCCAGCTCCAGGATGCAGTGCCCATGACCCTGGGTCAGGAGTTCGGCGCCTTTGCCACCACCATCGGAGAGGACGTGGAGCGCCTCAAGGTGGTGGGGGAGCTCTTCGAGGAGGTGAACCTCGGGGCAACGGCCATCGGCACGGGCATCAACGCCCCCCCGGGCTACGGTGCGGTTGCTGTGGCCCACCTCAGGAAACTCACCGGCCTGGACATCAAGGCCTCCCCGGACCTCATGGAGGCCACCTGGGACACGGGCTCCTACGTCCAGCTCTCGGGGGTCCTCAAGCGCATCGCCGCGAAACTCTCCAAGATCTGCAACGATCTCCGCCTCCTCTCGTCGGGTCCCCGCACGGGACTCGGCGAGATCAACCTGCCGCGCATGCAGCCCGGCTCCTCCATCATGCCCGGAAAGGTCAACCCGGTGATCCCCGAGGTGGTAAACCAGATCGCCTTCCAGACCATCGGCATGGACCTTTCCATCACCCTGGCCGCCGAGGCGGGGCAGCTTCAGCTCAACGTCATGGAGCCCGTGATCGCCTACAACCTCTTCAGCATGCTGGAGATGCTCCGGCGCGGCTGCACGGTTCTGGAAAAGCGCTGCATCCGTGGGATCACCGCCAACCGGGAAAACTGCCGGGAACACGTGGTGAACAGCATCGGAATCGTGACGGCCCTGAACCCCATCATCGGATACGAGGACTCCGCCGCCATTGCAAAGGAGGCCCTTGAAACCGGAAGGTCCGTTTACGATCTGGTACTGGAAAAGGAGATGGTGGAAAAGGAGACCCTGGACCGGGTCCTCTCCATCGAGAACCTCATGAACCCCAAGTTCTTCAGGAAATAATCCCCTCCACGAAAAACACCCGGCCGTGAACCTCGGAACGGTTTCACGGCCGGTTTGATCACCATGGACGCGTCCCATGGTGAAGCAAAGGGGGCGGGCGCAGATTATCAGGAAGGACCGGCTCGGCGGAAAATCAAGAAAATCCGCCGGCGTTCCCTGAAAGCAGGAAAATCACGACCGCCGGAAACAGTTTCGCTTCGTATCTTTTCGACAAAAAGCCTGCACTTTTTCGCGGGGATTTTTTGGTTCCGGCTTACCGGGGATACGATTTTACGGTTTGGTTCCGGTACTGAGGAGAGGTGTTTCAAAGTTGCCGCGAGACAGCACGACCTTGAGCTTTTCGGAGAGCTGCTCCAGGCTGCACGGCTTCTGGAGGAATCCGTCGGCGCCCGTATCCATGAGGGCGGCGGCCTCCTTCTGGCGGTTGTAACCGCTGGTGAGCAGGACCCTGACGGAGGGATCGATGCGCCGCAGGAGGGTGAAGGTTTCCGCCCCGTTCATGGTGGGCATCACCATATCGAGGAGCACCAGGTCGATCTTTTTACCATGAGCTCTGAACAGGTCCAGGGCCTCTCCCCCGCTCCGGGCGATCAGGGCCACGTACCCCAGGTTTTCCAGCATCTCTCGAGTCACCTCGATGATCCGCTCCTCGTCGTCCACAAGGAGGACGGTCTCCTTTCCGCTGATAAAGCCCACCGGCTCCAGAATCTCCGCGTCGGGCGAGGCATCGGTGGAGGGCAGGTAGAAGCTGAAGGAGGAGCCCTTGCCCTCTTCGCTCTTCACGCGAAAGACGCCCCCGTGGTTCTTGATGATGCCGTATGCCGAGGCAAGGCCAAGGCCGGTCCCCCGCCCCAGCTCCTTTGTGGTGAAAAACGGCTCGAAGATCCGCTGCTGGATCTTTTCGCTCATGCCGATGCCGTTGTCGACGACCGAAACCCTTGCATAGTTGCCCGGTCCCAGCCCCAGCTCCTCGTTCTTGCCGGCAATCACGGTCTGGTTCCCTGATTCCACCCGAAGCTCGCCACCCTCGGGCATGGCCTGCCAGGCGTTCACGTAGAGGTTCAGGACCACCTGCTTGATCTGCCCCTCGTCCACGTCGATGGGCCAGAGATCCCTTGCAAGGTCGGTCTTGATGGTGATCTCCTTGTTGGTCCTGCCGAACATGGAGGCGGTCTTTTTAAGGAGGGTGTTGAGGTCGATCACCTTGACCCGGGTCTCATTCCGGTTGTCCGAGGCAAAGCCCAGGAGCTGCCGGGTGAGCTCAGATCCGCTCTGCACGTGCTGTTCGATGTTCATGAGCTTCTTGTAATCGGCGCCGTCGGGGTCCCCCCCCATCCTGAGGAGGGAGGAGTATCCCTGGATGCACATGAGGATATTGTTGAAGTCGTGGGCGATCCCCCCGGCGAGGGTTCCCAGGGCCTCCATCTTCTGTGCCTGGCGGAACTGGGCCTCCAGGTCCTTCCTGTAGGTGATGTCCCTTGCGGCCCCGTAGGTGCCCAGGTGCCTTCCCCTTTTTCCGGGAGACGCCCCCTCGTAGCATCCGGTTGCCTTGAGTTCGATATGGATCGGAGGGATATTCGCTTCGGGATTCTCCCTCTTTTTCCTGTGTACCAGCCGCAGCTCGATGCCGGCCGTGGCCCTTGCCCCCACTCTTCTCTCGTTGAAATGCCACTGGGCCTTGCCAAGATCCCCTTCGTGGATCACCATCCGGTAATCCTCTCCCTTGAGCTCCTCCATGGACCAGCCGAGTGCCCGTTGAAAGGCCTTGTTCACGAAGGTGAACTTTCCTTCGGGGCAGAGGGTGTAGATCAGGTCCGGCGAGCCCTGGACCATGGAGCGGTAGCGCCTTTCCGAAACCTTCAGCTTCTCGGAGATGACCCGGTTCTCCTCCTTGAGGCGCCGCTGGGCCAGGGCGTTTCTGGCCGACTTGGCCAGCTCGGAATAATCAAAGGGTTTTTTCAGGTAATCGTAGGCCCCCTGCTTCAGCGCCTTCACGGCGGAGTCGACGGAAACGTACCCGGTCATCATGATGATGGGGGCATGGGGATCGATCCTGAGGATCTCCTCCATGAGCTGAAATCCGTCCATTCCCGGCATGCAGATGTCGAGGATAAAGAGGTCGTACGCGGCTTCCGTGATCAGGCAAAGGGCCTCGGCGCCGCTCAGGGCGACATCCACGCGGTAGCCGTCCCGCTCCAGGAGGAGTTTCTGGCTCTCCCCCAGCCGTACCTCGTCGTCGGCCAGGAGTATCCGGGGAGCCGATTCCATGTTCCGTTCCTCTATCAAGGCTTCTCTCCTGCGGCCATGGGCAGTTTTACGGTAAACACGGTTCCGCCTTCCCTGCTCTCGCAGTTGATGCTGCCCCCAAGGTCCCGAACGCTTCCGTGGACAATGGAGAGGCCCAGTCCCGAGTGGTTCTTCCCCTTGGTGGTCATGAAGGGTTCGAACGCGGCATTGAGAACCTTTGAAGGGATGCCCGGACCGTCGTCCCTGATCTCGATAAGGAGCCGCTTCTCGTTCTTCCCCCCGTCACCCAGGGACTCGGTTTCCTCGAGCCCTGTCGCGATATAAATATTTCCCCCGCTCTCCATGGCCTCGGCGGCGTTCTTGATGAGGTTCATAAGCACCTGGATCAGCTGGTTCTTTACCGTGACCACCTCCCCGATCCGGTCATCCAGGTCCGTATGGGCGACGATTTTTTTCGGGGTGAGCATGGAGGGGGTGATGATCTTTAGAAGATCCCGGATCAGACGATTGATTTCAAGGGGATACCGCTCCCCGGAAACCGGGTTGGAAAAGGAGGTGAGCTGCCGCATGGTCATGGAAGCACGCTCGATCTCGTCCCGGATGATCAGGAGCTCGTCCTGGGCCGGGTGCTTTTCCGGGAGCTTCAGCCCAAGGATCTGGAGGTAGTTCTTGATAATTGAAAGGGGGTTGTTCACCTCGTGGATCACCTTCCTGATCACCGTGCTGGAGGCATCCATCCGTTCCATTTGAACCAGCCTGGCCTGGCTGAGCTTGATCTTTTCCACGTGCACGGAGATGGCGGCATGCCCCGCGAAGCTCCGGAGCATGGTGGTTTTTTTCGACAGGAACTTCATCATGGAGCGGCTCACGCCGGCAACGATCACCCCCACCCGGCTGCTTCCGGCATTCATGGGCAGGGCCAGGATACCGTCGTTTCCAATAAGGCGGATGAGCTGGTCGTCACCGATATTTCGTTCGTACTTTGCAAGGATGCCGAATGAATCCAAGGGAGTTTGGTACTCGAAGGCCCGTGCCGCAAGGTTCTTCCGGTTCCCGCACGGGATGACGAGGTCCTCGCCGTCGGCCCTGAGTCCGGAGCTTCCCTTGAGAACATCCCTTTCACCGTCGTGGAGAAAGATCCTGAGGTGATGGATCTCGAAGAGAACCTGCATGCTCTTTTCAACCACCGACAGGATCTCGTCAAGGGATTCGGCCTTGAGGAGGTTTTCCAGGGTCCCGTGCATGAGGGTGATCTCCCGCACCTCCCTTGCGATCCTCTTTCGCGACGCTTCGGCTTCCCCTTTGCCGGCCGCCTTGACCTTGAGGGGTGATTCCAGGGTCATGCCGAAGGATTTGGCCACCTCTCCGGCCTTGGCGGCCGATCCGTCCCGGATCTCCCCCAGGGGACCTTCCCCGAGATCGAAGAGGAGGCCGGCGGCCGAAAGCGCTTCGTCGTTCTTTTCGCTTGCGATCAGATCAGCCAGATAGACGATCCGGACCAGGGAAAAGGATCCCTCGATCCGCTCCAGGGACTCGTGGTGGTAATAAACGGAATCCGCCAGCAGGGAGCCGAGGTTCCACTTTCGGACCAGGCTCGCGCCGATCTCCTCGTGGGTCAGGTCCAGCTCCTTTTCGAGGATGAGGGTCCGATCCTCCCCGTCAAGGCGCTCCTTTGTAAACGCTTCCCGTTCCGATTCGGGAACGAGGCTTCCCACATTCATCCAGATCACCAGCTTGCCGATATCGTGGAGGAGCCCCCCGAGAAACGCCTCTTCGGGCGACCCGTGCCCCACGGCAAGGGCGATCTCCCTGGCGCAGACGGCACATAAAAAGGAGTGGTGCCAGAACCGGTTCATATCAAAGGGCATTTTGCCCAACGCCGGCTTGAACGCGGCCAGGACCGATGCGCTCACGGCGATGTTCTTCACCGTGTCCAGGCCCAGGTAGATCACGGCCTCGTCCAGGCTGTTCACGGGTTTTCCAACACCCATATACGCCGAGTTCACGAGGGTCATCATCCTCGCGGCAAGGGAAGGGTCCTTTGAAACGATTTCAGACAGGTTGTCGAGGTTTTTACCCTTGTTGCAGGCATCCAGAAGGTCGACGAGTACATGGGGAAGACTGGGCAGGTTCGCGGAATTGACAATGATGTCTTTTATTTTTTCCGGGTTCTTCATTGTGTCCGCAACCTCGCTCAAGCTTTGGTATTGCTGTTTTTACCACCGGTTTTCCTAAATAAAATATTGATATCCACATGTCAATCAATTTAAATTACGGCCCCCAATCCCGCATATGCGTAGTTGTCGGCGGAATTTTCAACAGGATGTCAAGTTCTCATCCTTTATTTCCTTTGTTAAACACAGTCATCCCTTGAACCAACGGACAGGGAGCGATTCTTCCGATTTCCAACCCATATGAACACATAGTCCTCTTCCGAGCCGGGTTTCTTTATAGTTGCAGGACACCACTGAATACCTTCTCTGAAATCGAGCTCCCGGTAAAATGCCGCCATATGCCCCACCCGCCGCACCCTCCCGTGATGCAGGATTCCTCATGGGTAATGCCGAGATCCCGTTAAAGGCGAGCCGTCATGCTGAACGATCCTGTAAAACACTCCGATACTGAAAAAATGAAAGGATTTCAAGTTACCAGCGCAACCCATGGGTACCGGCATCATAATATCAAACAGTTGCCCCTGGACTTTTCAGCGATTCGTCACAATTAAGTAATAATATTTATTTCTTTTGATATTCCCTCTGCTATGCTGCGAGCATGTGTTGCCAATCACGGCCTTTTCTCAATCAATATTGGAACCGGATAAGGGGCCGGCCGGAATTTCCCCCCAGGCCGGGCAACTCGCCTTGGGATGTGTTTGTCGTCAACAGCCCATGCCCCGTATCCTCAACCGGCTCGGGCATTACCTGCTCCGCCTGCTGATCCGTTTTTTCACCGCGGACCGGTTTAAACGGGTGATTAACGGCGGACCTGCCGTTAAACCCAAAACGTATCGTCAATTGGAGAAAACATCATGAAGCTTATCAACCATGGTTTCTTCCGCGTGGGGATCGTCCTGATCATCTCCAGCCTCTTTTACAGCACGGCTTTTTGCGCACCTCCCCAATCGGCGATTCAGGCGTGCGCCGGCCTCGGTGAAGGCGATCCCTGCAATTTTACCGCAGCCGGGGGCAACGCCGTACAGGGCGGTTGCCAAACTCTCGAAGGACAGACGGCTTGCGTGCCGAACGGGGGCGCACCCGACACCGGTAACGACGACGCCCCCCCGACAGCCTCGGACGATGCCCCCTCCCTGCCGGATACAACACTGGAAAACGACGCCCCATCCGATTTTGCATATTTCGACGTTGGCAACGGCACCCTTTATATACCGGAGACCGACGCGGGTGAATCGGTAAACTATTCCCTGAAACTTGTTTTAAGCGGGAAGGAGCCGCCGATTTTTGATCTGGACATGGATTCGATCACCCCTGTGGGCCCCAGCCCCAGCCCCGATGCAAGCTTTGACCCGGGCACCGGCGAGCTGAGCATCCCTTCGGTGCGGGTGGGCACGGACTGGCTCGCCGTGGGAATGACCCTCATGGAAGGAACGGGGGCCTTTCGATTCATGTTGACCTCGGCGCTGCCGGGGCAAGACCCCGAGTCCCAGGAGCCGGGGGAAACCGACGCCCCCCCCCATATTCCCCACCCCATTGTGGACACCAACCAGAGCGTGCTGTACGACGACGGGGGGTATCTTCTCGATGAACAACAAACCGGTGCCGATTTTTTTGGTCAGGATGCAAATTACCTGGGCGCGGCGCCCAGTTACACCGACAACGGCGACGGCACCGTTACCGACGTGAATACGGGACTGTTGTGGGAAAAAGCCCACCACCCAAACCGGTTATCCTATTATAGCGCCAGGGCTGTCTGCGAAGCATTGGATCTGGGCGATCGTTCCGATTGGCGACTGCCGACCCTGAAGGAACTGTTTTCCCTCGCCGACTTCAAGGGCTCCCAGCACACCGGGCGCTATTTTCTGGACAACGGCTATTTTGATCTGGCGCCGCCGGATACGGTACCGGACGACGACCAGTTTTCATCCCATACGGTTCAGATGATGGGCCAGACCTGGTCAAGCACCATTTATACGGGGGACCACTGGGACAACCCCAATATTGAAGCCGCTTTCTTCTTTAATTTCCTGGACGGCCATATCAAGCAGGCACCAACCGGCAACTCCGAAAACTTCTATCGTTGCGTAAGCGGCGATGAGTACGGTGTTAACGATTTTATCGTTAACGAAGACGGCACCGTCACCGATCAAAACAGCGGACTGATCTGGCAGCACCGGGACGACGGTATTGCGCGCGACTGGCGGGATTCCCTTGCTTACTGCGAGGGGCTGGAGCTGGCCGGTCAAGCAGACTGGCGCCTGCCCAATATAAAGGAACTCCAAAGTATCGTGGATTACTCTCGTAATAATCCGGCAATCGATCCTTCGGTCTTTACCCTGAGCGATTCCGAAGGCTGGTTCTGGTCATCCACCACCCATGGGGACACCACCTTGTCCGCCGCGTATATCTGTTTTGGAAAATGCGACTCCAAGGACGGGGTGGATACCCATGGCGCGGGCGCCCAGCGCGCCGACCCCAAAACCGGCGCCCCCTCGGATTACCCCGCTTTCGGCGGCGCCCAGAATGATGATGTCCGCATTTACAATTACAGCCGTTGTGTTCGCGGCGGCACGGCCCTTGTCAACTTTGTCACCACCGACCCGGATTCCGCCGGCAATCTTCCGGACGGGGATGATCTCCCGGTGGATGCACCGCAAGAAGCGATCGACGCGTGCGGCGGCTTAAGCGAGAGCTCAAGCTGTTCCTTTCCCATGGGGCCAAATACTATTTCAGGGATTTGCGGCAAATTGCAGGACACGCTGGTGTGCCGGCCCTGATCAACACCATTCCACGCTCCAGGGGCTGCGGCTGAAAAATCACGGCCCCTGGAGCATGTTTTTACTCTTCTCCTTGCAGCGGTGGGCCAGTCGGATTGAATATCGACGGCAATCGTTTTTTTAATTGCAAAAGCCGGAAGAAGAGGTAATTATGCGATACCGCATAGCCGGTTTAAACTATCCGGGAATTACGATTCTTCGGTTTATGTTGATCATTATCGTTTCTGCCCGACCGGTTCAGAGGAGTTTAGCTTGGCGTCTTACGCAAGAAAACAAATTCGATCCGGCATTAACCGGATCAACTGTATCCATGGGACAAACAGCGGCAAGGAGATCCATTTCCTCCATGCCAACGGTTTCAATGCCGGTATTTACGTTCCGTTCTACGAACATTTCGGCGAGGGGTTTCGTATCTTTGCAAGCGATATCCAGGGACACGGAGACTCGGAACGCAACGCGTCCACTCCCATCGATCACTGGGGCGATTTTGCAAGGAACCTGAGGGATGTGATCACGGAGGCCATGAACCCGCCGGTCGTGGGAATAGGCCACTCCCTTGGGGGATACCTGACCTATATGGCGGCGGCCCTGTATCCCTCGCTTTTTTCAAGGCTGGTCCTTATCGACCCCGTGATATTTCCCAGGAGGGTTCTGCTGCTGCTCAGAACCATGCAGCTGCTGGGGCTCGAGAAGATCCACCCCCTGCCAAAGGGAGCCAGAAAACGAAAGCGTCGTTTTGAAAGCCCGGACGCGGCATTCGAGAGGTTCAGGCCCGGCAGGGGAATGTTCAGGGGCTGGGAGGAACGCTATATCCACTCCTTTGCAAACCACGGCCTGAGGGCTGACGGGTCGTCCTATGTCCTTAAATGCGACCCCGAGATCGAAGCCCAATTTTTCGAGTCTCTTCAGATGGACACCTGGGAGCATGCTCCCCGGATCACCTGCCCCGTGCTGGTGGTGCGGGGTGAGAACTCCAACCTGTTTTTAAAGAGCGCGGCAAGGCGCATGGAGAAAACGATTGCCGACTGCCGAATCGAAACCATCCCGGGATGCGGACATTTCATCCCCATGGAAAAGGACAGGGAATGTATTGAGCTGATCAAGTCATTCATCACTTAACTCCTTGATACACACGAAAAAATTCAGAAGCCGTTATAAGTTCCAAGACAGATTTTTTTACCACATTTCGATGTGTGGCGCCCGAGGGGACACGGCAACCTGTTGTGCAGGGGTTTTCCATGGCCGACTCTGTACGGGTCCATCGTAAATTGACTTGAGATATTTTACGCAGGAGAAGCGGGAGAGATTATGGCGGGAGGGGGCGATCCCCCCTCCCGTTTTTCTGTTGTATCAGCCTACAAGTGCAACGGCTTCTTTCACGAGTCCGGTAAAGGGCTGGGGAAAGATTCCCACAAGAAGGATCAGGGCCGTGAGGATCACCCCGAGGAGCTTCACGTTGGGGGAGATCTCGATGGCCGGCGCGCCGTCCGGAGATGTGGTGTATGCCGCCCTGACCATCTTCAGATAGTAGAACGCGGAGATGCCGGCGTTGATCACGGCGATGATCACAAGGGCGTAAAACCCCTTCTGGAGCGCCGAGGAGAAGATCAGGAATTTTCCGGTAAATCCCACCGTGGGGGGAATACCGGTCATGCCGAAGGCCGCCGCCGCAAGGGTGAAGGCCAGGATGGGCGACCGCTTGTAGAGTCCCTTGAGGTCCTCGAAGGTGACGTTTCCGCCCACGGGGGAGATATGGTAGATCACGTAAAAGGCGGCCAGGTTCATGAAGATGTACCCGAACACGTAGTACACGGCGGATACGGCCCCCATGGTTCCCGTTGACAGGATTCCCACCATCATGTAGCCCGCGTGGGCGATGGAGGAGTAGGCCAGGACCCTCTTGAGATCGTTCTGAACCAGTGCCGAGAAGTTACCCAGGGTCATGGAGAGCACGGCAAAGATCGCCAGGATCCAGGTGAACCCGTTGATATCCACGCCCGCAAGGGCAACCAGCCGCACCAGGAGGGCAACGGCGCCCACCTTGGGGATGGTGGCGATAAAGCCCGATGTCTCGTTGGAGGCGCCCTGGTAAACGTCCGGCGCCCAGAAATGCATGGGAAACAGGGCCAGCTTGTAAAAGAAACCGCTGAGCAGCATGATCATCGCAACGATTGCGATGGGTTTATCGGCGATAATTCCGGGAAGGACCTTGACCAGCTCGCCAAGATAGGTGGTTCCGGTGAGCCCGAAGATATAGCCCATGCCGTAGAGGGTAATGCCGGTGGCGGCGGCGCCGAAGAGAACGTACTTGATGCCCGCCTCGACCTGAATACGGCCCACGCGAACCCTCCTAAAGGGGATCACCACGTAGATGGCGAACGAGGAGATCTCAAGGCAGATGATCATGGTGAGAAGCTCCACCGCGGAGACCAGCATCACCATGCCGAGGGCCGAAAAGGTGAGGAACATGTAGTACTCGCTCCCCAGCACGTCCCGGATCCCCTTGAGGCCCGCTCCCAGGTAAACGGTCAGGAAGAGCCCGAAGCAGATGATCACCTTGAAGAGCTGGGAATACCGGTCCACGCTGTAGGCACCGCTAAAGATCACGCCCTGCTGATCAAAGGAATAAACAGCCGCAACCACCGAAAGGGCCGACAATACGAGCCCCATAAAGGAAAGCGAGGCGGAATCTTTTTTGGTCAAGCTCCCCGCGAAAAAGCAGAGCACCATAAAGATCAGTGACAGTTCAGGTAGAAAAATCCGTATATCCATGGCTCCATCCAAAACTTGGGTTTACGATTCGTTAAACACCTGGTTTAAACGTTTCCAACGCACTGAATCCACGTTGGAAACGTCGGGTTAATCATTTCAGCGCCCGTTGGGGCGACCTAAAAAACGATGATACGCTTGATCCAGGATTCCGACTCGGTTACATGGGCGTGGTGCTTTTCCGCCGGAATCTTCTTGCCGCTCTCCACCTGATGGAGGAGATGGGCGACGCTCTTATCCATGACCTTGAGCACGGGGGCGGGTTTCAGCCCGATCCAGAACACAAAGAAGAGCAGGAACAGAAGGGTAACCACCTCCCTGGGCACAAGATCCTTGAGGATTCCGTGACCGCCCTTGTCCTCGCCGTGATCGTCCCCGTGGCCGTGTCCGTGTCCGTCGGAATCGGCCCAGACCATCTTCTGGGTGAGTCGCAGCATGTAGGCGGCGGCAAGTATCGCTCCCACAACGGCAAGGGCTCCGGCGATATTGCTCTTGGAAAATGCCGACAAGAGGACCAGGAACTCGCCCACGAAGCTGTTGGTTCCGGGGAAACCGAAGGAGGCGAGAGCGAAGATTACCAGAAACGTCACGTACATGGGCATCATCATGCCCAGCGCCGAGTTGTCCTTGATCTCCCTGGAGTGGGTTCGCTCGTAGATAATGCCGATGAGGATAAAGAGGGCGCCGGTAACGATACCGTGGTTGATCATCTGGAGCATGGCCCCCCGGATTCCCTGCTCGTTCAGGAGAAAGATACCGAGGGTGACAAATCCCATATGCCCCACCGACGAGTAGGCGATCAGCTTCTTGATGTCGGTCTGGCCCAGTGCAAGGTACCCCCCCACGATAATGGAGATCAGCGAGAGGGCGATAAACAGGGGCACGAACCAGCTCGTGGCCATGGGGGTCATGGGCAGGCAGAAGCGGATAAACCCGTACCCCCCCATCTTCAGGAGAATGGAGGCCAGGATCACCGAGCCCGCCGTGGGCGCCTCCACGTGTGCCGCCGGAAGCCAGGTGTGGAAGGGAAACATGGGAATCTTGATGGCGAACGCCAGCGCGAATGCCCCGAAGATCCACATCTGGAAGGCAAAGGGGTACACGTGATCCATGAGCTCGGGAATAAAGAAGGTCCCGGTCTTCATGTACAGGGCGATGATGGACACCAGGAGGAACACGCTCCCCAGGAGGGTGTAGAGAAAGAACTTGATGGAGGCATAATCCTTTCTGGGGCCGCCCCACACGGCGATGAGCAGGTACATGGGCACCAGCATCGCCTCCCAGAAGATAAAGAAGAGGATAGTGTTCAGGCTGATGAAAACGCCGATCATGGCCGTCTCCACCAGGAAGATCACGAAGATGAACTCCTTCACCCGCTCCTCTATATAGTTCCAAGAGCAGAGGATGCAAAGGGGCATCACCAGGGTCGTGAGGAGCACCAGGAGCACGCTGATCCCGTCGACCCCCACCACGTAGTCCAGGTCCATCATGGGAAACCAGGCCCTGAGTTCCACGAACTGGTACTTGGCCGTGCCGGCGTCGAACCGGAAGTACAGGGGCAGGGACACCACCGCCGTCACCACGGTCACGAAGAGCCCCCAGTACTTCAGGGCGGTTTCATTTCGGATCAGGAGTGCCGCGGCCGCCCCCACGAGGGGGAGAAGCAACACCACGGACAAAATCGGATAACTCAGGTTATTGTAAATCAGATACTGTTCCATACTTCCCCAGCAGTCTTAAAGAATGAAAATCCTATTGGTTTCGTAATGAGACCAGGTCCCAAGCCGCTTGCCATTTATAAGAGAATCGCCACCAGCAACACCACGAAGAGCACAATGGCGGCACCGCCGATATAATGCTGAATCTTTCCGGTCTGGAAAACCCTCATCTGCTCACCGCCGTTCAGTACTTCTTTTGCGGTGCCGTCGATGGCCCAGTCGATCCCCTCCCTGTCGAACCAGCTCATGGCCGAGGCCAGCAACATGGTGAACTTAAGGCCCACGGTGCGGTACAGGGTGTTGAGCCGGTCGTTGCACCAGCCGATGGGGTTTGACGCGACCCAGAGAAAGACCCTTGCGCCCTTACGATAAAACCAGTCCAGATCAAGGTTCGTGTCGTCGTGGGGCTTGAGGTAGTTCACCATCAGGTAGAAACCAAGTCCCGTGAATCCCATGAGCTGAAGGGTCTCGGAGAGATGGTACGATGTGTAGGGATGGTAGAGCACCGGATAGGGCAGCATATCGTACAGGTACTGGGGGTACACGCCCAGGAAAATGCACATGAAAGACGCGATGAACATCCCGAGGTTCATGTTCCAGTGGGCTTCCTTTGCCTTGACGCCGGAGTCCTTGCCGAACCAGATAAAGTAGGGCAGCTTGATGCCGACGGAGAGAAAGGTACCCACCGAGGCCAGCGTGAGCATGATCAGGAGGATCGGCCTGTGGTGTTCACCCGCCGCCGCGATGATCATGGACTTGCTGATAAATCCGCTGGTAAGCGGGAACCCGGAGATCGAAATACCGCCGATCACCGTGAAGATCATGGCCCAGGGCATATGCTTCCAGAGACCGCCCAGCTCGCTGAGCTTGGACTTTCCGGTCATCTCCAGCACCGCGCCGGCCCCCATGAAGAGAAGGGCCTTATAGATGATATGGGCATAGGCATGGGCACAGGCGCCGTTAACGGCCATGGCCGTTCCGATTCCCACGCCGCAGACCATGTATCCCACCTGGCTGACGATATGGTATGCGAGGATTCTCCTGGCATCGTTTTCAATGACCGCGTATCCGACACCGTAGAGGGTCATGATCGCGCCCATGATCGCAAGTACCTCGAAACCGGCAAATCCCCTGGCAAGCACGTAGACTGCCGTTTTGGTGGTAAAGGCGCACATAAATACCGCGCCCGTGACCGTTGCCTCGGGATATGCATCGGGAAGCCATGCATGGATGGGGGGAACGGCCGCGTTGAGCATAAAGCCGATCATGATCAGGTAGTCGCCGATCGTGGCGTCCGCCGGAATGATGGAGACAAAGGTGAGGTCCCCGCCCATGGTACGGTACTTGAGGAAGATTCCCGCAAGGAGGATAAGTCCGCCCGCCGTATGCACCAGGAGATACCGGTAGCCGGCCTCAATGGACTTCTTCTTCTTCCGGTACCATATAAGGAACGTGGAGGCAAAGGCCATCACCTCCCAGAAGATAAAGAGGGTCAGGTAGTCGCCGGCCAGGGTGACGCCAAGGGAGCCCGCCACATAGAAGAAGGCCGCCATGTGCTGCCCGCTCTCCTCAACGTGAAGGCCGTATATGCAGCCGATCAGCGCCATGAGGGTAAAGACGTTCAGGAAGACCTGGGTTAGCTTGTCCACCTTTCCGAACACCAGGTCGAAGCCCATCCACTGGGTGACCCCGAAGGTCTCGGGAAGGCTCTGTACCTGCCAGAGGGCGATCATCGGGATGATGATCAGGGCCGCCTTCATAAGCTTCAACCGCTTTAAGAAGGGCAGGAGCAATGCCCCGATGAGAAACCAGGATGCCGGATGCATCAATATCGTATTACTTATCATAATAATCTTCATCCTTCGTCAACCAGACATGGGAAAGGCCCTTGCATATGACGATCATTCCCAGGCAGGCGATGAGTCCAAAAATTGACCAGAAACCGATAATGGTATCCCCGAAGAAATGGGGCTCATGACGGTCCGCATAAAAATCCTGGACCACTGCAATCAGGAGATACCCGAAAAAGACCCATTTCAGTACATGGGCGTGGTCCCTCAGGAAGCCGATCAGCCGCGCCATAGCTATCCTCCGACAATCACGTTGATGATTCTAAGAAAAAGATCGGGGTTGACACCGATATAAACCGAAATCAGGGCGGTGATCACAAGGGGCACCACCATAAACAGCACCAGGGGTTTCTTCTCCAGGCTCCCGGTCTCCCCGGCATCCGCCGGAAGGGGCTTTCCGAAAAAGGCCTGCACGGTAATGGGTACAAAGTATCCCGCGTTGAGCAGGCTGCTCACCAGGAGCACCGCCAGGAGGATGTAGTTGTGCATATCCATTGCGCCAACGGCAAGATACCACTTGCTCACGAAACCGCTCACCGGCGGAGCTCCGATCATGGAGAGGGAGGCCAGTGCAAAGGCCACCATGGTAAAGGGCATCCTGTAGCCAAGGCCGCCGAGCTCCACGATATCCTTCTTGCCGGCGGCAACGAAGATGGCGCCGGCGCAGAAAAAGAGGGTGATCTTGGAGAAGGCGTGGTTGGCGATATGGATCAGTCCGCCGGTCATACCGCTGGTGGTGAGCATGGCGACACCCAGGATGATGTAGGAGAGCTGGCTGATGGTGGAGTATGCCAGCCGCTCCTTGAGGTTGCCCTTTGTGAGGGCGATCACCGACGCCATCAGAATGGTGAAGGAGACAAAATAGGCCGTGAAGAGCCCGAGGCCGGTGCTTCCAAGGAGCTCGGTACCGAAGACCGAGAGCATCACTCTACAGGTGGAGAAAACCCCCACCTTTACCACCACCACCGCGTGGAGGAGGGCCGAAACCGGCGTTGGCGCCACCATTGCCGAGGGCAGCCAGTTGTGAAAGGGCATGACGCCCGCCTTGGCAAAACCGAACAGGCACATGAGATAAGCCGAAATCACCATCATCTTTCCGGTTCCCGGAGGGAAGATCCCCTTCACGATATCCCCCGCCGCGAACTCGAGGGTTCCGCAGGAGAGGTAGACCAGCACCATGGCCGGGAGCAGGAACGCCTTGGAGGTAAAGAAGAGGTAAACCAGGTATTTCCTCGCCCCCTGGTAACCCTCTTCGTCCTGGTGATGGGCAACCAGGGGATAGGTGACGATGGAGACGATCTCGTAAAAGAGGTAGAGGGTGAAGAAGTTGCCCGCGAAGGCCGCTCCCATGGCACCTCCCACCGCCGCCGAGTAGCAGAAATAGAAGCGGGTCTGGGCGTGTTCGTCAAGCCCCCGCATGTAGCCGATGCAGTAGAATCCCGCCAGTATCCACAGAAAGGAGGCCGTGCCGGCAAAGAGGATGCCCAGCCCGTCGATATGGAACCTCACCGTGATGCCCGGGATAATGTTGAACAGGGTGTACTCGTATGCCCCGCCCGAGAGGATATGGGGAACGAAGTTCAGGACCGAGAGAAACGTCAGCACGGCGCCCGCGATGGACCAGGTTTCCCTCAGGTTCGGCTTCTTCCCGGAAAACATCACAAGGAGGGCCGTCACCATGGGAATGGCCGTGGTGAGTAGAATCTTGCTGTTTATGATTGTATCCATGCTAAATCCGCCTTGATTTCAGTGCAATCGCCCTATTTCAGGCAATCGCGTCCCATGATAAGTTTCGCCCTTACGGACGTTCGTGTTGTTCCCGGTGTTCAGGCAGAGGCATCAATGCCTCATCTCGTCCATCTCCTCGGGATCGATGGTGTGGTGACGATGGTAAACCGCAAGCACGTAACTCACCACGATGGCCGCCTCGGCCGCGGCGATACCCATGATAAAGAGGGTGATCACCTGTCCCACGGCGGGATCCGGGGCAAGGAAGCGGTTGAAGGCCATGAAGTTGACCCCGGCACCGTTCAGGATGAGCTCGGTGGAGATCAGCATGCCGATAAAGGACCTGTGACGGATCAGGCCGTAGAGCCCGATGGCCAGAAGGAACAGGGCAAGTATCAGGTAGGTGTGAAGATTGTCGCTCAGCATCATTGCCCTTTTCCTCCCTTGCGCATGGGTCTGGGCACCGTGGCCCCCATGAAGTAAGCCTTTTCGTCATCCTCCTTGCGGGTTCCCCTCGCGAGGATGATGGAGCCGATGATGGCGATAAGGAGCACCACCGAGATCAGCTCAAAGGCCAGGCAGTATTTGTAAAGCAGGTTCTCCCCCAGGTATTCCAGGGAGAAGTTCCCGGTCTTGGGGGTGAACGGTTCCCAGACCGTCCGTCCCATCACCAGCACCAGGAGGCCGAAGCCGCTGAACGAGGCAATAAGGGAAAGAAGCAGGTTGGGCCGTCCCTTGACGCCCCTTCTGGCCTCCTCCTCGGGGGTGTACCCCACCATGATGCCGAAGACCAGCACCACGCAGATGGCGCCCACGTAGATCAGCACCTGCATGAGGGTGAGGAACATGCTGCCCAGGTAGAAGTAGATGCCGGCCACCCCGAGCAGGGTGACGGCAAGCCCCAGGACGCTGTGCATCAGGACCCTTGCCCGTACCGCGAGCAGGGACCCGAACATGACCAGGAGGACAAATACGTAAAAGAGTGCTTCGGCGATGTACTGATAAGGCATTATTCCTCCTCCATCAGCTTCAAGAGGTCGAAATAGAACTCTTCCCTGCTGAAACCGGCTAGTTCATAGGCCTGGGAAAAATCCAGGGCGGACGTGGGGCAGGTCTCCACGCAGGTACCGCAGAGGCTGCACTTCGTGAAATCAAGGTCGTAGACCACCAGAACCTTGCCCTTTTTCCCCTCCTGCTTTTCACCCTTCAAGGTGATGCAGCCCGAGGGGCACTCCCTTGCGCACCTGCCGCAGCAGATGCAGGTGTGGGTTCCTGTTTCAGGGTCCTTCACCAGTTTGGTGTGACCGCGATAATTGGGTGTGATGTCTATCTTTTCCCTGGGATACTGAACCGTCACCATGGGCTCCCTGAAGGTCTTGAAGGTACAGCCGAGACCCACCAGAAGGCTCTTTGCCCCGTCGAAAAGATCTTTGAAGTAGCCGCTCATAGTTTCACTATTACCGCTGTTATCAAAAGGTTAATCAGAGAAAACGGGATCAGATACTTCCAGGAAAAGTTAAGCAGCTGATCGAACCTGACGCGAGGATAGGTCCAGCGGATCCAGACCATCAACAGCATCAAGGCATATACCTTTGCCAGAAACCAGATGATGCCCGTGTACTCCATGTAGGGGAGCGTGAAGCCATGCCATCCCCCGAGGAAGAGCACCGTGGCGATGGAGCAGACCAGGAACATGTTGGCGTACTCGGCGATCACGAAGAGGCTGAAGCCGAACCCGCTGTACTCCGTGTGGAAACCGGCCGTGAGCTCACTCTCGGCCTCGGGAAGGTCGAAGGGCGCTCGGTTGGTCTCGGCCAGCCCGGCAATGAAGTAGATGATAAAGGCCAGGGGCTGGAACAGGAGGAACCAGACGCCGTCCTGGGCTTCCACGATCCCCTGCATGCTGTAGGTGTTGGTCATCAGCACGACGGAGAGGAGCGAAAGGAGCACGGGAATCTCGAAGGCAATGTTCTGGGCCACCGAGCGCATGGCGCCGAACATGGAGTACTTGTTGTTGGAGCTCCACCCCGCCACCAGGATGGTCATGGTGTTGATGGAGGCGATGGTGAGGATAAAGAGCAGTCCCAGGTTGAAGTCCCTTGCCTGGAAATACTTGCTGAAGGGCACCACGATAAAGGGGAGCACACACGGCGTGAAGGAGAGGAGCGGCGCCACCCGGAAGAGGGGGCGATCCACTCCCTCGGGTACAATCAGCTGCTTTCCGATGATCTTGATGCCGTCCACCACCAGCTGGAGAATTCCATGTGGCCCCACCTCCATGGGTCCGGGCCGCCGCTGGATCCTTGCCGCGATCTTCCGTTCCATGTACCCCATGATCAGGGCGTTCAGGAACCCGAAACCGATGAGAACCGCGGCAAAGAAAACGATACGCACTGTTTCCTGTGAAAATAAGAGATTCGTTTCCATAAGTTACCTGTCAATCTCCGGAATAACCAAGTCAAAACTGCCCATGGCCGAGACAAGGTCGGATAGGAGCATGCCCCGGCACAACTCAGGCAGCACGCTGAGATTTGAATAGGAGGGGACCCTGATCTTCAGGCGGTAGGGAACGTCGGTCCCGTCGCCCACAATATAATAGGTGAGTGCACCCCTTGCGGATTCCACGGAAAAACAGCAGTCGCCGGCAGGCAACTTGATCTTCTTGGGCACCTTGCCCCTGACGGGGCCGTCCGGCAGCTTCTCAAGCGCCTGCTCGATGATGCGGCAGCTCTGCTCCATCTCCGCCACCTTCACCTTGTAGCGGTCGAAGGAGTCGCCGTGCTCTCCCAGGGGAACCTCGAAGTCGAACTCGGGATAGACCGAGTAGGGTTCGTTTTTCCTCACGTCGTAGTTGATGCCCGAGCCCCTCAGCACGGCGCCGGAAAGGCCGTAGCGCCTTGCCGTGTCCGCGTCGATGATGCCGTTGCCAATTACACGCTTCTGGAAGATGATGTTGCCGGTGACCAGCTTGTCGTAGAGTTTGAACCGTTCCCTGATAAGGTCCAGAAAGGCCCTTGTGCGGGAGATAAAGGTTTCGTCGATGTCCCGGAGTTCTCCGCCCACGCGGTAGTAGCAGTAGGTGAGGCGCGAGCCGGTGAGGTCCTCGAGGATGTCCAGGATATCCTCTCTGTCGTCGAAGCAGTAGAGGATCGGGGTAAAGGCGCCGAGGTCGAGGATAAAGGCCCCGAGCCAGAGAAGGTGGCTGGCGACCCTGTTGAGCTCGGAGGTGATGACCCGGATATATTCCGCGCGCTCGGGCACCTCGATGCCGGCCATGCGCTCGATAAGGGCCACGTACCCGTGGTTGAAGGGAAGCGCCCCCACGTAGTCCATTCTTGCCGTGTTGGGCAGAAAGGCCGGCCAGGGCCTGGATTCCCCCATCTTCTCGTGCATGCGATGGCCGTAGCCGAGCACGGGCTGTGGATCGACCACGTACTCCCCGTCCATCTCCAGGATGATCCGGAGAACCCCGTGGGTACTCGGGTGCTGGGGCCCCATGTTCAGTAAAAATCGTTGTCCGTCGGCAGTGGTTGTCATCTCGTGTCTACTCCCGCTTCTTTTCCGGTTTTTTCGAGGAGGCTTCCTTTGTCGTCACCTTTTCCGCATCCTTGAGGGATTTTTCATCCTTGAGAAGGGGCATGAGGTCCACGTCCTCCTCGCAGAGGATCAGGGGGATGAGGTTGGGATGGCCGTCGAACACCACCCCGTAAAAATCCCGGGTCTCCCGCTCGTGCCAGTCGGCGCCGTGAAATATATCGGCGATGGTGGGGATCTTCTTGTCCTCCCCGACGGGCACCCTGATGTTGATCCTCAGTGCCGTATCGAAACGTGCGAACTGGTAAACCACGACCAGGGCGGGTTTCATGTGTACCGCGGTCACAAATACCTGGTAAAATTCCTCCTCCAGGAGTATCCGGGCCATCTCCCTCACGGCGGCGGGCTTTGCCGTGACCTCGGCATGGAATCCCCTTTTCGCAAAATCCACGGGCGATACGGAGTCCGCGGCCCGGCCGAGCTTCAGGGTCAATGTATCCACTGAGTACGCCATCACACCTTACCCTCCGGCATCTTTCGCTGGGGGAAAGGATGCCTTTCGCCGGCGATCTTTTCCTGCAGCTTGAAAATTCCTTCCATGAGACCTTCGGGCCTCGGGGGACAACCCGGCACGTACACGTCCACCGGAATGATCTGGTCCACGCCTTCCACCACGCTGTAGTTTTCCTTGACCTTGAAGGGTCCGCCGGAGATGGCGCAGTTGCCCATGGCGATGACCCATTTGGGCGCAGGCATCTGCTCGTAAAGGGTCAGGACGGCGGGGGCCATCTTCTTGGTGACCGTTCCCGAAACGATGAGCAGGTCACACTGCCTTGCCGAGGGCCTGAACACCTCGGCCCCGTAACGGGCCATGTCGATGCGCGCCATGCCCGTTGCCATCATCTCGATGGCGCAGCAGGCAAGACCGAAGGTCATGGGCCAGAGGGAGTTTGCCTGACAGAGCTTGAGCACCTTGTCCGTCAGGGGAAAACTCGTCATGGGCCCGGGCGCAAGCTCGCTTGCCCCCTCGTCCGCCAGGGCTCTCAGATCCCTTGCGAACGTATCCATACTTACACAACCTTTCTTTTCTTCTCCCATGAAAAAACTCCTTTGACCCATGCGTAAACGATGGCAAGGGACAATATGGCAACAAAGATAACGAGCTCGAACACCCCCCTGACGCCTGATACCTTGTCAAAGGCATCGATCACCGGAAACAGGTACAGGATATCCACGTCAAAGGCCAGAAACATCAAGGCATAGAGGTAATAGGAAACACCGTACCTGAAATCCCAAGCGGACCCGAAGGGCTCCATTCCGCACTCATAGGTCTGGAAGGTTTTTCCAAACAATTTCGCGCGGGGCCTGACAAGGCGGGAAATTATGAACGGCGCAAAAGCGGCAAGAAATCCTCCGGTGAGGAAAAAGAGGATGTACATGTAATCGACAAGATACTGTTCGGTCATCGGCAACCCTCCGTCTGATTAGCTGGACTTAAATTCCCGACGGAAACGATTCCGCCGCGAAGCAAAAAACGGTTACTTATGTTTCTATAAAAAACAAAAACAGTTACAGCGATTTTGTACTGTAAAAATTCTTCTCACTGAAGAAAGAGGAAAACTATAGAGATACCCCAAATGTGTCAAGTGTTATATTTACAACAATTCGCCGCGAAATTGAGCCTCCCGGCCTTTCGCAAACGCCCAACCCCGTTTGTTTCACACATTATTTCGGCATGTTATAGTGTCGTACGTTTTCCTGGCGCAAAAATCTCTTCTCAACTCCCCGTTCAGCGCCCCGGCTCCCTTCGACGGTAGAAAACTTATTAATTTCAGCATCATCAGTATAATTCATTATGTTCATAAAAAAAATTCAACAAGTCTGAAAATCCCCCCAAACAGGGAGGTCATGCAGGCACCCAATGTCGCATTTCACAACACCCAACTCAAGCTTGTGTTTTATATACCCACAATATTACCGACTGTCGCAACATTTTTTTTAAGCATGTTCCACCGGAAAACCTACAAGAAGTGTCGCCTTGATGAAATTTACTTTCGCCATTATAACCCATTTCCATTTTTTTTCATCTTTTCTTCTGTATTTTTTATTACGACCAACCGTTTCAATCGCGATTCGGTGGTAATTATCGTCCGTTTTCCCATACTCCAGAGGTGAAAAGCAGACATGTCGTGCGTTGGGCCGTACTCCCCGATTCACCCTTTCCGAATCAAATCATCCGGCTTTCCGAGCCATTTATTCGAACCCAGTGGTATCCGTTCAAAGTGACGTACGAATCGCTCCATGGTAAGCACACCCTGACCAATGACTATATGCCCTTATTTTCTGAATCTTACAGACCGACAAAATATGGCTCGGGCAATATCGCATAAAGAGTACGAACTAGCGTCTCCAGGCATGTACGGTCATTAACCCACTCTAATAAATCAACACGTTATACTCTTAATTAGAAATCCTTGCTCCTTACCGCAGCCCATGGTTCCCATGGAGAAGTGTGAATTCCCGACACAACCGCTTTTCCCGGTTCACATCGTTTCCCCCCCTCGGGCAAAAACAGGATAATACGGCAAGCATGCTCCAGTCGCATGGCAACACCCGAACCTACACTTACCAGTTTTTTGTTTTCAATATGCTTGGTTGCAAATATGGGGCCATTACTATTCGCTCCGCATCCTTTCCCGTTTTTTCAAATGTAAAACCGAACTCCACACGGAAAGATCCTGTATTTGACGATATAAACATTTTTGAACACCATTTTTAACACATACATCATATTGAACAACCTATCGCGCCATACACATCAATTTGTGGTCTTCATCAAGGCCTTCGATATCTTTCGGGTCCAGCATCCCTCCCGACATCGCTTTTTCAGGTTTTAAATACCCGTTCGCCACACCGAGGCAAACGCCGTTACCCCTGTGAAACAAGGCCTATATATAAGGTGTAACCGATTTAACACCCCTCCTCGATTCCTGCCTCACCGTCTTAGGGATTAAGGCCTCAATTAAATTCGAACGGCTTATGTTTTTCACCTTTTTCCGTATTTCGGATTCAGGCTCAATTGAATTCGAACGGCTTATGTTATCCCCTTTATCCGTATATCGGATTCAGGCTCAATTGACTTCGAACGGTTTATGGGACTCGCTTATTTCCAGGTATTGGGGATTAAGGGCTTGCATAAAAGGACTCCGGCCTGATAAGTAGAATTGATGAGGGTGACTCGCTCTCATATGAAGCGATGAATCCCGCAAAAAATCGTTCAAACATCAGTCCAGGAGGAGCGTTTTGGCCACGTCCCAAGGTATTGTCACGAAAATCGGTTCCGGAAAGGCATGGGTCAAATCCCAGAAATCCCACGCCTGTGCAGCTTGCTCGGCAAAGAATTCCTGCAACCCGACGGGGTGCGATCAGGATATCGAGGTGGAAGCCATAAATCTTGTGGGGGCAAAAGAGGGCGACCGTGTCGTCATCGCCTTTGAAAACAGCTCCCTGATCAAACTTGCGTTTTTTCTTTATATTTTTCCCATAATATCCCTGCTTGCGGGGGCCCTCGCAGGCCAGGCCGCAGCCCCGTTTCTCAAACTCAGCCCGTCCATGTTCTCGGCCCTGTGCGGATTTCTCTGCTTCTTCGCCTCGGTCATCGTCATCAAACTGAAGGGAGACAAACTTTCCCAGTTGCGGGAATACACCCCAAAAATCACCAGGTTCATCAGCCGCCACGTCTAAGGCCAAGCCCCTGTTCGAACCGCGGCACCTTCCACGGGGACAATGGGGCACCAAGCGCATGGGTGCCCCATGCTCCGAACGCCGGCGACGCCTTGGTTCATGTCGACAAAGCCGGGCATGATTTTCCCGATATACATGCCCGCTCATCCCCTTCCACCGTCACCAACGCACCCCGAAATCGACAGCTGATATTTCCCACCCGAAAATGATACCCATCGCGGATTTGACTTGATCGGGAAGCTATTTACCTTTTTTACAAAAGGCCGTCACACCGGTATGCAAAGGCGAAATCAATTTAACAGCGACAGTCGTCCCCTTTCATCGGAAACTCTCTCCATTGAAGCGCTTGCTCCGCTGCCCCATGTTGATCAGGCCGTGATTCCGGCCCATGGTGATTACTTTTCCCATCGGATCATCCGCCCGATACCGTTATTTCAAAAACCCAATGCCAACTCCCGGTTCCCGTACCCGAATACCGCGCCGGCGACGGCATCGGGTTCACGGCCGGCAAACGTATTTCCTTTGTATCATCTCAATGTCCGGATTAGCCGGGCCAAATCGGACACGCCGGCTGAGCGCGGTCGGCGGTCAAACCGCGCTGATGCATTCGCCTCGGCGTCATCCAAAAAGGAGGCTGGAATGGTTGATTTAGGGTGTGAACATGGAAAAAACAAGGATCTTTGCTCAATCGGCAGGCATATTTCCCAGAAGGAGGGATTCAGGCATTTAAACGAACTTGAATCCATACACAGGTTTCTTATCGACAAGCACCATTGGCTGCCCAGCCAGGTAAGGCAACTGACAGAGGACGATATGCGGGTTCTCCTGGACGGGTACGACAATGTGGAAATAGTTCCCTGACTTTTTACCGGAAACTGAATTATCCCGATACCGGCTTTCGAGACCCGGCCCGTCCCCCATAATTGTTCAATTCACAGGAATATCGATTCAAAAGGGCGGCCGGGTCCTTTGATTTCGATCTTTCAACGGTTACCGGACACCCCACCGACCATGGTTTTCATCAGTCCGGCCCTGAAATCCCGACATGCTCACCGCAATTCTCTACAAAGGGTTTGGTCAAACCATTAAGGAGAAAAACTATTCTACCGGTTTAAAAGCCCGAAGCCCCTCGTCTCGGTGCTCCTTTTCCATTTGACGTGATCCCAAACCATGCCGACCTCTCCGGATTCCCGACATTTTCATATTCGCCCCAACTCGCCCCTCATTCGCCTATTTAAAACTTGATTTTAAAAATCGTCGCTTATATAGTAAAACTTCCTTCCAAAAAATGGCGCGTCATATTCTCCTTTTAAATTCTCATTTAATCACCCTATTCCCTCATAAAAATACTTCTTGACCGGTGCCGCGCGACATGGTTTCAAACGTATATCCGTTTTATCATGAACGTCTTAATAAACACGGCATTATCCATGTTTAAAAATTCTTACAGCACCCTCTTCCCCCATTCCCCGGGATTTCCCGGCATTATCCGATCCGCAGCCGATTATGATCCCCCATTTCCAGGCCCCACTTTACCGACATTACCTTTTAAATTTTCTCAACAATCGAATTAACCCTGAGTGCAGCATATTATACCTTGATTTTTACTTCGATCGGGGATAGAGTTGAAAGATCTTCTCATTTTTCCCGACAAAAAAAAACAGTTTTCAGCCGCTGTTCCAGTGCCCGTCTTCCTCCATTTCCACCCACGAACAACAATCCCTCTCCAGACCAGGCCCGACATACCGGCCAAAGGGATGATTTTTTTTCCAACATTCTCAAAATTAAGGTTTTTTCTCACCTTGGAAAATCCTACAACAATCCCCAACACGGTGGGACAATGTGGTATATTTCCACAACATTTCTCCCCCGCCTCGCCCCTGCCGGAAAATTTAGTCGACAATGCATGAATTTTCTTGCTTTTTACTTTCGAAATTTATAGTTGATAAAGAAACTGTGTAGAAATCCAACAAGTAAAAAAAAAGAAATTCCAAGAGATTTTTTCTCTTGTAACACCCCGGGGTGTATGTTAAGTGTTCTTTCTTTAGAATACATCAGAACCCTTTCCTAGTAATTGAAGTATTAACCGTTTAAAGGAAATTAGGTGTTATGGCTACTAAACGAGAACTCCAGATTGCTTACGGTATGGCAGTAATTTTGTTTCTTGTAGGGATTTTGTCATACGCTGCCTTTTCCCAGGAGCCGCCAGAAGTCCCGGTGAGACAGATGTTTCACAGCACCGCGGGCAAAATCATGTTCGATCACAAGGGACATGAAACCGGCTACGGCATCAACTGCGTTGATTGTCACCACAACCTCGAGGATGACGAAGAGGGCGACAAGAACTGCAGCGCATGTCACGACCCCAATGAAGGGGACGAGGACCTGCTGAAGCGTTCGGACGCCTTCCATTCCCAGTGTATCGGGTGCCATGAAGACGAGAGTGCCGGCCCTGTGGAGTGCAACGCCTGCCACGTATTGTAAGCCGACGGTTCGTTTCGGCTTGAGGTTTTTGCATTAATCATTGATGCGGCAAACTTAAACATGCGGCAAACTAAAAAAGGTTGAGCTATGATGAAAAAACCATTTATCGGATTCGGTACACCCCGGCTTGAGTACGATATCCTCAAAGGAGACCTGCCGGACCCCCGCAAGGTTTCGCCCGAAAGGTGTGTCACCCTACTTATCGAAAAACCTCCCGGAAACGGCATCGTCCTTCCCAAGCCCGGCGACTCGGTCGCCACCGGCGCGAAGATTGCGCTTTCGGACGAAATGGGCGCGTATCTCACGTCCACCGCCACCGGAACCATCTCGGATGTTTCCACAACGGCCGGAGATTACGGGCGCAGCCTTGTCTCGGTTACCGTGGATATCGCGGAGGAGTCCTCCGCCGACGAAGCTTTTTCCGAGCATTCGGACGAGCCCGGGCCAAAGAGCGCCGGCCTCTTTCTTTCGAATCTTCCCGGCAAACCGCCCCTGTCCAAACTCAGCAATCCGGCAAAGCCCATCAACAGGGTGGTCGTCTGCTGCATGGACCAGGACCTTCTGGTGACCACGAACCAGTTCGTGGCGTCCGCGAACATCGACACCCTCAAGAGCGGCATGGCCGTCCTGAGGGAGGTCACCCGGACCAAGAAGATCACCGTTGCCGCATCCGAAGCGCTCGCACCCCGTCTTTCTGGAATCGACGCGGATGTAAAGACGGTGGACGCCCTTTACCCTTCCGCCTGTCCCGAGCTCCTGGTGAAGGAGCTGTTCGACGAGATCGTCCCGGCCGGCAAGAGCTGTGAAGATCTGGGAATCGGCATCATTTCCGCCGAAGCCGTTGTCTCCATGGCCAAGGCCTATGAAACCGGCACCCTTCCCTTCGAGAAGACACTGACCCTCATCGACAAGGGCGGGAAACCTCACCTGGTGCAGGCCCCCGTGGGCACCCCCGTAAAGGAGATCCTCAAGGCCTTCGACATCTCCATGGACGACGGGGACCAGCTTATCTCAGGCGGGCCGATGACCGGTTCCTCCATCTTTTCAACGGAAACCCCGGTTCAGCCGGATATGGACGCACTCATGGTCCTGCCCGCAGAAATGGTGGCCCTCTCCTCGGATTACCCCTGCATCAACTGCGGCGATTGCGTGAGGATCTGCCCGGCGAACATCTCCATCAACGTCCTGGTACGCTTCCTGGAGGTGGGCCAGTACCACGAGGCCGCCGACGATTACGACCTTTACTCCTGCGTGGAATGCGGTCAGTGCAGCTTTGTCTGCCCGGTGAAGATCCCGATATTCCAGTACATCAAGCTGGCCAAGTACGAACTCGGCCGTTTAAGAATAGCGGAGGAAAACAATGATTAGCAACAGCAGGTTTACTGTTTCCCATGCTCCATTTCTTGATTACTGCGGTCGCTTCTCCGTCAGGAACCTGACCATCATGGCGGCCGCCCTGGTCGCCCTCATCCCGGGGCTTTTGCAGTACGGCATGCCGGCCGTGGGGGTCGTCGCACTATCGATCTCCACGTCCATGGGCTGGGAACTCCTGATGAACCGCCTCACCAAAAGACCAGAAACCATCGGTGATTTCAACGCGGCCGTAATCGGTCTCCTCTTCGCCATGATGGTTCCGGCCACGCTTCCCTGGTGGGCGGTTGTCACCGGAACCTTTATATGCATCGTCATCGGCAAGATGATCTACGGCGGTATCGGGGGCAACCCCTTTAACCCGGCCCTCACCGGTCTTGCCATCATCTCCATCTCCTGGGGCGGATTCCTGGATTTCGACGAGGCCCTCCTCAATTACGATTTCGATTATCCGGCCATGGTTTACCCACTTGCCTCCCTGAAGCATTTCGGAATGGGCGTGACCCAGAAGTTTTCCACCTGGGATCTTCTCATCGGCAACCAGCTGGGCGGCATCGGTTCCACCTGCGGACTTGCAATCATCGCGGGCGGCCTCTTCCTTATCGTAAGGGGCATCATCCGCTGGGAAATCTCCTTCTCCTTCCTGGCCGGCGTCTATGTCACGGCCCTGCTCTTCAATCTGGTTGAACCGGCAAAATATGCGGGCCCCATGTTCCACCTCCTCACGGGATACACCCTGATCGGAGCCTTTTTCCTGGCTACCGAGGATTCCTCCTCGCCGGTTGGATTTATCCCCATGATTCTTTACGGAGTCCTGGGCGGTCTTCTGACCGTACTCATCAGAAACATCGGCGCTTACGTTGACGGCGTGGTCCTTGCCATCATCATGATGAATCTTGCAAGCCCCCTGCTTGACAAGATCAAACCCAAAACTCTCGGAAAGGTTGTGTAAGATGAAAGAGATGATACGAATGGTTCTGGTCTTGACGATTCTGAGCTCCTTTTCAGGCGGTATCCTGGCGGCCGTTCGAAACGGCACTAAGGATCAGATCGAGTACCAGCAGTTGAAATTTGAGAAGGCGCCCGCCATCAAGCAGATCCTTACGGGCGTGACCAACGACCCCATGACCGATCGATTCAAGGTCGCCACGGAAACCGGTGAGCTGAGCGTCTTCGTGGGCAAATTCGACGGCAAGGCCAACACCGTGGTCTTCGAGGACTACGGCAAGGGATTCAGCGGCGACATCGGCGTCATGGTGGGTGTCAACCTCGACGACGACAAGATCATCGGCGTGGGCGTCACCACCCACAGCGAAACTCCGGGCGTGGGCTCCAAGGCCAAGACGGATGCCTCCTACGGCGAACAGTACGAGGGTCTGACCCTCGGCGGAAATTGCAAGATCAAGGCCGACGGCGGCCCCATCGACGCACTTTCCGGCGCCACCATCACCTCGCGCGGTGTTTCCATCGGCGTGGAAAGGGCCGGCGCCCTGTATACCGAACTGAAGCCCCAGATCGTTGAAAAAGTCAAAGCCATGGCCGGAGAGTAATCCGCTGCCGGCAACCTATCCAATGGAGAGTGAATAATGGCAAAATCAATATCACAGGAATTCATGAAGGGATTATGGGCCGAGGTTCCGCCTTTCCGGCTCGTACTGGGCCTCTGTCCCGTGCTGGCCGTTACCAAGACCGCCGAGAACGGCATCGGCATGGGACTCGCCACCACGTTCGTTCTGCTCTGCTCGAACCTATTGGTATCGCTGCTCAGGAACGTCATCCCCCCCAAGGTACGAATCGTCTGTTTCATCATCATCATCGCCACCTTCGTGACGGTGGTGGAACTTCTCATGCAGGCATATACCTACCCGTTGTTTTTGAAGCTGGGTATTTTCATCCCGCTCATCGTGGTCAACTGCCTGGTGCTGGGTCGTTCCGAGGCGTTCGCCTTTAAAAATCCCCCGGTGGCCTCCATCGCCGACGGGCTGGGAATGGGTATCGGTTTCACCCTCTCCCTCGGTGCCCTGGGCGCGGTAAGGGAGATCCTGGGAACCGGCGGCTGCTTCGGCTTCCAGATTTTTGGTTCCTCTTATCAGCCTTTTACCTTCATGCTCGAAGCACCGGGCGCCTTTATCTGCCTGGGCCTGATGCTTTGCATGATGAACCTTGCCGGAGAAAAATAGGAGAATTTTAAAATGGGCGACTACATACTGCTTGCCGTAAGCTGTATCCTTGTTAACAATATTCTTCTGGCGCAGTTTCTTGGAAACTGCCCCTTCCTCGGTACATCCAAGAAGATGGAAACGGCCGTGGGCATGTCCATGGCGGTGGTATTCGTAATGGTTCTGGCGGGCGTCATCACCTGGATCACGAACTATTACTTCCTGAAACCCCTCGGGATAGAGTTCCTCAGGACCATCTCCTTCATCCTGGTCATCGCGGCCCTGGTACAGTTCGTGGAGATGTTCCTTAAAAAGAGCATCCCCGCCCTTTACGCGGGCCTTGGAATCTTTCTTCCCCTGATCACCACGAACTGCGCGGTCATGGGTGTCTGCCTCATCAACATCAACGAGGAGTACACCTTCGTGGAGACCCTGGTCTCCTCCATCAGCTACGCGGTGGGCTTCGGCCTTGCGCTGATCCTCTTCGCGGGGGTTCGGGAGCGCATCATTATCGCCAGGGTTCCCAAGGCACTGGCCGACACATCCATCGGCCTTGTATGCGCCGGCATGATCGCGCTTGCGTTCTTTGCCTTCAAGGGAATGGTCTAACAAGTATTTCCGGTCGGAGGGCGGCGGCGGCGCTTTCGCGTTAAGCCCGTCTCGGGGAAAAGTGCTTTGCCCCGCCTCTCCGGCGACCGGTTTTCAGGAGACAAACGATATCGAAATAAAAACATGACGCGCCCGGCGACCAACGGCTGTACCTTTTGCATTTGCAGTAATTAGCCAGTGCACCGAACCCGCACAAGGCTTAACATGGTTCTTCTTCCTGTCCCCTTTTACCGCCGGCCTGTCTTTTGACCGACACTTACCCATCCCCTTCATCGGGAAGTAAAAAACGATCCATTCGGGATCGACGGGTAAGCCATGCTCAAAATTTGTTAAAAAACGAAGTTTTACCCCCTTACATAGACCGTTCGCGACGCAGACGTTGTACTTTCGCGACAGGGCGGACACCCAAAACGCATTCCGCGACAACGGGCGGAATCGGGGAGAATACTTCGGAAGTATTTATCCGAAGGTGATAACTCCGGAAAGGCCGTACAAGCACAATGGACTATCCGGGTTGAATACATTTTAACTGTTTAGTTGTTTCCAAAATCGCGCAAGGCACCGTTACCGAAGCCGTCCGTCACGGCCGGCCGTCCCGGATGCCCGAGCGGGGCGGGAAAAAAGGAGTGATCATGATTGAAGCGGTAATTTTCATGTTGGGCATTGGTACCATCTGCGGAATTGTTCTCAGCATTGCCTCAAAGGTGTTCTACGTATACGAGGACCCGCGCATCGCGGAGGTCGAGAGCAAACTTTCCGGCGCCAACTGCGGCGGTTGCGGATTTGCCGGGTGTTCGGCCGCTGCCGTTGCCGTTGTCGAAGGCAAGGCCGGCGCCGCCGTCTGTGTTATCGCGGGACCCGAAACAGCGGAAAACGTGGCTGCGGTCATGGGGCTCGATCCCGGCACCCCGGAACCCATCCGCTCCTATACCAGCTGCAGGGGTGGTGAACGGAGCGACGACAAGTTTATCTACGACGGCATTCAGTCCTGCCAGGCCATGGACGCATTTTACGGCGGCAAGAAGGTTTGCAGCATCGGGTGCCTCGGCTACGGAGACTGTATCAGGTCATGCCAGTTCAATGCCATGGAGTTCGGAGAAGAGGGTTTCCCCGTTGTGATCGAGTCCAAGTGCGTGGGTTGCGGCGCCTGTTCCAGCGCCTGCCCCAAGGATCTCCTTGCGATCAGGACCATGAGCGAGCGCCTCTTCTCCTTTAACAGCGAGGACGACTGCCTGGCACCATGCAGCCAGACCTGCCCCGCCGAGATCAACATTCCCAAGTACGTTGCCGAGGTCAACGCCGGAGACTACGAGGCGGCCGTGAACACCATCCGCGAGAGAAACCCGTTCCTCCTCTCCTGCGGAAGGGTCTGTCCCCACCCTTGCGAATCCGATTGCAGAAGGGGCATCGAGGACGAGCCGGTCGCCATCAACCTCCTCAAGCGATTCGTGGCGGACCGCGAGATGAACACAGGGAAACACCTTCCCATCCCCTGCGCGCCCGCAACCGGCAAGAAGGTCGCCGTGATCGGCGCCGGTCCCGCCGGCCTCTCCTGCGCCTACTTCCTTAAGAGGGTGGGCCACGATGTGACGATCTTCGAGTCCATGCCCAAGCTCGGCGGCATGATTCGATACGGAATTCCCGAGTACCGCCTTCCCAAGGAGGTCCTCGACTGGGAGATCCAGGGCATGCTGAACCTCGGCATCGAGGCCCATACCGGCGTCAAGCTCGGTCGTGACTTCGAGGTTTCCTCGCTGATCTCGTCGGGCTACGATGCAATTTTCATGGGCGTCGGCGCATGGGACGACTATAACCTCGGCATCGAGGGCGAGGATCTTCAGGGCGCCTTCACCGGCATCGATTTCCTGGCGCGAATCGCCCAGGGCGAAGAGATCCCCATTGGAAAGAAATGTGCCGTGGTGGGCGGCGGCAACACGGCGGTCGACTGTGCCCGTACCCTCCTTCGCCTCGGGGCGGAAAAGGTCTACATGGTTTACAGAAGAACCCGCAGCGAAATGCCCGCCAACATGGTAGAGATCGAGGCGTCCGAGCACGAGGGGATCGAGTTTGTCTTCCTCGCGGCCCCCATGCGGGTGATCGGCACCGAAGAGGGCGCCGTCAAACAGCTCGAGTACCAGAAGATGGAACTGGGCGAGCCCGATGCCAGCGGCAGGAGAAGGCCCGTGCCCATCGAAGGCTCCGAGACCCTTATCGAACTCGATATGATCATCTCCGCCATCGGCCAGGCGCCGGACATCGGATTTGTCAAGAGCGACGACAAGCGCCTTACGGATCTTGAGACCACCCGCTGGAACACCATCGACAACAACCCCGAAACACTCCAGACGAGTGTTCCGTACATCTTCACTGCGGGTGATTCCGCAACCGGCCCCTCCCTGGTGGTTGCCGCCATCGGCGGCGGCAGGCGCGCGGCGCGCTCCATCGACCTCTTCCTCAAGGGGGAGGAGGTGACCCCGGTTCCCCGCTCCCTCTTTGAAAAGCGGATTCCCGAGTCCGTCTTCAAGACCGTGGACGGGATCGTGCCTAAAAAGCGGGTCGAGATGCCGGAGCTTCCCGTATCCGAACGACTTGACTCCTTTATCGAGGTGGATCTGGTTATCAGCGAGGACGAGGCGCTTGCCGAATCCGATCGCTGCCTGAACTGCTGCCGGATCTGCTACTCCAAGGACAAGGACACGGCGGCGGCTTAAGTTTCAGGCCGCACGTTATCACCGCTATACAGTAAACCAAAAAACCGCGATGCCTTCCTTTAGTTCGGCATCGCGGTTTTTTTATTCAATCAGTATGATATCGACGCCCAAGAGCCAAGCAGCTGATTCAACCAAGCCCGCTCCAAGCGGTAAATACTTCAAGCATCCGAGCATGGTATAACGAACTACTTGTAAGTCCGCATCACATAGACCGGCGACAACCTCTTTTTATCTCGAAATAATATCGAAGTAAATTCCAGCAACCCGATTCTCCCCCAACAGGATTAACCAACGCGAGAAGCTCCCCATTTTATGATTTCCGACTGTTTATTATCAATATGGCCGCCCCCCCTTTCAGAATATAACTCTTTATAAATACCCAACTTCTACATACCGGATTCCTCGGACAATAAGTGAGAATAAATCAATATAAAAAACAACAGATTTGTATTATTTATATAGTTGGATCCAAGCCCCCGGAAAGAAATCAAACAGGAAATCCAGCAGACGTTTCGGAAAAAGATCCTACATATTCACAGCCTTTGTCGCGAAGATTTCCCAACTTATAACCAAGAGTCATTGCAAAGAGAATTCCAGGATAAACGGACAGAGGTCGGCAGGGCATTTCAACGGGGTTTTGACGCCGGGAAGGGATTTGCACGGAAATCCGTAAAGAATCGTAAAAAGGTTGAAAAGGTATCAGTCGTTTCGAAGATGTGCCACGAGGGACGCCATATCCTCCGGCAGAGGCGCTTCCAGGGAGAGGGGGATGCCCGATACGGGGTGGTTGAACGAGAGGCGGAACGCATGGAGCATCTGTCTTTTCGGCAGCATGGGCAAAGCGGCTCCGCTAATACTCTTCCACGCCTTAAAACCGTAGAGCTGATCGCCGATGATGGGGTGATGCATGGTTGCGCAGTGAACCCTGATCTGATGTGTTCTTCCGGTCTTTAGCACAACGGTCAGCAATGTCGCCGACTTGAGGTGTTCGCGGACACGCCAGGCGGTTTCAGCCGAACGGGCGGGTCTACCGGCGACGGACATTTTCTTCCGATCCACGGGATGCCGACCGATGGGAAGATCGACGATCCCAGAGTCGTTTTTTACCCGGCCTGAAACAAGGGCCAAGTACTCCTTGTGTATGGTTCTCTCCTTGAAATCTTCGGAGAGTTTAAGATGAGCCTCATTGTTCTTTGCCACAACAAGCAGCCCGGTGGTATCCTTGTCGAGCCGGTGCACGATACCCGGCCGAAGTTCTCCACCGATCCCCTGAATATCGGGGCAGTGATGAAGCAGGGCATTCACCAACGTACCGGTATAATTTCCGGGCGCGGGATGAACCACGAATCCGGACTGCTTGTTTACTACAATGATATCATTGTCTTCGTAAACGACATCATTGTAGTAAACAAGACAATGATATCATTGTAGTAAACAAGCAGTCCAATGATATCATTGTCTTCGTAAACGACATCGATGTCGATGGGCTCTGGGGCACAGTCAACAGGTTCAGGAGGAGGTATGCAACCGGTGATCAGATCACCCGGTTTCACGCGATAACCCGATTTCCTGGTGGAGCCGTGTACGGATACGACCCCCTTGCGAATCAGATCACCCGCGAAGCTTCTGCTACATGATTCAATATGAGAAGAGACAACCATGTCAAGACGCTTCCCATAATCTTGTTCACCCGCAGTTATGGTAAAAGCGTCTTTAACGGTCATAGGAGCTACTGGGCCGGTGTAACATCATCAAAAAGAGATTCGATCTCTTTCATTATCTTCTTTTCGTCCACGTCCTTGGCGGTACAAAGCTCCTTGACCAGGAGGCCCTGTGCGGTATCGAGAAGTTTACGCTCACCAAAGGAGAGATCTTTCGTCATCCTGAGCAGATAAAGATCCCTGAACACTTCGGCGACATCATAGAGAGAACCGGTCTTTATCTTATCCATGTATTCCCTGTACCGCCTGTTCCAGGTCTGATTGTCATAAGGGGCTTCACTTCTGCTCCTCATCAAATCGTAAATCCGGGAGATCTCGGCATCGGGGATCAAGTTTCTCAGACCGACGGATTCAACATTGTTTGTGGGAATCATGATGACCATGCTGTTTTCCAGAATTTTCATAATGTAAAACTTCATGGATTCGCCGTTGATCTCTCTACTCTCAATGGCTTCAATTCTTCCCACGCCATGTGCAGGGTAAACGGCCAAGTCTCCGGGAACAAACTCCCTTACGATTGCGTTTTCCCTGTTAACCTGTTCGTTAATCGCGTTTTTTTGCATTTTATCTTCACCGCCGATGTTTTAAATTAACATTATAATGAGGCTCAATTTGATCTTTTATCATATTACATAGGCACAATCAACAGCAATCGTTCATGGTACCCATACGATATCATCATCATTGCAAAATAATCACGTTATAAAACGTTTACAAGATTACCCGTTTTCCATGCCCTGCCGGCATCATACCCGGTTTACAACCCGGCACGGTAACTTACCGCGGAAAGCAAAGGGCTTGTACCTGATCTTTTTCCAATCTTTTTAAGGAAGGGATTCTCATGACGAAAAACCGGGCAATGGGTGTCCCCTGGAACCTCCGTCATATTACAACCATGCAGGGATCCGAAGGGGTCCTGTGTTTTTTCGCGAAAACGGCGAGACGCTGTAAGCCGTCCAAAACAAACCCGGGCTTTGCCAACCCCGCTTCCACCGGGTTCCGGATATATTCCCACTTACGTTCGACAAGCATTTCATGCGCGTAACGAGATCCCGCAGACGAAACGAACATCATACCAGGAGCACAAGCCGGTCCATTGTCCGTAAACGGCACCCCGGCACGGCCTCGCAATCGCCGCCGGCCTCATTGCCGTGCGCCGACCGTGAATCTTGAAGTTGAGGAATGGGAATTCACCTCCGCTCAACCATTACACGGGCAAAAAAACCGCATGCCCCACAAACCGCGAAACCGGGTATCCCCTTGTGCGCGCGGGCCGGCGTCAATCCCCTGGACCCATTGTCGTGGTAATGGAGAACTTTGATAAAGGTTTTATTTTTGAAAACGGATAATAGACAGGTGGTGAGTTGTTGGTTGAAATTCATTTCCCGGGGATATCTCGATTGCCCTTGGAACCCGACTTGTATCCCGGGTTGGTGGAGGTTCCAAGGGCATCACTTACGAGATCCGGCACACGCCGATGCCGGCGCGAACCGGCGTCCGGCGGGGTAAACTCCGGTACACCGGCATGCCGCAGGTAACGGCATACCGATATGGGATTCCGGTGATGGAAGGTCGGAGCCGGCTCAGTTGAACCGGTTCATCCCCTTTACGATCCCGTCCACGACAATGGTTTCGGCCGCATCGGCGGACCTGTCGACAAGCTCTTCCAGTTCGCCGGACTCTCCCCTGGAGAATTTTCCAAGAACATGCCCGGTAACCTCGGTTCCGCCGGCGGGCCTGCCCACACCGACGCGCAGGCGCATGAACTCGCCGTTTCCGAAAGCACCGATGATCGAACGAATACCGTTATGCCCTCCGTGTCCCCCTTCTCCCCTGATTTTCAACCTTGCGAAAGCCAGATCGATATCATCATGAACCACCAGGATGTTCTCCCGGGGTATGGAAAAAAAGTTTGCAAGCTTCTGCAAAGGAGGGCCGCTTCTGTTCATATACGAAACCGGCATAGCCAGGACAACGTCCACGCCGCCGATGGTTCCGCGGCCGAAGACGGTATCGAATTTTTTCTTGGACAGGGGGATGGAGAAGCGATCCGATAGCTTCTCCAACACCATGAATCCGATGTTATGTCGGGTTTTCGCATACTCCCTGCCGGGGTTACCGAGCCCCGCGACAAGGTATGTTTCCTTTTTCATCATACGGTCACAATCCCGAACCCGGTCACAACAGCCGGAATGGCGGAGCGGATATTAACCGCCTGGCGCACGAAGTTCACGAAGTGCGTGCTACTCTTCCTCAGCACCCTCATCCTCGCCCTCTTCATCCTCGTCCTTGGCTCCCTTGGGTGCCAGACAGGTAACGATGGTGAAGTTGACCTCATGGGGAATTTCCATGTCGCCTTCGAGAACGATATCCTCGACGTGAACGGAATCGCCCATTCCAAGCTCGGTGATGTCGATGGTGATCTGCTCGAGGACTTCCATGGGCTTACAGATGACCTCAAGCTCGCGGCGGATGATCTGAAGGATACCGCCGACCTCGACACCCTTTGATTTTCCGGTAACCACGACGGGCGTTTTGACACGGATCTTGTCGTCCATGGCAACCTCGAGGAAATCCGCATGGATCAGGTCGTTGGTCAGGGGATCGATCTGAAGCTCCTTGAGCATGGCGCTTCTCTTGCCGCCCTCCACGTCGAGGCTCACGAAGAGCTGCGCGGTCTTGCTGTCCTTGTGGGCCTTTGTGAGATCCGAGACGGTAATGCTGAGCTTGACGGGTTCCGCCTTGAGTCCGTACAGAACCGCCGGAATCATGCCGTCACGCCTGAGAACCCTTGCGGGGCATTTTCCTGTTTTGTCCCGTTTGTTTGCCTTTAAATCGATAAATTCCAAAAGATGCCCTCCTTGAAAGCTCTTTTCAATGCTGTTTATACAAATAGGGATGTCACCGAGTTGCCCCTGTGACTTCTTAATATCGCTTCACCCACCAAACCGGCAATGGAGAGGGTCTTGATCTTCTCGCTCTCCGCAGCGGCCGCGCTCAGTGGAATGGTATTGGTCACCACCAGGCTGTTCAGGGCCGATGCATTGACCCTGTCCACGGCGGGACCGGAAAGCACCGGGTGTGTCGCGCAGGCGTGGACTTCAACGGCCCCCTTCTGGCTGATCACGTTGGCGGCCTCGGTCAATGTGCCCGCGGTGTCCACCATGTCGTCGAGGATCACCGCGACCTTGCCGGCAACGTCTCCGATAACCGCCATGGCCTTTGCCTCGTTGGGCTTGTCGCGCCTCTTGTCCACGATGGCAAGATCCGCGTTGAGGCGCTTGGCAAATGCCCTGGCCCTTTCCACGCCGCCCGCGTCCGGAGAGACCACCACAAGGTTCGAAAGGTCGAATTTCTCCTTGATATAATCGATAATCACGGGGGCCGCATAGAGGTTGTCCACGGGAATGTTGAAAAATCCCTGGATCTGTCCTGCATGGAGGTCCATGGTGATCACCCTGTTGGCACCCGTATGGGTCAGGAGATCGGCCACGACCTTGGCGCTGATGGGCACCCTCGGGGCAACCTTCTTGTCCTGGCGGGCATAACCGAAATAGGGAATCACGGCCGTGATCCTCATTGAAGAGGAGCGTTTCATGGCATCCAGCATGAGCAGGAGCTCCACCAGGTTGTCGTTCACCGGCGCGCAGGTGGACTGGATCACGAACACCTCGGTGGACCTGACGTTTTCCTGGATCTCAATCTGAATCTCGCCGTCACTGAAGGTGCCCACCTTGGAGCTGCCGAGGTTCTTGCCCAGGTACTCGGCCACCTCTTTTGCCAGGACTTCGTTGGAGTTACCTGAAAAAATCGAAAAATTGTTCATCTGTTACCATCTCTCCAGCTGATTAAAAAGCCGTTTTTACCGAATATAGTGGCTGGGGCGGGAGGATTCGAACCTCCGAATGCAGGTATCAAAAACCTGTGTCTTACCGCTTGACGACGCCCCATCATTTATAACCGGCGTTAATTAAGAATGATTGTTTATACGCCTTTTTTACCCCGGGGGTTGTTCCCGGCGGACTTCACTAAAGTATCAAGTCCCCAATGAACAGTTCCCAGCCTGCCTCCTTGGCGGCCTGGAGGGAGGCATACGCAGCCCTTGCCCCGTCTGAATCTGAAAACAGACCGAACACGGAAGAGCCGCTCCCCGACATCAGAGCCCCGTCCGCCCCTTTGTCCATCAACAAACGCTTGATCTCATCAATGGAGGGGTGGATCAGGGAAGTCACGGGTTCAAGATCGTTCCACAGCCTGTGCCTGGGGTCAAAAGGCGTATCAAACGGCTCTTTGGTACCACCATTATTCAGACTGGTCTCTTTAAATATTTTTTTACTGTTTGTCAATCCAAAATTCAGTTTTTTAAACACCTCGGCCGTGGACACATGGAGCCCGGGATAAACCACAACCACGCTGTACGGGTCAAGGTTTTCGAACGGTTCAAGCACCTCCCCGACACCCGAGGCAAGGGAGGGTTTGCCGTCGATAAAAAAGGGCACGTCCGCGCCAAGCGAAACACCCATCCCGATGAGGGTTTCTCGGGAAAAGGGCCTTCCGTGGTGCTCGTTGAGCCCGGTGAGGATCGATGCGGCATTGCTGCTGCCCCCCCCGAGGCCGGCACCGGCGGGTATCACCTTATCGATAGTGATATGGGCCCCCCCCTTTTTCCCGAATTTCCGGTAAAAAAGCGCCGCAGCCTTCCACGCCAGGTTTGAGGCGTCCTCCGGGATGCCCGGACGGCCGCAGGTAACCCGCATGTCGCCCCCGGTGGGTTCCAGGATGATGGTATCGTACAATCCCACGGCACACATCAATGTTTCGAGGGTATGGTATCCGTCTTCCCGCTTTCCCGTCACATGGAGGAAGAGGTTGATTTTCGCGGGTGATAGAAGTTTCATACTGTTGTTCCACCGGTTTTTTCACTGGGCCGACCCCGCGGAACCCGCGTGTCTCCCGTTACCGTTATCTTAAGTTCCCTTCCCGCAGCTGAACACGGCCGCTTCGCATGAGCGGCCTCTTGCCCGAACCGGAGGAACCGGTGCCCCGCGATGGGGATTGCGGCATCATCAGCAAACCGTTTTACCGCCGCCGTCACCTTGCGGGTCGCACCCGCGCACCTTGCCGGTTAAGGAAGGGGAAAAAGCCGGATGGTCCCCTATTAATCGACAACCGCAATTTAATCCTCTTCCCGATGCATTCGGTATGCTTTGACGGCACGTTAAAATGCAATCCCAAATTGATGCCCTCCCAAAACCCCGGGGGAATGCCTCACCCCTGTTTCTTAATGTACATCAGTCTGAGATCATGAAGAATATTCTTTACCAGCTTTTCCTCGTCACCGTTGAGATTGCCCCGGGTCTTTTCCTCGAGCATGGCAATGATATCGATGGACTGCTTTGCAACAGGCAGGTTTACACTCTTTGCCCCCGTCGTGGGATCGTTCAGCTCCCCGAGATGAACCAGGGCCGACGAGTTCAGTGAAAAAATGAATGTTGAAAAGTTGATTCCCGGAAAAGGGATTTCGGCTCCCTGATCCGTACCTTTGCTGTTTTCCACGTCAGACATGTCTGTTCTCCATTGTGGTTATGAAATACCGGGAAAGTTACCGGCCGCTTCGGGGGGCACGCCGCCCGGGCTCCCTGAAACCCTGTTCCCGGGACCGATATTGTCCGGGAAATGGGGGTCCGGTTCAAATCCGCCGTACTCCCTCCGGGCAACCCGCAGGTCCTTTCGGAACTCCGACCAACGTGCCGGGCGTAAAGCCGGGCAGCCGCTCTCATGTTCAACACAACGCAACTTTACTTTATAAAAAAAACCTCAAAAAACAGCAAGCTTTTAAATTCATCGCGCCGTGTCCGAAACGCACCCGCCATGGGCAACAAACACAACCCGGGGTATTGATCCTCGGAGTCGAATACCAGATACCCTCCACCTCGGGGCGTATCTTTTTTTCCCGGCATCTCGGCAACCGCCTTATACGGCGCAACTCATATATTTGCCCCTTCCGTGAATCTCCCTCTTCAGGTCGGGAATCTCGAGGGAAAACAGTTTACGGGGGCATTCCGATCCAGGGGGCCTGCCGACGAGGGCTTGATAAAGATCAACCATATCAGTATTACGATCTTTATCTTGGATGGATAAGCGTTGATGAACCGGTTAAAAAGTCCAAGGCCGATTTATTGACGGCAACCGGATCTAATCGATATGACTGATTTCCACCCTATTGTGAGTCCAAGGAAACAGCTTCATTTTTTGAAGGGCGCATCATTTTTACTGGATGATTGAAGTTTGATCGAAGGGTGAAAACCCGGAATTAATCAGCCGGCCTCGGCATTATACCGGGGCCGGCTGATGATAATACGGAGTCGCTTTTGCCCCGCATTATTTCCTGGAGGCTGTTACGAGTCGCCTTTCTCAAGTGTGATCACGATATCGGCAACGGTTGCGCCCTCCCCCTTGGGATGTACCAGGAGGGGGTTGATATCCAGCTCCTTGATGGCGGGGTGGTTCTCCACCATATGTCCGAGCCCCACGAGGAGCTGCTCCAGGCAGAGGAGATCCACCTTGGGGCGTCCCCTGAACCCCTGGAGCAGGGGATATCCCTTGATGGACTTGATCATGCGGCGGGCAACGTTTCTTCCAAAGGGCGCGATCCTGAACACCACATCCTTGAAAAGTTCCACGAAGATCCCCCCCAGCCCGAACATGAGAAGGGGGCCGAAGTTGGGATCGCGGCTCATGCCCAGGATCACCTCCTCGCCCCGCCGTGCCATTTTCTGTACGAGCACGCCGGTGAGAACCGCCGTTGGATCGTATTTCTCGGCACCCCTGATGATCTCCTCGTAAGCGGCCCGCACCTCCTCGGAAGAGCCAAGGCCGATTTTCACCCCACCCGCATCGGATTTATGGAGAATCTGATCCGAAACGATCTTCATCACCACGGGATACCCGATGGAATCGGCGATTTTCACCGCCCCGTCGGCGGTTTCCGCAAGGTCCATGGGCAGTGTTTCGAAACCGTAACATTTAAGAATCTCGTTCCCCTCCAGTTCACCCAGCACGGTCTTGCCCGCTTCCAGGTACCGGTCGATAACGGCCTGTGCCCTTTCCGCGTCAAAGGAGAGGTCGTACTGTGGCAGGCGTCTTCTGTCGTACCATCTCTTGGCGCCGAAGAGCTTGCCCAGGGCCGCCGCCGCGTTCTCGGGAAACTTGTAGCAGGGGACATGGGCCTCGTGGAGAATTTCGACCCCCTCCGACACGTCGACGATACCCATGAAGGAGCAGACGATGGGTTTTCTGGATTTCCTGGCAATCTGGACGATGGCCTCGGCGGTTCCAATGGCGTCGGTCATGGACTGGGGGGTCAGGATGATCAGGGCGCCGTCCACGCCGTCGTCGCCGATCACCGTGGCAAGGGCGTTCTCGTACCGGTCGCTTGCCGCATCCCCGATCACGTCGATGGGGTTGTTGAAGTTCGCGGTGGCGGGTAGATGGCGCCGGAGCTCCTCCACGGTTTCCTCGGAAAGGGCGGCAAGGGTCAGGCCCGAACTCACGGTCATGTCCGTTGCGATGATCCCGGGGCCCCCCGCATTGGTCACGATGGCGATGCGGTTGCCCGTGGGAATCTTTTTCGTGGCAAACGCGTTTGCATAGTCGAAGAGCTGATCCACCGTGTCACAGCGGATAATGCCGGACTGGGTGAACAGGGCGTCGTAGGCCGCGTCGGAACCGGCCAGGGAGCCGGTGTGGGAGGCGGCTGCCGCGGCTCCCGCCGCGCTCCTGCCCGACTTGATGGCAAGGATCGGGGTGGGGTTCTCGCTGGAGGTGATCTCCCGAACCGCCTCGATAAACTCGTTGCCCTTCCTTGAAAGCTCCTCCATGTAGATCATCACCACATCGGTGTTGGGATCGTCATGGTAGTAGCGGATCAGGTCCAGCTCGTCCACGTCGGCCTTGTTGCCGATGGAGATGAACTTGGAAAACCCGAACCCCATGTCCGCCGCGAAATCCAGGACCGCCGTGCAAAGGGCGCCGCTCTGGGAGATAAAGGAGATGTTTCCGTGTTTCGGCATGCGCGCCGAGAAGCTTGCGTTAAGGGAAACTTCCGGGTCGGGGTTGATCACCCCCAGGCAGTTGGGGCCCACCACGCGAATGCCGGCTTCCCTGCATTTTTCCTTGATCTTCTCCTCGATCTCGATCCCCTCGCCTCCGACCTCCTTGAAACCGGCCGAGATGATAACGATCCCCTTGACGCCCTTTTGAATGCAGTCGTCGACCGCCTGGATCGCGAACTTGGGCCCCACGATCATCATGGCCAGGTCGATGGGATCGGGAATATCGAGGATGTTCTTGTAGCATTTTACGCTGAGGATCGATTTTGCCTTTGGGTTGACCGGGTAGAGGGTTCCCTTGTAACCGGCGCGCAGGATGTTTTCGAAAACATCGTGCCCCACCTTGCCCTTTGTGGTGGACGCGCCGATAATGGCAACGGAGTTGGGGGTGAAAATGGCGTCGAGGCTGTGCTTGAGTTGTATATTCATATCAGCGCATATCCTTATATTGTTTCGAGTCGTTTTATTCAGGTTTTAAAGGCACGGAAGACGCCGGCACTTCCCGCAACGGGAAAAAGTCGCCCGATACCGTTTTCATTCGTGGTTCATCCACCGGGGATGTATGTTTTTCCGGGATTAATGGTACTTGGATTTGCCGCCCTGATTACTCGCCCGGCTTCCCGCCGGCCGAGGGAAAAAGTGAGGGATCAGTATGGGGAATAAACTTCGCCGCGCTGAACCGGTTCATGAACTCCTGGTTAACGTTCAATTCTATATAAGTAATACAATCCCTTATGCTGTCAACGGCTTCAAGGGCGGAGGCGGACAGGAGCACCATGGCGGCCCCCCCGAGGGAGCTGTTCCCCAGGGATTTGAACTTCTCCATGGGCAGATCCGGCAGCATCCCGAGGGTGATTGCCGAAACCGGGTTAATGAAGGAGCCGAAGGTTCCGGCAACGAAAAAGGCGGAAAGCTCCGAAAGGTTCATGCCCACGGACCCGGTAATGTTCTCGAGGATGGTATACATGGCGGCCTTGGAGCTGATAAAGTAATCCACCTCGGCCTGGCTGATGGTGAGCTCCCTTCCGTGGGCCGTGTCCTCCTCCGCCACCACGGTGAAATGGGCCGGTCCGTCGATCTCCTTGAGCCGTTCCCCGCAAACGGCGGGCACGAACTTGCCCCTCAAGTCCACCATGCCGGCGGAATAGAGCCGCGCCACAAGGTCGATGAGTCCCGAGCCGCAGATCCCCCTGGGAGCTTCGTTTCCGATGGTGGTGATGGAAAAAACCCCATCGCCGGCCCCTTTTTTAACGGAATCGATCACGCCGGGCCCCGCCATCATCCCCATCTTCGCAACGCCCCCCTCAAGGGCAGGACCCGCCGCGCCGGCGCAGGCGATAAGCCAGTCCCGGTTCCCCAATACCACCTCCGCATTGGTTCCCACATCCACGAGCAGTGCCGGTTCCTCCCGATTGTTCAGTCCCGAAAAGAGAATGCCGGCCATGAGGTCGCCCCCAAAATAGCTGCCGATATTGGGAAAGATCATTACCCGGGCGCATTCCGCCCCATCGATCCCAAGATCCGCCGCGCCCACCGCCCCCGGCCGGTTCACTGCCGGGATATAGGGTTCCCGGATCATCCACCTGGGATCGAGCCCCATGAAGAGATGGGTCATGGCCGTGTTCCCGGCCACCGAAAACATATAAACGTCACGGGTATCGATTCCGGCCTCTCCGCAGAGGGCCGCCGTAGTACGGTTCAACCCGTCTATAATCAACCGGTTCAGTTCGGAAAGTCCCTCGGGTTCCCCCGCAAAGTGGATCCTCGACAGGATATCGCTGCCAACCGCGATCTGGGGATTGTCAAAAGCGCTCTCCCCCAGGATGTCGCCGCTTTCGAGGTTTATCAGGCGAAGTACCACCCTTGTGGTGCCCAGGTCCACGGCAATCCCCGCCAGGATCTCTTTTCCATCGGGTTCCAATGCCGCAAGGAGTTTCCAGCCCCTGTCGCCCGACAGGAGGCAGCGGAGTCTGTGGTCGTGCTTTCGCAACAACCCGGGAAGCCGCCTGAGAAGTCCCATGCCGATCTCCACGTTCTCCGTTTCCAGGAGTTCACAGAGTGCCTCCTTAACACGTTCCGCGTCCGCCGTATTATTTTCAAGGGTCGGCTTGCGAACGGAAATCGTCCGCACCCATCCTGAGTTGTCGTCCATGTTATTCTCCCTGGGGCAACGCCGTTATTTCATATGCCTCGCCCAGAAAGGGCAAGGGATCACAAAACTCGACCTCTTTAAGGGTCACAAGTGTTTTCCAGTCCAGCTTCGCTTTATCAAGTTGTTGGGGAATCCAAACGGTGGAAATATGCAGATGGGGTTTTACGGATTGTTTTTCACGGGCAGGCTTAACGGTCCCGATCGCCTCTTCCTTTCGGAGGCGTTTTCCGGGAGCGATTCCGGGCACCGGATGGATATGGGCATAGATAAAGACGAGGGTTCGGGCGGATGCATCGCTTGTTCCGGAATCAACGAAAACGGATCGTCCCAGAAAATCATCTCCCGTATGGATCACCCTGCCCCCATGGACCGTGTGCAGCAGGTGGGATTGATCGAGGCCGCGTTCCCTTCCCCGGGTATCCAGGAAACAGCAAAAATCGACCCCCTCATGGGAACGGGGTCTGTCCCCCATGTCGCCCCACCACTTTCCCCTGTCGCCGAACAACATGCCCGGGTATAAGCGCCATGCGGCGAACTTGTGATGACCTTCCAAAATACCCATTTTTTTTTACTTAAACCCAGACAGTTCAACCCTTCGTTCACCATAAGCGGTGCTTTCATTCCCACGCAGATCCAAGCTTCTATTTCTTCTCACTTTTTGCCTGCCGCGTCAAGCTGGTAACGACCCGGCACATTTTGATGCTTGCGTATAAAGTCCGAATTAGATTTTCACCCCACAACGTATACCGAGCAAACATATGACGGCAACGTCTTGTCGTGGTCATTTTTCCGAGACACGGCATTTTTGCCGGACAATCATTTTCGATGATCCCGCAACCAATCGGCCTTTGAACAATCGGACGCAACACCATGCGGTTTGCGCAACTTCAACCCACATCACCATCTGTTCAAAAAATCGAAAGGCGACGCCATCTCCCCGCGCGGATCCTTCAGAGTTAAATCCAGCCGGATGACATGAGCGTGTTTCAAGGATTCGAATAAAAGAGAGGAATGTTGTTTGAGAATAGGAAAACCCATATCCCGACTTCGGAAAAGCAAGGGTCTGGACGTAAGAAAAGCCAACCATGAAGCACGTCGGAATTCGGCGTCACGGCAACGTTCCCCGGAAAGGGTACCGATTCCGCTACACGTTTAAGGCTCGAGGAATTAAATAGCTCCACACTTTTTGAAGGGGATGACTCGTTTTAATCCCCTATTCCGCCCTAAATCATTGTGTGCTTTATTTTTGCCGGCCACCTGATGCAACATGACGGAATTACACGCGATATTCGCCCGACATTGGCGGGTGTCGGAACCGTCAACCATCACGGCATTTTTTGAATCAGCGATCTATTTTGTCATGTCGACCGGATTTTTGACCGCATTAATCCGGCAAAAACCTGAAAACCGGACTAACATGAAACTGTTAAAACATGGACCAGTACAAACAGTACAACAAACAGAATCAACGCCACCGCCACAACAGTGACCGGCGATGATTCAGTATGTTTTTCATCGCCGACCTTAAGGGGTCGGTTGATAAATACTTTCATCCGTTTCTCATCTCTTTTAAAAAAAAGGGGACTGCCCGACAGGCGAAATCGAGCAAAGGAGTCCGGAACAGGATTTCTTCCGTTTTCCCAATATCCCGGAACAGGAGTGCCGGGATATTGTCCCCATGGCAGACAACATGACTATTTTACAGCAACCTCATCCAGGGTGCGCACCGCCCGAACAGCCATAATTAAGAGCAATAATCGTGCCCCACGCCGCTCTCATGTCCAGTTTCTCAGCACTCCCGCGGTTTATGAGATTTTATTCATGTTATTTCTCCCGATCTACTGGTAAGGAGGGGATGCATCCGGCGAAAACTCACCTCAATAAGGCCAATTTTCACCACCTCTTTTCTTTGCCACGCGGAGCCGATGGACATTCCGGAACCTGTTGTTCCCAAAGCCCCAAATACCCTGGAATCCGTTTGCCCCATGCGATCAAACGCCACCCTACATATCAACAGGGCGCATGAACTATAAAATGCCATAGTTCCATATAGTTTTGAGCTTTCTGAATATCGGTAAATCATCGTGCGCATTGGTACAATCGATTTTCTACAGCTGCGGGGGAAAGCAGGCGAATTATCGGCAGCAGCTGGGAAAGGTGCTCTAAAAAATCCAGGATCGGATTTTCAAGCACCATGACTCATGGAAAACGTGTTGAACTCATCGGGTCACCGTCTGATTTTCGATCATCGACTTCCAAGGAACGATTGAGTCAACAGACTGATATTGTAAGGTCAGGCTGCGAGGGCGGTGTCGATCCGACCACGTGAAAAAAAAACGGGTTCATTTTCGGATATTTGGCCGTTTATGCTCTGGGCCGCATCCACGAAACGGTTGAGTCAATATACCGAGATTACGGGGTCGGGCCGCGAAGGCAGCGTCCATCCGACCATGGGAAAACCCGGGTTCATTTTCGGAGATATGACCGTTTGTGGTCCGGGATTGCTTTTTACAGGAGCACCACGAATCGTTACGACATAACAGCGCGGGGTTTCACCGGAAAGCCGTTGACGGCAAGGCCGATTGAGGAAAGGAAGGAGTATCGTGAAATTGCAAGGGGAATCGGGGAAACCGGCCCCGACAGAACCGGGTTCGAGAGAGAAGGCGAATTCGAATCTGCCGGGATCCGAACCGCCCCTCCCGTGAACCGGGTCTGCCGGGACTTATTCAGGGGAGGGGAAACGAAACCGGGTCCCACAACAACCGGTCCGGGCCGGAGGCGGTTCGGGCGGGGTTTTCCCCGTCCGGAATTGCCCCGTAAAGGCCTCAATTCCCCTTTCCACCTGAATCATTTTTATCTCAAGGAGTCGGAGTAGATTTCGATCACATGCTTGACCTCCACCGGGTCTCCGTTCCTCGAGAGTTGATCCGTCAGTTGCATCATGCATGCCGGGCATGAGGTGGCCACAACCGAAGCACCGCTTGCCGTGACGTTGTTCCGCTTTCTTTCCCCGATCTTCTTGGAGAGTTCATAATGCTGAAGGTTGAAGCTGCCGCCGTTGCCGCAGCAGCGGTTTGCCTCGGACATCTCCACGAACTCATACTCGTCTGAACCTTCGAGCAACACCCTGGGCTGTGCCGAAATCCCGAGGGACTTGTCCAGGTGGCAGGGATCGTGGTAGGTCACCTTTTTTCTCCCGCCCACAACCCCGGCAAGGCCCTTGACTCCCAGCCGGTCCACGAGGAACTCGCTGATATCCATCACCTTGGGGGTCAGGCGATCCACGGCCGCCTTGACCGATCCCTTTTCGGCCATCTTGGGCCAGAGTTCCTTGATGGTGGCGGTACAGGTGGCGCAGGGGGTGACAAGGTAGTCGAAATCGCCCCTTCCAAAGAGCTCCATGTTGTGACCGAGGAGCTTTCTGAACGTTGCCGTGTCCCCGGAACTCAGGGCCGGAATTCCGCAGCAACCCTGATTTTCGGGCATGTACACCGAAACATCGTGGTGGGCCATCACCTTCATGAGGGCCTCGCCGATGTTGGGATAGATCCTTTCGGTAACGCAGCCGGGAAAGAGGGCCACCCGAATGCCGCTCCGCCCTCTTTTTTCATCCTTGCTCCCCGTGATCTTGTGAAGGGGAGTGGGGGCAATGGGAACGAAATGACGATCCCCAATCAGGGGCTTCATCATCCTGGAACATGAGGTGCCGAGCATGGAACCCGTTGAAGAGATCCCCAGGAACTGGAACTTTCCGGCGGTCTCCAGGAGCTTTCCAAAGAATCCGGGGTTGGAGAGCCCGCCCCTGAAGATGGCCTTCTTGATCGGGGAGAGCCCCAGGTATCCGGTGAGGATGGCCCTGGCCCGGATAAAAATGTCCATGGCATCCACGCCGCTGGGGCAGTTGGCGGCGCAGGTGCCGCACATGAGGCATTTGTCGAGCCGGTCCTTGACACCCTTGGCATCGTTTATCATCCGGGTGCTGAGCCCGTCCAGGAGGGCGATCTTGCCCCGGGTCACGTCCCCTTCCCGCATGGTCTCGGTAAAAACCGGGCAGACCGACTGGCAAAGGCCGCAGCGCATACAGTTGACGAGCTGGTCGTCCAGCTCATCCAGAAGCTTGATGAGTTCGTTGATATCCGCCATCTCTTTCTCCTATACGATGATCTTGCCGGGGTTGAGGATGTTGTTGGGGTCAACGGCTCTTTTCATCATCCTTGAAAAGGCGATGGAAGGTTCCCCCACCTCCCTTGCCATGAATCCGGCCTTGGCGATTCCGATGCCGTGTTCGCCGGAGAGGGTGCCGCCCAGTCCAAGGGCAACGTCGAAGATCTCCTCCACCGCAAGCTCCACGTTGTGCCAGGCCTTCTCGTCCCTTCTATCGGTGAGGATCGTGGGGTGAAGGTTTCCGTCGCCGGCATGGCCGAAGGTACCGATGGTCACGCCGTGCTTCTCGGCGATGCGGTCCATGCCGCTCACCATGGCAGGAATCTTGCTTCTGGGCACCGTGGCGTCTTCCAGTACCAGGGTGGGCTTGAGCTTGGCAAGGGCCGAAAGGGCGACACGCCTGGCCTCCCAGATCTTGGCCTTTTCCGCCGCGTCCTTTGCCACCTTGATCTTTCTCGCTCCAATTTTTTCGGCTATTTCAACGATCTTGGCGGCTTCCTCCTCCACCTGGGCGGGATGACCGTCCACCTCGATAAGGAGAAGCGCCTTTGCATCCACGGGGAGCCCGGCACCCGCGTAATCCTCGACCGTGCGGATGGTGAAGTTGTCCATGAACTCCAGGGTACAGGGGACGATCTTGGCGGCGATGATCGCGGCAACGGTCTCGGTGGCCGCCTCCACGGAATCGTAGATCGCCATCATGGCCTTGGATGCCTGGGGGGGCGGAACCAGCTTCAGGGTGATCTCGTTGAAGATCCCCAGGGTTCCCTCGGAGGCCGTCATCAGCCCGGCAAGGTTGTAACCGGTTACGCATTTAACGGTCTGGGAACCGGTTTTCACCAGCTCGCCCGCCGCGTTGAAGAAGTCGAGGCCCATGACGTAATCCTTTGTCACCCCGTACTTGAGGCCCCTCAGTCCGCCTGCGTTTTCCGCAACGTTGCCGGCGATGGTGGAGACCGCCTGGCTTCCGGGATCGGGGGGGTAAAAGAGGCCCTTTTCCGCCACCTTCGCCGCGAGCTGCGCCGTTACCACGCCGGCCTGGACCCTCGCATACATATCCTCCGCATTGATCTCGAGGATCTTGTTCATTCCACCGGTGAGCACCACCACCCCGTCCTCCTGGGGAATGGTACCGCCGGAGAGGTTCGACCCCGCTCCCCGAACGGTAACGGGCACCCCGTTGTCGTTGCAGAGGGCGATCACCTTCCCAAGCTGCTCGGAATCCTCGGGGCGAACCACCGCCGCGGGCAGGACCGGATCGAGAACGGCCGCATCATAGGAGTAGTTCAGACGATCCACCTCTTCGTCCATCACGTTCCCCTTGCCCAGAATTGTTTGAAACTCTCCGATCAATTTTTTCGATATCATCTTGAAATTCTCCTTATATCTGTAACAACCACAGAGGATCCCGGTTGCCGTTACGTTACCGGATTGAGACTCCCGCGTGCCCCGGGAGATAAAGACGTTTTATATGCCGCCGCGATGAAAGCAGGTTTTCCAACAGGCCGCCGAGGAGCGAGGGGAACATGGCCCCGAATTAAAAAATGCGGTACTACCGGTAGGATCTTCAAAGGCAGGGGGTATGACATGGCATGCGGCAGGACGCCACGCCCCTCCCTCCACGGCCTGTTTTTCCAGGAAAAGCGGGTTGCCCCGCTTCTTTTAAAAGAAGGCTCCGGAACCGCCGCCTTCTTTTTTATTAAAAGGGACAGGAAACATCCCGTTGTGACTTTGTTAACAGGATTAAAGTGCATCCCGTTTCGACAAAGAGAGTGTTGGGGGTGAACCCCGATCCGGTCCCGGGCAATGGAATCATAAAACGGGAGGTAAAGGGTTTTACGGTTGAACCGGATCGGGGTTCGGCGGGCAACGGAAGCCTTTGGCATCCCGTCAGTCGCAAAACGGGCCTTTTCAGGTGCATGTTCATGGGCGCCCCTTGAAGACAACGCGACTTCCATTGCACGGAGGAGTTCCCTGATAAGGGCAAGAATCTTTATTTTGGGCATTAAGCTCAATGGGGAACTCCTGTTGTTTAATTAACGAGTACGCCGTTGTCCGACCCTGATTTCGGTCGGTGTCCATCAGGTTTCGTCCGGTTAATCGGAACCGGTTGCGTACTCTCCTTAACTAACTGCCCAATCTTATTTCAATAAGCGTGCCACCCCGCACAATAATTATTTCCTATATATTTTCAACACCTTAAGCCACATACAAGTCGAAACAAAACTCCCCGTCGCCAACCGGATGAATGTGCGAAAAACCGGACCACACCCTCCCTCCAGAGGAAAAAAAGCCAATAATGGTTTTATTTCCAGACCTTTACCAAATTTCGCACAGTTCTTTTTTTCAGCACCCATCCTTAAAACCGTTCGCTCCATCCAATGGCCCAATAATTCAACCGATTCCATCATTGCAAAATTCAATTGCCCCTCTTCCAGTCCGGGAACATCTCCCCGGGCCGCCGGCGTCAGGGTGAAATGCAACTTGCCTGAGCAACCATTTCCCACTCTCCATGCCCCCCTTATTAAGAAACCGGCAACTGTATACGCGAACCTTACGCGGAAGCACTTTTTTGTTTTCATGGTTCATTTCGGCTTAAAAGTTGCCGTCAGACTCGCGGGGTTAGCAACCGGATATATCCCGACAAGGATTCCACGCCCCATCACTTCCGGCAGGGTTCCCTGTACGTAATGAAAGTTTACGAACTCGTTCGATATCATCTCTATCGTACATCCATGCCGTTCCAATCGTTTTCGAAGCTTCAAAAGGATGATGATCCTGTAATAATTCGGCGACCGCTTTTTTTGACCACAACCTGAAATATTCAAGATGCCTGGAGCATGGCTCATGGAGGATTCAAAATTTCAGTCTCGTACTTTTTAGCTGCCCATAAAATTTGATGACCATTACAAGGCAATGACATTCGAATCACAAAAACGGCGTCACAAAACGTAAAAAGGGGCAGGCGGCTCATGCCGTCTACCCCATTATCATGAGGAGGAAAGTCCATTCTATAAATGAGGCCCTTATCGCTTACAGCGCGCTCAACGAACCGCGAATCAAAACAATCAACCAACGATACCGAACATGCAGCGGAGCATTTCGTTTTCGCTCCATATTGCCGCCCATTCTACCGCCTGATTGATCCGGTTTAGAGCGGTTCCACGCTATAGAGGCGACATCCACCCCT